>SMTZ1_10006109_pt1 | contig 15422 bp, 11 predicted proteins | sample DeeMarSWOR136_30_FD_25667 | JGI IMG/M metagenome (IMG submission 25667)
ACGTTACCGTTTGCCCATCTAAAGAGGTTAAAGAGAACGTTCCAGAATCCACGCACATAATATAAACTGGACAGCTTCAAAGTAACCTGAAAATTCTACAGTTTCTTGTTAACTTCAACCGATAGATTTTTCCGCGTATTTAATCTGCTTGCAACAAAAATGTTCGCCACGTATTAATAACACAGGAACGCAATGAGGTGGAGGAGAAAAAATGTCTAGAATCATGAAGCTTGCAGGCAAAGACTTGGAATCACCGGAAAAGCGGCGAGAATACACTGTTTGTGTTGTGGGCTGCGGAAGAACAGGTTTAGTTACAGCTTGCCTTTTCGCCGAAGCAGGCTTCAACGTTATTGGTGTTGACTCTAGCAGTCACATAGTTCACCAGTTAAAGAGAGGCAAGTCTCCTTTCACCGAATCTACTCTCCGCAAGTTCATAGAGACGCATATAAAGAATAGCCAATTTATGGCAACAACCAACCTCAGAAAAGCGGTTTCAGAAAGCAGCATCATAATAATCGGCGTCCCATCGGCTCTTGACAAAAAAAAGAAACCAGACTATTCATGGCTCGAAAAAACCTGTAGAGACATCGGCATGAGCCTAACTGCAGGTTCATTGATCATTTTCCAGAACACCATGGGCCCAGGTATGACCGAAACCGTGGCAAAGGAAGCTCTTGAAAGCGCCTCCGGATTAGAGGCTGGAACAGACTTCGGTCTGGCATACTCTTCGACGCTGAATAATTCAATGCATCTTTCAAAGGATGTATCTAACGGCACAAAGGTTGTTGGCGGCATCACAAAACGAAGCTTGAAAGTTGCATGCCTCATTCTTGACACAATCACGAAGGGAGAAATCGTTCGTGTAAAAGACATAAAAACAGCAGAAGCTGTGAAGCTGCTGGAAGCAGCATATAAAGATGTTAACATTGCTTTCGCAAACGAGTTTGCGCATTTTTGCGAGAAGGCTGGAATAGACTTTGTTAAAGTGCGGAACATTATTAATCCACTAAAGTTTTCAAGGATGGCTGGGCTTCACATATCAAGAGATTCATATTTTCTGGTTGAAGAGGCAGAAGCGGTAGACGTTAAGCTTCGCATGTTGTCTTTGGCTACAAAAATAAACGATGAGACACTGGATCACGCAATACGTCTGGTAAGGGATGCTCTGCGATCGTGCCAAAAGGCTTTAAGGAGATCCAAAATTTCAGTCTTCGGCATCTCTTCTCTCCCGAACAGGAAGAGAGCAGCTAATTCTGCTACAAAGAAACTTGTGAACCAGCTGAAAAAGAGGGGCGCATCTGTCAAAGTTTATGACCCTTTCTTTTCTCACAAGGAACTTTTGAGGATGGGTTACACTGCTGAAGCAAGTTTATCGAAGACTGTTGAGGGAGCAGACTGCTTAGTTGTGGCAGTGGCGCATGATCGTTTCAGACGATTGAATCTGCAGAGAATCCAGATTTTGATGAGGCAACCTGCAGCCATGGTGGATATGGGACAAGTTGTCGATCCCGTTAAGGCAGAGCGGGTGGGCTTTGTGTACCGCGGATTAGGAAGAGGCGTTTGGACAAGATAGAGAAAGAAATAAGAAAATCTTTTTCGATAACAGCTTTTTCATGGGCAATGCTTAAGTCTTTAAGGTTACAGATGCTGTTTAAAACAGGTTAGGAAAATCCTAATTAGAGAATGCAGTAACTGAGGCAATAAAAATGGCTGTGTTAACGTTCTTAACTTTCATATCTGTTGTTACAACTCTTCTCACTAACAGTCTCGTAGCTAGTTTCCTTGATTTTCTGTTCGTTGATATCGATGAGCTGGTTCTTGCCGGAATAATTCTAATTTTGAGTTTCGCTTTAACCGTGTTTCTCACAAAGAGATGGATCAGATCAGCTAAAGCAGCAAAACTTGTAGGAAAGGACATGAACAAGCATGACTACCCCTCCATTCCAAGATCAGGAGGATTAGTTGTCGCAATAGTCATCTGTTTCTCGTTGCTGATCTACATATTCCTGAAAACCTTCTCTCTCCTCGGAACCCCATCATCACACGTGGTTGAGGTATTCGCCATTTCAGCCACAGTCTTGCTGGCGGGATTCATAGGGTTCGTTGACGACGTTTTAGGGTGGAAAGAAGGACTAAGCCAGCTCCAGAAGGTCTTACTCACGGTCCCCATAGCTCTTCCATTGACCGTTTTGAATGTCAACCAAACAGTCATGGTGCTTCCATTTCTAGGTACCGTGGACCTAGGGTATCTCTATCCCTTGCTGGTTGTTCCATTGGGCGTAATCGGCTCCACAAACGGATTCAATCTCCTCGCTGGCTATAACGGACTGGAGACAGGTATGAGTCTAGTAATTTTTGCTGTCTTCGGTTTCACAGGCCTACTTGTTGGAAGACTGTGGATTGCATTGATAGCATTCATTGTCGATGCATGTCTGCTTGCGTTTCTGGCTTTCAATTGGTATCCTGCAAAAGTTTTTCCCGGCAACTCCTTCAGCTATGCTATTGGAGCCCTAATTGCTACCCTCGCCATTCTGGGAAACATGGAAAGAATCGCTGTCTGGCTCTTCATCCCATACTTCCTAGAAATCCTGTTGTATTTCAGAGCCAGAGTCATCGACAAGATGGGGGATGTCCAAGCCTTCGCAAAACCCAACGAAGACGGCTCGTTAGAACTGCCTTACAAACACATCTACGACACAACCCACCTAGCCATCTGGTTCCTGAAGAGAGTGAAAGGAAAAGTGTATGAAAGAGATGTTGTGCTCTTTCTCATAGCCGTTCAAGCTTTAATCGCAATCTTCGGAGTAATATTGCTGCTCTAAACTAGCAAAAGACAAACAGCGCCTAGGTGCCTTCGCGATTTTTTTCGAAAAAGCAAGAAAATATGCTGGTTATAGCCAGTTTCGCGACTTGAAAACCGTTTTTCCAGATACATTCAATTTTAAGCAACCCTCGTAGGGGCACATTTCAACACATCGGAGGCATAGCATGCACATCGAAGTTGTTATGTTTCCGCCCTTCTGCTCATACATGTCAGTGACCTGCAATGGACAAACCCTTTTGCAGATTCCGCACTTGGTACATTTTTCTTCGTCCTTGTTCAGATGAAGCAGAGGCGCCCACTTGAAGCCTTTAAGCCTGTTCATGATGGCGATTGATGCTCCTGTGGGACAGAATCGGCACCAGAAGCGTCTCACAAAGAATGAACCCAGAAACGTCAATGCAACGAAAATGGACACGGTGATTACGAAAGAGTCTCCGCTATACAATATTATGTCTGTAACATACGGATAACTAATATCTATTCCAAAAAATTTTACTCCAGTCTCCCAAGGGATAATCAGCGGCTCTAAAGGACCCAAAAGAATGCTCATGGGTCTAAAAGGACCCGCCAGATACAGACCCAAAAACCATTGCCAACTTTCTATGGGACCCAAAAGAAAGGGCAGAACCAAAAAGAATACCAAAATTACGTACCTAAGTTGATTCAGGATTCGGTTGAGTCTGTCAGGAAGTAAACGGTAGCGTACCTTCGATGCCTTTCGAAGTATTGTGATCAAGTCGGAATAGAACCCAAATGGGCAGAGCCAACCGCAGAAGAATCTGCCTAAGAAAAGAGGCAATATTAGAATTATCGCTAACATGAGAAGCAGCCACAGAGAGTAGGTGTATAGGTAGTAAATGGATATCAGGGCTACAAGCTGAACAAACAGTCGCAGGTAGGTTACTTTCATTTTCAGATCTTTTTTCCATATGACAATAACCAGCATTCCTGCTAACGCTAGTCCCGCAAAAACCGTTAACTTCAGTAGTTCTGCTATTATTTCCAACATCATTTTTCGCCTTTACAGACATGATACATGTGATTCGGAATCTCAGCCAACAACTAAATGTTTGATTTTTCATGGACTTTTTGATTACCAAAAAATAGCGGACATAGAATTTAAAGTTTACATAAGCAACGGCTAGCTGTAATCAAATCAAAAGCTAAAACAGGACATCTAATACACAAATCAGAGGAAACAAGCCACGCAAACTTTCTGTAACAAAAACAGATTCTGAGAGTGCGAACACCTTATGTTTTCAGACAGTTCGTGTCCGCAAAAGGGGTTGCAGTGACGTTATTGATTTCGTTTCTTGTAGTATATAATAACGCCTAAGTCGACAACAGCCATTACCAGCAGGACTACGCTTACCCATGTTGACAGGGAAGCCGCTTTTGGCTCAAGCTGGCTTGGACTAATTATTGTCCTAGTGTTATATTCTTTGAGGTAAGCCACATGCTCGGCGTCGTATGGATAACTCTCTGCATCTGTGTAGGGGAAACCAGTCATATTCCTGAAAGGCAATGGCTCCACGGTAAAGTCAAATCCGAATCCCCAATTGGTTGGCGTATCTTTGAACCAGCAAGCTCCGAACAGGAAAACGGTTCTTTCCGTGCCCTCTTTAGGCGGAGCAAGCCCGTCAACAGGAAACAGTAGAGACACTTCGTCTCCTTGCATTCCAATCACAAACATGTCATCGCACTCGCGAATCAATTCAGTTACGTCACCATACCTTGTGAAGTCCCCTGAAGCTTCTGAAGGAGTCTCAAATACTTGGCGAAGCTCAGCGATAGCATCAATTCTCTGTATCGTCAAGCTTTCCTGTAGGCTTATGTCTACTCCAACATAGTCGAAGGTTACATTCCAGAAGTTGTTTATTCTAATCGAGTAATTGTCTGTGAGGAAAACACCTGTCAAGTCAACAACAAACGGTCGGGCAACATAATCGGCGGGTATCGGCATCTGTCGGCTTTCTGGAACACGCACCCAATCTCCGTTTTCATCCAGAACTTCAATGTATGGTGGTGGAGTAATTTGTGTACCATTTGGCACCAGCCCTTCTGCGGCTGCCGCCTCAAACTTGTCAATCCACTCGTAATAGACATCAGCTGGACCCCAATCAACCATTCCTTTGATTAAAAGCTTAATCTGCTCTGCATCAGACAAATCGCCCAAGTTTACTGTTAACTGATTCCATGTACCATTATCCCATGATTCGCTTGCAAGTCCATTAATTCCTGGCGTGAAAACTCCATCCATTTCGGAGATGTGAGACAGGACATCTTCCCCTTTTTCGTTGACTGCAGAAATCGGTGTCATCGGGTTTTGGCTTACGGTATAAATTTCATCCGTAAAATATGGATTGATGTAACGCACAATTGTTGAGTAGACGTCCACGTCCTTTGGGTGATCAACAACCATCAGGTAAGCCGCATCTAGGTAAAAGATTTCGTCCCATTTTTGAGTTAGAGTAACATCATAGTAGCTGCTGTTTCCTATTTCTTTTATCTCTAACTGGTCCGAATTCAATTTGATGCCGTCCCATGGGTTACCACCAACAAACACGATGGTTCCATCATCGGTGATGTAACCGATGTATCCTAGCCATCCAGGGTTCGATATTTCTGCAGTATAGTAGTAGCCTGTTCCGTTCCAGCTGTAGACGGAAGGACAGCATATGCCTCCACTGAAATCCACAGTAATTGTAGTTCGTTCTGTTAGGGTTACTGTCCGTGTAAGAGTTGTAGGCCCATCTTGCCATCCTATGAAAATGTATGAACCACTTTTGTATGTTGGTTCCACCTCAAAAGTATATGATACGTCCGCAGGCAAGAGTTCTGAATACGGTGTGGTGCGTTCGACGCCGTCTAGGACGAACGGAATACCTAGAACAGGATAGGAGGAAACACTGAGTGTATGCATTCCTTCAGGGACGACTTTGAAGTAGCCAGACAAAGTGTTCTTCTCATTGCCGAGGTTCACTAACTTAACAGAATAACCACCTTCTGCTCCAGCTGTAACTGTTAATTCAATCGAAACATTGGATGCGCCTGCCGCTAAATCGAATCCTTTAGTTGCTTTAACTTCGTCTTTTACCAGAACCCTTGCTTGAAGGGTGCCCGGCTCATTTACCAGATTATTGGCTTTGGCTGTTACAGTAACTGTATCACCCTCCCAAACTTCGTAGGGTCTTACAGTTAGTCCAGTTATCTCAATGTGTTCTGATGCAGGAGCAGAACTTTCAACATCAAACGACCCGGACAGGGCGCCTATCCCGACAGTGTGGGCACCCGAGGCTGTTCCAGTAACCGCAAATTTTACAGTCTGGGTTGCGCCGCCAGACAATGTAACCTCTTTTGTTTCTATTGTGGCGCCATCAATTGTGAGACCCACAGAATAACTGCCTGTTTCCTCTCCAACATTAGATACCTTAACCGAAACAGTCACAATTTCGCCGCTCATAACCGAAGGAGGATTAACCGCTAATTCGGTTACTTGAAATTCTGCAGGTTTAGCTGGCTGAGCCTCGGAAGCAATTTCAAATGAGGTTGCCAAGTCGCCCAAATTAACCACATAATCGCCTTCAGCGTCTCCAACAACCTCAAACTGTACAGTTTCAGATTCTCCGCTGTCAAGCTGAAGACTTTTGGTTTCTATTTTTTTATTGTTTACAAAAAGTTCCAGCATGAATTCGCCAGCTTCGTCTCCGATGTTGGTTGCCGTTGCAGAAACTGTTATTGTTTCTCCGACTCCAGCTACGGCTCGGCTGACTCCCAGATCTGCTATTTTCAGTTTAGCCGGTCTGGCTGGCGCTTCCGACGTGACTTTTAAGGTTCCTGTTAAATCCTCTACTTTGACTGTGTGGTCACCTACCGTCAGTTCTGTCGGAGTAAAGACTAATGTTGTGTTTTCTGTCCCTAAAAGAAAAACCGTTTCTGTTGCTACCGGCTCATCATCAATGGTCAGGGTCACCATATGGTCGCCACTCTTGTCTCCGACATTAGTTACCTTAACTGAAATCTGAACTGGCTCCCCAACTTGTACCAAATCGGGGTCAATAATCAAATCTGTTACTTCAAAACTAGCTGTTTTTGGAACCAGAGAATCGACATACAAGTAACTGGGAGCTGCAATAGCGACAATTATTAAGTCAATGACAAGAATGGTTTTCAGTGTAGCGAGAGCTGATTTGGAGAGCATCTTACTTTCCATTTTTATTGATTATGCGCCAACTATATATTTGTTTGTCCAATTTCAGCCACATTCTTTGTGGGAGTTATAAGGTTCATTGACGATGTTTCAAGTATTATTGTTCAGTTGCATCCTAAAAAAATAAAAAGTATGGAGTACCCAATAAATTGTGGTGAAAGAAATGGCTCCATCTCAGCCAAAGGCAAGATTCTACACGCGCATAAATGAACAGGACTATCTGGGTTTAACCGTCTGGCCTGGGAAAACCGACCCGTCAGCAGAAGTTATCACCATTCAGCTTAGACGAAGGGACGGAGACAACTGGGAAACCGTTGCACGACTAGCAGTTTATAGGACGCCAGATGGAACTTACTCAAAACTTCCCGAACGACAAGGATGATAACAGAGATAACACTGCTTATCTTTTCGTAACCAGAACTTTGCTAAAGTAAATTAGGTTGCGCTAACTGATATTATAGTAAACATTCTAAGCACAAAATACTATTATTATTTATTTACAATAGGGGGAACCTAAAATTTCAAGTAAACAAATTGCGAAAGACTCCGTATTAGCTGAGTGGTTTAGGGAATTCAAATCCATAAGTATAATTCCTCTGTAGAATATGCTGGTTTCTGTCCCTCGTGTAGAAGGGTGAAGAGTAGCTTTGATTCAGTGCTGGCTAGGCGAATGTGATGTAAGCTTGAATTTTAAACTCTAATTTCAAAGTTTGACCATAACGTTTCGAAGTAAATTTGAGCCATCCCTACGATATTGGAATTGTTTGACCATAAAACAGGGGATTCAATAAACGTGGTCTTTACTGAAGTGTCGATGAACAATATTTTTTGGTCATATATAGCTATGCATGCTGGAGGCAGAGCCTGAATGGTCTTAATTTGGAATAATGGATTGTTTTGGAGTTCTTCCACAAATCTTGGGAACCTAGACTCCTCAGTTTTTTCTATGATGAACCTGATCTTTGCATTTCTATCGAGTGCTTTCATGAATAGGTCGTAGTGACTTGATATCCAATTTATTCCTTTTTTCCACGAAGAAATAGTATCGAGGCTGTTTTTAAAACTCTCCAATTCTTTTTTCGCTCTTTCCAAAAGCGGTCTTCGCTCCGGAATAAGAATAATCTGAGGCTTATCTGCTTCCAAGGTCTCCCTTTTTTGGCTATTTTCAAAATCACGGAGCAACTCTTCTGTTTTTATCTGTAATTTAGAGATCTCCTCAGCTTTGAGTTTAAGCATAGTGGTAATGACACATTCTAGCGGGGTGGCTCTAAACATAAATGGTCTAGCAAATATGTGTTCAACAAAACCCCGTTCTTGAAGTTCCTGCAGTTTCCGATAGACCTCTTCCCGAGGTACTCCTGAAAGCTTCATAATACCATTTATCGAGGGAGTCCCCAAAATAACAATGGCAAGGTACACTTTCGCTTGGTTAGAAGAAAATCCCAGCTTCATCAATGTTGAAGTATGACCAGCCATATCAAAAGTCATTCTCCCTACGCCTCTCCGTTATAACTAGATGTAAACAACCATTTAACTTTTGAGTGTAAACTCCACTCACAAATCTTTATCTCGTAAAGCGGCTGCCGTTGATACTAGATATACGCCTCATTGGAGGTGAAAAGAATGAAATTTTCAACAAGTAACAAAACAAAATTGACAGCATCAATCGCTATAGTTCTTTTGATGATCTCTGCTTTTGCTCTAATGCTCAATGCGCCAGTGCAAGCCCAATTTTTGGGTGAAGGCGAACCTGGTGGAGAACCTGGATCATTACCAGCAGGTGTAACTCCTGATTGGACTATTGAGACATGGGCACTCCTCAGCGTCAGGCCTAACCCTGTAGGACTTAATCAGCTGATCCTGGTCAACTTGGAAACTCAACCCGCACCCGGAGTTGACCGATTGCATGAAGATTACAAGATTACCATTACAAAGCCAAGCGGAGACACAGTATCTTATCTGATTGATTCCTATCCTGATGATGGGACGATGTGGTTCGAGTATCAAGTCAATGAGATTGGCACATGGAAGTTTCAATTTGAATTCCAAGGAACGTATTTCCCTGCAGGACGTTACCTAGATGCGATAATCGTTGAGACTGGTGGTACATTATATACCGAATCGGTTTACTATGAGCCCTTTACCACTCCAGTAATACAAGTCGTCGTACAGGAAGAACAGGTGCTTTCTTGGCCTGAGACTCCGGGGCCTCCAACCGACTACTGGGAGCGACCAGTACCCTTTGAGCGCAGAGAGTGGTGGCCGTATATAGGCAACTATCCGTGGGTTGGCCCAGCAGGAGCCGAACTTACTTATGGTCCGTCTCTTGATGAGTTCAACGCCCTCTATCCTAACACAAATGTATTCCAGCCGGGTAAAGACGCCCGTGGCACCTTCATTCCATGGACTCTAGGACCAGAAAGTGCCCACGTAGTATGGAAACGACAGACTACCCTATCAGGTATCTTGGGAGGAGACTATGGGAGAGAAGTCGTGATGGCCGGCATCTTCGGAGGGATGGGCTTGGGGGGCGATCCACCTGGTTATGGTTATCCAAGCATATGCTTTGATGGAAGATGTTACCAGTCCGTCACAAAACCTGGAACCGGATTGACACCAGTAACGGTGTGGCAGTGCTACGATATACGTACTGGAGAAGTGTATTGGGAATATGAAGCACCGACAACTGTTATCTATTTTGGACCTCTTACCTTCACTTCATCTCTAGTACCTAACGCTATCGAATATGGTATAGGTGCGATACCCAGTGGTGGCGGTTTCCCCGAACACGTTGTATCTACCGAGTTGATTTACATAGGTGGTGGCAGATTGCTGAAGTTCCATCCATATACTGGACAGCTTAGCACGAACGTTTCGATCGCTCCGGTGTCGTCCGCCACCTACTACCGGAACGGCTATGCCTTGAGCGTGCAGAACCTTGGCGGCGGTCAGTACCGTCTGATTAACTGGACCACACTGGGAAGCACCAGCAACTTCGCTAGCAGGGTAGTGAACAACATAACTTGGCCGTTAAGTAGCTTACCATCAACTGTCGATTATAGTGTGGGCATAGCGGCGCAGGTGGATAATATACAACATGCGGGAGCATATTATGCAATTCGAGTAAGAGGCATCAGCTTGGAAGACGGCACAATACTATGGGACAAAGCGCTCAATCAAACAGCGCAATACAGCGGCAGTTGCAACGTCGCTGACCACGGAAAAGTCGCCATATTGACGTTGCACAAAGGTTTCGTTGCGCTTGATCTGGATGATGGGGACATAGCATGGTATAGTGAGCCGATGGATTATCCGTGGGATATGTCTGGCTTCGGGGGTTACTCCGTACAGTCAGCATACGGCCTACTCTACCGGCAAGCCTACTCGGGCATCTACGCCTTTAACTGGGATGACGGGAGCATAGCATGGAAATACGAAGCGCCAGCCGACTACCCATACGAAACTCCATACATCAACGAAGAAGGTGAAACAATGTATTCCTGGAACATCGGTGCCGTTATTGCTGATGGAAAGATGTACGCCTACAACACAGAACACTCAGCCACTTTGCCCATCACCAGAGGATGGAAGCTCCACTGCATCAACGCTACCACAGGCGAGGGCATATGGCAAGTAGCGTTACCTGGAGCTGCGTCTAAACACAACCCAGATGTGGGTCCAGTACACGACGGCTACCTGTTTGAGATGAGCTCTGACGGGTACACCTACGTCTTTGGCAAGGGCAAAAGTGCCACAACAGTCACCGCACCAGACACTAGTGTACCGCTTGGAACTGCCTTGCTAATAAGGGGCACAGTGTTAGATCAGTCTCCAGCTCAGCCAGGCACTCCATGTGTATCCACGGATTCTGTGGCTGCGTGGATGGAGCACGTGCACCTGCAGAGAGATCTTCCCGCAGACCTAACTGGTGTTCCAGTGACCTTAACGGCTATAGGTTCAGACGGCTCTGTAATTGACATCGGCACAACTACGACTAATGGATATTATGGTACCTTCATTCATGCGTGGACTCCGCCAGATGAGGGCACGTACGAGATCATCGCCTCTTTCGCGGGAGACGCATCGTACGGCAGCTCAGGAGCATCAACCGGCGTAACAGTGGGTACAGCAGTAGAAGAGGTCGATTTGGCTCCTCTAGAGGGCTCTGTCAGCAACGTTCAGGGTTCTGTCAGCAGCGTTGAGGGTTCTGTTAGTGGTCTTGAGGGCTCTGTTAGCGGTCTTGAGGGCTCTGTTAGCGGTCTTGAGGGCTCTGTTAGCGGTCTTGAGGGCTCTGTTAGCGGTCTTGAAGGCTCCGTGAGTGACCTTGAGGGCTCTGTCAGCGATCTTGATGGTTCCGTGACTGGTCTTGAGGGCTCTGTCAGCGACGTTGAGGGTTCGGTTGGCAGCTTAGAATCTAGCATATCAAACCAAACAACCTATATTATGGCAATACTAGCTCTCGTCGTCATCGCAATAGTAATTGCAGTTTATTCAGCGCTCAAACCTCGAAAATAAAAACACCAAATAAACCCAAATTTTCCCTCCCTTTTTTTGTGGGGAGATAAGCATCAGAGGAACAAGGGACTGAAAAGGCTCTAATACGGGAAAGATGAAAATTACCCAAAGCGATAGTAGCTGTCTGGGAATTGCATCTTTTTCTCCTTGAAATCGCCCCGTGTTGAGCCTCAGCAAACCCTCTTCTCTGGATGCAGAAGAACTAAAAGCTGTCTGGATAAGACATTTGCTAGGAGAGGTTGAATCATGTCCTTTAGAGGCGTGTTTACCTTTTATTTACTTACAACTTCCCCCACCCCATATAGAAAAAAATTAAAAGAGGTAAAACCCCGATCTAACTATATTACTCATTATAATATCAATTAGGTTGCGTTAAGTCGCCTTTCCAAGGTTGAAAGGTTTTCCCTCAAGCAGTATTTCTTTGGGGAATTTTTGTTTCCATTTTCGCAGAAAAGGCAGTTCATCCTTTTCTTCTCGCAGTTCGTCGGGTAACATTTCTGGGATTTCGTCTCGGATGGGATACCACCGCGAGCATTTGGGACAGATTATTACGCCTTCTACAATCTCTTCCTTTTCCTCAAAAACATATCGATTGGACAGGCTAGAATATCCATTAACTTCTTTTTGATAGTCAGTCCCTCCATATTGTTAGTATTGTTTAGTGTTAGATGGCTATAAACGATTTGCCTAAGCTAGTTTTTCACATGGATGTCAAGAACCACTTGGTACCATCGAGGTCCAATCGGTCTCACGATTCGTCCAAACTCTACCTGAAAGTTACTGCATAGCCTACGCATTTTTTCAGACACTTTTGTCTCGGCTTTTTCTACAGGATTTTCATTCTTCTTTGCGTATTCAAAGCCGTAATAGTGAATCCAACCTCCCGTCGGCTTTAACGCCAACATCGCGTAGTCAAGATACTCGCAGGCTCTTTCGGGTAATGGCATGAGAACCCGATCAGCAGCGTTTTGCAGCTCCTTTTCTGTCACCTTTTTTGCGTCTCCCTGAATGGGAATAACTAAATCTGCAACCCTGTTTAGTCGAATGTTTTCGTGAAGATACTGGAATGCAGATGGATTGACGTCTACTGAATAGACCTTCATGGGCTCTGAATGTTTCGCGATGGATATGGAGTAGCAGCCTACGCCGGCGAACATGTTCAAAACAACTTCCCCCTTTTGAATCAGCTCTGCGATTCGCAAACGCTCATAGGAGAGTCTGGGCGAAAAATAGGCTTTCCTTAAGTCAGTTTTGTAGACGCATCCATGCTCCTTATAACGTGTCTCGGTTGTTTTTTTGCCTAAAAGAAACTCTAAATTTCGTAACCTGAAATCACCCGAGACTGAGCTGGATTGCCGCCATACTGCCTTCACTTCTCTGTGAGTGCTCATTATGGCTTCGGCGATGAGTTTGCTGTGATGCCTGAGGGGTTCTGGAACTCGGATAACCGCAATGTCGCCGACTATGTCATAGGTTTTGTATATCTGCTTTAGTTGTTCGGGTTCAATTTTGTCGGCGAGAATCGTTTTCAAGTTTCCTTTCAGTTGGATCATTCTCCAGCAGCAGGATAGAAACGGATGATGTTATGCGGGGTCTTTCGGTTTGTATTTTCCCCTTCCCTTATATTTGCCACTGTAGCGTCTGCTCTTAACCCTTTTTCGGATTGCTTTTTCCTCAGCTTTTTCTTCATCCATTATGCTTCTTCCCCCTTCCCCAAAATTTCAGCTTTCATTAAAGAATATAAAGATTAAGTCATTGCACTGCTAGGAGCCAGAGATTGCCAAATCACAAGATTCACCCAATTTAACGGATAGAAGGAACAATAGGCTCGTGCGCCTCTTCATTATTGATCTCAATTAGCTGTTTTTAGGTTGGGTTCCGTTTTTTACTGAACACTAGAAAAATGCATCCGACTCCTACAGCTCCATTAATAATGGAAAATAGAGCCAAGATGACTTCAAGTGAGGGAGTCACAGTCAAGCTGAGTAGAGGAACAACAAAACCATTGTAAACGTAAGGAAACAGAAAGGCAATTGGCATGCTTAGAGCGATTGGAAACTCAAAAAGATACGAAGGAATGGATATAAACTCTATTGTGCTCCTAAACTCGCGAATCGGTGTTTTGTCGATGTTTTCGAAATCCCAGCTTCGAACCACATCATATTTGCCGATTTCCTCTTTTCTTACCAAAGTGAAACGCAGTGCCTCTTCCTCTTTGTATCTGATTAGCACGTAACTGGTTAATTTTGATGCTAAATCCTGAGGGCTTTCAGCTATGAAATCAATTACTTTGAAGCGGAGTGCTTCTTCTGCGTGTAGGTTAAGATTTTCCGTGACAAAAAGCTCTGCAGCGGTTTCATTTCTCGAATGGAGCCATGCATGGCTTCTCATAAGTCCAGTTAAGTAGTTAACGTATTTTGTTTCCGTTATAGGTTCACCTGTAATAGTAACTGGTTGGCAGGATCCTATTTGAGAACCAGATTTCATTACCGCAACGTGCCCTGCCATAAGGAGATAGGTACCTCCACTAACCGCCCGAAAAGGTTCTACAAAAATCACCACCGGTATTTCGGACTCATCAATCAAGGACATCATGCCTTCAGTGCTATCTACGTAACCCCCCGGAGTGTCTAAGGAGATAATAATCAGACGCGACCCACGATATTTTGCTACGTTCAATGTGTTTTGAACGTAGTTTTTAGTTGTATCCGACAACTCTCCACGGATTCGAATAAGAAGAATTTCTTCGGTGGGTTCTCTTAGAGATGATGCGTAGAAAAAAAGAGTGGCAGATAGTGCAATCCACGCGAGAGTTATCATTGATGCTACGATAACCAGTCTCCTCGATATCATAGTCGCACACCACCGCTAACCAAACGCTTGAATTGCGATACGTTTTTGATATTAAACCAGACTTCAAAGAGGCAAATTAGGCTGTGGGCGCTTTTTCTACTTTTTTGCCACAATGTGGACACACGTTGTAAGTTTGAGGTATTGCCATTCCGCATCCGAGACATGTTCGAGTGGGTGTTGTCTTGACTCTTGGTCTGGTAAAGTAGTAGAGAAGTGCTGCTGGCCAGCAGAAGAGCAACAGAATAATCAGTATCGCTAGACTATATTGTCTCTTTTCTTCAACTTCAACCATTTTTGTTAAACCACCTAATTTCACACTATGTGACTGATAGATAATTTAAGCCTTTTCATGATCAATTATAAACTTTTTTCGTTTAAGAATAGCAAGGATTTTTTAGGTTACTGAAAACTGCTTGTTTCTGATTATCGTTTCTCAATAGGCTTTTTTCCACTAAAAAGGGTTCTATAGGTTTATAGGAGTTAAATTTTTGTCAATCAAAATACGAATCAAGAAACTTTGTTTTCCAAGCAATTAGACAAATGGATAACACATAAACTCCAACTATGGCAAAGGCATGGAGAAACAGGTAGAACAAGCCTTTAACTAGCATCAAAAGAAACAGCCCTTTAGTGATTCCAAGGAAAAAACCTGTGAATATTCGTATCGAGTTTCTGCTTTCTCTCAGTTTGCAACTCTGCGTGACCCAATCAACTGCGGAAGGTAGTGGGAGAATGAGGATTAATGGAAGATATAACCATGCAGGGAATTCGAAGCCCAAAAACCATACAATAAAGAGGCTTAATATGCCTGAATATTGTCCTGTGCACCTGGCACATAAGTAAATGTTTCTTCCTCGGAGGTTTAAGTGGATGGTTCTGTGCAGTTTTTCGGGTCTATGATGCGATAATAACAGGAATAAAAGCATATGCCAGTCTTCTTTGTTCATACCATATCCAGCCGCGCGTTATTCTATTATTTTCATAATTTAAGATTTAGCGCTTCTAAGCCTATAGCGTTTA
>SMTZ1_10010232_pt1 | contig 15422 bp, 15 predicted proteins | sample DeeMarSWOR136_30_FD_25667 | JGI IMG/M metagenome (IMG submission 25667)
CAGGCGAAACAGTATATTGGTTCCGGGGCTGTGCCTTGCTTCCGGCGCGCCTGCACATGGGTCCGGGGCAAGTGTGGCGGCCCTGACGATAGCCGCGCGAGGCACCAGATTTGGAGATGATTCATCCCCAAGCCAGCCTCAACTTGCTGGAAATGACGCTTTCAATTCAGGAGGATAGCGCTCATGACATGCCACCCTTTTATGTCGCTATCTGAATTGTGAACTTAATAATATACTAATTTGCCACAGATGACGTTATGGCATTCGGCGCAGGTACGCAGTCTGCGTCCATGCGGACCTCCCTATCGGTGCCGCGATGCTTTCTGTAAATTTCAACCCGCTGATCAACTCTGGAGAATTCGAAGATGGCTGACAAAGAACTCGATGCCCGCGGCCTCAATTGCCCGCTGCCGATCCTGCGCGCCAAGAAGACGCTCAATGAAATGACCGCTGGCCAGACGCTCAAGATCATTGCGACCGATCCGGGTTCAGTGAAGGACTTTGCGGCGTTTGCCAAGCAGACCGGCAATGAGCTGCTCGAGTCAAACGAGGCTGCTGGCGAATACACGTTCCTGCTCAAGAAGGCCGGATAAATATAGGGCGGGCCGATGAGTCCGCTCGATCCACACAACTGACGAGGAGAGAGTTATGGCGAAGAAGATGGCGATCATTGCCACAAGGGGGACTCTGGACTGGGCGTATCCGCCCTTCATCCTGTCATCCACCGCGGCGGCGCTCGGGTACGAGGTGCAGGTGTTCTACACGTTCTACGGGTTGAACCTGCTCAAGAAGGACCTCAACCTGAAAGTGAGCCCGCTCGGCAATCCCGGCATGCCGATGAAGATGCCGTTCGGTCCGCAATGGTTCCGCAACATCAACTGGAACATCCCGAATGCAATTCAGGGAGTGATCCCGGGTTTCGAGTCGCTCGCGACCGTTCTCATGAAGATGACGATCCGCAACAAGGGTGTCGCTTCGATTCCGGAACTGCGTGCGCTCTGCCAGGAAGCGGAAGTGAAGATGATCGCCTGCCAGATGACGGTGGATCTGTTCGGCATGAATACCGCCGAGTTCATCGATGGCATCGATTACGGTGGTGCTGCCACCTTCCTCGAGTTCGCCGGCGACTCGGATATCTGTCTGTTCACCTAGCTCGGGCACTCGCCGAAGTCCGATCAGACCACGAGGGGCGCAGATGCGCCCCTCGTCGTTTCTGCTGTTCGCCGGTGGCGCAGTGCCGTCCGACCCGCTGTTACGTTGCTGAATTGCCTGCCTGCGCTGGCCGGTCGGAGGACCGGGGATTTACCTTATAGGAGCAGTCAGGATTCCCACGTCACTTGGGGCCAAGAAATGCCTGTATCAGCATTGCATTAAATATTGACATGTTGATGGGGTAAGTCGAATATTTTGGTCGCCGCGCGCGGCGCGTAACGAAATGGTAACGCCCAAGGCTGCCAGTCGAACAGGAGAAGTGACAAGAAAAAGGGAAAGCCACGATGCGGTGCCTTGGCCTCGTCATGGTTCGTGGAGAAATTGGACTTCCAACCCAACGGGCGCCCTACCGCCCAACACTTGAGAAGAGGAGAGCAGTAATGAAGATGCAAAGAAAGAATGTGGCGCTGGCAATCGCGATCGCCGCTGCCGTGGCTTCACCCTCGGCATTTGCAACCAACGGTATCCTCCAGGCCGGCAACGGCATGGTCGCCCACGGCATGGGTGGTGCAGGCCTCGCCAATGCCGGTGAGGCATCAGCTGGCATGGACAACCCGGCGCTGATCAACGATACCGGCACCGCGGTAAACGTGGCGTGGAGCTATTTCTCGCCATTGCGTGAAGCTGATCTTTCGGCTCTGGTTGGTGGGCCCTTCGTCGTCACGAGTGACGCCAGAGAGTACGCGATCCCGCAGGTTGCATTCACCGTTAAGGGCAACGACCTGATCAGCTGGGGCATGCAGGCCTACGCGCTGGGCGGCATGAACACCGACTATCCGTTCCCGGGTGCTGGGTCCGTTAGTTCGCTTGGCGTGGGTGGTGCGCAAACCGTGAACCTTCAGGGATTGATCGTGGCGCCCCAAATCAGCTTTGCCTTCACCAAGAACATATCCGTCGGCGTGTCGGCCTTGATCGCTAAGGAGACGCTCAGGACGCGCAACCTGTTTGGTACCGGTGATGTTGGCACCGGCGAAGACCAGGAAACCGGTTTTGGCCTCAAGCTTGGCGCGAACTGGAAGCTCCTTGACGGCGTGGCGCTTGCCGCCGTGTACCAGCCGAAGATGTCGTTTGGCGAGATGGATTTCTTCAAGAACTTCCTCGGTGGATTCGGTTTCAGCGGCGATGCGCAATTGACGCTGCCTGACCAGTTCGGAATCGGTGGCAAGTTCGCGGCCGGCAAGAACATGGATATCCTGCTCGACGTGCTGTACTACAAGTGGTCCGGCGTCGACGTGTTCGAATTCTTCGGCTGGGACGACCAGTGGGTCTATAAGGTTGGCGCGGAGTTCCGTCCCGGTGACGCCTGGGCGCTGCGCGTTGGCTACAACTACGGCAAGTCGCCAATCCAGGGCGGCAATAAGGCGGTCAATGGAATGATGGATGCGGCGTTTGCCAACTATGTGTTCCCGGCGATCAGCGAGCAGCATGTCACCCTGGGCGTCGGATACAAACTGGCCAAGAACACCACTGTGAACGGCTACTTCCTGTACTCGCCAGAGAAGACCGTGGAGTCGCAGGCTGCGCCGGGAAATCCGGCGGGCGTCAAGGTCAGCATGAGCCAGAGCGCCTTCGGTATCGGCCTGAATGTCGGGTTCTAGCAGCAAGGCTTTCAGGGTTCTTGCCTGAAGCAGGTGTACAAACGGGGCTGTGGGAAACCGCAGCCCCGTTTTTTCTTCAATACCTCACAAGCGATACGCCAAGGGACAACGTCCGGCAGTTTCCGGCACGAACGATGTCGCTGTCCGTAGCGCAATTACCCAGGTTGGCACCATTGGCGGTGCTGAGGAGAGAGATGATGTCTATCAAAATGAGCGTGGCGCTGCTCGGCAGCGCTTTCATATTTTCCGGTACGGTGGCTGTTCAGGCGGCAGAAGCGCCAGCGGCGGAAGCGGCCGGCGGCAAACCGGTCTTGATGTCGGAAGCGTGGGGCAAACTGGCCTGTGACGCCTGGAATGCCGATCCGGTGCTGACCGACAAGCTGGTTGAATCGGGCTGGGCCAACAACGATGGCGGGCGTGGCTTCAAGATCATGCAGATCTACCGCACCGACTGCAAGGACAGCCCGCGCGTAGAGATGCGGGTCTCCAGGAAAGAAGGCAAAGCCATGTGCGTCTACGGCGGCAAGGTCGAGACCGCCAAGCTCGATCTCGGCAAGGACTATGTGATGCATGCCACCACCACGCGCTGGGTCGAGATGGGGCGCGGCGAATACGGTCCGATGAAGGCCATGATGTTCGGGCGGCTCGAATTCGACGGGCCGATGTTCGAGGCCATGGGTAACATGGGTCCGTTCGAGAACTTCCTGTTGCTTGCGGGCAAGGTGCCGTCGGATTCCACCAGCTGTCCGAAGGCGGCAGAAGGTGCCGCGGCGGCAACTTCGAAGTAAGGCGTCGCACATGCGCGGTGATCGTCTCGCGACGCTGCTTGCGTGCGTGCTGGGGCTTCTATGGTTCGTTGCCTCGCCGCTGCGCGCTGAGGTCTTGAAGCCCTATATCCTTGGCGACACGCCGGTCGGCAATCTCGCTGAAGTGAGCGAGAAAGTCGCCGGCGCGCTCAAGGCGCAGGGTTTCGAGATCGTGGGACGCTACGAACCCTATGCGGGTGCGGTGGTGCTCTGCGCGACCAATGGTGAGCTGAAAGCCGCTGCGGGGAAGGCCCGCAACGGTGGTTTTGGCGTGGCGCAACGTGTCGCCATCACCGATGCGAAGGGAAAAATCCAGGTCTCTTATGTCAATCCCGCCTATCTCGGCGCGGCCTATGGTCTCGGCAAGCTTCCCGGTGTCAGCGCGAAGCTGAAGGCGGCGCTCGGTGCAGTGCAGGACTTCGGTTCTGTCGGTATCGAGGAGGCGGCGCTGGCACCGGGCGTGTACCGGTACGCCGTGATGATGCCGTACTTTCACAACGTCGATGTCCTGCAGGAGCACAAGGACTATAAGACCGCGCTTGCAGTGGTCGAGCGTAACCTCGCCGAGGGTGCTGGCGGCGCGCTGCGGATCTACCGCATCGACCTACCGGGCAAGGAGGTCAGCGTCTTTGGCGTCGGCTTAGTCAAGGGCGCGGTCGATGGTCCGGACAAGGGCGACAAGGACACGGATCGCGAAATCATGGACGTCGTCGACTATCAGGAGCTTCGCCATACTGCGTACTTGCCCTACGAGCTGATGGTGCAGGGTAATCAGGTGATCGCATTGCGGGCCCGCTACCGCATTGCGCTGCATTTCCCGGATACCAAGATGGCGGGATCGCACGGCTTCACCGCGATCATGTCGGCGCCCTGGGGTATCCAGGTGGCGCTGGAAAAGATTGCCGGGTTCGAGCGCAATCTTTGATCAGTCCTGTACGCGCGCCGGTCCGGGCTGATGCATGAAGCCGGTAACCTGTTTGGGCGCGCGAGCCTCCTGCAGAGTGGCATCACCGGCTCGTGCCTGTTGGGCCAGGTTCTCGGCAAGCTTGGCGTGCCGAACGCCTAGGCTAGGGCGGTCCAAGTTACTGCGAAGGACCCGGGAGAAAGCGTCTCCCGGGCCCTTCTTTATTGCGCAAGTGCAAAGAGTATCGGCCGGCCCGCAGCTGCGGATCCATAGACTACACTTATGGCACTCAGATATAGGTGTTCCATGCCAGAAGCCAGTGCCAGTCAGGCTGCCGGGGGCGCAGCTGCCATCGCCATAGGCCCCCAGACCGATCCACTCAAGTTGCTCGGGCAAGTGCTCGCGTACGCAGTGCGCGTGAAGGCGTCCGACATTCACCTGCGCACGCGCAATCATCCAATATTGCGTGTCGACGGTTTGTTGCGCGCCATGAGGGAGATACCGCCGTTTCCACCGGATTTCATGGAGCGCCTCGCGCGCACCATGATGTCCGCACGCCTGCAGCAAATCTTCGAGAAGGAACACCAAGCGGATCTGTCGATCGGTTTCAAGGACATCGGGCGCGTGCGCGCCAACGTTTTCTATCAGCGCGGCTCGATCGGTATGGTATTGCGTGTCATCAATACCAACATCCCGACGCCCCAGGAACTCGGGCTGCCCGAGATCGTGCTGGACTTCATCAATCTCGAGCGCGGGCTGGTGCTGGTGACCGGCGCCACCGGTTCGGGGAAATCAACCACGCTCGGTTCTCTCGTGAACCAGATCAACCTGTCGCGCAGCGAACATATTGTTACCATCGAGGATCCGATCGAGTTCCTGTTTTCCGAGAAGAGGTCGATCATCACTCAGCGCGAGATTGGCATCGATACCAACTCCTTCGCAGATGCCATGCGAGCCGCGCTACGCGAGGATCCGGATGTCATCCTGCTCGGCGAAATGCGCGATCCTGAAACGATCGAAACGGCGATGACGGCGGCCGAAACCGGGCATCTCGTGTTTTCGACCGTGCATTCACCGGCGGCAGCGGAGACGGTCTCGCGCATCGTCACGACGTTTCCGCCGGAGGCCCAGACCTCGGTGCGGGCCGCGCAAGGACGGGCAAGGGCGTTGCGTCGCCTGCGAGGTCATGTCCGTCTCGGCGCTTGCCCGCGAGTTCATTCTTGATCCCCTCAAGATCAAGGAACTGGGCGATTTGGTGAAGAAGGGCACGGTGGCCGAAGGCATGCTGAGTTTCGACGGCTCCCTGCTGACCCTGTGGAAGCAAGGCGCCATCGACGAAGAGACCGCGCTCCAGTACGCTTCGAGCCCGACTGACCTCAAGCTCAGGCTCGAAGGCTTCACGTGATACGGTAGCAGCGTCGCTTCTGACCCATGGCGGATCGTCGACTCCAGGTTTTCCACACCGTTGCCCGGCTCCTGAGCTTCACCAAGGCGGCCGAGTCGCTGCACATGACGCAGCCGGCGGTGACGTTCCAGATCCGCCAGCTGGAGGAGTACTTCAATACCCGCCTCTTCGATCGCACCCATAATCGCATCAGCCTGACCCAGGCCGGGGAGCGCGTGTTCGAATATGCGGATCGGATTATTTCGCTCTATGCCGAGATGGACAGCAAGGTGCGCGATCTCACCGGCGACGTGAGCGGCATTCTGATCATTGGCGCCAGTACGACGATTGCCGAGTACGTCCTGCCCTCACTACTCGGTGAGTTCCAGGAACAGCACGGCAGCATCAACATTCGACTCAAAGTGTCGAATTCGACCGGGATCGTTCACATGGTCGAGGACAATTCGGTAGACGTCGGGATCGTCGAGTCGCCCGTTAGCAACAAGAATCTCGCGGTCGAGGTGTGCTGGCACGACAAGCTCGTGCTCGTCTGTCCACCCAATCACCCGATGGCCAAGAAATCGAAAATCACGGTGGACGACCTGATGACGCTGCCATTCATCTGTCGCGAAGAGGGTTCCGGCACGCGCGAGTTCATCTGCGAGTATCTCGCCAAGAAGAACGTGCAGCTGAATGACCTGAACCTGAGCCTGGAGGTGGGCAACCCGGAGGCGATCAAGAGCGCGGTCGAGGCCGGACTGGGCGTGTCGATCGTCTCGCAGGCCACCATCGTCAAGGAACTCAAGCTCGGAACGCTGGTCGGGCGTCCGCTCGATCCACCGCTGGAGCGGCCGTTCTCGATCGTGTATCAGCGCCAGAAGTTTCGCCTGCGCGCCATCGAGGAATTCATGAAGTTCGCGCACGCACACTGCGAGAAGCGCTCTTCCAGGAAGTAGCGGGACGCTGCGGTGAATCGCCTCGAGAAGCGTCTGCGCGAGATCCTTGGCGAGCTGCCGCCGGCGCAGGCCGAGCAATTGCTTGAATTTGCCGAGTTCCTGCTCTCACGCCACGCGAGCCCCGCCCCCGAGATCGCCGAGCCACTGGACATCCCGCGGCCGAGCGAGGAAAGCGTGGTGCGCGCGATCAAGCGGTTGCGTGAGACCTATCCCATGCTGGATCCGGCCAAACTGCTCAATGAGACCTCGATGCTCATGAGCCAGCACGTCACGCAGGGGCGCGGGTCCGTAGAGGTCATCGACGAGCTTGAAGTCCTGTTTCGCAGGCACTACGAAAAACGCACGGATCCGGAGTCCTAGGCGTTACAGGATTTCCGAGGCGTAGTCCGCCAGCCGCGAACGTTCTCCGCGCTGCAGCGTGATGTGACCGCTGTGCTCCCAGTCCTTGAATCGATCCACCACGTAAGTGAGGCCCGACGTTGTTTCGGTGAGGTAGGGCGTGTCGATCTGCGCGATATTCCCGAGCACCACGATCTTGCTGCCGGGGCCGGCACGGGTGATGAGGGTTTTCATCTGGTGCGGGCTCAGGTTCTGCGCTTCGTCGATGATGAGGAATTTTTTCAGGAACGTGCGGCCGCGCATGAAGTTGAGAGACTTGATGCGGATGCGCTGGCGTAGCAGATCGTGTGTCGCGGCGCGACCCCAGGCGCCGTGTTCCTGGGAGCCGGTTTCGTTCAGTACATCAAGGTTATCCTCGAGCGCGCCCATCCACGGACCCATCTTCTCCTCTTCGGTGCCGGGCAGGAAGCCAATGTCCTCGCCGACCGGTACGGTCATCCGGGTCATGATGATCTCGGTATAGCGACGGTTATCGAGCGTCTGGGTGAGGGCGGCCGCGAGTGTGAGCAGCGTCTTGCCGGTGCCGGCCTGCCCGAGCAGGCTGACAAAATCGACCTCCGGGTCCATGAGTAGATTCAGCGCGAAATTCTGCTCACGGTTGCGCGCATTGATTCCCCAGACCTTGCTCCGTGCATTCGCGTAGTCGCGCAGTACCTCGATGATGGCACCATCTTCCTCGATACGTCGTACGACTGCTTCGAACGGCTGTTCGCTCTCGGTAAACAGGAACTGCCCCGGGTGCCAGCTGCGTGACTTGGGCCCCTTGAGCCGGTAGAAGGTGCGGCCTTCCTCCTTCCAGGACTCCATCTCCTTGCTGTGTGTTTCCCAGAAATCACCGTCGAGGCGCTCGACGCCGGTATAAAGCAGGTTGGCGTCGTCCAGCACCTGGTCGTTGGTGTAGTCCTCGACCCGCATCGAAAGCGCATGCGCCTTGATGCGCAGGTTGATGTCCTTGGTGACCAGGGTGACATGACGATCCGGGTGCGATTTGGCGAGGTCGAGCGCAATGCCGAGCAGCGTGTTGTCCGCGGTCTCGAGATTCATGCCATTGGGCAGGCGCGTGCGCACCGCGTCCATGTGGAAATAGAGTCGGCCGGTTTCCATCGCCGGCGCATACGACGGCAGTTGTACGCCATGGCTGATGTCGCCATTCGCCTTTTCGACCAGGCTGTCGATCAGGCGGCTCACCTGCCGCACGTTGCGGGCAACTTCCGAGAGGCCGACCTTGGCATTGTCGAGCTCCTCGAGTACGACGATGGGGATGTAAACGTCGTGCTCGTGAAAGCGCAGGATCGAGTTGGGATCGTGGATGAGGACGTTGGTGTCGAGAACGAATATCTTGCGCTTCGTGGTCATTGACGGCTCATAGTTGCTTCACTGTATCGAGGACCTCGGTCACGTGCCCGGCCACCTTGACGCCGCGGAATTCACGGCGCAGCGCGCCGGCACGATCGAAGACGAAGGTGCTGCGATCGACGCCCAGGAACTTGCGTCCGTAGAGCGACTTCTCGCGAATCACGCCAAATAGGCGACACAGCTTCTCGTCCGGGTCGGAAATGAGCTCGAATGGGAAGCGGTACTTCTGCTTGAATTTCTCGTGTGATTCCAGCCCGTCGCGCGAGACGCCGAGCACCGTCACATTGAGCCCGCGAAACGCGCCCCAGTGGTCGCGAATGTCACAGCCCTCGGTCGTGCATCCCGGCGTATCGTCCTTGGGATAGAAATAGATCACGACCGGCTTGCCCTTGAGCGTATCGAGCCGCACGCGTTGTCCGCCAGTGGTTGCCACCTCGATCGCCGGGAGCGACTTCGGCGCGGCGCGGGCAACGGGGGCCTTTTTGGCCTTCGGCCGGGCGGCCTTACGTGCCAGTGCGGGCTTGCGGCGTGCCGCAGCGCGCGGTTTTGTCTTCGGGCGTGCCTTGGTCTTCTTGCTGGGGCTCTTCTTCCTGGTCGATTTCTTGCGAGTTGCCATGGGAATGTCTCCGGTGTCTCGCCATTCTATCCGCGTGCCGAATGAAGCCCAAGCACGCGTATCAATCGGCCTCGCGCTCGACATTGCAGCAATGCGGCGCCAGCACAGCCGCCTCTTCGCTGCTCGTGAGAATCGCGCCGGTGACGGGATTGGGGCGAAACGTCGTGCAGCCCTTGAGCCCGAGGTCATAGGCCTGCTGGTAGATATCCTTGAAGCTGGCAAAAGGAAAATTCGCCGGCACATTGATGGTCTTCGAGATGGAGCTGTCGACGTACGGTTGCAACGCGGCCTGCATCGCAAGGTGCGCGCCGGGAGCGAGATCGGCGGCGCTCACAAACGTGCGCGGCAACGGCGCATCGCCGTGGCGGGCGCGCCAGCGTCGCCAGGCGAGATCGGCCAGCTCATGCTCGGAGTAGGTGCCATCGAGCTCGAGCACCTTGCGGGTGTGGCGGAAGGCGTACACGGGCTCGAGGCCGCTCGAAATATTGTTCGCGAGCAGGCTGATCGTCCCGGTCGGCGCGATCGCCGTCAGGTGGCTATTGCGAATGCCGTGCACTCGAATCGCGTCGCGGATCTCGGCGGGGAGCGTGCGCACGAATGCGCCCTCGAGATGCGCGGCACGCTCGAGGAACGGGAACGGTTCCTTCTCTCGCGCCAGCGCGATGGAGGTCCGGTAGGCGCTCTCGCAGATCGTTCGCATGGCCGTGGCCGCGAGGTCCCGCGCGGGCGGCTCGCCATAGTGCAGTGCGAGCATGATCAAGGTGTCGGCGAGCCCCGTGAAGCCGAGGCCGATGCGGCGGGTGCCGTGCGCCTGCTCGGCCTGCGCCGCGAGTGGAAACTGGGAGAGGTCGATCACGTTGTCCATCATGCGCGTGGCCGTCGCCGCCGTCGCCGCGATGGCCTCGAGATCGAGTCGGGCGGCGGGCGTGAACGGCTCCCGCACGAACGCGGTGAGGTTGATCGAGCCGAGGTCGCACGCGCCGTACGGCGGCAGCGGCAGCTCGCCACATGGATTGGTGGCACTGATGTGCTCGCGGTAGTGCAGGTTGTTCGCCGCATTGATGCGATCGATGAACAGCACACCGGGTTCCGCGCAATCGTAGGTCGCGCGCATTAGCTGCTCCCAGAGCGCACGCGCACGCACGCGCCGGTGCACCCGGCACGGTACCGGCCCCGAGGTGCCTGACCAACGTCGCGACACGACTTCGCCGTCAGGCGCCGCGCCGTCGGTCGGGAACACGAGCTCCCAGTCGACATCGCGTCGTACCGCCTCCATGAACGCGTCGCTCACCAGCACCGAAACATTGAAGTGCCGCAGCCGGTGCGGATCGCGCTTCGCCTCGATGAAGTCCTCGATGTCCGGGTGATCACAGCGCAGCGTGGCCATCATCGCGCCGCGCCGCGCGCCGGTGGAGAGCAGGGTCGCGCACATGGAATCCCAAATCTGCATGAAAGACACCGGACCGGAGGCGACCGCTCCGACACTCCTGGCGCTGGCGCCCTGCGGGCGCAGCGTGGAGAAGTCGTAGCCGACGCCACCGCCCTGCTGCATGGTGAGCGCGCCTTCCTTGAGCGCGTCGAAGATTCCGTCCATCGAATCCTCGACGGTGCCCATGACGAAGCAGTTGAAGAGCGTCACGCGCCGGCCGGTGCCGGCACCGGCCTGGATGCGTCCGCCCGGCAGGAACCGGAAGCCCTCGAGCGCTTCATAGAAGCGCTGTTCCCAGCGTTCCTTGTCGGTTGGCTCGACGCTTGCCAGCGCCCGCGCGATACGGCGCCAGGTGTCCTCGATACGCGCATCGTGCACCGCATCGGCGTCGCGAAAGCGGTACTTCGCGTTCCAGATGTGACGCGAGATCTCGATTTCGAAGGGGTCGGTGGTCATGCGGCAGCGTCTTCGCGGGCGCGGTCGACCTCGGCGGCGAGCGCCGTAAGTGCGTCGGAAATCGTAACCGGGTAGGACGGCGACGACTCGAGCGCGCGCAAGTGCGCCGGCAAGGTGGCAAGACTGCGGGCGGCGCGCTCGCGAATGGCAGCGAGCGGCTCGGGCGGGCGCAGCCGGCGGCCGGCCCGCATGACGCACTCGACAAGTGGCGTACCTTGCTGTCGATCCGATTCGAGTGTCAGTACGTCGTCGGTCATCGTCCCGTGCGCGTCGAAGCGGCGGTAGACCTGCTTGCGGCCCGGCCAGGTGGCCTTGCCTTCGGAGCGCTTGCGCCGCGCGCGACCGGCGTACTCCTGCAGCTTGTAGGCGCAGTCGAGGTAGGGCGCATCGGCCGAAGTGTCGAGGTGCGTGCCGACGCCAAAGCCGTCAATCGGGGCGCCGCGCGCCAGCAGCTCACGCAGGACGTACTCGTCGAGGCTGCCGCTCGAGAAGATGTGGATCTCGCCCAGCCCTGCATCGTCGAGAATGCGGCGCACGGCCTTGGCGTGCGCGACGAGGTCGCCGCTGTCCAGTCGCACGGCATTGACGCGGATGCCTTGCACCGCGAGCCGCGGCGCGAGTTGCGCCACCTTGCGCGCGCAGGCCTCGGTGTCGTAGGTGTCTATAAGCAGCGTCACGTTGCCGGGCTGGGCGCGGGCAAAGTGCTCGAATGACGCTTCCTCGCTGTCGTGCGCCTCGATGAACGAATGCGCCATGGTGCCGAACACGGGGATGTCGAACTGTGCGCCGGCGAGCACCGTCGCGGTGCCGCCGAATCCGGCGGCGTAGGCGGCGCGCGCGGCGAGCAGGCCGGCCTCGGCGCCATGCGCGCGCCGCAGCCCGAAGTCGACCAGCAGTTTCTCGGGTGCCACCAGTTTCACGCGTGCGGCCTTCGAGGCGATCAACGTCTGGAAATGCAGCAGGTTGATGAGACGGCTCTCGACCAGCTGCGCCTGCGGCATTGGCGCCGTGATGCGCAGGATCGGCTCGTTGCCGAAGAACGCAGTTCCCTCCGGCATGGCGTGCACGTCGCCGGTGAAGCGCAGTTGCGCAAGCCGCTCGGCGAACCCCGCGCCAAAGCGCCCGGACTTCTTTATCCACTCGAGCTCCTCGTCGTTGAACCGCAGGCCCTCGAGGAATTCGAGCACCTGTTCGAGGCCGGCTGCGAGCAGGAATCCGCGCTTGTCCGGCAGCCGGCGCACGAAGAACTCGAACACCGCCACGTCGGTCATGTTCTGCTCGTAGTACGACTGCAGCATGGTGAGCTGGTAAAGATCGGTGAGCAGCGGGCTCGAGGCAGGATTCATCATGGGCCTATCTCCGCGAGCGTGGCGGCGTGCGCGCCGAGAAAGCGCATCTCGGCCTCGGCCTTGCGGCCATCGTCGGGTGACACATTGACGGCGCGGATTGCATCGGTGAGGAGAATCACCTCATAGCCGAGCTTGCAGGCATCGCGCACCGTATTGAGCACGCAGTAGTCGGTCGCGAGGCCGCCCACGAAGACGCGTCGAGTCGTGTCGGCACGCAGGCGCGCGTCGAGATCGGTGCCCTCGAATCCGGAGTAGGCGTCCTGGCCGGCGGTGGTGGCCTTGGAAATGATCGTGATTGCGGTGGGTAACTGCAGTGTGGGCGCGAACTGTGCGCCACGCGTGCTTGCCACGCAGTGCGGCGGCCAGGGGCCGCCCTGCGCCTTGAACGAGCAGTGGTTGGCGGGATGCCAATCGCGCGTCGCGTAGATCGGCAGTCCTTTACCGGCAAACGTGGCGAGATAGTGATTGAGCACCGGGACCACTGCGTCGCCGTCCGGCACGGCCAGGCTCCCGCCCGGCAGAAAGTCGTTCTGCACGTCGACGACGATCAACGCATCGCCGGGTCCGGGTACCACTTTGTCGCGAGCGGTCGACACGCTTGCCGTCTCCATTCGGATTGCGTTGAGCCGCACGGAGTCGTGACGGCTCGAACGCGATCAGGAAGAAATTGTACGCTTTAGCAGCGGCCGGAGCAGCTTCAATGGCCGCGTGTTGAGCACGTCTTCTTTCGTGAGCCAGCCGCGCCGGGCCTGGCCTATGCCGTACTTGAGGTTCGCGTAGCCCCGCACGTCATGGGCATCGGAGCTGATCGCAACGAGCACGCCTTCCTCGCGCGCGAGCTGGCAGTGAATGTCGAGCAGATCGAGGCGCTCGGGGTGGGCGTTGAGTTCGAGGAAGCAGCCGCGCTCACGCGCATGGCGCACGATCTTCAGCATGTCGATGTCGTAGGGCTCGCGGGTATCGATGAGGCGGCCGGTCGGGTGGGCAAGGATGCTGAAGCTCGGCTGGTCCATGGCGCGCAGGATGCGATTCGTCTGTTTGGCGCGCGGCAGATTGAACTTGGAGTGCACCGCTCCGACGACGATATCGCACTCGGCCAGCACTTCGTCGGGCAGGTCGAGCTGGCCGTTCTCGAGAATGTCCACCTCGATGCCCTTCAGGATCGTGATGCCCTTCAGCTCGGCATTGAGCTTGTCGATCTCGGCCATCTGGCGGCGCAGGCGCTGCGGATCGAGTCCGTGCGCAACGGTCAGCCGGCGCGAGTGCTCGGTGATGGCGACATAGTCGAGGCCTGCGGCGCGCGCGGCTTCGGCCATTTCGCGCAGCGTGTTGTGGCCGTCGGTTGCCCTGGTGTGCACGTGCAGGTCACCCTTGAGGTCACCGGGCTCGATGAGCTTCGGCAGCTTTCCCGCGCGGGCTGCCTCGATTTCGCCGTGGTTCTCGCGCAGCTCCGGTGCGATCCACGGCAGCCCGACGGCCTTGTAGACCGATTCCTCGGTGTCGCCGGCCACGCGCTTGTCGCCCTTGAAGACGCCGTACTCGCTCACCTTGAGCCCGTGTTCCTGCGCCAGACGCCGGATCTCGATGTTGTGCGACTTGGAGCCGGTAAAGTATTGCAGCGCCGCGCCGTAGCAGTCTGGCTCCACCACGCGCAGATCGACCTGCAGCCCGGATTTCAACATCACCGTCGCGCGCGTCTCGCCCTGGGCGAGCACGTCCTTTACCTCCTCGTAGCGCACGAAGCCATCCATTACCTTGGCACTGTCCTTGGCGGTGGCGAGAAGATCGATGTCGCCGACTGTTTCCCGGGCTCTCCGGTAACTGCCGGCGAGGATCACCTCTTTCACGCCCGGGAGCTTCGCAATGTATTCGCTCAGCGGTTCGGCGTACTGGGCCGCGATCGCAAGCTTCATGCGCTTCGCCTCGGTTACATGCGCCGCGAGCGCCTCGACGATGGCCTGCTCGGTCTTGGGGCCAAAGCCCTCGAGCTCGTGGATCTTGCCCGCCTTGGCCGCCTTCGCGAGCTGCTCCACGGTCTTTACCTTGAGGTGCTCGTAGAGCGCGCGCACGCGTTTCGGTCCGAGCCCCGGAATCTTCAGGAGCTCCGTGATCGTCGGCGGCATCTCGAGGTGAAGCTTGTCGAGCGCCTTGCACTTTCCGGTTTCGACAATCTCCCTGATCTTGGCGGCGAGGTCTTGGCCAATGCCGGGCAGCTCGGTCAGGTCGTCGCCCTTGGCGACCATCTCTGCCGCGGATACGCCGAGCGCCTCCATTTCGCGGGCGGCGTTGCGGTAGGCGCGCACGCGAAACGGGTTGGCGCCCTCGATCTCGAGCAGGTCGGCGATCTCCTCGAAAACAGCGGCGATGTCGGCATTGTGGACCGTCATGCGAGTGGGATAGGGGCTCAATATACCCGCCGCCGCGGCAATGATTTGCCGCTGCGGCCGTATACTCAACTGCTAGCCACCACTAGAAAGCGCCACCGTGTCGGAAGCCGAAGAAATCGCAAAGGCAGTTCAGCGCGGCCCTATGAAGGCGCTCACGCTTGCGCGCCGGTGAGCGCGAATGTTAGGCAGTACACTGTGGAGGTGTCAGATGAAAAGCTTTGTTATATCAGTCGTCGCCGCCACGTCCGCTCTGCTATTGAATGGGTGTGCCGGCACCACGCCCATCAAGAACCTGGCATTGCCTCCCGTAAGCATAATCGAGGGGCAAGTCACGCAACTTGCTGAGAGCGGATTCACCCTGAGGGACGATTCCGGCTCGATCCATGTCAGGGCCGAGTTGCCGGACAACAGAAAGCTGGATCTTTCTGCTGGCGAGATAGTGAGGGTATACGGAAATTTGCAGGGCGGTCCGAAACGGATATTCGACGGCTACGTTGTCAGGAAGTCGACGGGCGAGCAGATCATTGTGAGCAATCCGACGCCTCACTTCGGTTTCATACTTCAGACGTC
>SMTZ1_10003680_pt1 | contig 15421 bp, 9 predicted proteins | sample DeeMarSWOR136_30_FD_25667 | JGI IMG/M metagenome (IMG submission 25667)
AGGGAAGAAACATCCCCCAAACCATAGCAGCGCAATAAATTTTCATGCCTTGAAATAAAGATAAGTGAATCCCCTTATTTCTTAACAGAAATAGCCATTTATAAGTCATAAGTCCCCGATCAAGCCAATTGATTAACAAAATAAGGAAAACAAAAATGGGATCTATCTTTATCATGATATTGACGACTTCCCTAATGCCGCCCAACTTCCAAACAATTAGCCCTAAAAAAGTAAAAGAGAGAGCCAGCTTTAAATAAAACTTCAAGGAGAGCAATTTTCTTTTTGTGCTCGTCATAAGAGCCTCAAATTCTTCTGCAGTTTCTCCCTCATTCGCATGTTAAAGGATAATATCACACTCAAAATGGCGAGATCAATTCACAATTGACCGTGTCCTTTTAATTATGATATATTTATCACAAGAAGCGAGTTAAAAATTAAGCAAAAAATCCGGACTTAACCATAATAGTATTATGGCAAATTCGAGCAGCGATTATGTCCATTAACGAATGTGATGATAAGTGGTATCAAATGTTGATCGGTCACAGGATCAAGATTGATATGGATTAATCCATTCGTTCTTTATGATTGATTGTGGGAGAGCTTAGATGAAAATCGCTATCATGATGAGAGCGATGGATCAGGATAGTGGCCATCAGGCCATTATTATGGGACTGGTCGAGAATCTTCTCAAATTCGATGGGGAGAATACTTATCTTTTGTTATATCGAACAAAAAAATTCTTAGGCCGTTTCTCAGATTTTCCAAACGCCCAAGAAAAGCTCATCACGGCTCCTCATAAATTCTTATGGGACCAAGTCGCCGTACCCTACCATGCATGGAAAGAGGGTGCAGATGTCATTTATAACCCCAAGTTCAGCATCCCGCTAATTACCCATTGCCCTGCGGTCATGGGACTCCATGAACCTGCCTGGTGGGCATGGCCCGAGCATTATGAATGGTTTGATCGAAATTATATGAAGTTAATGCTGCCAATTTACATCCGCAAGGCAAAACACCTTTTTCCCATATCTCAGTTTGTTGTTGATGAATGTAAAAAATATATCAACTATCCATTCAATAATGTCACAATCTCATATCCTGCACCAAAGCCTTATTTTAGAAGGATTAAGGATCAATCTGTATTGGCCAGCACAAAAGAAAAGTTCTCTCTGCCTGAGAAATTCATCTTATCTGTAACGCGTGTTGACCATCCAGGGCTCGACAAGTCTGATTCGTTCTTTCCCGGGAAAAATCCTCAAACAACAGTGAAGGCCTTTATTGATATAAGAAATAAGAATTCGCATAGATTGGTCATTGCTGGTCGGCGAGTAAGAGAATTTCTCTTATGGTATGGTTTCGCCAAGGAAGACTTAGAAGAGATTCATTTTTTGGATTTTGTTCCCCATGAGGAATTACCTGCCTTGTTAAATTTGGCAGATTTATTCGTCCTGCCTTCCTTTTATGAGAGTTATGCCATGGCCCTAGTGGAAGCAATGAGTTGCGGATGTCCCATGATTGTCTCACAAACTGGAGCCTGCCCGGAAATAACTGCAGGAGCAGCCTTGTTGGCAGATCCAGACTCCCCCGACGATTTTGCAGATAAAATGTTGACAGTCCTCTCTGATAAGCATCTCCAAGCAGAGCTGCGAAAGAAATCTCTAAAACGGGCGCAGTTTTTTACCTGGGAAAGAACAGCCCAAGATACTATTAATCAAATTACTGCGGTTGCTGCCAAATGAGTGAAAAACACATCTTTTTTATGGACTAGTTTTGCTTACCGATTCCTCTTTTCCTTGCCTTTTCTAATCTTTTGTATAATTCCAAATAGTTCTTGACAATATTCTCATAACTGAACCTCTCATCATAACTTTTCTTCGCTTCCTGGCCTATCTTCACTGCAATCTCTTTATTTTCAATTAGATATACAATTTTCCTCTTCAAATCTTCGGGGTCATTAACGTGGAATAACAAACCGTTCTGCTTATGCTTAATTATATTATTGATCCCGCTCGTGTCCGATCCTATAATGGGCATTCCATTAAACATGGCCTCCAGCATAGAATTGGAAGTTCCCTCAAAAAGAGAGGGAATGACATAGATATCAGCCATCTTAAACATAACCGGAACTTCCTCGTGGGGGATGTTTCCAAAAAATTTCACATATCTATCAAAATTTTCCCTATGAGTTTTCTCTTCAAGGTCATTTCTTGTCTCACCATCCCCGACGAAAAGCAATTTCAATCTGTGTTCTTCGATATATCTTCTTCCTAGTTTAATAAAAGCGTTCAACAGGATATCGTCTCCCTTTATTTTCTTTAATGTCCCGAGAAAGAGAAGAATCGTATCTGCAGGTTCAAATCCGTATTCATCTCGCAATCTCGATTTTTCTTCCTGACACTGCCTGAAGGGAAGTCCTGACGGAACCACGTTCACTTCCCGTCCGGTACGCCTTTCATATTCTTTCTTGATTTCATCGGAAACCCCGGCAATAATGCCAGCATTATTAAAAAAGAATTTATGCGGAAAGGCTGGTTTCCATCGATGCAGGCTGCCTCCCCTTATGGAAACAAAATAGGGAACGCCAAAAATCTTTTTTAGACATGGATAACTCAGCCAATAAAACCAATTGGCCCGCATGTAGGAAACATGAACCAAATCAATCTTAGTCCGCAATCTTAAGATATGGATAAAGTCCTGTAACGGAATAGAAATCCTTCTCAATCCAAATTTTCGAGGATTGATTCTGATAATAACGGCATCCAAATCAAGCTCTTCCTCACAACAAGTGAGGACATACATTTTATGGAATTTAGCTAACGCGTTTATTAAATGGTAATTAAAAAGTTCTGCACCTCCGGTATGACAAGGGTATACTCTGTGGGATACGAATAATATATTCATTTCAACTGCGTTACAAATGGCGAGACTTTTGAGATCACAAATCTGTGCTTCCCTGATTCTGTCAAGGGAATTTCATCGACCAGCTCTATTTTAATCTCCATCTCTTGGCCGCAGTTTTCATAGACTCTATCTATTAACTTCTGCTTTTCTGTCTCATCAAATCTTTCATTCACAATCAACTTCAATAAGATTTCACCGTAATTTTCCTGGATAACTTGAAACTTTTCTATTCCGCTGACCCCTCTTACCAGCCAGAACGTCCCAACCAACCTATTATTATTCGTGCCGACGATGATATCCCAAACCCTGCCCTCGACTTTCTCCATTAGGGGCAATCCTCTCCCACAACGGCATTCTCTATCGCTCAATATTCCTAGATCGCCTGTCTTATATCTTATAAAAGGAAAAGCATGGTTATCTAAATCTGTGACCACAATCTCCCCCAGCTCTCCCGGCTTACAGATATTCCCGTCTTCGTCTACAGTTTCCACCACGATGTGTTCGGCATTAATGTGCAATCCATCCTGTTTCTCGCACTCATGGGCAATATTACCCACCTCTCGGCACCCGTATCGATTATAAACCGGACAACCAAAAACAGACTCAATTTCCTTTCTCTGGTAGCCGTATAATGTTTCTCCAGAACAGATTATCCCCTTTGGCCGGTAGATGCTTAAATTGTTTTCTCTCAAGAAATTTGAGAACGTCTGAAGCCCAGATGGATAGCCGGTTATCAGCTGGGGTTTGTAGCTGTTAATTTTCTTTCGGTACTTCAGCATATTTGACCCTGTCATTTCGTAGGAAGATAAGTGAAGGACTTTCCGAAAGAGATTGTTTTTTATTTTACTAAACACTTTCTGAGCTTTGGAGATATCAGAATGGGAACCCCATAACATTGCCTGTTTTTCTCCGATATCCCATTCTGTCCACATATTATTTCTGATTAAGATTCCAAAATATATTTCATTCTTTGTATAACTAAAAAAGTTTAAAGCCTCGCCTGTCGAACCGCTTGTGAAATTGGGAATAAAATACTTTTCAGGAAAATTGATCGCTTTTAAGCTTTTTAAATTTTCCCTTATGAGTTTTTTTGTCAGAAAGGGCAATTGAGTTATGTCTTTTAATCTCCTAACTTCACTTAGGCCATCTACATTTTTGTAATAAGGGACGTTCCGTTTGCAGTGCTCCATTAACTCAACAAATCTTCTTTCCTGTATATCCTTTATCTTGGGCAGTGATAGCCATTGAGTTCTGTTTAACTCCTCTATTTTTCTTAATTTATTCTTTCGAAAAATACCCAATAAGGCAGTAGCTATTAATTTTCTCACCTGAGTCTGTCTTTTCATTCCGTCTTTTCCGTTTATTGTATCATATGCAAGGCCAGATTCCTTCCCCTCACCACAACAAAATGCCGGATACGATTTTAGGGTAATGGATATCTAATTGTGAAGGGTCTGTCCTGGGATGCGTTACATTACATCCAAGAAACGTTATTCCTTACGATTTTCCAGACTAGGCGTTCGGTTCGCTGAAGGCGTTCAACTGCTCTTCTAACAGCACGATTAAAGCGACACACCTTAAAAAATCGAAGGAGGTCCGTATTCTCCTTATTTGGCTCCGCATGGGCTTATTCAACCTGTATATTAATTCAGAACGGTGGGTTATGAGCTTCAGAAACCTGTAAATTTGGGACTCTCTGTTTTTTGGTACCCGGCTTACCGGTCGAGCCTCAGCCAAGAAGAATCCATTTTTTATTTCTGTGAAATCATGTGGCTCAAGCCACTTCCCCAGAATTCCTGAATTCACTCTATCTAGATCCAAATATTTGAGAAAAAACTCACGTATCTCGTCATTTTTTCTAACATCATGCGGCCAATCTGGGAGACTGCTTAGTTTCACTGTGGGTATTCGCATTGATCTGGGAAGATGCCTCTTGAGCATGGAAAGGTAGAGATTTTTGAAAACCCTATGTTTCCTTGGCATTCGGCGAACAACTTCCAAGACACTACTTGTCAAAAAAGGTCTCCGGATCTCCACCGCCAGCTCTTTGTAGTATCCGAGTGAAAAAATAAACCTGGCCAGCCGCCCATGCAAATACAGAAAATCTTTAATATCCGTGAAATTATCGCTATCACACCATCTGATGACTTTACGGATCTGCTCTCTATAGATTTCCTCGATCTCGTCAACATGACTGGAGGCCGTGCTTTTCCGCATCTCTTCAGGAAGGCTGTAAGGAACAACGTAGTCTATCGCTTCGATCTGATTATAGGCGTATCCATAACTGCCCCAGCTTTCGTCTCCTGTTATCGCAAAATCAGCTCCAGTATTATAATGTTTGGCCAAAACAGAAGCACCTTCTGCATACCAACCAATATTGTCATTCGCTAATTCCGACAGGTAAACCCACTCATGGACATTCTCATTGAATGTATTCGTGTCGTATTTCAGAAAATCGAACGGCACACCATATTCGAGAGCCGATAGTTTCGAAATGTAAGCATCCGAATCAGGCAGGTCATCTCGCAAGCCCCAACAAAAGGCCCTATCTGGTAAAGCGCCTATGTGATCTAAAACAGCAAGATTGCCTCTCGAATCCAGGCCCCCTGAAAGATGCAATTCAAATTTCTTGGGTTTGTCTGCTAATATCAGTCTGTGGGCCTCTATGATTGTTTCAAAAAGCGCATCTTCAGCAGCTTTTTTTCGCCGTAAAGATGGACTGGACTCGTACACCATCTTCCAATACCTAATTTTTTCCACATCGAGAGTATTTATGCCGACCGAAAGTACGCATCCTGGCTCAAGATAATCGACATTCTCGAATAAAGTCGTATCAGCCAGGCAGTAGCCTATGGCCAAAAAATTAATCACTCCAGCCATGGATAATTTAGGCCGCATCCTGAGAGCCGCAAGAACTGATTTGACCTCCGGCGCGAAACAAAATCCATTTTGATTCCTCGTATAGTATACCGGCAGCGTACCCAGCCTATCATTGCAGACAAACAGGAGATTCCGCTTCAGATCCACTATGACGACAGCAAAGCCTCCCTCATACTTATCAACAGCAGGAAAATCATTACGGATATAATCTTCCAGCACATCTTTGGCCGATAATCTTCGCTTGACTGGCGAATAGATTAGTACCGCCCCGTTTATGAAAGCTCCTGCTCTGCGGCCGTGGTCAAAGTACCAATCCTCTTTACTCTCTTTCTCCTTCCGCCATACCTGGCCTATTGAGACGGCCTCGTTAAGTTCAATGCTCCGGGAGAAATAGGCTGGAAAATGAAGCAGCTTCTCGATGGCTTTGCCGAGTGAGACCGCTGCGTCTGATGTCCTTACAATCCCCACAATTCCTGGCATCTCGAATCAATCGCTCTTGTCAGATATTTATATTATGGATTAACTACATGTATTTTACCACTATTATTAATAGAATCCATGGCTCAGCGCATATTGATTGACGGGAGGAACTGGATCTTTGCTCTCCCGTCATCCCTGCTCCCTCCGTCATCCCTGCTCCCTCCGTCATCCCTGCTCCCTCCGTCATCCCTGCTCCCTCCGTCATCCCTGCGAAGGCAGGGATCTAGAGATATCTTAATAAGAATCTTTTTTTGTTCTGGTTTCCCACTGGAGCCTGCACCTGAGTAGTCAGGTGACAGGTGTCAGGTGCAGGGATTTAGTCATGGGAAAATTCTTTATCAAGATATTTCTGGGTCCCTGCTTGCGCAGGGATGAACCTGTTGATTGGGAAAATTTATTGTGATATGTTAAGCTCATGAGGGAAGCGAATTATCTCGACCTCACAATCGCCATCCCTGTTTATAACGAAGCCGCCAGCCTTCCTATCCTTTACGAGGAAATAGTTGAATCCTGTTCGAAGCTGGACAAGTCTTACGAGATCATCTTCATCGACGATGGCAGCAGGGATGAGTCTTTCATTGTCCTCAAAAAAATCCAAGGCAAGGATTCCAAGGTTAAGATCATTAGACTCAGGAGAAACTTCGGGCAGACGGCTGCGCTGGCAGCTGGATTTGACCAGGCCAAGGGAGACGTTATCATCACCTTGGATGCCGATCTACAGAATGATCCGAAGGATTTCGACATCCTCATCAAAAAAATCGATGAGGGATACGATATCGTGAGTGGCTGGAGACAGAAGAGAAAAGATAATTTTCTGACTCGACGCCTTCCTTCGATCACTGCCAACAGGATTATCTCACTCATCACCGGTGTAAAACTCCATGACTATGGATGTACCCTGAAAGCATTCCGAAGAAACGTCATCAAGAATATAAAACTCTACGGTGAATTACACCGCTTCATCCCTGCTATCGCGAGCAATATGGGAGTCTCGGTCACCGAAGTGAAAGTGAATCATCGATCGCGTCGTTTCGGGAAATCAAAATACGGATTGATTCGCTTTATCAAAGTTATTCTAGACCTTATGACTGTAAAATTCCTGTTGAGCTATATCACCCGGCCGCTCCAGATTTTTGGTCTTTTTGGCCTCTTCAGCGGATTGCTGGGAGGCATTCTCCTCCTCTACCTTACTTATCAGCGGTTCATCGTCAAGGTCGCCATCGCCGGCCGACCTCTCCTCATGATAGCCGTCTTGTTCCTGGTCATAGGCATTCAGTTTATTACATTGGGTCTGTTAGCAGAAATTATGGTTCGCATTTATCATGAATCGGTTGAGAAAAGGATCTATTTCATCAGTGAAATAGTTGAATCTGAATCAGATACAACCTGAGATGTTACGACAATAATATTTTTTAATCCGCCCTAATATTATCTAAAATCCCTGTATCAGCCTTTACTTGCACCTGACATTTAGTATGACTTGTATCTCAAATTCTTATCTCACCAGGTGACAATGTCGAATCAACCAAAAAAGGTATCCTGACCTGAATAAAAATCACCTCTAAAATCATCTGTTAAGGTGATGTCCTTGTATCCTTTCTTTTACGACTATATTAAAGAACTGTAATAGACCCTATATTTGAATAAATAGGGAAAGTATAGGTTTAAGTGCCCAGGTGGATAATTTTAACGGAGATTTTCCAACAAATTGAAAATTGATTAAAACTAACAAATCAAGATATGTTTATTAAAAAAATCGCACAGTTCACTCCATTCTATTTAATATTATTTCTCCTAGTCCTCACCAGTTGTAAAAAGACTCCAACTACTCCCGATATGGACGCCCTCAACCGGCCAGTCATCTGGTTGAATCACTTTGAGCTGTCATTTACCGCTGCCGCGACAGGAGAAAACCCATCAACTCAGACATTACAGGTGAAAAATTCAGGTCAAAAAACATTAAAGTATTCCATATCCATTGATGCAGAATGGCTGAGCGTCTCACCAGAAAACGGCTCGTCTACTGGACAGATAATCGAGCATCAGGTTTCAGTCAATAAAGACGGGCTGACCGTCCAGGACGAACATTATTCAGCCACAATCACCATAACCTGCTCTGAAGCCTACAATAATCCTCAGAGTGTGAGTGTGAACCTGAAAATAAACAAAAAGCCTCCGCCAAAAATCAAGGTCACTCCTAACACGCTGACATTTAGTGCCAAAGAAGGTGCTATCTCTAATCCTTCATCCAAGACCATCCAAATAAAAAATATTGGGGAACAGACTTTAAATTATTCCGTGTCTGATGATGCGTCCTGGCTTTATGTCAGTCCAAAAAAAGGAAGTTCAAAAGATCAAGAATGTACCCATAAAGTCTCGATAGATTGTCAGGGCTTGAGTAAAGGAACTTATAATGGGAAGATACATATAACCGATTCTAAGGCCTGCAACAGCCCTCAAACAGTCGATGTCATTCTGACCGTCAGTGAGGAACCTCCTCCAGAAATTTGGGTGAGCACACCTGCCCTTGAATTCATCGCTAAAGAAGGCAGTTCAAACCCCTCTCCTCAGAATATCAGAATAAAAAACAGTGGGAATCAGACATTAAATTACAGTATAGTTGACGATGCTGCTTGGCTGAGTGTCAAGCCCAAGAACGGCAGCTCCACAGGAGGTGAAAACTCCCACACCGTCTCTGTCGACATCAGCGAGCTGAGCATGGGCACTTACACCGGAACTATCGCTATCACGGATTCAAAGGCAAGCAACAGTCCTCAAGCCGTTAATGTCACCCTGACCATTGCCGAACAGCGGCCGCCAGAAATCTGGGTCAGTCCCTCTTCGTTGACATTCAGTGCCCAAGAAGGCGGCGCAAATCCTTCCTCTCAGGAAATTAGGATTAAAAACAGTGGGGAACAATCTCTAAATTACAATATTACCGATGACGCCGACTGGCTGAGCGTTAAGCCCACGAGCGGAAGCTCCACTGGCGGAGAAAACGCCCACACCGTCTCTGTGGTTATTAACAGCCTGGGAGAAGGAACTTACAGTGGGACTATCACCATAACAGATCCCAATGCCTCCAATAGTGCTTCTAGCGTCAATGTGACACTCACGGTAAGCAAGCAGCCGCCTCCTGAAATCTGGGTGAGTTCCTCATCGCTGACTTTTAGCGCGGAGGAGGGGGCAGGGAATCCTGCTTCACAAAATATAAAGATCAAAAACAGCGGCGAGCAAACTCTCAATTACAGCATATCTGATGATGCTGATTGGCTGAGTGTCAATCCCGCCAGTGGAAGCTCCACCGGCGGCGAAAACTCCCATTCTGTATCTGTCGATATCAGCGGCCTGAGCTCCGGCTCTCACACCGGAACCATCACTGTCTCTGACCCCAACGCATCTAACAATCCTCAATCAGTCGCTGCCACTCTAAACATAACTCAGCAACAGCCTCCAGAAATTTGGGTAAGCCCAGCTTCGCTGACATTTAATGCCACTGAAGGAGGGTCGAATCCCTCTTCCCAGAACTTAAAGATAAAAAACAGCGGCGAGCAGACTCTCAATTACAGCATATCTGATGACGCTGATTGGCTGAGTGTCAATCCCGCCAGTGGAAGCTCCACCGGCGGCGAAAACTCCCATTCTGTATCTGTCGATATCAGCGGCTTGAGCACCGGCACTCACACCGGAACCATCACTGTCTCTGACCCCAACGCATCTAACAATCCTCAATCAGTCGCCGTCACTCTGAACATATCTCAGCAACAGCCTCCAGAAATTTGGGTAAGCCCTGTTTCGCTGACATTTATCGGTACCGAAGGAGGGTCAAATCCTTCTTCCCAAAGTCTAAAGATCAAAAACAGCGGCGCTCAGACCTTAAATTACACCCTCTCTGACGATGCTGGTTGGCTGAGTGTGAGTCCGACAAGCGGCAGCTCCACTGGGGAGGAAAATTCACACACTGTCTCTGTAAATATAAGCGGTATGAGCAGTGGCAGTTATCCAGGAACAATCACAATTACTGACTCTAATGCCTCCAACAATCCCCAAACGGTGAGTGTGACTTTAAATCTAAGCAGTCCTCCCTCGGATGATGAAATATCGATTTCCTGTGATCCCTCTTCAGGAGGGACTGGCACTATCGTCTCTATCCCGATCACGATTAACGGGAATCAAAATGAAATAGAGTATTTTGGATTAAAGATGACGTTTGATACGAGCATGTTCCAATTTCACAGCATCAGCAAAGGCAGTCTAACAGGAGACTGGGCCACCGTGGATGGGAATGAAATCTCCGGAACCATAACGATAGGAGGATTCATGGGATCGGGAACTCCGGTTTCAGCAGGGAGTTCTGGTAGTCTCGCCATAGTCAAGCTCAAAGTCACCTGCGGCGCGTGCAGCGATGGACAGCAGAGTCAGATCAGCATCAACACTTACACTGACGACATTCAAGGAATGACTCCAGAGCCCGCTTACACGAAATTCACCTACAGAAAATAAAAATTTCCTGGCCAACATCTATGAATAACAAGAAGGTAAACACTATCCTCCATCGAATCCCCCCTTCCATCCAAGAATCATTCATAATCTTTGGTTTATCTGAGCCAGAAGAAAAATGTCTATAGTTTCTTGATAAATCGATTTGAATTGCATAATATAATGGATTCAACCGAACTTACTGAATATCAATACGAGCTCATCTTGAGAAAGAAACATCTAAAATTATCTGAAGGAAAAATACCCGCTGTCGTTATTGGATCTGATATTACTGCCTTGGGCGTCATCCGGAGCCTCTCCCGGGTAGGAATCCCGACATTTATTATTTCTCACAAAAATGACTTCGTCCGATACAGCCGTTGGGCAAAACCAATCAGGCCGCTCGTGAAGTCTTTCCCGACAACGGATGAATTGGCCGACATACTGAATCAGCTTCAGTATGAGAGAGCCGTTCTCTTTCCGTGTTCAGATCCCAGCCTCCTGGCTGTTGCGGATTTATCACCTGAGCTTAAAGAACTTTTTCCTTCATGTCTGCCATCAAAAAAAACGATAGAAAGTCTTGTTCACAAAGGAAAATTCGCAGAAGTTTTGCGCGCTACCAAGGTTCCCCATCCAAAAACAATAATTCTCGAAAACTCTGACCAAATAGAAAAAGAGGAGACTAAATATCTCACGAATTTCTTTATCAAACCCTTCCACTCCTGGGAGTTTCAGCATCATTTTGGCACCAAAAGTTTTCGCATCCTAAATGTCAAAGATGCCCTTGACAAATTTCATAGAGCTCAGAATGCCGGACAGCAGGTCATGCTCCAGGAATACATTCCTGGTCCCGCCCATAACCATTATTTTATCGATGGTTTTATTGACAGGTTGGGCAGAATGCGCGCCCTATTTGTCAGACGAAGAATCAGAATCTATCCTAAACATTTTGGTAACAGTTCGTACTGTGTAAGCATTCCTAAGCTTGAAGCAGCTCCCGCTGTGGAGAGCATCGTCAAAATCATGAATGATATCGGTTACCGAGGCATTTTCAGCGCTGAATTCAAATTTGATGAGCGAGATAACCTCTTCAAAATCCTAGAGATTAACGCCCGGCCCTGGTGGTATGTCGAATTTGCCAGTCAGTTTGGAGTGAACACTTGTTATCTCGCCTACAAGGATGCACTCGGGGTGCCTGTAGCTTCCATAAGTGAATATGTAGAAGGGGCTGGGTGCATGCATGTTTTCAACGATCTCAGGGCAATTATCATGACCAATGGAATGCAGAAGGTAACCCTTAAGCATTGGCTTTGGGAATTATTGACTTCAAAGAAACCGATATATTCTTGGGATGATCCTCTGCCCGCCATTTTTAACCTGATCTATACTCCATACAATTATGTGAGAAATAGACTCTAGATTTTGTTGAAATCCTGAATGGCTGGACTAATGAGAGCTCTTGAAGCCCCTTCATTCATGATCTGAAGAACCAATAATCCCGCATCTTCTTCTTCAAAATCCCTTTAAATCTTGTCTTATGGATGTCGAAAGTATCCTTCAGCTGAACCTCAACTAAAGAGACTCGTTTATCCTTCAAGCACTGTTCGAAAACTTCCTCAAAATTGTCTTCTAACAGGTAATAATCAACACCAAGGGCTTCACAGAATTTTGAATAGTGGATTTTACCCAGATTCACCGCATGACTTTGGCCGAATTGGCCCAATTGATGGAGTCGAACATAATTTAAGCAGGCATCATTGAAAACGACAACAGTCATTCCTATTTTCTCCCGAACGGCTGTTAAAAGTTCTAATCCATTCATGACAAATCCACCATCTCCGGTAATGACCACGACAGATCTTTCCGGATTTGAGAGCTTAGATCCGATTCCCGCAGGGAGGCCATACCCAACTGACTGAAAATCTGTTGGGATCAACATTCCTCTGGGCACATTCACTTCAAAATACTTTCGGGTCAGCATTTGATGGAGTCCAGAATCGGTAACAAGGCATGATTCCTCGGGCAAGACATTCCTTAGAGATGTGAAAAATGCCCGAGCTGTTGGAGGATTCAGGCCCTGGAGAGTCGGTTCTGGAAATGACTTCTTGATTTTGTCTTTGATAACCTGATCTCTCCATCGTCCAAGTTCGCCAGCCCTCCAGCTGATTTGTCGTAACTTCAATTTCTCTCGATACTTGAATAATTCATCCAAAAAAACTGAAATATCGGCTCTGATAGCTAATCGAGGATGGTAATGGGCTCCGAGGACTTCTTGAGAGGCATCGACATGAATCAATTTTTCTTTCGGAAAATCCAGGCGGTAACCCTTTGAACCGTTGTGAGTGAATTTGCATCCCAAGGCCATAATAAGATCGGAGGATGCCAGAAAAGAATTCAGTTGATCCACATTTTCTGCCAGATCATTGGGTATACACATCAGGTCCGATTCGGAGACAATCCCTCTGCCCGAAGTCGTTGTTAAAACTGGTGATTTCAGAAGATCGACCAATTCTTTTATTTGACTAGAGGCATCTGATGCTCCTTGTCCGAGATAAAGAACGACTCGACCTGAAGAAGAGAGAAGGCGGACAACCTCGTCAACATGTTCTTGTTTAGGGCGAGGTTTGTCTGGCTTAAGCGGGGTTGGAGAGTTTTCTGTGTAGGCGGCTTTCTTTTGTAGAACATCTGAGGATATTTCAATCAGAACAGGTCCTGGCTCTCCTGTGAGAGCGAGCAAAAATGCTTCAGGAACAACATCACCCAATTCAGATGTCTTGTTTATCGAGTAACTTCGCTTGACCAGAGTCCTGGCAATCTCTTTCTCCTCGATCCTTTGAAGCTGGAATTTCCTGCCTGGAAGTTGGGACGGTTTGGCGATGATACAAACCGTTCCTGCTGAATCAAATAAGGCTTCGGCCAATCCAGTAATAGAGTTCGTAAAGCCAGGACCAGCAATGACAAGATAAGCCCCGACTTTTCCAGAATTTCGAAAATAGCCATTGGCCATGTATGCCGCATGATTTTCATTTGTCACCAGTACCGTCCGTATGGAAGAATTGCCTAAAGCTTCATAAATGGAGCTATCCTGTGATCCAGGGATACCAAATATGTGCTCTACTCCAATGTTTTCCAGTATTTTAATGAGCAGATTATTCCCCCTTAATAGAAACTCGCCCAATTCTTCATCTCCTTATTCTGGTGAAATATTTTCCAATTTTTCTTTTTCCACGCAGAAGGAAATTTAGGGCATAATTTGTTGTTCTGAGTGGAAAAGATTCTGGTTTACTAAGAGTCAAACAAAGCTCTAAATCAGCTCCCAATTGACTTTTGAAGTGAGTTACAGGGTTGAGTGCCGCATCTGTGAGGTCGTTTCCTTTATACCCCTGGTTGGACAGGTCTTCAAAAACCTTCCACCTCAGAAAGGCATTTACACCCGTATTCAAAAAATCTTCCTCTGCCGCAGCACTCACCGTATGAGAGACCGGATGCTTCCCCAGCAGGACAAGCTGGGAAGCTATCGGGCGGCCATCCGGAAGCCTAGCATTGTAAAGCTGGCATAATCCTTGACTGGACAGCCTCTCAAAATAACGCTTGAATTTATCATGAGGCAGGTAGAGGGGAAATCCTTTCCTTTTATGGGTATTATAATGCATTTTATAGAAGCTCTCGAAATCATCATCTTTTGAACATTGAATTCCTTGATCTTGGCAACGAGTAATCAATCTGCGGAGATTCTGTTCGATCCGATTCCATAAATTTTTTAAATCCTGCACCCGGACAGCATAGGTATAATTCAACTCAACTTTCCAGCCCTTGGCAACAAATATGCGGGCATCTTTAATAGTACTTCTATTTTTTAGAGATAAACTCGCATATCTTGACTCAGACAGACTTTTCTCGAGTGCCGTCATAACTTCTAGATGGTAGCCTGTTTTCTTTGATGGATATTTGGACTCGTAATCTTGTAAAACCAGGCCGTTATAGTAGAGAAGCAACCTTGGTGAGACACTTTTCCCGAGAATCGAAGGTCTTTCATAAAGTGCCACTCCGCCAGAGATTTCATCATTCTTCATAGCCACCAGAATCTTGAAGCGAGCAGAGGTCACTTCACAGAGAACGCTTAGATATCCAGGAGTGCTGTAAATACTTCCATCGGGAGAAGAAGAAACGAACATATTCCATTCATCGTATTCATTCTCGCTCAAATACCGCGTGGAATATTTCATGGAAAATATATATTTACTTCAGACTGAATCTCTTCATGATTCAAGCAGACACAAGTATAATTTGATACTCCGTCTTTTACAATCATCTAAAATTACGAATTATGACATTTCACACCACATCCACCTCTTATTGACACTCCTGTGGATGTAAACTATACTTTTTCTCTTGGAAGCATGGAAACGAATAATGACACAAATAGAAGAAGCAAAGAAGGGAAACATCACCGAAGCCCTTGAAAAAGTAGCCGAAGAAGAAAACTTAACTCAAGAAACCCTCCTCGATCTCGTTGCCCAAGGAAAGGTCGTCATCCCTCAAAACCCGAACCACTCCCCTATCCACTCCCTGGGCATCGGCCAGAAACTCCGGACCAAGGTCAACGTTAACATCGGAACCTCCCAAGACTTTCCGGAGGAAGAAAACGAGCTGAAGAAAGTCGAAGAATCCTTAAAGTACG
>SMTZ1_10004660_pt1 | contig 15413 bp, 9 predicted proteins | sample DeeMarSWOR136_30_FD_25667 | JGI IMG/M metagenome (IMG submission 25667)
GATCCGACGCAGGTCCGGGTGGTCGACTCACTCCCGGTCAACACCCACTTGATCCTGGCTCAGTCACAGGAGTTGGCCCCCATACGAAGTGGTGACCGGCTCGTATACGAAGTGACCGCGGCGCAGGAACGATTCAAGAAATCGGTGAGCTATTCGCTGCGCGAACTTACACCCGGGGTGCGGAAATTCCTCACCAATCGTGTGTACCTGGAGGGTGACCTGATGCCACGAGGTACGGACACGAAACCGGTGGTATCGGAGCCGATCGAAGTCAACTCCGGGCCGTTCCTGCTGGTGCCGCCACAGGATGTGGTGATCACCCTCACGCCGGCCCTGTTTATTACCAGCATGGCTTACCTTCAGCCGCCGGCTATACCTGAACTTCATGCCGCCGCCGACTCGATTCTCAAGTATGCCGACGCGGATATAGAGGTAGAAGGTCACACCGACTTGCGCCCGATTCACACCGAGCGGTTCCCGTCGAACTGGGAGCTGGGTGAGGCCAGAGCCAAATCGGTGGTTGATTGGCTGGTGGAGAACCGGGGAATTGACGCCGACCGCCTGAGCTATGAGAGCTTCGCGGCCACCCGGCCCGTGGTCACCGATGTGCCGATTACGTCGATTGACCTGCAGCCGAACCGGAGGACCGAGGTTCACATTAAGACCAGAGTAGGCAGTGTCCTGGCTCCGGGTGTCCAGGCGGGCGACCAATGGGAGAATTCCACGTCCCTGGCTCTCGATCCGGTCAGGTTCGATACCGTGTTCGAGGCCGTCCAGACGCCCGTGGACATCGATCTGGGTGACTCCTGGGAAGTCCTCTTGTCGATCGAAAACGGCGGCGCCATCGGTGCCGATGACGTGGTGCTGACCGATGTACTGCCCGACGGCTCGGAGTACGTCAGCAACAGTGCTCTGGTTGACGGCCGAAGCATCTCGGGGCAGGTCAGTGGGCAGACGATCAGCTTCAACCTGGAGCGGATCGAGCCGTCGCAGAAACTGGAACTGCGTTATCGCATCCGGGCTCTGGAAGGCCGCACGCCGAGCGGCGGCGGAGCGGCCTCGGTGGCGGTAAAGAGTTCGACCGATCTGCCGGTCATTCAGAAATCCAACGAGGTACGCTTCAAGTAGCCTCTCACATCCGACCTCAAGCCCCCCTCGGTTGAGACCGTGGGGGGCTTTCTTTTACCCCGGGCTGAGTAACTCGCCATGGACGATAAGACCCTTTTATTCTCTGTGGCTGAGATCAATCCAGCGACGTTACAAAGACAGAACGGCGGTGAGGGGTCGGCCGCCGTTACTGACGACAGGGAAGTTGGTCTATTTGAGCAAGATCATTTTCCTGGTCATCGATGTCGCGTCGGCCTGGAGGCGGTACAGATAAATTCCGCTGGTCACCTCACGACCCGACTCATCGGTGCCGTTCCACCTGATCCGATGATCACCGGCGGTCTTGATCCCCTCCACGAGCGTAATTACTTCGCGACCCAGGATGTTGTATATTTTCAGCGTGACCTCGGCGTCAACCGGCAAAGTATACATGAGTTCGGTTGATAGGTTAAACGGGTTGGGATAGTTGGATAGACCGAGCCCCCCCTCGGAACCGTAACCACCGGTAATCACACTATCACCTTGGGTGTTCAGGAAGATCGTCCGGAGCAGGGGGCTGTTTGTGACATCGACAACTTCGACAATAAGGCTATCGACATATACCCCCGGAGCCATGCCGGCGGTGCTGACAACATCGAACGCCACCTCGTCGTTGGTGAACCCCTCGGTGGCGTGAAGGTGGACAAACCCTCCGGGATTCAGGTGGGATACGGTGAACGCCTTCGGGGATCCATCCGCCCCTATCTCCAGGCTGCCCGGCTGGCTGTAGTCCTCTCCGGCGGGGGCCTCGAAGAACGATCCCGGCAACGAGTGTACCCAGGCCTGGTCGCCCACGCCACCGGTTCCGCTCGAATCGATGTAGAGGTGGATCATGGTGAGCACGGGGCTGTTGGTGACGTCGTCGACGTGCGCGACCACGCTGTCGACATACACCCCGGGTGGCATTTCAGCCGTGCTGGTGACTTCGAATGCGATGGGTTCATTGGTCGTGCCGCCGCTTCCCAGCAGATGGAGGAATTCCGGATCGTCGACGTAGCCCACCGTGAAGTTCTTGGGCGAGCCGGTGGCGGCGACTACGATATCGCCCGTTTGAGTGCGGGCGTCGCCTTCGGCGGCGTGGAACTCACCCGGGGAAGAGTAAACGATGGCGATGTCCGGACCGATGCCGGGAACCAATGTCCAGGAGTCACCACAGGCCGTGCACTCTGTGGGCGGCATCGCGTTACCGGCGATGACCTGCATCATGAAGGTCAGGTCGCTGGCGTCGACCACGCAATCACCGGTTACGTCGGCGTTGCCAATACACGGACCGAGATAGGAAGCATCACCCGTATTCAGGGCGCTCTCCAGTAACTCGGCATCGCCTAACTCAAAAGCGATACCGTTGCCGTTGACGTCACCCACCTGGTCACAGCAATCGTCCCCCCCCGGCAGACCGGGTTCAAATAGATAGTCGGTACACTGACTGCATTCAAGGAGAGGGATGGTATCGCCCGCGATCACCAGGTGCATGAGATTCAGATCGTCGGGGTCAATGCGGCAATCTCCGGTCAGGTCGGCGTTGCCCCGACAGGCTCCCAGATCGTCCGCGTTACCGGTTGCAAATGCGGCATCCATAGCGGCACCGTCGGCCATGTCAAACGGGATACCGTTACCGTTCAAATCACCCACCATTTCACAGCAATCGTCCAGGAGCGCCACCGTAAGGTTGATACAGCCGGCACCGAGGCCGCCGGGCAGATGGGGATTCAAAGCATCAAGATTCTGAGCGGTGGAAGTGACAATTTCACGAAGTCCGGAAACGTCGGCGTCCGGGAATCGCTCGCGCAGCAAGGCCATCTGTCCGGAGACAAACGCCGTCGAGAAACTGGTCCCGCTCCACCAGGCAAAGTAGGGGTCCTGGTAAGCGGAGTAGATTTCCAGACCTGGCGCGCTCACGTCAACGTACTCGCCGTAATTGGTGAATTCAGTGGCCTTAAGGTCGGTGTCGATGGCCGCGACTGAGATGGCGTCAACCTCCGCCGCCGGATAAATCGGATCGCCGGTGGCGTCGTTGCCGGCCGCGGCGACAACCGCCGAGCCGCGGGCCACCGCCTGTTCGATAGCGGCCTGGACAGCCAGATGCTGATGGGTAAGTACCACGCTGACATTGATGACGTCGCATTCGTCGAGCGCCGCCCGTTCGATGGCCTGGGCCAGGCTGAAACCGTCACCCTGACCCTCGCCGTTCATGATGCGGTAGGCGCGGATTTCCGCATCCGGAGCGACCAGATGGGTGATGCCGGCCACAAAAGTACCGTGGCCACTAACGGTCCCACCCGGTTCGTCAAGGGCGTAATCGTCGTCATCGACGAAATCGTATCCGGACGCGGCCTGTCCATCAAGGCCGGGGTGGTCGAAATCGATCCCGCCGTCAATCACAGCTACGACCGTGGCGTCACCGGTGACGGCTTGTTGGACGACCGAAAGATCCAGCAGCCTCGCCGCCGGCTGATCATCGAAATCGCCGGAGCAGATCCGGTCCGAGAAAGCCAGGCTGCCCTGCACCGGGTGCAAGTTATTGAGCAGGTAATTCGGGTGGGCAAAGGTAGCCCCGGCCATCTGCGCCAGCGTTTCGGAAGCGTCTTCCGGGTTCTCTCCGTCGGCCAGTTGATAGAGAAAAACACTCGCTTGATCGAGAGAGGCGATTATGTGATCGACCAGCCCTGAACTCAGCAACGCTTCACCGTAGCTTCTTTCAGCGAAGCCGACGACCATCTGATGAGGTGCATAGATCGCCTGATTCTCGACAGGTATGACCGGACTGCCATCCGAATCGGTTCCGTCAGCGGGTGGGTCCGCGACCGCCGGCATGGCCCAGGCAAGCCCGGCCATGACCAGGAGCGTCGAGAGAATGTGTCTTCGGTAGTTCATCGTTTCACCTCGTGATACAAGTGGTTCAGGTTACAATGTCTTCCAACTATCCAGCGCCGTGGACGGAAAAGGATCCCCAGTGGCAGGCCGACGGCAATTTCTCTCGAAGCGTCAGCGCGGCCGTCTGGCCGGCGGCTGCCGCCGGGCGTCCGTCCACGTATTGTTTGTAAAAGGCTTCCATCCACATAGCCGTGGAGCGGTCGGCGACCGCCCAGTTGGCCGCTACTACATTTCGCGCGCCCATCTCGATCAGCGATCTCACCAGACCGGTGGCTTCCTTACCCCGAAGACTGGAGTGCTGACCGGTGCGACAGGCCGCCAGGGTGACCAGGTTGACGCGGTTTTTTCTCAGGCGGAAGTCGACCGCGAACATGGCGCCATCGGCCATTTGCAGGGACGAGTAGAATGGATTGTCGGCCCGCAGGTGAGCGTGACCGGCGTAGTGCCAGAGGTGGGAAACGCTCTCGTGGGGCCAATCTTCCCGATGACACGGATTGTACAGCGAGAGATCGAGCCCGGCCAGTCGGTCTGTCAACGACTCGATTTCCTGCTCTATATGAGGCAGGCCGGAACTCTGCCCGACGAACACCTTTGCCTTACGGGAACGGGTCCGCTGTTGACACGCGAGGACGTGATGCCGCACGGTCGGAGCCAGGATGATCTGGCGACTGGCGCACAGCGGCTGGCCACGCCAGTCGATCGCCGACCAGGGGAGACTGAGAATCGGCCCGTCGGGCACGATAAGCAGTTTCGTGGTCCGTGGCGAAAGCTCCAGGGGAGAGAGGAGCCAATCGCCCATCCGTTTGAGTAGCCGCCGCTCTTCGACCATATCGGCCGATCGCGTGACCGTGCCGTCACCCTGCGTGCATTCAACCAGGAAACGCCAGCGGGCGACAAAGTCACCGGCCGTGGCTGCTCCATCGTGATAGACGTGATAACGGATCTCGCCGTGGTCGTGCACGAAGGCAAATATCTCGGAGTCATCGACATGCAGTTGCACAATCGGCATCCGGTGCGACACCCGGCGCAAATTGGCGGCTATAGCTTCGTTGGTCTGATACGTCAGCGAGTGTTTTGAATCGAGGTTTCCGAAATCCTGTCGGATCCGGGCTTCCAGCCGCCGATGCCGCTGGGATAGGGGTCCGGGCAACGAGGCTCGGCGGCCTGACTCTCCGTCGGGGGCACCCGACGCTATGGCTACCCGATTGGCGAGCTGTTCAAGACTCTCCTGGATGCGAACGCGGGCGGGATTGTCCTGGCTCAACTCGACAGGCGTCGCCCAGACACCTGTGGTTTTGAGTCTTTCGGACCAAACCGCGGCCTGCTCGGTATCGCGCCCGATCTGAGTCTTGATCAACCGCCGGAACGGGTCGTTGCGCAGGGCGAAATAGGCCGAGCGCATTTCCACCGGTGGCAGTTTCGCGCGCACGGCATCAAGGATTTCCGCAGCCTGAGTCCAGTATTGAACCGCTCGACTGATGCGGCGACGGGCGGCCTCGCGATCACCGAGAATCGTGTAGCGACGGGCCGAGAGGTGAGGTACCACGCGCACGGCGGGGTTGCGCGACAGCCGCTTGATGGGAGCATCGTCGGTGGACCAGGCCGAGAGAATCTGGAAATCGCTTATCGCCTCCCATAGGGGTAGCTGAGCCTTTCGAAACAGCCGGGCGGCCGATTTGTATCGCTCCAGCCCGGCGGTGCGGGAACGATCGATCGTCGCCAGTGTTAGCTCCACTGCCGCCAGGAACCCGTGGTTGGGGACTCTGCGAAAACGGTCTGCGGCTTTCCTCAGGCACCTTCGAGCGTCCGGGATCCGGCCCAGACCAATAGCCGCTTTGCCTTGGAAGAAGACCGCTTTGGCGGTCTCGTAGTCCAGTGACAATTCCTTTGCCTGAGTCTCAGCGACTTCGGCGGCTGCGCGGGCGTCGACAAACAGATTCAGAGAGAGGTATGACTCGGCCCGATCCAATTGGCACAGCAGGAGTTCTCGCGGCTGGTGCCCCGCGACGTAACTCTCTTCACACTGCGACAACTGCTGCAACGCCGTATGAAAGTCACCGGCGAGCATATTCAACCAAGCCAGACCGTAGAGACAGGCGGTGGACTGGAGTGGGTGACCGTTTTCGGAGAAAATGTCCCTGGCCCGGTTGTAGAGCTCGCGAGCTTCGTCGAACCGAAAAAGCTGAGTAAGGGTGTTGGCTTCGTTACACCAGCACAGGGCAGCCGCGAGCAGGTTGCCCTTACGCGAGAAGTGCGCTGCCGCCTGGTGATACATCCGGTAGGCGTCGCGGTGGCGATCGCGCCGGTGATACACGTTGGCCAGGTTCACTTTCGTCTTGGCGGCATCATCAGCCAGGCGACGGCGACCAAACGTGTCGAGCGCCAATCGGGCCCGCTGCTCCGCCTCGCCGTATTTCCCGAGGTACATATATATGTCGATCAGCACCCGGTCGATTCGGGCCCGACAAAGCGCATCGGCGCCGCAACGCCGACGCGCGGTAAGATACACGTTTTTGGCTTCGGGAATCCTGCCGGCCACCCGCAGCGCCCAGGCGTTGGCCAACAACGCGCTGCGATAGTGATCGCCGCCATAGGCGCGCGCGCGTTCGACGAACTTACGCCCCATGTCGACCGCCTCGGCCGAATTCTCCTGGGTCTTGGCGCGGATATGCCGGTCACAGAGGCAGACTACCTGTTCGATCTTCAGGTCGCCGAGTGCTCCTTCGTCGAGGAAAGCACTGATCGCCTCGAGATCCTGGACCGACGTGGCTACCATGGCATCACCTCACACGCGATTTCCTGCTCATACGATAGTAGCCGGAAGCGGCGCGGGACAGTGACACTGGTCCAGTGGAAAAAACCCCCGGCGTCGGCCAGGAGTTTGCGAGCCCCCGCACGCAAAACGAACCGGTGGGCCACCTCTCCATCCTGGTACACCCGGGCGACGAACTCCCAGGCTTTGTCCTTCCGTTCGGCCACTATTTCCATCTCAAGGTTCCCAACGGCAAAACGAACCCTCCGGATAAGGCCGTCGGTGGCGTTTCGAAGGCCGACCAGTTGGCCCTGGGCCGAGGAATCATAGACGATGGGGCATTCAAGCACGGGCCCGCGGGCCAACTGCTGAAACAGGAGGGGGATTGTCTTGTAACGGGATATCGCCTGGGCTGACGGTTGCGACAGGGTCCAGCCGGTTTCCGAAGGCGATCCACCGGCTGCCGTATCCAGCCATCGGCTAAGAACTTGCTTGACCTTGCCTCGGGCCGGGGTTCTCGATGATTCTGTTCTTTTGCCGCTCAAGATTCGTGTCCTCGTTCAAAGGAGCGAGCCGGGCGAGGTTTAGTCCGTGTCGTAGCCCATATCTTTGAGAATTGTACGGAGCCTCTTGAGGCAACGGGAGCGAAGCGACCCGAGCGTGTTCGGCTTGACTCCCAGCCGCCGGCTGGCATCACTATAGGAGATAAGCTCGGAGGAGAGGAAAAGCCAGGTTACCAGCTTTCTGCAGCGGCCATCCAGTTGCGCCACAGCCGCTTCCAGGACCGCCCGGCTTTCGAGTTCGGCCATGATTTCATCCGGGAGAGCGGCGCTGTCTACCTGCCGCCCGGAGTCACTATCGGCCCCGGCCGTGGGTGCCTCGCGGGCGTATTTCCGGCAGATCCGCACCGCGTTGCGCTGGGTCGAACGGATTAGCCAGGCCGGGAGGGCTGTGGGGTCTTTGATCTTTTTCCGGTTACGGTAGAGCGCCAGCCAGGTCTGCTGGGCGCAGTCTTCGGCGTCCGGCGCCGACAGACCGGCCCGACGGGCCACCGTATAGACGAGACCGGCATAGCTATCGACCAGTTGTTGCCAGGCCGACGCATCACCCCGTTCAACCCGCGACCAAATCGACGGCAGGTCGGGGATCATGCCCGAGACACCTGGTGATAGATGCTGGTTCGGCGGCGGTCAGCTACTCGCCGGAGAGAAACATGGATATCGCCACGCTTCGACACACATTACTCCTTTACTGGGACCCAGACAGCGCAATAAGTGTCAAACGTTAGCGATCAGCGTATGTGGAAGCTCCTCTATTAGAAGATGACGTTCCGGGGATGCAGATCGTCCATTGTTCGGCACCAATATATGCCGAATCGGCGATATGTCAAGGCCGTCTCGATTGCCGGGAGCTTGTCATCCCGGGTTGGTCTCGATCTCCTCAATATAGTGAGTCCCATGTTTCTTTATTCTTACGGCAGGATTGTCCTCATGGCCTATTATGCAAGCTTAGACTGTGCGACCACATAGTTGATTGAATGAAGCAGGGAGCACCGGGAGGGGAAGTCCGATGGGTGTCTGACGGACGGCGGTAGATTGTCGTCAGGCAGGGAATGAGATGGTCACAGTCTGGTCACCTGGGTGGTCGGTATCGGTTTCTATACCGATGGTTCCGGCCGCGACGAGAGGCGCCTGAATTTCTCCTATCCGACCGAGCAGCAGATAGCGCGGGGGATTGAGCGGATCGCCAGTCCGGTGAAGAAACGACCCGGGTGGCTCGCCCTTTGGGCGGGTTTCTCTCTTGCTCTCCGGGCCTGCAAATTCTAACTTACGGCGGGTAAACCAACAGGCCCAGCCAATTGCCGGAGTGGTGGAATGGGTAGACACCAGGGACTTAAAATCCCTTGGATCGCAAGGTCCGTGCCGGTTCAAATCCGGCCTCCGGCACCAAAACCAGACGTCGACCAAGCGATAATCCCGGCGGTGTAGTTGAATCTTCAGGGACGGCACGCTATCTAATTACAAACTGACTACAAGGAAGCTCGGACGCGGAGACAAAAATGATATCGGTCGCCTACGACGTAACCTCACTGGCTGAGAACCGCTACAGCGGAATCGCCAGCGTGTGCAGGCATACGCTCGAACAGGCGGCGCGGAGCCCCGAAATCAAGACCTGCGCGCTCTACCGCCGTGGAGACCCGGCGAATCTCGACGTGGCCGGGGTGACGGCCAGAAAGGTCGGCTGGCTGGACCGATTCTGTCTGGTACGCTACAACATCGTGCACGCCCTTGGCCACCGGGTTCCCCCGAGCCGGTGTGGCAAGCTGGTCTATACGCTGCACGACGCCTGGTCGCTCTATCCGAACCGCTACCAGAGTGCTGATTTTCAGCGCAAGATCGGGGCTCGGATGAAAGCGGAGCTTCAGGAGGCTGACGCCATCGTGTGTGACAGCCGGGCGACTCACGACAAGCTGCTGAGCCTTCATCTGGTTGATCCGAAACGATGTCACGTCGTGCACTGCGGAGTGGCCGAGCCCGGTCCTCCTGCCGCCAGGCCCGAAAGCGCCGCCGTAGCGCACCTGTTGGAGCACGAGTTTGTGCTCTTCGTCGGACGGGTCGAAGTGAGGAAGAACCTTGAGCACATTATAGAGGCATTGCTGTCTCTGAGCCGGTTGCATTTGGTCATAGTGGGGCAACCCGGGTTCGGTGGAAAGGAGATCGCGGCCGATACTTTGTCCCGGATGACGGCGGATCGGCTTCATGTCATTGAGACGGTCAGTAAACGCGATCTTGATCTGCTTTACCGGAAGGCCGCCGCGGCCCTGTTGCCGTCGTGGGAGGAGGGTTTCGGCCTGCCGGTGCTGGAAGCGATGGCGCGCGGCTGCCCGGTAATCACGTCGGACTGCTCGGCCACGAAGGAAGTAGCCAGTGATGGGGCCATACTGGTTGACCCGGCTCAACCCTCGCAGAGCACAGCGGCGCTGGAGCGCATACTTAGCGAACCGGGGTTCAGGGATGATCTGGTGCGCAGGGGGCCGGCACGCAGCCGCAAGTTCACCTGGGAGCGCAATTTCGAGAACCTCCTGGGGATTTATCGAGAACTTCTCGCTTAGCGATTCCTCACGACTGAAGGTCGAATATCTTCCCCGGATTCAGGATGTTGTGCGGGTCGAACTGGCGTTTGATCCGGCGCATCAACTCCACCGCCGGGCCGTGTTCTTTCTCAAACAGATCCTTGTGTCCGAGCCCGATTCCATGTTCCCCTGAAATCGTGCCGCCCAACTCGATCGTTTTCTCGATGATCTGGTTGTTGATCTGGCGAGCGCGATTCCACTGAGTTCTGTCGTTCGGGTCGGCCAGCATCAGGGCGTGCAGCAATCCCATTCCGACATGGCCAAAGGTGAACATAGGGATACTACTCTCATCACTGAGCGTGTGGCAGTATTCGACCATCTCGGGCAGCCGGGAGATCGGGAAAGCAATGTCGTTTCTCATAATGCTCAGCCCCGGCCGAAAATGCTTGATGGCGTCGGTCGCCCAATGTCGAATTTCCCACGGCCGCTGGCCTTCGGCCAGGGTCAGCGGTTCGCCCTCAGATTCGATACAGATCGAGGCAGCCAGCTCGCTGTTCGATTCGAGGACCGCTTCGGGTCCGTGGAATTCGAGGAAGAGCATGGGGTGCTCGGCGAGGCCGTATCCTTTGAGCTTGTTCAGGGCGACCGTCAGTTGCCGGTCAAGGAACTCAAGCGCCGCGATATCGAGACCGTAGCGGCGCATTTCCGACACCGCCCGCGCCGCCTGCACCTCGGATTTGAATACGTAGGCGGTCTGCCTTCTTCCCTCCGGAAGACCTGCCAGATTGAGGGTGATCTTTGATATGATCCCCAGGGTGCCCTCGGAGCCGGCCACCAGATCGACAAGGTTGTATCCGCTGGAGCGTTTGATCGCGCGGTTTCCCAGGCGGACGATTTGACCTTCGCCGGTCACCATCTCCAGCGCCAGCACATACTCGCGGGTGCCGCCGTATTTGACCGAGTAGATGCCGCTGGCGTTGGTCGAGACCATCCCGCCGATCGTGGCGATATCGCCCGAGCCGCCCGGTGAAGGGGGGAAGAAGAGGCCTTCCGACTTTAGCTTCTCGTTAAGATGGTCGTAGATTATGCCCGGCTCGACCTCCACCTGAAGGTCGTCCGGCCAAAGGTTGATTATTTCCGTCATGCGGCTCAAATCGAGAACGATGCCGTTCGCCAGCGGGACGGTGGAACCCTCGAGGGCCGATCCGGCGCCACGCGTGGTAATCGGGGTGCCGCTATCGATACAGGCACGGACCACCGAGACTATCTGCTCGGTGCTGATCGCCCACACTGCCGCCAGGGGAATTACGCCGGGCTCGCTTGATTCGTCGTGGGAAACCACCTGCAACTGGTCGGTCTGCGTTGACACCTGATCGGGAGGCAGGAGATCTCTGAGTTTTGCTACTATGTCCATCTCTGACTTGTACTATTATCTGACTTTTCTCTCGGCCATAATTTACAGGCAATGCGGCCGAAAACAAGCGTGACGGTATTTCAGGCGAGAAGATACTTGCCGCCGACAATTTGGAGCCATTATATTCGCATTTCGAGGAGTAAATGTGTCTGGAACCGGACCGGCGGGGCGCCGGGTAACCCTCTGGCTGTCCCCGGAGCGAGGCGAGTATGCACGAGAACGGATTGTCATTCTTTGAAACGGTTAATGCCTTCTTCGACAAGGCGGCGGCCCTGACCGGCCATCCGCAGGGGTTGCTGGATCAGATCAAGTATTGTAACTCGATCTACGAGTTCAAGTTTCCTCTCAAGCACGATGACGGCGGGATCGAGATCATCCAGGCCTTCCGGGTGGAGCACAGCCACCATAAGTTGCCGGTGAAAGGGGGGATCAGGTACAGCGAGATGGTGAACGCCGACGAGGTCAAGGCGCTCGCGGCCCTGATGACATACAAATGCGCCATTGTCGAAATTCCGTTCGGCGGGGCCAAAGGCGGTGTGCGGGTGGAGCCGCGAAAATACACCCCGATACAACTCGAACGTATCACCCGCCGTTACACCGCGGAACTGGTCAAGAAGGACTTCATCGGACCGGGGGTCGACGTGCCGGCCCCGGATTACGGCACCAGCGCCCGTGAAATGGCCTGGATCGCTGACACGTATGCCGCGATGCATCCCGGACAACTTGACGCCCAGGCCTGCGTCACGGGCAAGCCGATCGAGCAGGGCGGCATCCACGGCCGCACGGAGGCCACCGGTCGGGGGGTGTATTACGGGTTGGTCAGGGCGTTATCACACAGCGAAGATCTCAAGAAACTCGGTCTCAGCACCGGGATCGAGGGCAAGCGGGTGATAGTCCAGGGGCTCGGCAACGTGGGCTACTGGGCAGCCAGGATTATCCAGGAAGCCGGCGGGCTAATCGTGGCTCTGGCCGAGTACGATGGTGCTATCTATAATGAGAAAGGTCTCGATGTCGACCGGGTGCAGCAGCATCGCCGGGAGACCGGGACGATTCGGAATTTCGCCGGCGCTAAGAACTTTGAGCGGAACATGGATGCTCTTGAGGCCGACTGTGACATTCTTGTCCCGGCGGCGCTGGAACGTCAGATTACGGCCGAGAACGCTCCACGGATCAAAGCCAGGATCATTGCCGAAGCGGCCAACGGTCCGGTAACCGCGGAAGCTGAGCGCATCTTGCTGGACAAAGGCGTGATGATAATCCCGGATGCCTTTCTCAACGCGGGCGGTGTAACGGTTTCCTATTTCGAATGGCTGAAGAACCTCAGTCACGTGCGGTTCGGCCGGTTGAGCAAGCGGTACGAGGAAAGCTCCTACGCGGCGATACTGAATACGATTGAGAAAGTCACGGGCAGGACACTGTCGCCCGAGGAGCGCAAGCTCGCTGTCAGAGGAGCGGACGAGATCGACCTGGTTTATTCCGGACTCGAGGAAACCATGTATGTCGCTTACGATCAGATTCGGGAAACCATGCTCGGCACCAAAGGTGCCGAGGACCTCCGCACCGGTGCGTTTGTGGACGCGATCAACAAGATCGCTGTCTCCTATATGCAGCTCGGCATATTCCCGTAGACATCCTCACTCAACCTGCAAACGTACCTTAATATAAAAGGCCGCCTTACAGCGGCCTTTGTCGTCCAGCCGATGCAGCTTCTCAGTTAAATTCGACCGTTACCGTCAACGTGTCGGTGCCTCTTACGAGTTGAATCCGGCACGCATCTCCTTTGCGATATCTCTGCAGTGCGTTCATATAGTCGTAGATATCGCCGATCGCGCGTTCGTCCATCTTTATAATAATATCGCCCTTGAGAATACCGGCCCGGTCGGCCGGTTTGTCAGGTGAGACCCCGTCCACCCCCAGCCCCTGGACCTCGGAAACAAAGTCCGGCATGATGCCGAGGGTGACCGCAAGGTGTGAAGGTCCGGCGCTCGCTCCCCGGTCCCTGGTCCTGTGAAATGTCAAGGGACCCTCAAAGGTGTCGAAATGTTCGAGAATGCCAACGATCAGGTTGGCTACCGTGACAATGCCATCCGTGTCGATCTTCTCGATATCGTCCTCCGGCGTATGGTAGTCCGCATGCGCGCCGGTGAAGAAGAACAAGCAGGGGATTGAATCATTGTAAAAGGCGGCGTGATCCGATGGCCCGGAGCCGGATTCTTTGAACGCGACCTTCAAGCTTCCCAGGTCCTGACCGTCGAAGTAGTCCTTGAATTCCGGACAGGTGCCGGTCCCGAGGATGGCCAGACCCCTCTCCTGTCGGGCCAGTCGCCCGATCATATCCATGTTGATCATCAGACGAGCCTTCGACCGGTCAACCGTCCAGTTTCTGACGTAATGCCCTGACCCGAGCGTGCCTGCCTCCTCACCGGAAAAGGCTATGAATAGAATCGAACTCCGGAGATTATCACGCCGCGAACTGAAATACCGAGCTAATTCCAGCAGGGCAGCCGATCCGGAGCCGTTATCGTCAGCTCCATTATGAATCCTGTGTTCCTCCCCACGATAGCGGGAGGCGGCACCGCCCCAGCCGATGTGGTCGTAGTGGGCACCGACGATCTGAACCGTATCGGTAGCTCCCGGGAGATAGCCGACCACGTTGTAACCGGTGTCCCGCACCCGGATCAGGTCCGTCGTGCCCGCAGCATTCATGATCCGAGGATCGGCCGGATCGAGTCCGAGTTTCTGGAGACCGGCCCGACGCAAGAAGATGATCGGAATGTCTTTTGGAGTAACATGGGTGGCTGGAATGACCTGCATGCTGTCGTCTTCAGACTCAGGTGTGCAGAAGAAGACTCCCGAGGCACCATGCTCGAGCGCCGTCGTCATCTTGCTGACGAGGTCCATGTGACGATCGTAGATCGTGTCTTGTGCCGTGGAGTCATTCGGGGACCTGGGGGCGTAGCGCTTGATAAGCACTGCGTGCCCCGACACGTCGTGGCCGGAGTAATCGTTGTGACTGGAATCGTCAGTGATGATCCCGTAGCCAACATTGGCTATCGAATCGAAATCGAACTCCGCACTGGCCGAGTGGGGCAGGGGCTGATAATCGACTCCGATTTCCAGCGGCTGACCGTTAACGCTCAGGCGGTTGGCCGGCCCGAAATCGACCCGCTTGGTGAACTCAAAGGCCTGCAGGTAGGTCCCGCTGTCGCCCTTAGGGTCCAGCCCGGCCTGGCGAAAGACCGAGATAATGTACCGGGCCGCTTTCCACTCGCCCGGCTCGCCAACCTCGCGCCCTTCGAGCGAATCGGCCGCCAGCACGGCGATATGGTTATAGACTGAATCAGCGGTGATGTCATACGCTGCCTGAGCCGTGCTCGATGCCACCATGGCGGCGGCCAGCAGGCGAATCAGGGGCAGTCTTCTCATGAGTTGTCACTCCATTCTCTCGCTCATATGTCACAAACCGTCAATATATCTGACCGGCCCGGCTCAGTCAGGTCCTTAGTTTGCGAGAACAAATTCCCTTCTGGACAGTTTCAGGCTATAATATAGTGTGCTTTTTGTAAACCTGATAGTTCGGGAAGAGTATGCAGAACTCACAGTGTAATAAATGCGGTCGTCCGGTGGACGCGGGCGTGCGATTCTGTCCTGATTGCGGCAGCCCGGTGATGGGCAAAGCCCCATCAAGGATCGGAAGATCCGGCAACTGGAAACGAGACGGTTTGATAATGGGAATCCTCGCGGTGGTGGTAGCCGCAGCCTACTTGGGCTTCCGGGAAGAACCGGAGGCCCGCCACGCCGGGACATGAGAGCATGGCTGCCGAGATGATGGAGAACCTTCCGACCGACTACGGCTCCCTGGTGGAAATGGGCAACCGGTTCATGGACCAGCAGAATTTCCCGATGGCGGCCGAGCTGTACCGGAGAGCGCTTGAGATCGACAGTTCCTCGCCGGATGTCCGCAGCGATTTCGCCTCCTGTCTGCACGCCATGGGCCTGCCCGACCGCGCTCTGGAGGAATTCCGCAGAATAGCCGCAGAGCATCCCGATCACGCCACCGTGCGGTTCAATCTCGGTATCGTCTTCCATACTCTGGGAGACATCGATTCGGCCCGCTACTATTGGCAGAAATGCCTTGAGATGGAGCCGGATGG
>SMTZ1_10003683_pt1 | contig 15412 bp, 12 predicted proteins | sample DeeMarSWOR136_30_FD_25667 | JGI IMG/M metagenome (IMG submission 25667)
ATCACTGCCCAGATATCGTTTCACAAATCCTCTTTAAAATAATAAAAAACCGCTCTTTCTTTTCGAAGGAGCGGCAATTTACTAAATAGTGTAATTTTATGTCAATGAGATTCTATTTTACGTAACGATTATGCTTTCTTCAGTGGCTTTTTTAAAACATCTTTCAGTAATTTTCCAGGTTTAAAATGTGTTTTACGTCGTGCGGGAACGTAAATAATCTCACCTGTTCTGGGATTACGAGCTTTAGGTTTAGGTTTAGTTTCTTTAATCTCAAAAACACCGAAGTCTCTTATTTCAATACGAATTTCAGGATTGGCTTCGCTAAGGATTTCCCGCAAAGCATCAAATACTGCGTTGACGAAATCTTCAGTAATATATATCTTTTGTCCTAGCTTTCTTGCAACCCGTTTCGCCACTTCTTTTTTAGTCACAGTTTTCATCATCAGATCCCTCTTAAACTCTTTATTTTGAATTTTTTATTATTCTAAAATTTAATTTGTTATGATATTTTTTGCAAGAAAAAAAATGTTAAATATAAGATTATTAATCATTAAGGGAATTATTTATAGAATAAGTCTAAAAATTTTCCATCTATTTTTTAGCAATTTCTTTTAGTTCATTTAATTTTAAGAGAGCCTGAAGCGGCGTCATCTTATCGATTTCCAGATTTTCTAATTCCTTTTCAAGCTGAGACTTTCTCATTAAATCAAGTAAACTAAGCTGGTTTTGATCTGCCTGACTTCCTGGTCGGCGACTGGCAATTTTAGGAAGTCTATTTGTTGAAATTTCATTGGTTTCTAGATTATGTAGTACTTCCTTGGCCCTTTCGATTACTTCCTTCGGTAAACCGGCCATCTGGGCCACATGGATCCCATAGCTATTGTCAATCCCTCCCCTTTCAATTTTACGCAGAAAGATAACTCTATCTTCTACTTCTTTCACGGTTACCCGATAATTTTTTATTCTGGGATACATAATCTCTAATTCAGTTAATTCATGATAATGAGTGGCAAATAAGGTTTTTGCTGCTACTTCTTTGTGATTATGGAAATATTCGGTTACAGCCCAGGCAATGGAGAGTCCATCATATGTTGAGGTACCTCGACCAATTTCATCTAGTATCACCAAACTCTTAGGGGTGGCATTATTTAATATATTGGCGGTTTCTAACATTTCAACCAGAAAAGTACTCTCGCCAAAAGCCAGACTGTCTGAAGCACCCACCCGAGTAAAAATACGATCAACGATACCTAAAAAAGCTTCTTTTGCAGGGACAAAACTTCCTATTTGAGCCATTAAATATATCAAACCAACCTGTCTCAAATAGGTTGATTTACCTGCCATATTAGGGCCGGTGAGAATCATTAGTTGAGTGATCTCGTTATCTAAGTCAGTATCATTCTCAATAAAAGGTTGATCAGGTGGTAATAATTGTTCGACCACTGGATGACGCCCTTCTTTCATCAGAATCCGATTACTGTCTTCCATTGTTGGTTTCACATAATTATTGCGGTGTGCAAGTTCAGCAAATCCAGAAAGACAATCCAATTCAGCTATTAATTGAGAATTTCGTTGAATCTGTTTTCCGTATTGACTCGTCTTTTCCCTAATTTCTTGAAACAGACGTGTTTCCAAACCAATTATCTTTTCTTCAGCACCGAGAATTTTCTCTTCGTATTGCTTTAGTTCAGGCGTAATGTATCGCTCGGCGTTAACTAAAGTCTGTTTTCTAATAAAGTATTCCGGTACCTTATTCTGGTGGACCTTAGTAATTTCGAAATAATAACCAAATACCTTATTATATCCTAATTTCAAAGTGGGAATGCCCGATTTTTGCCGTTCATCCTGCTGCACATTTGCTAATAACTTTTTACTATCTTTAATAATGGTTCTCAACTCATCTAATTCTGCATTGTACCCTTCCCGAATGACATTCCCGTCTGCCAAATTAAGAGGGGGGGAATCCACAATTGCACGCTGGATTAATTCTACCAGTTCATCCAAATTAACAAGAGAATCAACATAATTAATTAAAACTTGGTTTGATTGCGATCCGAGTATCTCGCTAATCGGTTTCATTAAATTAAGTGAGTTTTTCAAGGCCACTAGATCACGTGGATTAGATCTTCCGGTAGAAATACGCCCCAATAATCTTTCTAAATCTGACATTTGACTTAAAAGCTGGCGAATCTTATGGCGGATATTGTCCTGCTGATAAAAGGCATCTACCTTTTCCTGCCTCTCGGTTATTAAAGTTAAACGTATTAAGGGATGTGTAATCCATCTCTTTAAAAGGCGCCCCCCCATTGGCGTGACTGTCTGATCTAAAATATTCAGTAAAGTTCCTTCTTTACGATGTTCCATTATACTAGCAGTAATTTCCAGATTACGTCGGGTGGTGCTGTCTAAAATCATATAATCATCCAGCTGGACATAGGAAATTTTTGTTATATGAGAAATCCTGCTCTGATAATTCTCTTTCAGGTAATGCAGAATAGCTCCAGCTGCTGCAATACCCAAAACAAATTCTTCCACTCCAAATCCCTTTAAAGTGAGGATTTTAAAATGATCTTTCAAAATTTCATGGGCATAGGATTCATCAAATATCCACTCATCAAATTTGGTCAGTGTTATCGAAACAGATTTGCGGAGTAAAATATTCAATGCTTCATAATCTTTCCTAGGAACAATTATTTCTTTTGGAATTATTTGTTGAAAATAATCCAGCATTCTTTCTTGTGAGACTTCACTGAGATAAAATTCACCAGTTGAAATATCACAATAACTGATACCTGCCATATCGCCTTTGAGATAAACCGCAGCAAGAAAATTATTACTTTTACTCTCCAGTATTTTGTCAGAAAGAGTAGTTCCCGGAGTAATAACTTCGATCACTTCTCTTTTTACTACAGTCTTGGCAAGTTTTGGGTCCTCTACCTGCTCACAGATGGCAACTTTATGACCGGCTTCAATCAGTTTTGTCAGATATGCCTCAAGTGCATGATAAGGAAAGCCGGCAAGAGGAACATCGGCAGTTTTTCCATGAGATCTTTTCGTAAGGGCGATACCTAATATTTTACTTATGGTCTTAGCGTCACCATAAAAGGTTTCATAAAAATCCCCCATTCGATAAAGCAATATTTTATCCTGGTGTTTTGCTTTTATGGCCAGATACTGTTTCATCAAAGGTGTAGTAGAGAGTCTGTCCCGGACGTTTTTTGACATTTCAATCCTTTATGAAATTCGAATAGTGGAAAATAAATATAAATTATACATAATTCAAACGGAGAAAAGCATCCATAAAGCCGTCGAGAAAAATAAGGAAAACAAGGAAGTTTCTCTACCTGAAAATTATTTCATGATTTTATCGATGGAAGGTTCAATTGGAAGGGTAAAGGAAAAACAGCTACCTTTTTTTTCATCAGATTCCACCCAAATTTCCCCACCGTGCAGATTAATAATCTCTTTGCATATCGCTAAACCCAAACCAGTCCCACTTGATTTTGGCGAAAGATCAGATCCCACTTGCTCATACTTTTCAAAAATAGTATCAACTTTGTCCGAAGGAATACCAGGGCCCTGGTCAATTACACAAATTCTAGCAAAAAGCTTTTCTTCTCCTTTAATCTTCTGGGGATAGAGTTCAGTTTTTACCCAAACTTTCCCTTTTTCTGGTGTAAACTTAACAGCATTACTCAACAAGTTATTCATCACCTGCTCAACGCGTAGACTATCAAAATATAGCAATGGGAGATCAGGATTGAGTTCAGTTCCCAAGGTTATATTCCTATTTTTCAATAATACCCGGTGATTATCCACAATGCGATCAACTATCTCATTGATCTCATTGATCTTTGGTTCAATACCAAATTTGCCAACTTCCATCTTGGAGGCAACCAAGAAGTTGTCTACCAGATTTAATACTTTTTTGACATTTTCCTTAGCAATATCCAGTAGTTCTTCCTGCTCTGTATTAATTTCTCCTACTACCCGAGTTCTGATTAACTCAATGAATCCCTGGATAACATTTAAGGGGGAACGGAGGTCGTGTACAATCATGGAATTGAAGTCTGCTTTCATCCTTTCCAGTTTTTTGATGACTCTCAAATCATTCATCACCAGGAAAAATCCTTTACTCTCCTGTTGCTGTAGATAGGTGAAGGCATAAGTTGATACAGGAATAATTTCACCACCTGAAGCGATAATTTCAAATTCAATATTTTCAATATTCTTACTTTTTTGATCTTTAATATTAGTTACTTCTTTTGAAATATCACGCAGTTTGATTTTACTTTCATCAGAAAAATAATTGAAAATTTTATGATTCAACAATGCTTTCTGATCAAATCCCACAAGTTTCTGAAAGGCAGGATTTACGTAAAGAATTTCCCCATCTCCTGAGCAAGTAATCAGCGCTAAGGTCATGGTTTCTGCCAGAGCTCTATACCGTTCTTCTGAAATTTGAAGACTTTCATATAAGGTGGCATTTTCCATCGCCACGGCTGCTTGGTTAGCAAAATATTCAAGTGAGATAACACTATCTCTATTGGGTTTCATTCGGTCAACCGGATCTCGCACAGCCAGAAATCCTAATCGATTTTTTCGTGATTCAATAGGAACCAGTAAAAGATCTTGGAAATGCCATTCAGTTGCCACATCACTCAAAAAACTCCGACTGTCTCCATTGAAATCAAAAGGACTCGTATCGTAAAGGTATGAATGACTTATTTTTCGGCAATTTAACAAAAACTTTTCAATTGCTTGAACTTCAATGTTTTGCATTATATCAACAGGTAAATTATCATTTTTATCAAATCCTATTTTATTGATGTTTTCATATGAATTATTTATACTAGTCCTTCTTAATACGGCAACATCATTCCAACCAAGAGTCTTACGAATGCTTTTTGTAATATTGTCCAGTATTTTTTGAAGATTCAATTCAAGCTTAATTTCATTACCAAGTTCAAATATTCTGGATAATTGTTTTAGTTTCTGATTAGCCTCTTTCACCACATAGGAATCTTCCAGTACCCTGCTAATTTTGTCAATTAATGTCGTTATTTGATTTGTTTCCCAACTGTTAAAACTGTTCTTATTCTCCCCCCTATTCATAATGAAGAGGCCCACTTCATCACTTCCCTTTCGAATTGGGGCAACAACAAAGTGATGATAATCCAGTTCTCTAAAAATATCCAGAGTGGCTTTCTCAAATTTAGCGTCTTCATATACATTATCAATAACATGCATCTTATCACTGGAAACCAACTTGTTTAATTCCAGATCTTTTTCCAGATAAAGCATGTTTTTTTCAAGAGACTTCCAAGAAGGTACTTCTTCTGAAGCATAACTGAATTTTGGAAAAAGAAAGCCAAAACCGCGATTTATTTGCCAGAATATGGTACTGTCAGACTTCGAAAAACTGTTCAATTTTTTACAGGACAATTGCAGGATGGAGTCTTCCGAGAAACGGTTATAGACAAGCTGTTCAGTAAAATCATCCTTCTGTTCGACCATTTTTTCTTGCGCAACGTTCTGAAGCAATCTCGATGATAGTAGCAAATTCACCTCATTGAGAAAAGATGTTCCTATCCTACTTTTTCTCCCGACATTAACCTGACCAAGAATCATTCCACCTAAAGGTAAATCCTTGGCCAGAATCGGGAAGAAATAGATCTGCTTAACACCCCATCCCCACTCTCGCATTTTCCGAAAAAGTTTTGGATCATCCTTGTCGTTCACCTGAAAATATTTTTTTTGCTGTATCCATGCTTGTGCAAGACCTTCTAGTTTTGGGGTGATAATAGCACTATTCCTGAAATGAGGGGGGATGAATTGACTGAAATTTTCCACTTTGTTGGCTTCCGGATCGAAGGAAAAAACCGATAAGTAATCATATGGTAAAATCTTGGGTAAATAATGAATTAGTTTCTCAAATAGGATGGGAATCGAGGTATGCTGTTGAATTATTTTAGAACAATTAAGCAAATTTTCTGAATATTCCCTGCTGCTGAATTGTTCCAAATCGAGTTTTTCCTTCCTTAAGATTGCATTAATATTATGAGCAATTATGTCTTGTGAAGTGTTTTCATAAAAAACCAATGATTTATTAAAATTGCCAAGATTTCTTAATTGGTCAAGCGTCACATTTTCTGATAATATGAAAATTATTCCCACATCTCTTAGAAAAGGGGACTTGAAGTAAATTAAGGATTTTTCGCTACGCATGGTTTCCGGTTGAATATAGGAGATGAATAGATGTGGACGGATCCTTTGAATGACATCTTCTATCTCCATCATATCAGAGAAGTAAAACATCTCCACATCTTCATAGAGAATATTCTTTTGAAGGTAAGAAAACAATTCCCGGTCTGGGAAGTGAACAACGATTTTGATATACTGATCCACAGAAATTCACTTATTTGATTATTTGAATTTACACATCAAAGAACAAAAATTCAAACTATTTTGCGCGCTTATTCTTATAATATATTATATTTAAACCCTCTAGTACCAGATGCGGTATATCAATTTCTATAAATTGGCTCTTATCTTTGATCAATTTTGCCAATCCGCCAGTGGCAATAACTCGGATTTTCTTTCCTAATTCAGAAAAAATTTCTTCCAGAAGCCCATCAATCAATTTGATTGTTCCAATCATAATACCAGCTTGCATACTTTCTTCTGTTGTCTGCCCAATAACCTTCACTGGAATTTCAAGGGATATTTTTGGAAGTCTGGCTGCCCTTTGATAAAGGGCCCAGGCAGTAGTTTCAATTCCTGGTGAAATTATCCCACCCAGATATTCACCACTTGCTGTTACTACATCAAAAGTTGTGGCAGTTCCGATATCAACTACTACGAGTGCCTCTCTGTACCTTGAATAAGCCGCTACAGCATTACAGAGCCTATCTGCACCAACTGCAGACGGATCCCTGTATAAAATTTTTATTCCTAGTTCCAAAGTATGATCGACTACCAAAGGTTTAATCTTGAAATATTTTTGGCACATTTTTTCGAAAATAAAGGTCTTATTCGGAACCACAGAAGCCAGTGAAATCCCTTCAACGGCTTGTATTGACAAATCAAGCAGAGAAAAAAAATGATGTAAAAAAACCATATACTCATCTTCCGTACGGTCAACACCGGTAGAAATCCGCCAGCTTTTCAATAATTTATTATTCTGGAATACACCTAATTCAATCTGCGAATTCCCAATGTCAATTACTAATATCATTCTTATCTACCTCCCATAGGTCACAACTACTTATTATTTTTTCCTCCCCTGCCGACAGTAAACATAGATGCCCATACTGATCAATACCCTTTAAAACACCAGAAACAACAGTTTCATGTAATTTAATTTGTATATTTTTATATCTGAATAACAGACTTTTTTCATATCGGTCAATAATTTGTGATATTTCATCATCGGTCCAGTTAGGAAATGATGAAACATAAGTGCTCAGGAAATTCTCTAAAATTTCCTCGAGTATCCATTTTCTACCAGTTTCAATAAATAAAGAAGTAGCGTTTTTTTTCAAATTTTCTGAAAAATCATCTGTTGAATGATTAACATTCATTCCAATGCCAACAATAACATAATGGAGTTTATTATTAATTATGCTACTCTTCAGTAAAACACCACAGATTTTTTTTTGATTGACCAGTACATCATTAGGCCATTTCAATTGAATATGTCTTCTACTATTTGGAGAATTTATATTGATATATGACAACAGAAAATCTCTTATGGTTAAAGCGGTTGAAAGATTTAGTAGATTTAAATAGCGAATTTCCAGCTTCGGTCGAAGAATGATTGAAAAATATAATCCAAGCCCCGGGGTACTTTCCCATTGTCTGTTATATCTTCCTTTACCCTCGGTCTGCTCATCTGCAACTACCACCGTCCAACTCTGTGCATTATTTTTGGCCATTTTTGCCGCTTCTATATTTGTACTGTCCAAGCACGAAAAATGATGGATATAAAGGCTTTTATCTCCCGAGGTTCTTAGTTGGTAGATTCTGGATTTCCTCATTCTTTATATTCCCCAAATACTATGCGTAACACATCTGAAATTTCACCTATAGTTCCATAACTCTCCACGCAATCTATTATAAAAGGTATTAAATTAACCTGGCCTTCTGCAGCTTGTTTCAATCTCTCTAGAGAATTATGGACCTTTCGGTTATCGCGGTTTTTCCTGAGTTTTTGCACTCGTTGGATCTGCTTAACGACTGTTCTTTCATCGACCTTGAGTATCTCCTGGGGTAATTCTGAATCAATGGCAAATTCATTCACGCCTACAATTATTTCTTCGTGCTTTTCCACTTTCTGTTGATACTCGTAGGCACTTTTTGCTATTTCGTTCTGGAAATATTTTCTTTTTACTGCTTCAATGGCACCACCCATCGTTTCAATTCGATCAATATATTGAAAAACTTGTTCTTCTATTTTATCAGTCAAGGATTCCACATAATAAGAACCTGCCAATGGATCGACGACATCAGCGCATCCACTTTCATAGGCTAGTATTTGTTGGGTGCGAATTGCGATACGAGCAGACTCCTCAGTTGGCAGACTTAAGGCTTCATCCCGTGAATTAGTGTGCAAAGACTGTGTTCCACCCAGTACAGCTGCCAATGCCTGTATGGTTGTTCTAACAATATTGATATCAGGTTGCTGAGCGGTTAAAGTACTCCCGGCAGTCTGGGTATGAAATCGCATCATCATACTCTGCGGATTACTTGCCCCGAACCGTTCCTTCATAATTTTTGCCCATATACGTCGTGCGGCGCGGAATTTGGATACTTCCTCTAATAGATCGTTATGCGAATTAAAAAAGAAGGATATTCTATCCGCAAATTCATCAATATTTAAACCGGTATCAACAGCAGCCTGGACATAGGCAATGGCATTTGCAAAGGTAAAGGCAATTTCTTGAACCGCAGTAGAGCCTGCCTCTCTGATGTGATAACCGCTAATGGAAATTGTATTCCAGCGAGGCATGCTATCCTGGCAATATTCAAAAATATCAGTGATAATACGCATGGAAGGTTCTGGTGGATAAATATAAGTACCCCGCGCAATATATTCTTTTAAAATATCATTTTGAATAGTACCCGATAATTTATCCAGGGAGGCACCCTGTTTCTTGGCAATCGCAATATACATCGCCAATAATATGCAAGCCGTTGCATTTATGGTCATGGAAGTAGAAACTTTTTCCAGTGGAATTTTGTTGAAAAGAATTTCCATATCCTGTAATGAATCGATCGCTACTCCTACTTTTCCAACCTCTCCCTCTACCAAGGGATTATCAGAATCATACCCAATCTGGGTAGGAAGATCAAAAGCAACCGAAAGACCAGTTCCTCCACTCTCCAGTAAATACCGATATCGTTTATTGGATTCTTCAGCAGTTCCAAATCCAGCATACTGCCGCATGGTCCACAGTCTACTACGGTAAGCACTCGGTTGCACACCACGGGTAAACGGATATTGTCCTGGAAATCCAACCTTGTTTAAATAGTCAAATTCAGCTTGGGGAGAGTAGAGACGTTCCACTTCAATACCTGAACTAGTCAGAAACCGTGTTTTTCGTTCGGGAAATTTGTGAAGTTTTTTCTGAAGTATGTTTTTTTCCCATTTTTTCTTCTCTTCATGAATGTTTGCCATGAGATCCCTCATATAGCTAATATTGGTCACAGGAGTAGAATGAAACTAATCCATATTCTGATTTATATTTCTTAGGCACAGATTTTCACTATTTTTCAAGGGGTACTGACCATAGGAATTGTCCACTCTCCAGGAATGATTGAATTTGCTTGATGCTTTGTTCCGCTTTCCTTACAACAGCTTCTGCTGAATTGAAGGCATTATGTGGAGTAAAAATCACATTTTCCTTACTGGCTAACTCTAATGTCGACTGGATTTCCGGATCATCTATTTCCTTTCCACTGCGCAATGCCACTGCCAGTTCACTCTCTTTATTATATACATCCATTCCCAGGCCAGAAATGTATCCCTCATTAATAAGTTTGAGTAAATCAACGGAAGGGGACATTTCTCCCCTTGCAATATTTACGAAAATAATTCCGAATTTACAGGATTTAAAAAAATCATAGTTGAAATAATTCCTATTCTGAGCGGTGAGATTCATAGCACATACAATGATATCCGCTTCGGTACGTGCCTGGGGGATTGAATAATAATCAACAAAAGAATATTTTTGAATTAAATCGACACCCATTACTTGCATACCTAAACCTTGACCAATTTTTACAATCTCCGATCCTATGTTACCAACACCTACCACCAACAATTTTTTGTTCTGACACTCCCAACCTGTTACTCCATCTCGTTCAAATGTCCTAAATTGTTGGATTTGTCTGGGTAATTTTCGGAGCAAAGACATCCAAAGCAACATGGCTTGTTCGGCAACCGCCCGGCTACAATAAAGTGGTATGTAACCTAAAGCGATCGGTTCATTTACATTGCTTCTAAATCTTTGAAGATGATCAAAACCAGTACTTCTTGATAATATTGCGTCGACCTGCCCTGCCCATTCCACCGGGAGATGACATTGAGTACGAATACTAATAATCTTAGCAGGCGCAATCATATCATTTTGTTCCTGAATGGTTTTCCAGGTAAATCCTGCTGAAATCCTGGGTGGTAAATAATTCTTTAATGCCTGTTCTTCTTCTTCAAAAGCCTCATAAAAATAAACATCAAGCATAATTTCCCCTCACCTCTAATAAATACTGAACATACTCATGCTGCAATCATATACAATAAGAGATCAATGTGGTGGTTAATATCATTTATACTTCGTTCATTAGAGTCTTTATATTGCTCATTCTGCCGTTTGTTTTCCAGGTGATTCTCTCATTCATACAATTTTTCAAACTTTATAAATGCTTATCTTTCAGGAAATACGCGTTTAAAATTACTTCCAAACAAGTCTTATGTTTATCCATTCCTTTCTCTGGTAAAAGTTTTTTAAGGGTGGAGATTCACCACCTGAAAATCCCGAATAAAATTGCGTATTAAATTTATAAAATATATTTTACATTCAAGATAATATTTTCAATGAGACAGACTACTTGTGATAAAATTATTCTTTTTCCCTTTTTAATAAATCTTAATTTTAAAATTTACTAATGATATATGGCATTATCAATATGATATAAATCTCATTCTGAATTGGAACTTTATAGTTAAAATGTAATTAACACAATAATCAGTTTTTTTGAGGATACCTTATGAAGGATCTCTTCACCAGTCTCTTTAGAAAATTTACTGAATCCCAGGTAGCGAATATTGAAAAATCGAATCAACATGACGTACTTATTGCCACATGTGCTCTTTTTTTAGAAATGGCATATATTGATGGGGAGTTTACAGAGGCAGAAAGAGATAAAATTGTATCTATTCTTAAAAATCAGTATGAATTACCAGAAGATTACATTCAGGAACTGTTGACAACTTCCCAGAGGGAGAGGGAAGGGAGCATCGATCTCTGGAAATTTACTAATCAGATAAATCAGAACTTCAGTATTGAGGAAAAAATTCGCATCATTGAACTAATATGGAAAATTGTTTATACCGATGGAAAGTTGGAAAAGTACGAAGACTATTTAATCCATAAAATTTCTAGACTATTAAATTTGAAGCATAGTGAGCTCATTTCTGCCAAATTAAGAGTTATTGAAAGTGGAAATGCATAACATCTTCAGGTAAGAGCAAAAGGAACGACTACTTTTAAAAGCTGTTTACTTAAAATTCGGGAGAAAATGATGATAATAAAATATGGTATATCTTTACTGCTTATTTTAGTTGTTATAGTGGCTGTTATCAGCCCCATAACGCATTTCGGGCAGACAAACAAATCACAAGTAGGAGCGATTCAAATGGTTGATAAAATAGAGAAGAGTGATCAAGAGTGGAAAGAGACTTTAACCACTGAACAATATCAGGTATTGCGTAAGAAGGGAACTGAATGTGCCTTTACAGGAAACTATTATGATTTCAAGGGAGAGGGCCTATATAAATGTGCCGGTTGTGGGAATGAACTATTCAGTTCTGATACCAAATATGATTCCGGTAGTGGTTGGCCGAGTTTCTGGGCACCCATATCAGATAAAAAAATTGAAACCAAAGAAGACAACAGTCTCTTTCTGAGACGTACTGAAGTATTGTGTAAGAGGTGCGGAGGGCATTTAGGTCATGTTTTTGACGATGGTCCAGCACCCACCCATCTTCGTTACTGTATTAACTCTGTTTCGCTACAATTTGAGGAGAAGAAAAATACGGAAGAGGAATAAAAATAAAAAACTAGAATTAAGAAAAATAGTCTAATTAAAATGAATCGAAGAGTTGTATTTGGCAACTCACGCTTTGCTGGAGATCAGTTTTTCCAGATATCTTGATTTCAGTTGCTGGCTGGCTATTATTTGCTTTACTGGTGGTAATTTAAGAATAGCACCTAAAATAGCGGCCATCATACGATGACTCAAAAAGGCTTGATTATCAAATATCAGATTTTGCAGTTTACCTCTCTCAATAGCCATCATCACAATACGGTGTTTCGAATCAACCGGAGTAATGATTCTTGCGCGTCGAGAAACCATTCTGATGGCCTGGTGGTTGCATTTTCTCACACATAAACCACATCCCAGACATACTTTTTCATTTAAGCATGCTTTCTTTTGCTTTGGTTTTCCAGGTACATTGGCCGATACTAAAGTCATAGCTTCCACCGGACATACATCCACACACTTCCCACATCCATTACATTGCTCTGCAGTGATCTCAGGTATGAAATTAGTGGTGTGGACCGGATTGGCGAATCCGAAACGACGCTGAGCGATCAATGCTTCACAACAACATCCACAGCAATTACATATAAAGCTAACTCTTCTCTGGACATTTTCCCCAAATTGGACTAGATCTTTCTCATAGGCAAGTTGCAGTAAATCAATACCTTTTTTCACATCCACTTTTCTGGCAAAACCGTGCTTTACCAGAGATTTTGCGGTACTACCAAAGGTCATACAAATATTCATCGGTGCATCGCAGGCAAGACCCATGTGTTGCATTTTATGGCGGCAATAACACATGCTAATTCCCCTGAAAGAAGCATTTTTTATAACTTCGCTGGCCCGTTCATAGTCCAGAACATGCAATGCATTTTCATTAGTCAAAACCGGCTCGTGAATGAAAGCTCTACCTAATTGTGTTTCTCCATCTACAAAAAGAGCTTTAATAAAATCTTCTTCCACATTCAGATACTGATAGAACAATTCACTCAGTAGTTTTTGATCAATATCACCCCGTACTCGCATTAATGAAAATTCGAAAAAACCGGCCATCGGTGGTGGCAAATTATAGAATGTTTCATCATTATACTGGACATCTATTAAAAGGGCGCGACTGGCGAATTCTTCCAATTTCTTTCTGGCATCACTCTCTTCCATTTTCCAGATACGAGCTGCTTTCACTACCGTAAAAGGTTTAATGGGAAGTTTGGCAATCAGTTCTGCCTCTCTTCCATGAAAAAGTATTGACAAGATTTTAAAGAGCAATTCACTGGCAGGGGCTCCCTGTGGAAATAAATTAAGGCGTTTGGTCAGATTAACATATTCTGATTTTATATTAAGGTGAGCCAATTTTTACCCGCAGAATTTTTTGCTTTAATATACCTGTGATTAATTTCTTAAATTGAATTGAAAATTTCAATATATTTCAGTTACTTAAAATATCTTCATCGGATCCGGGGGATGGGTGTTGTAATCATCAGAAGGCACTTTTAGGGAGCGATCACCCGATTTCTATCTGAATTTATTTATACAAATGCAGAAGTCTTAACTTACTTACTATATTTATTTACAAAGTTATGCTTTGAAAAAATTAACGAGGAAAAATATTTTGATACTTCTATAAAATTCATTCTTTTCAAACAGGCAACTATATTTAATGAGATTTTTTGGGTTCAAACTTTCCGCACCATTCAAAATCCCCCACCAATGGAAAATCACAATCCATTCTTTGTTTTACTGGATCATAATAATAGACAGGCGGATTTACTTGACACCTTCCAGTTTTGAATTCATGACTTACTGTTGTTAATTCATTAAAATATATACAGTTCTTGCATTCAGATTTTGCTTTTATCAGTCGTTTAAACTGTGCTTGCGATAAAATATCACCATGAAGATTGCCCTCCACTTCCACTACTTTTTCAATGTAAGAAGCGAGATCTAATGGTTGGAATGTTCTATCCTGAATGCGGTTTACATAACATTTAATAATCCTTCCATCCGCTTGAAGGGAATTATAACCAACCACTTTGCCCTTAATGATCGCCATCTCGCTGTTCTCCCCTTACAGTTAATTCAACGCAATTCATTACACCACATAAATACATAGAGATCGTTAAAATAACACTATTTTTCTCTCTACTACAAATTACATAACAATTGTATCTAATGCATTTTAAAAATTCATATTATGCAAAACCCTCATTTCTATCATTTAAAAAAATTTATTGAGGGGCTGATTCGTACAGAAATATTTTCAGCCAAAACCAGCCAATAAGGGATCCCAGAAAATAATGTACCATATCTAACCAACTGAATGTGGTTCCGATTAATATTTGAATTATAAAATTTTTTCGCAATAATACCAGAAATGACGGTTGCCATAATTGTAATACCTCAATAAGGCATGTTACGAGAAAAATACTAAAACAAATTTTCAGGGGACTGGTTTTTGGATAGATCAGGGAAATTAATAAACAAAAAAAGATTACATAGAGAATACCACCGCATGAATTATTTACCCATTCCTTTCCAGCACCGGAATAGATTTTAGTAAATAAACCAAGAGGAATTAGGACAATCAAAGAAAGAATAATCCGCATAGAGCGTTTAGATAAAAAACTTGTCAAGGGTCAACGTCCTTTATTCTAAATTCAATCAATTACTCAGAAAATTTAATTTAACTCCACTTCTATTTCAATGTCAGCTCGAGGTTACAATTAATAGTTATAGGACAATTGTCAAATATGCAAATGCATGTTTATAAGACTTTCTTGATGTTATCAAGTCATTTTTAAAAAAAAGTGTGTTATCGGAAATAAAATATGATATTTCTTATTATTACAAATTATATGATCATTCCATTGCTTGACAAATATAAATTTCTCTGATATATTTATCCAATAGGGTATCAATATATACCTCTTTCTGAAAAAGAAGGTCTTTAATACATAATAATTGGCAAATTATTAAGATTTTCTGTAAATAATTAAAAGAACCTTATTTTAAAAATAACAAAATTTATAATAAAATAAATTTAATGGAGGACTTTAATATGACTCACGAATTCAAAGAGCTGAAACAGAAG
>SMTZ1_10010105_pt1 | contig 15412 bp, 14 predicted proteins | sample DeeMarSWOR136_30_FD_25667 | JGI IMG/M metagenome (IMG submission 25667)
CCTGGTTAGTTCCTGCCAGCTAACGCCGGCATTCGTCGTCTTGAAGACTCGGGCGCCAGAGTACGCAGCTGAGGACATATCAAAGCCGGCGTAGAGGACAGAAGGATCAGAAGGGGCGTTGGCCAGTTCGATGCGCCGAAAGCCATCCTCCGGGAGTCCGCCAGTCAGACGGAGCCAGGTCCGGCCGCCGTCCGTTGACTTGAAGATGCCTTGCCGCCAGAAGGCTGAGTACAGGACAGATGGGTTTACTGTGTCGATTACCAGGTCGGATGCCCCATCGCAGTCATTGCATACCTGCATGCCTGACCAACTCAGTCCCCCATCCGCTGACTTGAACACCCCCTGGGCAGGCTCGCGCGGGCCTCGTGCCCCAACGGCACCGGAGGAAGCGACATAGACGATGTTTGAGCTGCCGGGGTCGACGATAATCGAGGATATTCCCAGACCGGTGAAAGTATCTGCCCCCAGTTGCTGCCAGGTCATGCCCCCGTCCACTGACTTGAGCACCCCGGCGCCGTAGTAGCTGTCGATGGCATAGTGCGGCTCGCCAGTTCCAACCCAGACCACATCAGGGTTCTGGGGATCCAGGGTCAGCGCACCGACAGCAAGAGATGGCTGATCGTCGGTCAGCGGTGTCCAGCTGGCTCCGTCATCGGTGCTCTTCCACACGCCACCTTGTGCTGCGCCAAGATAGATCACCCTGGGGTTGCGGGGATCCACCGCCAGGGCTGTTGTACGTCCACTGACACTGACCTTGTGTTGGCCAATAATGGAATCGCGCATCGGTGCTGGCCCGATGTTGACCCAATTCTCGCTGTCTGCAGCCTGCAGGCTGATCATGCGCCGCTTGTCGCTCAAGGCTTTCAGACGTGCATCCTTGGGCAGAGTGGTGAGAGGGTACGCACGTTGCTGCGCAAACCAGTCCAGGCGTCTTGCGGGGCCTCCTTCCTCTTCGTGCGCCTCCTCCGCTTCACCGTGAGCGCCGACTGGCGCCTGTGCTGCTGGGATGGCGTGCATCGGAGCAGCCTGCGCGCCATGGAGCTGGGAGTGACAGAAGGAGCAGTCCTCACCCTGTCCATGTGACGCCATGGCGGGGGCCTCAGGTTTCGAGCTGATGCGAGTCAGCACGCGAGAGGGCCGCGTCGAGCTGACGTATAGGCTGCCAGCGAGCACCACGACGGCCAGGAGCAACCACAGAAGGGGGTTGTTTCGGCGCAAGAGGGTCGGTGCTTGTCTTGGGTGAGCCATCGGTTCCTCCTTGGGTTGTCCGATCCCTGCGACTGGACACGTCCCTGCGTCAGCATTGGAGGTGGGGACTGCTTCCAGGCCTGCACCCCATCCATCTCTGGGCGGCAGTATATCCAAAAGTGCGAGAGAGGCCAACTGGCGGCTCATGGGTGTTTCGCCCAAGAGACGGGATTCTGAGCAACTGAGAAAGCCAAGCGGGGAAGAACTCACACACCTTAGTTCTCCCCCACTTGCGCCGTGGTATTGTGGCCTTGTCTGGAGCTTGTTTGGCCGATGTAGAGGCTATTCTTGCTCCGAAGAGATCTTGGCCTTGAGCTCCGTCAGCCGTGCCTCGACCGCAATGTCTTCCTGGGACTTTTCGGCCTCGCGAACCGCTGCGCTCAGTGCTGCAATCTCCTCTCGGGCTGCAGCCTTGGCTGGGCCTTACTGGCACCAGCCCGCGCCGTGGTTAACTTCTCCTTGGCCTCGGTTGCCTTGTGCCTGGCCAATAGCGCATCACGTTCCGTCTTGATAGTGGCCAATCGTTTCTCGATCTGCTCATATCCGTCCTGCAGCTCGGCCACCTTCTCCTTCTGCTCCTCCCAGGCAGCGGCAGTAGACTCCGCTTCCTGTTGGTAGGCATTGGCCGCCCGCAGTGCTGAGCGTGCGGTCTCGTCTCTGCCCATACGCACTGCCTGCTCGGCCTTTTCCTCCCGCACTGCCTGCTCGGCCTTTTCCTCCCACTCTCTGACGCGGCGCTTTCGCTCCTCTAGTTTGGCCGCCAAGCGCTTCTCATCGGCCATCGCGTTGACCAGTTCCTCTCGCGTCTCGTTCACTCCGTCGCTGAGTTCGCGAACGTACTGATCCAGCATGATCTCCGGATTCTCAGCCTTGTCCAGCAGATCATGAACGTTGGCCTTGACGATGGTGGTAATGCGGTCCAAGATACCCATGTGTCTGCCTCCTTTCAAAATGGTCGCTACCTATGCACACGTATCTTACCACATTTCTGTCGAATTTGCCTGACGCAATGCTGTCGGCTGGCTGACACGGCACGGCAATACCGGGCAGGAATATCGGCTGAGCAGAGGGCCACCCATGCGGAAAAGTCGGTGCTACACCCGCCAGCGGCTTCGGCAGCACAATGTCTGGCGGCTGAACAACGCACTGCAGAGCATCCATGGGTGCGGCCAAGGAGCCCGCGAGCGAGAGGGTATTCCCTGGGACTCTTCTGACCCAGACGGCGGGTTCCGGGCCCTGAGGCGGTGTCTTTGCTGCCCTTGCTTGTATAGGCTGTTCGATAGGCGGGCGGTTTTGCGCCCAGAGGGATTGGGCTTATACTATATGTTTGCGCCAGAATGAGCTAGCATAGGAATACGATGGTTCAGGAAATTGTGGAGAAAAGAGAAGGTGGGATGGCTGAGCAGGCCTCGTGGCCTCGCCCATCTCATGGTAGGAAGACGGTCCTTGTCCACCTGCAGGATGGCCGTGTATTCGAGGCACCGGTAGGCACCTCGCTGGAGACCTTCATCCGGGCTGCCTACAATGATGACCCAGTTCCCATTGTGGCGGCACTGATCAACTGTAAGTTGTATGAGCTGATGTATCGAGTCATGCGTGACATTGAAGTGACGCCTGTCTCCATCCACGACAGCGATGGCATGCGCATCTATCGCCGTTCCTTGGTGTTTCTGCTCGTCGTCGCGGCGCATCAGCTGTTCCCCGATGCCCAGGTATACGTAGACCACTCGTTGACCTTCGGTGGATTGTTCTGCGCCGTTCATGGGCGCGATCAGCTGACCCCGCAGGAAGTCTTGCTCTTGGAGCAACGGATGAAAGAGATCGCTGCTGCGGGGGTGCCAATCACCAAGAGGCGGGTTCCTTTGCCGGAGGCAATTGCCTTTTTCGAGAGCCGAGGGCATGATGATAAGGTACGCCTCCTGCGGTACCGTGAGCGAGACTATGTCACAATGTACCGCCTCTATGATGTGGACGACTACTTCCACGGCTACATGGTGCCCTCGACGGCTTACCTGCGCTATTTCGCGCTGGATCATTACTCGCAGGGCGTCATACTACGCTATCCGCGCCATGAGCAGCCGACAGAGTTGCAGCCTGTGGTGGAGTACCCCAAGCTGGTGGCCGTCTTCCGCGAATACGGCAAGTGGCTCCAAGTTCTGGGCATTGACGACGTCGGGGCATTGAATGACGCACTCGACGAAGGACGCGGCGTGGAGGTGGCACTGGTCTCAGAAGCACTGCATGAACAGCGCATTGCTCAGATTGCGAACGAGATTGCCAAGCGACGTGATGAGGTGCGCCTTGTGTTGATCGCTGGCCCCTCGGCTTCGGGTAAGACCACTTTCTCGAAACGTCTGGCCATCCAGCTGCTGGCCAACGGCCTGCGCCCTGTGGCTGTGCAACTGGACGACTATTTCGTAGATCGGATAAAGACTCCTCTAGATGACAACGGTGAGTTTGACTTTGAGCATCTCTGGGCGGTCGACCTGGATCTGCTCAATGAGCAGATGGTGAACCTACTGGATGGCCGTGAAGTTCGGCTGCCCCGCTACAACTTCCAGCATGGAAGGCGTGAAGAGGGCAAGTTGCTGCGGCTCAGCAGGGATCACGTAATCCTTCTAGAAGGCATTCACGGCCTGAATCCGGGGCTGGTCCCTGGGCTGCCCAGGGAGCGCATCTACCGCATCTATGTCTCGGCCCTCACACAGCTCAACCTTGATCACTACAATCGGGTGCCTACAACCGATACTCGCCTGATCCGGCGGATTGTGCGCGATGCACGCGAGCGTGGATACTCCGCACTGGACACCATCCGACGTTGGCAAAGCGTGCGCAATGGCGAGAAGCGCTGGATCTTCCCGTATCAAGAACATGCGGATGTGATGTTCAACTCCGCTCTGGCCTATGAGTTGGCTGCTCTCAAGCCTCTGGCGGAACCCTTCCTATTCCAGATTGAACGCATCGGGCCTGAGTACGTTGAGGCCCGTAGACTGCTGGCTCTATTGCGCTGGTTCCTGCCGTGCAGTTGTGATCTGGTTCCGAGCAACTCCATCTTGCGCGAGTTCATTGGCGGCTCGAGCCTGCGTGATTTCACTCTGTGGAAGCAGAATACGTCGGAAGACTCGCAACAGTGCTAGCCCTGGCAGTGGCGCCGCTGTTATCGAATCGGAGGAGATTCCCTCATGCAACCGATGTTCTCCATCAATGTTGTTCCATCCCTGCCCGCTGAACTAGGAGTCCTTCGGGAACTGGCCCACAACTTGTGGTGGTCATGGACACCGGATGCCATCGCACTCTTCCGCCGGCTCGACCGCGATGCCTGGGAGGAGTCTGAACACAATCCGGTGCGCATGCTGGGCATGGTGGATCAAGCGGGCCTGGAGGCCGCAGCTCGTGATGATGCCTTCCTGGCCCATATGGAGCGCGTAAACGATGACTTCCAGCGCTACATGTCGGCGCCCACAACCTGGTATGACAAGAATCATGGGTCGCAGCCGCAGCCTTCTGTCGCATATTTCTGTCTCGAGTTTGGGCTCACAGAGTGCCTGCCTATCTATTCCGGGGGCATGGGTGTTCTCGCAGGAGACTATCTCAAGTCAGCGAGCGATCTGGGTGTGCCAATGGTGGCTGTGGGGCTGGCATACCAGCAAGGGTATTTCCGGCAGTACCTGAACGCTGATGGCTGGCAGGGCGAGCTCTATCAGGAGAATGATTTCTACACCATGCCACTCACACTGGAGGTCCGGGACGGAACGCCTGTCACAATTGATGTGGACTTTCCAGGTCGTCAGGTGCTGGCTCGCATCTGGCGGGTGCAGGTCGGACGAGTGCCTCTTTATCTCTTGGACACAAACGTTCCTGAGAACCGTAGCGATGATCGGCACATCACCCATCAGCTCTATGGTGGCGACGGTGAGATGCGCATTCGCCAGGAGATCCTGCTGGGCATAGGAGGCGTCAAGGCCCTGCGCGCCCTGGGGATCAGGTCCGGCGTTTGTCATATGAACGAGGGCCATGCTGCCCTGCTGGGCATTGAGCGCATTCGTCAGCTGGTCAGCGAGCACAACCTGACTGCTGACGAAGCACGGCAGGTGGTCACTGCTAGCAGCGTCTTCACCACGCATACCTCGGTTCCAGCGGGCATTGACCTCTTCGATGCAACCCTCGTCGACAAGTACTTGGGACGGTACTATGATGCCTTGGGTATGTCTCGTTCGGAGTTCCTCGCTCTGGGCCGGAAGAATCCCGGCGATGAACGGGAGCCACTCAACATGGCCGTCCTTGCTCTGCGTCTCGCTGGGGCTACCAACGCCGTGAGCCCATTGCACGGACAGGTCTCGCGCCGGCTCTGGCAGGGCGTATGGCCGGGCGTGCCGGAGTGGGAAGTCCCGATTATCTCGATCGACAATGGGGTGCACACGCGCTCCTGGATCTCAGAGGACATGGCCAGTCTTTTTGATCGCTACCTGGGACCCCGTTGGGCGGAGCGCCCTGCAGATCAGACTGTGTGGGAAGCAGTGGACGATATCCCGGACGAAGAGCTTTGGCGCGTGCGCGAAAGGCGGAGGGCGCGGCTGGTTGCATTTGCCCGCCACCGATTGCGCGAGCAGTTGGAGCAGCGTGGGGCACCACCGCCGGAGATCGTGCGGGCCACCGAGAAACTGGATCCCGACGCGCTGACCATCGCCTTTGCACGGCGCTTTGCGTTGTACAAGCGAGCAACACTGCTACTGCGGCGTCCGGAGCGGCTGGGAGAGATACTGGACAACCAGGAGCGGCCCGTGCAGGTAATCTTTGCCGGCAAAGCCCATCCGCAGGACAATCCAGCAAAGGAGCTGATCCGAGACGTCATCCACTTGACACGCACAAATGGCCTCCAGAATGTGGTGTTTATCGAAGACTATGATATGAACGTTGCCCGCTACCTGCTGCAGGGCGCGGATCTGTGGCTGAACACGCCGGTTCCTCTGCGAGAGGCCAGCGGCACTAGCGGCATGAAGGCAGCGGCAAACGGTGCACTTAACCTCAGCGTGCGGGACGGCTGGTGGGCCGAGGCGTACCATCCAGACATTGGCTGGGCCATCGGGCGCGGAGAAGTCTATGAGGACCACGAGTATCAGAACGAGGTAGAGGCGGACGCTATCTATGACCTGCTCGCGAAAGAAATCGTGCCCCTGTTCTACAACCGGGGGGCTGATGGATTGCCGCGCGAGTGGATCGCGCGGATGAAGAATGCGATGAACGCCGTTGTGCCGGCATACAACACAAACCGCATGGTGATCGAATACGTTGAGCGCCTCTACTCACCGGCCTTCAGGCGGCATGAGCGGCTTTCTGCGGACGGATTCGAGCGGGCCCGGGGCCTGGCGGAGTGGAAGGCACGCCTGCGGCAACACTGGGCTGAGGTTCAGGTTGTTGGGGTCGAAACCGACACTCATGATCAACTGCCGGTTGGGGCCGAGCTGGAGGTGCGGGCGAGCGTGAAGCTTGGCCATCTGAGCCATGAGGATGTGCTGGTGGAAACATACGAGGGTGCGCTGGATGCGAACCGAGAAATCACGAAGGGGCGAGCGACTCCCATGCCTTTTGTGCGTGTGGAGAAAGGCGTCTCTCTCTTCGTGGGGAAGGTGTGCTGTCAAGTCAGCGGACTCCGTGGATTCACGATCCGGGTTCTGCCGCGCCATGAGGATTTGGCGCACCCGTTTGAGCCCCGATTGATCGCCTGGGGACCCTAGCTCGCCCGCATGCCAGTCTAACGTCACATGCTGAGTGCGTGAGATTGACGAGAGCTCATCCTGGCCTCGGCACTCATGCAGCTCCCGGGCATGCCGGCTCTCAAGTCCGCCTGCAGAAGAGTGAACCGCCAGATCCCGAGACGCCGCCGAGGACCTCGTCTTCGTCCTGACCTCGCGGACCGGTAGCCCACCTCTCCGGGAGAGACCCGGTATTGGCTGCCACCTGCCACACCAATGGGATGGCAGTCACATCTGCTTTCACGCTCCCAAGGCTCCTATGCCAGGCGAGGTTTGCGTATCCACACATGGGCAGATCGCTTCGATGGCCTCGGCGCTGCTCCGGTCGGCACCCGCCTAGGAATCATCCGTCTCACTGCCGGACTCCGACAGAAGTGACTCGACCTGTTCGCGTAGCTCTCTCAGTCGCTGTGCGGTCTGTCTGCGTTCCTGCGCGTCCAGATCCTCTGCCAGCGTTGTCAAGAGTGTCGGGAGATCGTCATTCCACTCCGTGCGACGGTCTTGGAGCAGCTTCTGCGTTTCGTGCGGGTATTCTGCAGCGAGCAGATCGTTTACCAGGCGCAGTTCAGGAGGGAGATCCTCTTGGAGGACTGCCAGGGCAGCATCATTGACTGCCCGCAGTCGCTGCAGCTGCTCCTCTTGCCCCTCATCTTCCGCACTGTGCATGACAGCGGCCAGGACTGACAGGAAGAGCACATCAACTTCGTCCTTCCTCTCACGCAGGAGTTGAGCAGGATCTGAGCTACTGAGTGCTTCTTGCAGCAGATCCATTTTCGCTCGCTGCATGGCTTGGGCTTCTCTGTCCAGTTGTTCAACCAGCTCGAGTAGTTCTGTGCGCAGGGTGCGCAGGGTTTCTGCCTTCTCGCCTGTGGCCTGTTCGATCCGCCTGGTGAGTTCTTGGAAGAAGGCATAGTCCAGCAAGGGACGATTGTACATCACCATTGCCCGACGACTTGCCTCGTCTTCCATGGCTAGCACTCGATCCACTACTTCTACGCGGGGCATGTTCAGAGGCAGTGGCTCAGGCAGGGTAATCGCCAGTTGATCCATCAGCACATCACGCAGTTTGAGCAGCTTGTCCGCGATTTCGCCCTGTCCGGCTGAGGTGCTGCCCTCAGCAGCAGCGGACAGCGTCAGTAAGAACGAGTAGTCGATGTCCTCCTTGTTCTGCTCAATCAGTGCTTGCAGCCTTTCTTCTTCACCAAAGGCTGCAAGCATGTCCTGCAGCAGCTGAGCTCTGGCCCGCTGCTTCTCGATCATCTCTTCTGTGATGCCGTCTGCTCTTAGGATTTGGTCTATGAGACTCTGCATCGTGAGCACAGTGCGCGGGTTGAGAAGATAACCTTTGCGGCCTTCCGACGGAAGTGTGCTCATCAGTGCATTGACCAGACTGCCTGTCAGCCGTTCGCGGTTTTCCATCGTAAGAGTCAACGCCGGTGGGAAAAAGACCAGCAGCAGCTCTCGTTCTGGGTCGTGGTAGAGCAAAGGGGCACTCACCATCCCGGCGGCACCACAGGATGGGCAGGTAACGGTGTTCAGTTGCCCGCGCAGAAGCATGGACTTGAGTCGTGGATCTTGGCCAACGTCAACGATGGTCTGCACTTGGGCGTTGTACCTTGCGCCGCATTGCGGGCAAGTTACCTCGATGGGCAGGGTTGGTATCATTTCCGCTCCTTTTCCGAGTCATGCGGAAGCAGGTTGTTTGCCACTAGGCGTCTGATTATAGTCCGCGGACAGGGTTTCACCAAAGCCAATCACGTACCAGGATGCCGCGGTCTTCTCTGGTGGGCCTGCTGCGGTGCCACCCAGTCGGCGCAGCAGCAAAGGCCTGCGCTCATGGAGCGTGATGGCGTCCTCACGTACTCCTCGAGCTTCACATTCGGATCTGACAACTTGCAGCAACATACGCGATTCGAGGAGCATTCCATGCAGCGCTGATACTGGATTTGTCAGAGACTGTCTCTCGCGCCACGCGGAAAGGTTGGACTTGCCCGAATCAGCCACCAATCGTAGAATGAGTCGCTGTGATTCTTGCTACCGTCTGGCCATTTGACTCCTTGGCTGTCCCAACCCGCCGATCAGGCGGGCCCACCGAAGACGCACCGGCCACGGCAGCGACGCACTGTACTGGATCTTCTGCAGAGCTGCTCTGGTTTGTCTGGACTGTCCGGCGGAACACGGTATCATCGCCATCTGCTGCCGAGCAGGTGCGTGGGAGACAACCACATTGTGTGGAGGCATGTACATGGGCTACAGTTATCTGGTATTGGGGGCTGGTCGACAGGGCACGGCCGCTGCATATGACCTAGCACAGCATGCAGAGGCAGACAGCCTCCTCATCGCGGATCACGACATGGCGCTGTCCCAACAAGCTGCAGCCAAAGTGAACGGACTACTACGGTCGGACTGCGTGCAGGCAGCAGTTGTGGATGTTCGCGATCACGCCAGTCTTGTGGGGCTTTTGGGCGGCGTGGACGCAGTGATCAGTGCTGTGCCGTACCGCTTCAACCTGGCTGTGGCCAGGGCGGCAATCCAAGCCAGAGCGAGCATGTGTGATCTGGGTGGGAACACGGAGCTGGTGTGGCGCGAGCTCGCCCTAGATGAGCAGGCCAAGGCGGCTGGCATCTCGATCATACCGGACTGCGGCTTGATGCCTGGCATGGGCAATACCCTGTCCGTGTACGCCATGGGTCTCATGGCGCGGCCGCAGCACGTCCGCATATTCGTCGGTGGTCTCCCAGTACACCCTCGCCCTCCCTTCGACTACCTGCTGACGTTCAACATTGCTGGCCTCACCAACGAGTATGCTGGCAAGGCCACCTATCTGCGCGCTGCTGAGATCGTCGAGGTGCCGGCACTGTCTGAACTGGAGGTGATTGATTTCCCGCCGCCTGTCGGACGTTGCGAAGCCTTTGTGACTTCTGGCGGGACATCGACCTGCCCGTGGACCTTCAAAGACAAGCTGCTCACATACGAAGAGAAGACGGTTCGCTATCCCGGACACTGTGTGGCTTTTAAGGCTTTTGCCGACCTCGGTTTGCTGAGCGAGGTGCCTCTGCAGGTCGGCGAGGAGTCAGTGGTCCCGAGGCAGGTTTTTCATGCGCTGTTGGAGCCCAAGATTGCCTTTCCGGAGGATGAGGACGTGGTTGTCCTGCGTGTACTGTGCAGCGGCGAGACAAGTCAGGGGCGCAGCGTCGAAGCGAGACTCGAAGTGATCGACTTTTGCGACGGACAGACGGGTTTTCGAGCCATGGAGCGCATGACGGGTTTCCCAGCAGCGATTGCTGCTCATCTGATGGCGGCGGGACAGACGCCCCAGGGCGCCGTCCCACTTGAGCTGGCGGTGGACGGGAGGGCCTTTGTCGCAGAGTGGCGCCGACGTGGGCTACCCCTAACCGAATCCGTAGGCTAGGCGTTTTCCGCAATGGGGCTAGGTCGAAGGTGTGGAACCGCTGGGATGCTGCTAGTCGTGAGCTAGGGTCATACCCCAGACTCCGCTGGCATGCCCCTGGAGCAACGCGTCGGCACAGGCGCGGATGGTGGCGCCAGTGGTGAGCACATCATCGATCAGGAGCACCTGTTGGCCGCCTAGTCTGTCATCTTGACAGGCGAAGGCGCCGCGGACGTTCGCTGATCGTTCGGCGGCATTCATGCCTACCTGCGGTAGTGTGGGCAGTTTGCGTAGCAGTACTCCCTCGATCACCGGCAGACCGGTGTGGCGTGACAGCTCGCGGGCCAGCAGTGCTGACTGGTTGTATCCTCGTTCGCGCTGCCGGGTGGCGTGCAAGGGCACCGGCGCGATGACATCCACTGGCCAGGGTTCAGCATCCCAGCAGTCGTACAGCACCTGACCCAATTGGACTGCCAAAGCACGCAAACCTTGGTACTTGAAGGCGTGGATGGCTTGGCGCAGGGGTCCCACGAGATGGGCCGCCGAGCGCACATCTTCAAGAGGCCACATCTGGTCCAGTATCTGCGGCCAGGGTGGCTCGTAGAAGAGGATTTGGTCCGTGCATGCAGCACAGAGCCAGGATCCTCCGGCACCGCAGGATACACAACGAGGTGGGAAAAGCAGGTTCACGAGCGTTGAGAAGAGAGAACGATGATGACGACTTTGATGCTCAGTCCTGTCTTGACTCCGCAAGCTCATGGCTGTGGCGAATCTCCAAGTGCAAAGGTGGTGGTCTTCGCCCAGGGCAAGAGGCTGGTGCGAAAGACCCAACGCAGGTCTTGAGTGTCGATTGGGATTTGGTAGGCCGTTGCCCGGCTGCCGTTACCGCTGCATCGTGGTCCGGAGCATATGTCCGTCCGTCCTGGTCCACCAAGAGCATCTGTCTCTCGGGCATGACGTAGCGGATGCTTCCGCTGGTGTTCTCCAAAGTTAGCTCCACGGCGCAGAACACATGCCCCTGTGCTGGCTGCCGCCATTGCTCCGCAGGCAGCGTGACGAAACTGTGCACCGTGACTCGCCATCCATCGACTGGGACCGTCTGGTCTACTGCGAACAGATGTGCGGGTTGCGGCCTGCGCGCACACGCTGCGCTCGTGAGGACGAGAGCCGTGAGTATCATCCCTGCGAGCCTGAGCTTGTCATGACGCCATGGCGGCTTGGCCAGTTGTGTCGACCACCGATTCATCATATCTGTCTCGTCCAGTATGCTTGCCGTATTATTCCACAGACGGAATGAGCTGTCAAAGCAGTCGGCGGCTGTCGGGGCCCCAGATGCACCTGCGCCCTGGCCAGATGGCGCCTGATTTGTCGGGCTGCAGCATGTGGAGTAGAATCCTGTTGAGTGAGGGATGCCCACGCTCATGCCTGCGGCATGAGCGCAGATACGTTCTGTGGGTAGTCAGATCCCCTTCGTAGTCGATCTGAACGTCGGAGAACAGCGGCGATCTCCAACAGGACATCGCCGCTATTCTTTTCTGCACAAGAGGAGGGCGACATGAATGGTCAGGCAAAAGAGATCGTGGCGCGGGCCGAGGAGGATCGAATCTCCTTTGTCAGCCTACAGTTTACCGATCTGTTCGGCACGGTGAAGAACGTGACAATCCCTGTGGGCAGGTTAGCTGCTGTGCTGCAGAATGGTCAGAACTTTGATGGTTCGTCCATCGAAGGTTTTGCGCGCATCGCTGAGAGCGATATGGTTCTGCGTCCTGACCCCAGCACGTATGCTGTTCTTCCTTGGAGCGCTGCACCTGAGCGTACTGCACGGCTGATCTGCGACGTGCATGATACGGACGGCCAGCCATTCGCAGGAGATCCCCGCCACGTTCTCGGGCGCGTCTTGGCTCAGGCAAGGCAAATGGGCTTTGGCTACAACATCGGCCCAGAAGTGGAGTTCTTCTTGTTCAAGATGGACGGGGAGCCGCGCGTGAGTCCGGTGCCGCAAGATGTTGGCAGTTACTTTGACTTTTCGCCACGCGACCTGGCTTCGGAGGTGCGCAACCACATTGCACTTGCTCTGCAGGCTATGGACATCGAAGTCGAGGCCATACACCATGAGGTTGCACCAGGACAACATGAGGTCGATTTCCACTATGCCGATGCGCTGATTAGTGCCGATGCGGTTGTGACACTCCGCTATGCCATCAAAGCTGTGGCCCAGAGCTACGGCCTATATGCCACCTTCATGCCCAAGCCTCTGTTCGGCGTCAACGGTTCGGGCATGCACACCCATCAGAGCTTGTCTAACTTGAACGGGGGCAACGCTTTTTACGATCCTGACGATGTCTATCGCCTGTCGCACGTGGCCTACAACTTTGTCGGGGGTCAGATGGCACATGCGGCTGCCATGGCCGCTGTGGTGGCACCGACCGTGAACTCATACAAGCGACTGGTCCCCGGGTACGAGGCCCCAGTGTATATCTGTTGGGGTCAGATCAACCGTTCGGCGCTGATTCGCATTCCAGGCTATCTCCCTGGCCTGGGTGAGGGCCTGGCTCGCTGCGAGCTTCGCTGCCCGGATCCGAGTGCCAACCCCTACTTGGCATTTGCGGTGATGCTGGCAACTGGACTGGATGGCATCCGTCGTGACCTGATGCCACCTCCGCCGGTAGAGGAGAATGTCTACGAACTGGACTCGCTCCAGCTGGGCTTGCGGGAGATCGATACGCTGCCTGGGACGCTGGAGGAGGCACTGCAGGCGTTGGAGCGCGATGAGGTGATCGCTGCGGCCCTTGGTGAATCGCTCTTTCGGCGCTACCTGGAGGCCAAGCGTCAGGAGTGGGACGAATACCGGGCTCAAGTCACCAGCTGGGAGCTGGATCGTTACCTGGCCACGCTATGAGCGTGGTCATCGGTCCCTGGGGACGGCCCAGGCTACGCTGACCGACCACCCGACCCCTGGGCCGTGGACAGCAGAGCCAGGAACTCGCCAAGGATCATTGCCGTGGCCCCCCAGATCTTGTGACTGGCCACCCGATAGAACGGGACCTGGAATCTCTGGTTGCCTCGCACGTGCGTCTCAACCTGTCGCGTCGCAGGATCCAGCAGGTGTTGTAGTGGGACCTCTATCACCTCTGCTACTTCGTTGGGATCCGGACGCAGCGCGAGGACCCCGCTGGCATAACCGACGTAGGGGTGAACGCAGAAGCGGCTGGGTGGTATAAAGAGGGGTGTGAGAGCCCCCCAGATTTCGAGTACGTTCTCTGGTATGCCCAGTTCTTCGCACGTTTCGCGCAAGGCAGTTTGGGCAAAGTCGCTGTCTTGGGGCTCTCTGGCCCCGCCGGGCAGGGATAGCTGTCCTTTGTGCGTCTCTACCGTCTGCGTACGGAGAGTGACCGGTATCACGAGCTGGCCTTCCCGTTCGTAGAGAAGAACAAGGACGGCAGCCTCATGGGGACAGGGGTCTGGGAGGTCGGGGCGATCACCTGGTCGCGGGCGCACGGCCATGCTCAGACGCGCTGCGTGCCCCGGAAGCGGGAACTGCAGCGCATCGCGAACTGTTTGTACTGTGGTTGGTGATTGTCCCATCATCCATTCATTGTACCGTCGGGCAGACCTGAAGACAAACGCAGCGCCCTCCGCATGCTTGGATGTGGAATTCCACTGCGATGATTTGCCTGCGCCTGCCAATGCACTGACGAGGGCCGGGATATGGACAAGCTCTCTCCTGATCAGGTGCGTCGCATGCGCCGTGGTGTGCGTCCGGGGCTCATCTGACCATGGAAAGCTCGCTACGGGCAAGTGGGGTGGTGTGGCAATTCTGCCGGATATGACTCTTGGCAGGAGCGTTGACTGTCGCCGTGGATCCAGCCAATCTCTGTGCGATAGGAACGGCCACGCCAAGGATGGGCGATCGAAGTCACCGATAGAAATGGTGTAGGGGCCAGCACACGCTGCTAGCGGAGCACCAGCAGCAGGGTACGGAGACCACCAAGAATCATGGATAGGCCAATGGCGAATGCAAACAGGAGCAGCAAAGCTCTGTTCATTCGGGGAGCTCCTCGGTCTTTGATAGGCTTTGCATAGAGGACGTGCATTGCAGGGCCAGAGTTCCCGGTCTCCTGCCTTCAGCGTCGCTTCTTTCCTGCCCCTTTCTTGAACTCGTCGTAGACGCGTTCGACGCTGCCCCTGATCCGCCGCTCGATGTGCGTACGATTCGCCGTGGGTACGTCGAAAAAGCCGTCCATCTTGACCTTGTCGACCGTCTCCCGGCGCGTGTAGCCACTTGCATAGTGCTCATAAACTTGTTCGCGTATCCTGGTGATATAGTCAGTCAGTACCTCAGTGGCTGACGGATCGCACAGATCCCCCTGTCCGGGTACGATGATATCCACGTCATCCATGTTGCGGATCATCTCAAGAGCATGCAGCCATTCGAGGGTGTTCGCTTGATCCAAGGAGGGGTGTTCGCCGGTGACAACCACATTGCCGCTGAAGAGGATGCGTTCCTCGGGCAGTAGGACCATGATGCTGGCCGGTGTGTGTCCGCCGGCGTACATCAGGTAGAAAGCCCGATCTCCCTTGTACAAGGTCATCTCAGTTGACAGAGTCAATTCGGGGAGAACGATGCGCGCTTTCGCCAGGTCATCATCCACACTAGGGTAGTACTGCTTGTGCCGGCTAATGTAGCGCTGCAAGTATCCTTCGTCATAGCGCTGCATCTCATTCCATGCCGCTTGGTGGGCGATAGTGGCGGTTGTCGGGAAGAAGCAGTTTCCTATCACATGCTCTACTCGGTAGTCTGTGTTCACAAGAAAAGCGATGCCCTGCCTGCTTACAGAGGCAATACTCTTCAGCCAGGCCCAGACGTCCCTGGGCAGCATTGGCGCATCGATCAGCACGGCTCCCTCAGCGGTGGTGATACAACTCACGTTACCGGAGAAGTAGGCGTCTTCGAAGTAAACACCCTTGGCTATCTCGCGCATCGTTTAGGTCCTTCGTTTCGCGCGAAGCATTTCAGAGG
>SMTZ1_10007896_pt1 | contig 15411 bp, 11 predicted proteins | sample DeeMarSWOR136_30_FD_25667 | JGI IMG/M metagenome (IMG submission 25667)
AGCTCGAATACCGGGAAGGTTAACGCTCCTAGATAGAATCGGTCAATGAAATAAGAAAGACGATGAGGGAGCCTGCAGTAGATGGAGGGATGCTAGCTACTTGATTTTCGCTGAAAAGCCTGAGAAGGCGGGAGGTAAGTGAGAGAGATCTCTAAGGGCTATTGTCTCCGAATTACTCAAGTGAAATGATTACAAACGACGTTAACCTCTTGACTTATTGTTAAGTTGTGGAGGGAGTTAGGGTCTATTCGAACTCCCTGTCCAGTACTTACAATGTTTCGATAATGAGATTTGTATAAGGCTCTCTTAGACTCATCGGTTGACTATATCTATAGTCCAGTCCACTTTAAATTAGTCTTAAATCGTAGCCAATTATCTATTCGATAAAGAATAATTTTATTACACATAAGTACCACTACACAAACATCGGGATGTCTGTGGTTTCATCGTAACATAAATTGAGAGGGAGCCTTTGTGACTCCCCCTCAATAGAAGGCCTGCATAAGCTCTCCTACATCAGTGTAACGATATATTGACCATTTCCGACACTAATTATAACCGGAGTACCGACCACTCCTGTGGGCCCGGCAACGAAAGCCGCACCAGCAGGGGACATAGATGCGTATGCCGCTGCCATCTGGTATACACTATCGGGTTGCTGAAGGGCTACATTCGCCACGGTCGTCTTCGCATCGGGATTTACTGCCAGGTTATACTGATTCAGAAATTCCTGTACCTCGGCACCCGGGTCGGCAGCCACCACACCAGACGGCAAAATCGTGGCTACGGCCAGAACCAGTACAATCAGTGAAATATATAGTTTCTTCATTTCCCCCTCCTTTCTTTGTTATTAATATATGGATAATGATTATTCGCTTCTCGTTTATCGATCACCTCCTCATCCTGATGATTTTTTCTAGCGTCACCGGCCCATGGTATAGAGGTTAATGAAATCAGCTCCAGGCCCAGGTCAGCCATCCTGTTGAGCAGGCCTCGCAGTGCTGCCTGGTCACGAACGGGGCCCGTTAAGATTGACTCGCCTCGCGGGGGATAGGTAATAGTAAGACCGTCGAACCAGTCCGACCAGTCCCGGTCGATTTGCCCTTTTACTCGAATTTCAACCTGCTGCATAGCTTTCACCATCCTGGAATAACGTTCTACATCAATGCTATCAGCACGCAGGCTTGAATATAATCGATCTAAGATTGATTTGAGGATTGATTTTGGGGTGGATTGTGAGTGCTTAATTTGAGACGGGGAGGTAGGTAAGTTGAGGCAAGCGAATATATTGTGCTGGAAGGGTGGTTAAAGAATCAATGGGGATGAGAGAAGACTATGTCAAAGTCTTTTCTAACTCTTCTTACTTAACAGAACACACGTGATTGATTTTATCGGTCAAAGATTTTAACGAGAGCTCAATCATCCAGCCAGGAAAATGTATTAACCCAATATTCGCTGTATTCACCGGTGGTACTTCCCTTGACTACCGGGGAAACGGCAAAAAGTGCCGGTGTCCAGTACATAAAGATCCACATACAGTAATCATCGGTTATCTTCCGGGATATTTCCCGGTATATCGCAGACCTTTTTGCCGGATCGATTTCCGCAGCTCCTTGGGCTGTCAGCTCCAGTAGTTCCTCGGGTTCATTACAGCTTATCCAGGAGGAGTTGTTGTTAAGTGGTCCGTTAAGGAGGCCGCCAGCCGGGTCCAGGCCATCGCCCGGGCCAGGGACCTGAACCTTCTGTAAGCTACTGCCGCCCTTTACCTCCTTTTGCTTCCCATTTAGTGTTATTTCGTAATCGGCGTATGGGGTAAAATACGCCCTTCATCACCCGCCTTCCCGGAAAAATCACCCTGCTATATCAATCCATCGGGTGATTCCCCACCGCCGCCCGGCTATAATCGTAATGCAGGCAATAAAACGAGCGGGGTGCGACAGATATGCAGCAGGTAGAGATCCGGGTAAAAGGGCACCTTGACAGGGACTGGTCTGACCGGTTGTACGGTCTGCCGATCACCCATACCCCCGACGGCAACACGGTGCTGTCCGGACCCCTGCGTGACCAGGCGGAGCTTCGGGGGATTCTTTCTCACCTGGCAGACCTGGGCCTCGAGCTGATATCGGTAAATAAATTATCTAGATAGCGTGTACCAGAGACTGTGAAAAAGGAGGTGGTGGTGAACCACAGAGAAACCTACTTAAAATAATAGTCGGTTCTGTTTTTTCAGACTTTAAAAGCCTCAGGTCGAGAGACTCGATGAAATTTTAAAAAGAAAGGAGGTGAAAAGGATGAAAAGGAGAATAAGCGGGATTTTCTTGGTGTTGGTTCTCGTCTTGAGTTTGTGCCTTGCTACGGCTTTACCGGTGACAGCTGATAACCCTCCAGATAAAAAACCAGTGAGTTGGGTTACTGCAGCAAGTAACGGTAATAAACTTTTCCCACATAGTATTTCCTCGGCATTGGTAGTAAAACAACTATCGGATGGGACTACCGTTGGACATGTGGAAGGTCATGTCTTTTATGCTAATCAAACCTATGTCTGCGATGATTTTATCTCTTCAAATTTTTATGATAATACTGCCGAATTTGAAGGTTATTTCTATTGCAAACAAACTGACACAATAGAGAGGAATAAGTGGGTCCTAACAGATAATGGGGAGCCAGGAATGTACGCTGATACAATGGTGATTTACACGGATTGGAATGGCGTTGATTATGACACGGTTATGTTCCTTGTTTTAGTGAACGGTAACATTCAGGTGCATGTGGGAAACTAAGGCTGAATCTACCAAGGAGAAATCGGCCCCAACAGTTTCGGTGGCGCCAGGATCTGGGTAGATGACCTGTCACAGATTGAGATAATCGAATAAACGCCGTTTGATAGCCTGAATAATAGCGTACGCCCACAACGCTGGTTTGAGGGCGTACGCTTTTTATCTGCACGGACGTTAACATTTTAGTAATTAGTTGAGTAACAATAAAGTAAATTGTTCAATGAATTCTCATTGAACAAATTCGTGGTTTGTATAATTCCCGCAACCGCCTAACTACTTCAAGTTTCTTCCATGTGTTGGCATAACTGTGACCAGATCAATTTATATGCTTGTCACTCGAGATCTTATCTAGAAAGATGTGATTATATCACTAAATTTGAGAAAACCATATTCAGGTAGGGTGAAGTTAAAAAATTGACGCTCAAGAGCTATAATAGCTGATAAGAATGTCATACAAAATACTTCTTTATGCATATATAGTGCAGGTGGTAATCGTACTTATACCGGTCTTACATAGTAAGGCTACGCATCATAATTTGAAGGATTATGGCCTCCGAATCACCAGGAAGTTATTAATTCAAGGTTTGACCTTAAGCATTGGTATAGGGATATGTTTGAGCCTTATCAGTTCTCCAATTTCTCTTACAGTTGGCCGAATTTTGCTTATTTGCCTAGTGGCACCAGTCTGTGAGGAGTTTTTCTTTAGAGGTTTTCTTCAGACTAATCTAATGCACATAGTGAAAGGCGGAAAGAGGTTATTGGGGTACCATTTCAGCTATGGACTCATTCTCACAGCCTTGATATTCGGAGCAGTCCACCTGTCCGACATTTTTCTCTTTGACTTATCTTTTGTTAACGCTATTATCAACGCTGCATTGGCAATGCTTTTTGGTTTTTTAATGGGATACGTCTACCAAGAGACTCGCAGCATCCTAGGACCCATATTAATGCATATTTGTTTGAATGGATTACCTATGGTTCTGCCACTATAATTTTCCCTCGTGACTCAGAAATCGATTATATAGGGAGGCAACTTACTTAACATGAGCTTTACAGGTATAACAATAGTCCATTTTGTTCAACTATAACAATGGCTTGTTTTATTCAGCAAAGCTCTCTATAATCTAGATGTTGAGCCCAAATGATATTGAAAAAGTTCTTTGTTCCGTCCACTCAGCTCCACTTAGCTTCAAAATGAGCCACCTAAGGTATCAAAAGGTAGAACTCCCTAATTGAGTTACATGCAGTTCCCTATTACTCAATTTGTGACATTTATTTTAAATGAGAAAAGTAGGGCCTCAGTACTTCTAGGTACATGTGGTCTTTTCGATGTTTATTCAATAGTAATATTATGGCCAGAACTACTTGCTTCTTTTCAATCAGAAGTCTAGGATATTTATAATAGGGGAAATTTGGGGGCTGTCTTGAACCCATTATCAACGCAAGATTAGCTTCAGGGCCCGCAACACCTTTTTAATGAAGTTGCTATTTTCTGAAGGAGACTTGAATTATGGAATTTTTTGACCTTATGAGTATCTCACACCGCTATATGGAGATACTAAACCCTTCCTCGTCTGAAAAAATCATTAAACTTGGCAAACTACTCAAATTGAAAAAAGGAAAACGGGTCATTGACTTCGGTTGTGGTTGTGCTGAGCCCCTCACTCTCTGGGCTGAGGAATTTGGTATCACTGGTATTGGCATAGATATATCCGAGGATTTCTGCGTGGACCAAATCGAAATCGTTTGCTCCCCTGCGGCTGACTACGTATTTGAAGAGGGAGCTTTCGATGCCGCAACATGTATTGGGTCAACGTTTATTTTTGGCGGTTATCAGCAGACGATCCAGGCAATGAAGCGAGCTGTTCATCAGAATGGACGCCTTGGTGTCGGCGAAACACACTGGCTTAGCAATCAGGTACATCCGGAATATGCCCAAAAACAGACAACTACCCATACAGAACCGGAACTAACTCAGTTTACCCGGGACGAAGGCTTTGAACTCGAATACATCATCCGTGCCAGCCACGACGACTGGGATAGGTACATTTCGGATGGTTGGTATGGACTGATGGCTTGAAGAAAATCCCAACCACCCTGACCGTGAACAAGTATTCAAGCATTTTCGTTCTGACCAGGATGATTATTTACAGTTCCAACGTCAATATATGGGTTGGGCTATGTACTGCCTTGTTCCTATCAAATCTCATTCGACAGGTAGTCACTTATGAAAATAACATTTATTGATACCGTCTAGGCACACTCGTATCTGTTACCACCCTTGAGTAGAACGTTTATCACGATAAACTATCTTTAATAGTTAGGATTACCTATCTGCTATAAGAGACTTAAGGATTCTTCCAGTAGAATTGTTGTAGTACAAAAGAATCAGACATTCCGATGATTACGTGAGAGTACCAAATGTCAGTTTCTAGTAGCTTGGGTTGCTTGAAGAAAAGAACCATTAGAATGCTAGAGCAAAAGAGGTTGAAAAAGTTCTACCTATTGATACCCCAGCTCCACCAAAGTAGATTATTCCACACCGAGACGTTGAAGGATTCCTCGAATTACACATCTAATAGACAGACTATACTAACTTGCTTTAAACAGAATGAGACTTCAGGTTTCGGCGTGACCCGCGCTTGTAAATTGAGCTACTTTTTTTCTAAATCGATCGGGGTGAGACTATATTGACTGCAGTAACGACTTTAGAAGTGGTATCACTATTGGGGGCAGGTCAGTAGGTGCTGGGATGCAGGATGTTGTGTGGAAGAATGCCCTATTCCAGGAGCTATAAAGCTAAATCATCCTATGATGTCAAAAGTCCGCTTTAAGAGAAAAGAGACAGGAGAACACTTCAGAGTTAAATAAAAGTGAGGAAAGGGCCAAGAATTGACTGTGCATAGTCAGCGAAAATAGGACTATATAGCCACTTGAGTTAATGGACACTCAGAGGTCAGTGCCGTGCTCCCTTGCGGCTCTATTATATAATCCCTTCTTACCTGTAACGTCCTATTGACACACCATGACTTAGGTTCAAAGGTGGCAAATATTGGTAAAATTACATAATAAATCAAGCCAACAACGTGGGGATTGTCAGCATCAAATTGGGTTGAAAGAAATCTAGCCCTCTGGACATGCGTAATGTGGTTACGAAGTCCACCCATTTTCTATTAAACCGTACGCACCTTATAAACCTTGCACAATAGCGCCCTCATTGTCCAGCCGCCGGTGAGCGGGTCGCAAGTATCCGGGTCATCCATGGTGAGAACGTTGCAGTTGGATTCCCACATTCCACCCAGCCATGGCTCCCGCGCTGGCTGCTCAGGGAACCACCAGCAGTGCTCACAGTTTATCACTTTGGGATGAATGTTAGTGGTTACCTTTGCCTTCATCTTAATCACGCCCCGGAGCGTCTCAATATATGCCCAGTCACCATTGGAGATACCCAGTTCGCGGGCGGTATCAGGATGAATGTCCATCAATGGGTCGGGGTGTTGTTCTCGCAGGCCCATGCCAAGCTGGCGGTGCTCCGCCTGGAACATTGGCAGAAACCTGCCGCCGGTAATCAGAATCAAAGGGTATTCCTTGGCAACATCGGGAGCACTTATCGGGCTTTCGAGAGGCTCCTCATAAAACGGTAGCGGGTCATAACCCAGCTCTTTCAACACATTGGAGTATAACTCAAACTTGCCCGACGGCGTGGCAAATCCAGTCGGCTTACCAGTGCGGAGGTTGATAGTCTCATAGCTCCATGGCTCATCGCTGGCAACGGTATATATGTCTTTTGCCTCCTCAAAGGTCATCCCCAGTGGTTCCAGACGGTAATTGTGCAACTCCGCCTTAGTTTCCCAGGGAAAATACTCACCGAATCCGAGTCTTGTTGCCAAGCCTCTAAAGAAAAGGTAATCATCCTTACGCTCACCCATCGGCTCGATGGCTTGTTCTCCAACCCGGAAGAACGGGGTGAAGTCCTCCGTTGTAGATAGACACGGCACCTCAAATTTGCAGGCTGCCGGCAGTACATAGTCAGCCAGCATAGCCGTGGGCGTCATAAAATGCTCCAGCACCACGTGAAGCTCCAGATTCGGGCTCTTATAAGCCTTATAGACCATCTTGGTATTACCGGCATTAAGCAGGGGATTGCTTGTCCACGTTATCATGGCGGTGATAGGATAAGGCTTGCGTTCAACAATGCCCCGCCATATCAGAGGTTGAGCCACGCTGAAGTTATGGCCGCTCATCGCCAGCGGCACGCCATAAGTTTGCTTGTAGTATTTGTTAACAATCTCATAGGCAGGCCAGGTCATCAGCTTAAACCGGTCGCTCCCCAACTGTTTCTTCCTCTGCTCAGGAGTGCATTTCTCCTCAAGCTGTAGCATGGAGTCACGAATGCCCATTTCCCCGTTAATTACCGGGCCGGGCCCCTGAGGCGCAGAGCCATATTCCGCTCTCATATTTCCGCTGATGGCATGTAGGCAAATCCTGGCCTGTTCCACGCGTATACCGTTCCGGCCGATTTCGTCGGTAGCCAGCCCCAGCGTAATAAAGGCCGGTTTTTCCGAAGCGTACATGCGGGCTGATTCCCTGATTTTGTCCGCCGGTATCCAGGTTATTTCGGCGACTTTCTCCGGCGGGTATTCCTCTGCACGTTTCTTCAGTTCCTCAAAACCATAAGTCCACTTATCAATAAACTCTCTATCATAGAGGCCTTCTGCTATGATGACATTTATCCAGGACATGAAAAGCGCTGCGTCAGTGCCCGGCCTGATTTGCAGCCACATTTCAGCATAATCAACCATGTCGATTCTTCGAGGGTCAATGATAATGAGCTTCGGCTTCGGCTTTTCCTGCATCCGTTTTTTTATATTTCTCCAGACTACCTGCCGCGCTTGCGGTAAGTTACTACCGCAGAAAACGAAGCAGCCTGGTTTGTCCAGTCCAATCATCGTTACTACAGGGGGAGCCAGATTTGCGCCCCCCAATGCAAATTGCAGGGCTGTTTTATTGCAGCCGCAGGTAACACCGGCAGTACCCATGTTTCCCGGATTCCCGAACAGGTTAAGAAAACGGCTCCGGATTCCATAGAGGTCGGTGCGGTAGGTTCCCTCAACAACAGACAGGGTCTCGGCACCATACTGTGCTTTCAGTTTCTTAAGCTTATCGGCTATCTCATCCAGCGCCTGGTCCCAAGTAATCCTTTCCCATTTGCTCTCACCCCGTTCGCCTTTCCTTTTTAATGGGTACATAAGCTGGTCAGGATGATTCAGCCATTTTAAGAGATGAGGAAATCTTTCCGCGCAAACGGCCCCCCGGGTTGGAGACTCTGGGTCTCCCCGCAGAACTTCTATTTTGCCATCCTTAACCCTTGCCAGCATTCCACAGTTGGTAGCGCAACCCGGCGAAGGCCAGCACGCTATTTTTCTAGTTTCAACAATTCCTTCATTTGTAACTCGGTCTATCATTTTTCCTCCGATGGTAACCTAGACCTGCCCCCATTAATCGGTCCCCCTTAAGTTAGTATTTTTAATATAAAAGCTTCTGGAACTGGTGGCTGGTAGCCCAATAGGCTAAAAGGTAATATCTGATTGTACTCCTTCCACCACTACTTAATCAATATTGTGATTTCAGAGCTTGTGACTAACCAAATATCCAGCTGCATTTAAACGCGTCATATATGGAGGTCGGAGTCGAGTCATTAAACGTGGGGATTGTTGGCATCAAAGGGGGGCAGTCCTATTAGCTGAATACCAGTTAGCACTTCAATAAATTATTCAATACGTAAGAGACTCAGCACACGGATGTTATCTATACACGGATTGTGGTGCTCTCAAAGTCCGTGATATTCCCTCTGTATCTCATCCATCTCCGCAAGAGACGACTCAAATTCCTCTTTGGAGCACAACTCCTGGATTGCTGAAGGTTCCTTTTTAAGGTTTGAAAAAACTACGGAGTTAGTTTCTGTGTGTACGAGCTGTAATTGTGACGTTAGAGTGAGGCGCGGCATTTCACAGCTAATCTTCCTTGACACATCTTCAATCTTGAGACTACAATGCAACCATTCACAGGATAATTTTGACAAGAAATTCTTGATAGATAGAGAATGTAACAGGAAAAATGGAAGTTCTGGCATTGATCGGCAGTTCACGTAAACAGGGGAATACCGATATTATGGCAGACGAGGTTCTGGCAGGTGCCAAGATGGCAGGTGCTACTACCTTGAAGATCTACCTTGACGACTATCTAGTTCGTCCTATCGCTGAAGTTGCCGACAATACCCGGAAAAGAGTCGATCCGCGCCGCGACGATGATTTTCCTCTTTTACTAGAACGCTTCCTATTTGCTGATGTGATCATCTAGGCAACTCCTGTCTATTGGCAAGGTCTATCAGGCCAAATGAAGTGCTTCCTTGACCGCATGTCTTCCTATTTAAACCATCCAAAATATATCGAACGATTCAAGGGGAAAGGACACATTGTCTTATGCGCGTTTGGCAGGCCTGAGCAACAACACGGCAACTGGGTCACCAAACCAATGAATCTTACTATCGAGGTGTTGCGTGGAATATACCTTGGGGATATATGTGCCTCTGTCTACCAAAAAGGAAAGGTCAGGCAAATGCTGGAGATTCTGGAGGCTTGCCGAAAATTAGGCACGAATGCTATAAAGACAATACGAAAGCAGAGAGGCTACTAAGATGTTACGCCACCTGATCTCAAACAACTGGATACTCCGTATTAATCTACTATTATAATAGGACCCTTTTTTATTTTATGATTTTAAGCTTGATCATCAGGTGTGATATTGACCAGACCTTTTTTCGCTCTGTTTCAACCAGTTGACTTATTGTGCAATGGAGCTAGAATAAACAAAACGTCATTTTGCTATTTTAGTAGGGGGGCATCACTGCTCTACCTATCTTTAGATTCTGGTTAACCACTACCACTATATGAACATCGGGATGTCTGTGTTTTCATCGTAACATCGGAACTAAGAACTAGTCACCATTGTATGAACATCGGGATCACTGTTACGTTGTAAGTATAACTATATTGAGGTAAAAGGCTATGGTTTGTTAAGGTCTTAAGCACGTTTCTGGTGGAGACGGGGGAGAGTCGAACTCCATAGTACTCAGCAATTCAAAGGCTGGTGAAAGAGTGGCGGGCATTAAGGATAAGTTTCCATTCTAGCGAGTAAATTGGGTATTACGGCTAACTTCGATTATGTGAAGATAACACAATAATAACTTTTGCAATGAGGTAACAGAATAAGCTAGTATTACATATCGTCCGACGAGTTCTAGATATAGGTAGCCGTACATTCCTGAATTACGATCAAGGTAACCAACTACCTTAGCTATATACGGGCAAGGTAAAGAAGAAGGTTGAACCCTTGCCTTTCTTGGACTCTACCCATATTTTACCGCCATGGGCCTCTACAAGCCTTTCACAGACTACCAGTCCAAGTCCAGCCCCTCTGTCACGTTGGAATCCGTTACTCTCCAACCGCTGGAATGGACTAAATAGCTTGGCTTGTTCGCTGGGTGATAGTCCCTTACCCTGGTCACAGACGCCTATGAGCAAGTACTCTGGCTCCACCTTGGCTGAAACCTGTATTTGGCTTCCTGCTGGAGAATACTTGGCCGCGTTTTCCAGCAGGTTATAGAGAATGCGTTCGATTCTCAGTGGGTCAGCGTGTATCGATGGAAGCTTATCGGGAATAGAAGTAGAGAACTGGTGCGAAAGTGCTTGTCGTTTTATCCTGTTAAGCGTCTCTGTTATTAGTGTCTTCATATCGGTTGGCTCTGCATAAAGGGTTAGTTGTTGAGCCTGGAACCGTGATAGCTCCAGCAGGTTTTCTACTAGGTGAGAGAGGGACTCACTTTCCAGGACAGCATCACGGAGTAGTTGCTGCACCTCACTCGATGGCAGGCGGTCCCATTCGGTAAGGACGGTACTCAGACAGCCGTTGATTACGGTTAATGGTGTCCTCAGTTCGTGGGAGACGAGACCGATGAACTCGTCTTTAAGCTGTTCTAGCTTTTTACGTTCGGTTATATCACGTGCATAGATTATTGTCTGAGTCGGTTTTCCTTCTCTGTCCGGCAACATCACGGCCTTAATCCAGAGTGGTACCGCCTTACCATGCTGCCCCCTAGCTTCGAACTCATCCACGGCTCGTCCTTTTTCGATGAGCTGGGTATGGTAAGATTCGGCTATTTCCTGTGTCGGGCTACTCGCCAATTCACTGATATGTCTACCTCGAACTTCTTCTCCGGTATATCCCAGTAGATTGCACAGTGCTTCATTGCAGCTGGTGATGCGTCCTTCGGAATCCATTGAAGCAACCCCGTCTGGAGCCGATTCTACCAGCGTGCGATAGTTTGCTTCAGACTGTAGTAGTGCTTCCTGTATTATCTTGACCTCCGTGATATCCTGGACGGTTCCGAATCCGCCTTTGAGCGCACCTTGAGAGTCAAACTCCAGTTCGGCCTTCTCACGAACCCATCTTATCTCGTTTCCTATGATGATGCGATGCTCGACATCATAAGGCTCGCCTTGAAGAGCCGCTGTCCACTCTCGGTCGACGTATTCCCTGTCCTCTGGGTGAACACTGGAGAGGAAAGTCTCATAGGTCATGGGCGTTTCCTTGGGAATGCCAAAGATCCGGTGGGTCTCATCGGACCATAAAAGTTGATTGTATCGAACATCTAGACGCCAGCTACCGGTACGAGCTACAGCCTGAGCGCGATTCAGGTCTTCTTGGCTCTCCAATAGTGCTTGTTTAGTCTGCTTGTAGATATCACTTTCGATAATATCCCACCTACCCTCTTGTTTAACCAGGGCAAACTGATGGTTCCTGACCACATCGATTACGGCGGTGGCATCACATTTTTCCAAGCTGTAGGTACAAATCGCCAGCATTCTATACCTGCCGATAACATCGTTCACCTTGGCTTCATATTCCGTGAAAGCCTGCCAGTGATTTCTTTCCAGCCATAACGTGTTGCCTGTCAGACGTAATCCGGTGTAACCCCTGGCCAAGGCTAGCTCTAGCTTATCGACCCAGCCCTTAAGCACGCGGTTGTCGTTGAAGGCACCCCCCAGCAGATACCATTCATCGTATGGGATTATTTCTATTTGTCCTTTGTGCAGGTATTCATCAAAATCTCTGACTGCCTCTCTCATGGCCTCCCGGGCCTCGGCTACTTTTAGGGGTTCGGAGGTAACCCACATGCAAAATTCGTCGTTCTCAAGACCAGCTTTGAAATAGGGTACAAGTATATCAATCAGGTCCTGCTTTGTCTTATAAAATTGACAGAAGTGGGTACCCCAGGGTACGTTACCAATCACATCAATGCCACTATTTCGAAGTTCCTCTTCCATCGATATCCTCCTTGCACCAACCTGCGAAACGGGTGCACTAGTCATATTCTAGTTCTGCTTTGTATGTCAGTCAATAAAATTAAACGGATACGCTTTGACATCGCTGGCATTTATCTATATGATTTGGGATAAATGGGCATATAAAGGGTAAGACCGTGAAACAGTTCCGCATACTGGTCGTTGATGATGAGCAACGCATTCTCAACTTCCTCAGTTCCAAACTTAGAGCTTCAGGCTATGAGGTTCTCACTGCTAGCAACGGTATCGAGGCTTTAGAGCAGATACAGGCGCAGGAGCCGGATCTGGTAGTGCTTGATGTCATGATGCCCAAAATGGACGGATTTGAAACTCTGAAAGGACTCCGCTCTTTCTCGTCGGTGCCGGTTATCATTCTCAGTGCCAAGGGGTCTAACGCAGACAAGGTAAAAGGCCTTGGTCTGGGCGCCGATGATTATCTGGCCAAGCCCTTCAGTCCCGATGAGTTGATTGCCCGCATTGAGGCAGTCAGGCGCCGCATGGCACCGGCTGAGAAGCGGAAAGCCTACGAACAGCTTTCTTTGGGTGAACTGGTTATTGATTTTAAAAAGCGCCTTGTCATCGTAAGAGGCAAAGAGACTCGTCTGACCCGTATTGAGTGGCTTATACTCAGCGAGCTTGCCCAGAATGCCGGGAGACTGATGCTTTATAGTGACCTGCTCACACGAGTCTGGGGACCAGAATATCGTGACGATGTGCAGATACTGCGCACATGGATCAGCCGACTACGAGATAAGGTAGAAAGTAACCCTGACAATCCTACAATCATTCGTACTGTACCCAAAACGGGCTACATGTTGGACCAACCATCTGTTTGAATGGGCTTCTCACTTAATCCCCTAAGATTCTCCTCAAATTGTAATAATTTTGTGATTATTTTTACCCCCATTTTATAACTTTTCCATTGTCTAACGCATAAAATTTCAGGGTGAATATATCGCTAAGGCAACTATCTGTGAAGCACAGGGTGTACATATTACTGGATATTATGGATTGTAAGTCCGAAAAGGTCGCTCAATCTCTTCAGGGCACCGGGTTGTATGCCCGGTATATAGACAGGGCTACCTGCATATCAAAATGACTATATAGAAAGGAAAATGAAATGAAACAATTTCAAGAGTTGTTTCAGACCGCAGAATGGAAAACGGAGAAACATGTTACCATGAGGTCAGTCTGTCCATGAAGACCGGTAAGACCGGCGTTATTTACGCAACGGCTTTATGCAATATCCACGGACTCTGGAGGTCAGAGAAAGAAATCAAGGTCTCTTCATAAGGTGTGGAGGTAGCTCATGCCTGTTGATTTCAACTTTATGGTCGGTGGGGAGGCCGGGCAGGGAGTACAGTCGGTAGGATTCCTGCTGGCCAAGGTCTTTGCCCGGGGCGGCTACCACGTCTTCGCCGACCAGGATTACGAGTCAAGGATAAGGGGCGGCCATAACTTCTTCCGTGTCAGAGTCAGTGATAGCCGGGTAGGTGCCATTGTTGAAGCTGTGGATGTATTGATTGCACTGAACCGGGACAGTATTGAATTACACCAGACTGAGCTGGCTTCGGACGGTATTGCTATATTTGATGGCGAGAGGATAAAGGACACCGGCAGCGATGGCGGTCTTTTCAGTGTACCTTTGGAGAAGCTGGCCGAGGAAAAAGCTGGGGGTAAGCTCATGACCAATACGGTCGCTCTGGGTGCGGCTCTGGAACTGGTAGATTACGACCTGGAGATATTGAATACCGTTCTGGTCGAACATTTTGGCGAGGGTAAAGTTGCCGATGGTAATATCGCTGCGGCTGCAGCGGGATATGAGTATGCCAAGACCGGGCGTAAAGGCAGTGTTCGCCAGCTAAAACCTGTCTCCAGTACCAAGAGAATGCTGCTCACCGGTAACGAAGCAATATCCCTGGGGGCGATTGCCGCCGGCTGCAAATTCATGGCTGCCTATCCGATGACTCCAGCCAGTTCCATCATGGAATATATGGCCGCCAAGTCAAAAGACTTTGACCTGGTCATGGTTCACGCCGAGGATGAGATTGCCGCCGTTAATATGGCCATCGGGGCGGGCTATGCCGGTGTTCGGGCTATGACCGCCACATCCGGTAGCGGATTCTGTCTCATGGTCGAAGGCCTGGGACTGGCCGGGATAACTGAAACGCCGGTCGTCGTGATTGATGCCCAGCGCCCAGGGCCGGCTGTCGGCCTGCCCACCAGGACTGAGCAGGGCGATCTTCAATTCATCCTGCACGCCCACCACGGCGACTTTCCCAGAGCTGTCCTCGCACCGGCCAGCGTTGAAGATGCTTTCTGGATAACAGTCAAAGCCTTTAACTGGGCAGAGAAATACCAACTGCCGGTTATCATTTTAACCGACCATCATCTGGCAAGCTCCTACGCTACGGTTGACCCGTTTGACCTCTCGAAGGTAATTATTGACCGTGGCCTATTGTTTTCAGAGAAGGAAGAAGAGCCCTCGGAGTATATGAGGCACAGGGTAACACAATCAGGGATATCTCCGCGGGCCTTCCCCGGACTCAGCAGGGCACTGGTGGTCACCGACTGTGATGAGCACGATGAGGAAGGGCACCTCACCGAAGATGCCGGAGAGAGGACGTCGCAGGTGCAGAAAAGGCTGCGCAAGATGTTCAGCTTAAGGCAGGAGGCTGTCCAGCCGCAGCTGTATGGCCCTAAAAAAGCGGAGACAACACTTATCGGCTGGGGCAGCACCTACGGAGCTATCCATGAAGCCGTCGGTATTCTCCAGAAGGAGGGCGCCAGCGTCAACATGCTCCACCTGAACGAACTCTGGCCCTTCCCGGCGGAGTCTGTAGCTGATGTCATCAGCAAGGCAGCGTACAGCTACGTCATTGAGAACAATGCCACCGGTCAGCTCGCCCGCCTAATCAAAGCGGAAACCGGGAGGGATGTGAGTGGCAGGATTCTGAAATTCGACGGGCGACCTTTTACACCGTCATACCTCGCCGAAGCGGTAATAAAGGAGGGATGCTAAAGATGGTTACACTATCTGACTATGCCGGTCTGCAACCGGCATGGTGTCCCGGGTGCGGCAACTTCGGCATCCTGAAGGCGTTAAATCAAGCCCTGGTAGAGCTTGAAATTGAGCCACATCATGTCCTATTGGTCTCTGGCATCGGTCAGGCCGGTAAGCTGCCCCACTATACCAGGTGTAATGTGTTCAACTCTTTGCACGGTCGGCC
>SMTZ1_10006539_pt1 | contig 15408 bp, 15 predicted proteins | sample DeeMarSWOR136_30_FD_25667 | JGI IMG/M metagenome (IMG submission 25667)
CACGAGCAGGCCGTTCTTGATAACTACGTCAACAGTCAACTCTAGACTCGCAGAATACAGCGATGGATGAGATTAAACTCTTTCCAAGAAAAAACTAGAGGGGCACGACGACCTCGGGCCTCTGTATCCTTGAACGGATCTGGGTCGTGCCGTCCACGCAGGCTAACCTGCCCTCATGCCTCTCCAGGAGGCTGAACCTGGCCTCGTCCATGGGTTCGACGCCGAAGCCCTCGGTGATTATCAGGGTAAACCCGAAATCCTCTCCGCCCGTGACGCCGACCCCGATCTCGTATCCCAGGAACTCCGTCAGGTCCTTCTGGTCCACTCCGCCGACAATCACCGCGTTGACGCCGTTCTTAACCGCTGCGCGCAGCGCCTCCACCGTGACGACCGAGCCGCCCACGACCACCTTGCCCCGATGCTCTGCCTTGATCTCCTCCGACGTCAGGGGCACGTCAGCCGAGTCTACGGCCAACACCAGCTCCCCAACGGCTTCGCCTCCGAGGCCATACGCGCCCTGGAGCACGGTGGCCCTTGTCTCGACTACTGCGCCCTCGCCATCTATGACGTCCACGACCTCGCCGGGCATGTGTGCCTTCACGGTCATCTGGATCGGGTGTCCCCTTATAATGACGCGGCCAGTGACAGACGAGATGTTCTCGATCTTGCCGTCGATGGGAGACCTCGCTACCTTGGTGGACATACCGAAGAAGGACCTGTAGATGGCGATGACCTCGTCCTTGCTCACATCTTCGCCGATGGTCTTCAGCATGTAGCTCTTCACCATGTCCGGGCTGATGCCCAGCGACGCATAGATCCTTAGCTCACGGATGTCAGGGTTCTCGACCACGCCTCTTGCGATCACCGTCTCAGGCTCCACCTGGTCCCCGAGCTTCACCAGCACCTCGCCCTCGGTAGGCATCCTACGCTCCTTCCGTACCACCGTGTCCTCAAACAACTGTAGGCTCTGCATGTGATCCACCTCTACTGCCCTTTGGGCGCCTCCGGCGTCTTCCTGAACCTGTTCAGCGGCCTCCCTCTCGCGTCGAGAAGCAAACCGACTTCGCCTCCATGTACATGACTCTTCACCTGTTTGCCTCTTCCGGCTCCAAGATCCAGCCGCTTATGCGGTGTGAACGTTGCCTCAGCCACCTCGTCAGAGCCTAGGGGAACGACGCGTATGTCGCCCACTCTGACAGACTCGACCATCTCCGAGCCGTCCACCGTCAACTGCACCGTTACGGCTTCCTCTCCCTCCCGGGCCTTACCCATGGGCGCGACGCACGTCGCCAGGCTCGTCAGGCTCTCCTCGACCAGTATCTGCAGCGCCGCGTCGTGGTTGACGCCCAGCAGGTTGCCCAGGTGAGGCATAATGCTCGACCTGTCCACCATGATCTCTGTCACCCCCATAGGCTCCAGAGAGTCGACGAGTATCATCGCGGACTCCAAGGCGGACTGGTCAGTGAAGACTCTCCCCTTGCCCACGACGACGTGGGTCTTGAACAGGTTGACGATGGTCTCCTCAAGCGCCTGGCTAAAGATGTCGCTCAGGGTGCGCCCCACAAGGGTGCCCTTGAGCCTCGACGCTATGCCCTTGTGCTTCTCCAAGCCGAGCCGTACAGCCTCACGCGCAACCGCCGCCTGTACGATCATCTGCTCTGTTGACAGAGTCTCGGCCTCGTGGAGCATCATGTTGCCCACCGTGTTTCTGATGTCCTGCTCGTTCATATCCGGGGGCAGCCATCTCGTAACATTCCCGAGGCCCGTCTCCTTGACTATGTTCATGATGCCGTAGGTGATGCCTATGTCGGCGTTCAGAGACCTGTTGAATATGCCATTGAAGACCGAGTATACGTCGGTGGTCTCCCCGCCGACGTCCACGCCGATGAGGTTCACGGCCCTAGCCTCGGCGTATGCATATAGAAGCTTGCCAACGGCAGCCTGGGTCGGGAGCAACGGTTCCTCGGTCCAGCTCAGCAGCTCGTCGTAGCCCGGCGAGTGCACTATGACGTGCTCCATATAGGCGTCGTAGATGCCCTCCCTTGCGGGCCCCAGGTTCTCCTTGCTGATGATCGGCCGGACGTTCTCAACCATCTTCGTGGCGTAGTGCTCCTCGCCCAGTACCTTTTTTACCTGGTCCCTTATCTCGACGTTGCCGGCGTAGATGAAGGGAAGCTGGTACTCCTCTCCGAACCTAGGCTTCACGTCGGCTGTGTTGACGAGGCCCGCCATCTCAAGCACCTGGGCCACAGCCCCCCCGTCGGTGCCGCCCGCCATCAACATGATGTCGGGCTTCAGGGACCTCAACCTCGCCACCTTCTCGAAGTGGGGCCTGCCGTCGTCCTTGGAGAACTGGTCCATGAGAAGCGCCCCCGCCCCCAGGGCGGCCCTCTGGGCGCTCTCGCCGCTGATGATGCCCGTGACGCCGCCCACGACCATGTGCAGTCCGCCGCCGGTGCTGCTGCTTGCCATGAACCGGTTAGCGGCGGAGGGCCTGTCGCCCTCCAGAACCTTCTTCCCCGTGCTGATCTCAAGCTCGGCGAGGGCGGTCTTCACCCCAACGGCGACGTCGAGGACGGGGGCCTCCATGGTCGTCATGGTCTGAGAGACTCCCCCGAGCCTGTAGCCGCCCGCCGTTTTCTCGACTAGGATGGCTTTAGTGGTCCTGCTGTCGATGTCAACTATAATATATGACTCATCTTCTGAACCCATACGTAATCTCTCCTTAGTTACCTTGAGTTGACCCTCAAGGAACCCTGTATGAGTCTCAGAGAAAAGGTTTATAACTAAATCGTTTTAATAGTGAAACCATGTTTTTATATTCAAATGATCATTTTAATGTTGGTGTGCTGAATGAGCGATCCTAAACCGATTGTTCAACCCATCAAGGGAGAGGCATTCAAGCTGCTCGAGGACGAGACGCGGCGGCAGATCGTCTCCATGCTCAGGGACGAGGCCCTCACGGTGAAGGAAATAGCCGGGAGGCTAGGGCTCACGCCCCAGAACATCTACCACCACATGAACAAGCTGCAGGACGCCGGGATTGTGGGGCTCAGCTACGAGAGGAGAGACGGGCATATCATAGAGAGCTACTACTCCACCTCCGCGGACAACTTCGTGTACAGCGAGGACAGGATACCCGAGAGCACAACTCAGAGCTATATGGACGTGCTTAACGGGCTCAACGAGCTGGGGCACGGGCTGGATGTCGGCCTCGACGCCGCGAGTCAGTTAGAGGAGCTATACGAGGATTACCTAAAAGAAGCCATAAGCGATGTGCCGCACGACGAAGTCTGTGAGGTCTGCAGCTTCTCCCCTCATCGAGATGACAGACGAACAGTTCAGCGACCACCTCGAAAAACTAGGAGAAATCAGGAGATACCTGAGATCCATAAAGAAGGGGTAGCCTACCATGAAACGCGATAGGGCATCTCGTTGAGGCACTCGGCCCCGTTCCTCGTGACCAGCACGATGTCCTCTATGTGTCCCCTGTAGCCGTTCTCGGCGTCCCTGCGCCCTGGCTCGTAGGTCAGGGTCATGCCCGCCTTCAAGGGCTGGTTGTCCGTCTCGATGGGCCCGAAGCTGGGGGCGAAGGGCATGGTGTAGTCGTGGACGTCCAGCCCCACCTGGTGGCCCGTCCTCGGCGTCGGCTGGAAGCCCAGCTCCCTGTTTATCTCGTTGGCCTTCTCCAGCACCTCGTTCCCCGTGGCACCCTCCCTGATGTTCTTGATGCCCGCGATCTGTGCCTGCATGGCTCGCTCCATGTAGTCCGCTGTCTCCTTCTCCCAGGTCACGTGCCAGTTGCGACCCATGTCGCTGCAGTAACCCGACTTCAGCTTTACCCCCACGTCCACGCTGAGGGCGTCGCCGTGTTTCAGGTACGTAGTCTTGTTCTGCTTTATGAAGCCGATGCTGCTCTCGAAGCTGTACCCGTAGGCGCCCAGCCCTATGAGGTTGGCGTCCAGCTCACGTTTTAGGTCCTCGACGCCTCGGCCTGGGCTGGTCTCCTCGATCATGATCTGGACCCCTGCTTCGGTGATCTCTATGGCGTGCCTCATCTCGGCTATCTCGTACTCGTCCTTTATGCTCCTGAGCTTGAAGACGTGGTCGCTGATGTCCCGCTGAGGCGTAACGGGTACGCCCAGCTCCTCGGTCATCCTGTAGGCCATCTGGGCGCCCAAGGTGCTGAGGTCGAAGCATATCTTCTTGGGGCTGTAGGGCTTCAGCGCCTCCCTGGTGCCCTCGATGTGGTGGCCCTTCTCCTGCTTTATGGCTATGACTTTGCTGAACTCTCCCGTGGCCTCTATCCGCGGCGCCCCCCAGTGGGGCGTCACGAGCGTGGTGTCTCCCCCCGTGTCCATGACGAAGGTCTGGTGCTCGTCACCCAGAGCCATCGGCAGGACGTACACGGTGTTACTCGGGTTCTGCCCCACCACCTCGTTGAAGAACGCCACGGCCTCGAAGCCCCGCCGCTCCGCCTCCCCCAGGATGGACTCGCGTCTCCGTTTAAGGGACTCTTTCTGATCCAAGAACTCACCGGATAGAAAATGGTGAACCTAGTTAAGATACTTGCCGCGGCACGCATGCTCGCGACTGTTACCATTTATCCCTGTTTTTCAACCCGATCGCTAGATAGGCAAAGCCTAGACCACTTATTCCTATCAGCCCCGGGTTGTCTGTGGCGGCGCTCAATACGATTCCCAGCGATAGAAAAGTGATTCCCATGATGAAGAAAGCCTTGTAGTTGGGTTCGCCCTTGTTCAGGTTCCAGCGATTCCTCCAGAGCGCTATGCCTATTCCTAGACCAAGTGCTAGTCCCCCTAGAACTAGGATCATAATCGTGTACTCCATGGGTTTGAGACCCGATGTTTTCAATTTAACGGTTGTTCAGAACTGGTGATGGAAAAACAGTATACCGTATTACGCCCATAAAAAATGGGTATGGTTGTATATGATTTATACTAAATTTCCTTGATTATTCATTAGAACTGATAAATAATCACCAGATAATCTGGGGGTTAATTAAAATGGTGAAACTCGGTAAATGCCCTGAATGTAAGACAGAGCTCGACGACTCAGACGTGGATGACATCCATTTCAATGGAACCTTCCACCGCCATTACGCGTATAGATGCAAGAAGTGTGACACAATAATCGGCTTCTCAAGCTACGCGGCCCGCGGGCCATGATCCTTCTGTTCGTTTGCGTTCTAATTCTTTTTTTAATGTCGTAGGCTGAGGTTTGATTCCATCTTTGAAGACATCTATTTCTTAGGGCGTTGCACGGGACTCGGGTCAACCATTTATACCCTGGCGGCGTCATTGAAGCCATGCTCGGCGACCTACAAGGAGAAGGCCTGATAATACACCACTGGGACGCGGACGGGTTATGCTCGGCCTCCCTGCTCCTAGGCTACCTGAAGCCGAGGAGCCCCGTCAACATGTGTCCCACGATAGGCGCCTTCTATCTGACAGACGAGGAGATCGGGTTCGCCAGAGCATTCGACTACGTCATAGTCGTGGACATGGCTCTCCCCGAGGCCGACGTGCATAGGCTGAGCGAGAAGACCAGGGTTGTGGTCTTCGACCATCATCACCAGAGTCCCATCCGAGGCGTCAAGCACGTTAACCCGGTCGCCCACGGAGCCGACACGGCGGATTATCCCTCATGCACCTGGGTGATAAAGGAAAGGCTGGGGCTCCCCCTCGGCATGCACGTGGCGCTTGGGTTCATCGGCGACCGAGAGCACAGGATCATGGAGAACCCACGCTTCAAGGATTTAACCGAGGAGTACCTCGCCGACGAGGGCATCACGCTCGACGAGGCGCTGACGCTCGTGGGGCTCATAGACAGCAGCTACAAGGTGGGAGACAAGAAAGGCGTGGAGGACGCGCCCAGGCTCCTCATGGGCTACACGAAGCCGGAAGACATCAGGAACAACGGTAGGTGGCATGAGAACATGAGGATATTCCAAGAGAAGCTAGCTGAGATACTAGAGGAGCCCTCGGAGGACAGGGACGGCGTCCTAGTAAAACGCCTGGACACGGGGTACACCGTCATCTCTGCCGTCACTCGCAGGATCGCATGGGGCACCGGCCGGGACACCATAGTGGTGAACACCGGCTTCTTCCCGAGCCACGACCAGCTGTACAGCAGAAGCAGCCGCTTGGACATGCAGCCCATGATTAAGCGAGCCAGGGAGCTGGGGTTCAACGCCGGCGGCAAGAGCGACGTGCTAGGCGCCATAGTACCGAAAGAAGAGACGGAGTCCTTCGTCGGGGAGCTCGTCAAGTTCTTCAAAGAAAAATAGGTGTAGGCTCAGGTTCTCCTAAGCACGCGGCCGGGAGTCGCGCCGGTGTGTTTGCCTTTCTCGACCACGGCTTCCCCGTTGACGAACACATACTCCACTCCCTTGGGCTGCTTGTTGGGCTCTACTGGTGTGCTCACTATCTTCAGCTTGTCGAGGCTGAACACGGTTATGTCCGCGTAGCTGCCCGGCGTTATGGTGCCGCGTCCCTTGAGGTTGTGGTGCTCAGCGGCGGCGGTGCTTATCTTGTATACGCACTCCTCGACGGTGAATATCTTGAGCTCCTTTACCATCTTCTCGATGAACGCAGGGAAGGCGCTGTACGCGTTCCTGCCCGGCCTCCTGTACGGCGGCTTGTCCATCCTGTACTCGTAGTCGTAGACGGACTGGTCCAGGCTGAGGCTTCCGCACCTGTGCTGGTACATGAGCGCCCTGTAAGGCTTCCACGGGAAGTTGCCGGTGTCGGCCGTCCCCGCGGCGTAGCCCATGGCGTCCGGGTCCTCGCAGATGAGGTCGAACCACGTGTCCAGCTGAGGCTTGTCCCGGTCCGCCGCGACCTGGGCGATGTTCTTACCGACCAGCTTCTTGTCCTTGTGTTTACTGATCCATATGTTCTCGGCCCACTGGGGGTTCGCGTTGGGGCTGTACGCCAGCCTAATGAACCACTTCCCGTTCTTGAGGGCTTCGACGATCTCCTCGCGGTAGTCGGGCACCTTAAGGAGCTCGGCGAACCTCTCCCGGCTGCCGGCCTCCCTGAGCCACGGCGTCAGTATGCTGCTCAGGTAAGGCATCACGTCGAAGCCGCCCCTCAGGAACCAGGGCATGCTGTCGAAGCTGATGTCGAGGCCCTCCTCGAGGGCGTCGTCGAAGTACTGGAGGGTCGCCCTGATGTTGTGCTCCTCCATGTAGTCGTGGCCCTCAGGCACAAGCCTCCACCCGGGTGTTAGGTGGGCGATGTTGGTCTTGACCCCGGTGACGCGGCAGGTGTTAATGCTCTCCAGCAGGCCGTCCACCTTGTTGCTGCGGGTGTCACCGAACTTGACGTCGCGTCTGCGGCCCGTCCGCCTCCAGTGGGGGCAGTAGACGCCGCCGTACTCCTTCATGATGCCTACGCACTCGTTTATCTCGTCCATGCTGGCCCAGACGCCGGGGTCGTAGTCGAGGCCCGTGCTGATGCCGATGGCTCCCTCCCGCATGGACTGGTGGATGAGCTCCTTGATCCTCTCAAGCTCCTCAGCCGTGCTGTGGCGCTTGTAGTCGTTGCCCATCACGTTGACCCTGCACGTCCCTTGGCCCACGAGGGGTGCGGCGTTCATGCTGACACCCACCTTCTCGACCTTGTCCATCCACTCCCCTAGGGTGCTCCAGTCCACCTCCCACCCGTAGTGCCTCTTCATCAACTCGTTCACATCCTTGCGGGGGAAGACCTGGTTCTTGGGGTAGTACTTGTGGGGCTCCAGCTCGTCTATGTACTGCTCAGCTATGCCCGGCAGCCCCATCATCTCGCCGAAGGGTCCCTGGCTGCCCCCACACTGGCCGCCCACGAAGGTGGTGACCCCCTGCAGCACGTAGCTCTCTGCCTTCGGGAAGAAGAGGAGGGTAGAGTCCCCGTGGCTGTGGGCGTCTATCCAGCCCGGCGACGCGTAGAGGCCCTTGGCGTCCACCACCTTCTTCGCGTCCCCCTTCACTGCCCCCAAGGCGGCTACCTTGTCGCCCTTCACGCCCACAGAGCCCTTGTACGGGGCCCTGCCTGAGCCCTCAACGATGAGTGCGTCCTTTATGATGACATCGTACTCGTCAGACACTTTTCATCTCTCCTTGAATGAGATGGAATAGCATGCATCGACTATTAAAACTGAGTCTGAGAAAAAGTGGGAGGGAGTTAGGTCACGGTGACGAGGGTCGTCTCGAACTCACCTGTCTCCAGGTTATGAACCAGTATGACGTGGGTTCCCTCGTCAGCGGCGTCGGGTATCTGTATCTCCAAGGCGAACGGGTCCGCCTCTCCACCCAGGAGAACCACGTACTCCCCCGGCTCCGCGCTCCCTGGGTAGCAGGTGAGGTCGCTGGGGCCCGAGTTTATGCCCCAGGAGAAGTTGAGCAGGCCCTTCTCGCCGTCCCATTTACGTTGCTGCTCCCAGTAGACCTTCACATGCGGCGTGATCTGGAAGCTCGGGTCGCCTTTCTCGCCTTTGGGCCCCTGCTCACCTTGCGGCCCCGCGGGTCCCTGTGGACCTGTGTCTCCTTCGGTTCCCTGCTCTCCCTGGGGGCCCTGCGGCCCCGCGGGTCCCTGTGGGCCTTCCGGCCCAGGCGGCCCCTGCTCTCCTTGGGGGCCAGGCGGGCCCGGCTCACCCGTCGATGGAAGGAACGCGTAGGTGACTCCTCCGCCGAAGACTAACCCTATGACTAGCCCCGCTAGAATGCTCCGTGTGTCCATGGTTCTTTATTTTATTGCGGCTTTAAAAACAGGTTCCCGTATCCTAGGGTCTACTCTCGAAGCGACTCTATGAGCCTCGCCCGCTTGTCCTCGTACTGGCAGAGGAGGGCGTCGAACTCGTTCCTCAGCCTCTTGAGCTCCTCCAGCCAGTTGAGGAACTCGAGCATGGGGTCGTTGAGCTCTAGGTTCTCCCTCTCAACCTTCAGAGTCATCTAAAAGGAAGGGTTTCTCATTTTTCTAATTCAATGAATCTATGTATGGTTTATAGACACACAACGAGGGACAACGGGACCCGTTGAAAATACGTTCAACGCTTTTTGGACCCTTGAGATGGTCATGCCTAGCCGTCGTTTCATCAATCTAGTCTCTTTTTCTTCGTCAAGACTCGGGCCAGTATATAGCCGTAGACGATGGAATCGGCGAATATCTCTGCTAGGTGATACGGGATTATCTGAGGCGGCAGCCCCTGGTCGCCAAGAAGGGGTATGAACGCGCCGGCGATGAACAGCATACCGGTGAAGGCCGCGGCGCTGGTTCTTCTGTCGGCTCCGAGGGACGCGGCCATGGGTAGAAGCGTGGCGACATACAGGAAGCCCCTCAGTATCTCCACGGGGATTATCAAGGTGAAGGGCGGGACGATTAGCCCGAATGAGGGATCGCTGTAGTAGGGCATCACGAAGGGGCTCACTAGCATACCGAAGAAGAAGTAGACAGGGAAGTAGGTCAGCGTCCCGACTGTTATGCGTTTAATCAAGCCTGACGTTTTTGCGTCTGCAAAATACTCGACGAGGTTCCCCATCAGCCCATTACCACCCTTCTCGAGGATGATGGAGGCGAGCCCAGCCTGAATCCCCGAGAAGAACAGCATGGCCAAGGCGCCCATGATGAACACCGTGTCTGACTCGAAGACGCTCGTGAAGAAATAGCCTTCAATCATGTTGCTGAAGCTGCCTACAACAAAGAAGTTGAGCCACAGCACTGAGGCCAGCCCAGCGAAGCATAGCCTCATCTCACCTTGAATCCACGCGAGGTAAATTGATAGGAACAGGTAGCCGAGAACGAAGAAAAACAGCTGACTCGTCGACAGGCTTTCCCCCGACAGCGTCTTTCTGACGAGGTCGACGGCGACTAATCCTATGGTCGTCGCTGCAACCCTTCTCTGCTTTAATGCCGACATTGCCCTAGACTCCCTATCTGATCAAAACATCTAAACACAGGTATAATTCATCCTGTGCCATGAGCAAGGACACCCTCGACCTGATGCTCCTCGGGGTAGCCCACTCGCTGAACCACAGCCTCTTCCTGGTGCTGCCGCCTCTGCTCGACAACATTACGGCGGATCTGGGCGCCAGCTTCGGCACCATGGGCCTTATCGGCACCATAACGTTCCTCACCTACGGCTCCGGCGCCCTCATCGGCGGACCCCTCAGCGACAGGCTTGGGAGCCTCAAGGTGGCGAGGATAAGCATTGGGCTGGGCGGCGTCATGACGATCCTCTTCCTTTTCGCCGACAACTTCCTGGTCTTCGGGGCCGGGATGTTCCTGATGGCGTTGTGGGCGAGCTTCTACCACCCCACGGCCAACGGCCTCATAGCGAAGGCGTTCACGGAGAACACCGGGGGAGCCATGGGCACCCACAACGCCGCGGGCAACCTCGGGCAGGTGCTTACGCCGACGGTGGCCTACTATCTGGGGGTGACTTTCAACTGGCGGCTGAGCTTCGTTTTCTTCGGTGCTTTATCGGTGGTCACCGCGGCGTTTCTGAGTCGTATAAACGTGGACGAGGGTGACATCTCCGGCGTGAGCCAGTCCTACTTGGAGTTCATAAGGACGCCGGGGCTCTGGGTTATACTGTTTTACAACGTCTTGGTGGGCTTCCTCTTCAGGTCGGTGGATCTCTTCTTCCCCAGCTTCCTCAGCGTGGAGAGAGGCTTTACGGGCGGCTTGGCGGCGGTGGCCAACAGTGGGATACTGCTCCTCGGGACGGCGGGTCAGCTGTTGGGAGGCGTGGGCTCGGACCGGTTGGGGCAGACGAAGACGCTGCTGGTGGCTTCCGCCGGGATGGCTCTAAGCCTCGTTCTTCTCATGTTTCTGCCTACGGGTACGCTGGGGGTCGCCTTGTTCATCTTGCTGTACGGGGTCTCCATGTTCGGGCACCAGCCCACAGTCACCAGCATGGTGAGCAGGCTCTCGCCGCGGCACATGATGGGGCTAGCCTATGGGGTGATGTTCTTCTCTGCGTTCGGCGTCGGCAGCCTCTCCACGACGGTGACTGGCTACCTTGCCGACGAGTATAGTCTAACGACGGCGTTCTGGTTGAACGCGGGTGTGGGGGCTGCGCTGCTGGCGGTGAGCGTGTTGATATACCTTAAGATAGACGACAATGTCAAGCATAGAGGAAGCTAAGCTGTTGACCGTGTGAGGTAAGAAAGCACCCCCGTTATAGTTTTAGAGTCCTGTATGATGTTGTTCTCGATCATCTTGACGACGTCGTCGAATCCGTGGCGCTCGACGGTGATGGATTCGTCTTCCTCTTGTTGCATCCCCACCTGGCTCAGCCCCTCTGCGACGTAGAAGTGGATGACCTCGCTGCTGTACCCAGGCGCCATGTAACAGCTTAGGAGCCTGCTCCAAGCGCTGGCGGCGTACCCCGTCTCCTCTTGGAGCTCCCGGACGGCGCAGCCGTAGGGGTCCTCGCCTAGCTCCAGTGTGCCCGCGGGTATCTCAAGCAGTTCTCTCCCAGCGGCGTACCTGTACTGACGTACGAGTACAAGCTCGTTTCCGTCTACCGGTACTATAGCCACTGCGCCGGGGTGGTCCACGACGTCCCTGACGGTTTCCCTGCCGTTGCTAAGCCTCACCCTGTCTGTCTTGAAGCTGAAGTTCCTGCCTCTGTGCAGCGTCCTGGACTCTATGGTCTCCTCCACGTAGTTAGCCTCCCCTGTCATGGTGGATTTAGCTGTATAAAGTGTTCTAGTACCTGCTGTGTCCCCAGTACCGATCCGTGGTGTCGAAGAGGGTCTTCATATAGCTGCGGTCCACGGCAGCTTCCGTCTCCTCCTGCGCCATCTCTAGTATCGCCGCCTCGTCCATTGTCTTGACCACCCTTCCCTCCATCAGTATCTCGCCGTCAACGATGACGGTGTCTACGTCGCCGCCGTTGGCGTAGTAGGTGACCCTGTCCACGGGCATGTTCAGCGGGTAGAGGTGGGGCTTCCTCATGTCCACGAGTATGACGTCCGCCTTCTTGCCAGGCTCCAGGCTCCCGATCTGGTCGTCGAGCCTGAACGCCTTGGCGCCGTCTATGGTGGTCATCTCTAGGGTCTTCCCCGGGGGCAGCACCCTGCTGTCCCTAAAGTGGCGGCGGTGGTACCTCATTGCCATGAACATGTGGCGGAACATGTCGAAGCTCCTGTCCGGTGCGCCGGCGTCGCTGCCCATGACCACGGTTACGCCGGCGTCCAATAGCTCAGGCACCGGGCACCGAGCCATGATGGAGGCGACGGCGCTGGGGTTGTGGGCGATCTTAGTGCCGGTCTCGGCGCATATGCTGATCTCCTCGTCGGTGAGGTCGGTGCTGTGGCTGAAAAGCGACCGGGGCCCGGTTATGCCCAGCTCCTCGTGGCAGAACCTGACGGTTCCCCTGGTGTGGCCGTCCATGGTGAACATGAGGTCGTGCTCCTCGGCGAGCCCGTAAGCTGCCTCGGCCCTGTGCTTGAGGTTCTCCAGCTCGGCTCCCTTGATGGGCTCATTCTCGGGGTGGGGCGTGGGGAACATCATGGCTATGTTTACCCTGCCGCCGGCTCTCCCGTGGTTTGCCTCGATAACTTCCCTGCATGTGTCCATCTGTTCCTCGAAGCCCACCATATGCACCGTCTTCTCGTCTCCCATCCATGACGCGTATCTGGAGGGAAACGGCGGTCTCCTAGGCCCTACCGCGAGGAACGCTCTGACCCCGATCTTGTCGACGGCGTCGCAGTGTCTTGCGGCGTAGACGGGGTCGTCGCTGCGCATAATGCTGTCGCCTCCGCCGAGGAAGGTGACGCCGCAGGTGGTGCCGAACTTTAGGCGCTCCAGGTTGAGGAGGAGGGCGTCCGCCTTCCAGAACTCCTCGGTCGAGCCCTCCGCGTATATCACGTTGCATGCTTGGTACCAGGTCTCGGTGTGCATGCCCAGGCTCCTGAGGAGGCTGTGGCCTGCGTGACTGTGGCCGTCCATGAGGCCCGGCATCACCACCATCTTGTTCGCGTCGATCACTATGTCAGCGTCATGGCTTTTTACTAACTCAGCGGTCTCGCCGACGTCAAGTATCCTGCCCTTCTCGATAGCGACGGCGCCGTCCATCAAAATACGGCGGCCCAGGTCCATAGTGATGACCGTTCCGTTCTTTATGAGAATGTCTGCCAACTATATCATACCACCATTATACAGGGGTCTATACACCCTTACCCATGCACTCTCGAATAAGGTTAACCTACCTACATATTATTTTAATCAGGGTTGGAATACTACTTAACGAGGTTAGACGATGAGCTGTGGATGCGGAAGGCTAGTGAAAAAGAAGACGAATTGGGTAACATACTATGGAGTGGTTCTGATTCTCGTAGGTTTTGTGTTGATACTAAGATGAGGATCTTAGTCACAGGTTGAGATGGTATATCGGCTCGAACCTGATGCGCTACCTGAGCCCCTATGTCATTTATTGGAGGATGTTTTCTTTCATCTCTGGTACTGAGATTTACAGAGGAACGGCTCGCCTTCTAGTGCGCCTCTATACCCTCTTAATGTTTCATAATCCTTATACCGTGAACTTGAAATTACCGACGGAGGGCGGCGAACCTAGCCCCTTACCATACGTGGGTAAAAATATGCTGCCCTCCATCCTTTTTTCTGTTAACAGGAATTAATAGGTCTCCAACAATATATGGTAAGTGAAGAGAGAATCTATACTTAATGTGCTATCTGATAGGCGACGGCTCCAAGAGCATGAACGTGTCCTGTATGAGACAATATCAACTTTTTTTGTCCTAAAGGATACTGTTTTATGGGTCGCCGTCCAAGCCTTAAACGATGTTCAATGCCGCGTAAAGCAATAATATTGGGAGCCGCGGGAAGGGATTTCCACAACTTCAACACATTCTTCAGGAAAAATCAGGGATACGAGGTCGTCGCCTTCACCGCCGCCCAGATATCCGAGCTCGACACGGAAGCCGGCGTCGAGAAACGCGTTTACCCCCCGGAACTTTCAGGTCCCCTGTACCCGGAAGGCATAATGATATACCCCGAGACCAGGCTCACCAAGCTCATCCAGGAGCATGGAGTCGACGAGGCCTTCTTCTCCTACAGCGACGTCTCGGCGACATACCTCCACGACAAAGCGGCTGAGGTTCAGGCCGCGGGCGCCAGCTTCGTCATGCTGGGGCCGAGAGACACGATGATAAAGCCTAGTAAGCCCCTCATCAGCGTCTGCGCCTCCCGCACCGGCAGCGGCAAGAGCCCCACCTCGAGGTGGCTCGTCTCGTTGCTACGAGACAACGAGTACAGGGTGGTGGTCATACGCCACCCCATGCCCTACGGTGACCTGGTCAAGCAGCGGGTCCAACGGTTCGAGACCTACGAGGACCTCGACCGCCACGACTGCACCATCGAGGAGCGTGAAGACTACGAGCCCCACCTCGACATGGGTGCCGTCGTGTACAGCGGCGTCGACTACGCGGACATACTGAAGGCGGCCAAGGAGGAGGCCGACGTGTTGATATGGGACGGCGGAAACAACGACTTCCCGTTCTACGAACCCCTACTCCACATCGTCGTCGTCGACCCCCACAGGGTGGGCCACGAGCTCACCTACTACCCCGGCGAGACCAACGTGAGGATGGCGGACGTCGTGGTCGTGAGCAAGGTGAACACCGCGGACCCGTCAAACGTCCAGAAGGTCAAGGAGAACGTGCGCAAGATCAACTCGGACGCCAAGATAATATCCGCCAACATGGTCATAACCGCCGAGGACGAGGAAAGCCTCAGGGGGAAGAGGGTGCTGGTCATCGAGGACGGGCCCACCCTCACCCACGGCGAGATGAAGTACGGCGCAGCCACCATCAAGGCCATGGAGAAGGGAGCGGGAACCATAAAGGAGGTCTACAGGCTCTGGCCCCACCTGGGCAAGCTTCTTCCAGCCGTCGGCTACAGCCCCCACCAGATGAAGGAGCTAGAGGAGATCATAAACGCAGTCCCCTGCGACGTGGTGCTCATGGGGACACCCACGGACCTCCGGAGATACCTGAAGGTAGACAAGCCCGTTCTCAGGGTGCGGTACGAGTTCGAGGAGACCGAGACAGGGAGCCTCGGCATCGAGGTCTTCAAGGCCCTGGAGTAGGGCACCTCAGCCACTTCTAAACGTTATATTCTCTAAAACCCAGTAGATGCGAGGAGATTGTTTTGGACGAGTACGATATCCTGATCAATGACGCGACCATCGTCGAAGGCACAGGCAAGAAAGCCTACAAAGGCTCAATAGGAGTAATAGGCGACAGGGTCACGGCCATAGGCAAGGTGAAGGGCGACGCCACCAAGACGGTGGACGCAAAGGGCCTCACGGCCACCCCCGGGTTCATAGACGCCCACAGCCACGCCGACTGGACCCTGCTGTGGTTCCCCAAGGCGG
>SMTZ1_10018475_pt1 | contig 15407 bp, 15 predicted proteins | sample DeeMarSWOR136_30_FD_25667 | JGI IMG/M metagenome (IMG submission 25667)
GGTTCGGCTATGCCACCCATAAGGGCATACACCACAAAATACCACAGACTGGTATTGTGGTTATAGAAGATGACGTTGAAATCGGTGCTTGCTGCGGGATCGAACGAGGCACACTTGGTGACACAGTGATAGGCCAGGGTAGTAAGCTGGGTGACCTTGTTACGATAGGTCACGGCACAAGAATCGGGCCACATTGTTTGCTTGTGGCCCAGGTGGGAATTGCCGGCTCGACCACTCTCGGGCATCATTGTTTAGTCGGTGGGCAGGTCGGTATTGTGGGTCATGTCAACATCGGAAACAATGTTACGATTGCAGCCCAGGCTGGTGTTATTAACAACATTCCAGACGGTAAAGTGGTCCTGGGCGCGCCTGCTATCGAAGCAAACCAGGGCAAGCGAGCATACGGCATGATACAATATCTGCCTGAGATACGGCAAAGCATTCGCGACCTTCACTAAAGTTTAGAGTGCCTAAAGTGCAGTTTTCGTTTAAGGTTGTCGATGCTCGTATCGATGCTTGTCATAGAAGCTTGAAACTCGCTTTTCCTCGAGCATCCAACGTCGAGCTTCCAGTCCGATACCAGCTTCGACACCGACAAACAAGCTTCTAAAACTAGGAAACTTTTGCTCACTAGAGCTCACTATTATGAATAGTTCAGATGTGCTTGGTTTAATTGCTGGAGAAGGGAGACTTCCCTTTCTTGTAGCTGCCGGCGCCAAAGAGGCGGGGTTAAAAGTAATTTGCGTCGGCTTAGCGGAAACGGCTGAGCACAGCCTCGCTGACGAAGTTGATGTGTTTTACCGAGTTGCAATTGCCCGGCCGGGGGCGTGGATACGAAAGTTAAGAAAGCACAGCGTAAGGCGAACGATTATGGTTGGGCGAGTACCAAAGGGAAGACTTTTCACGCCATGGCGAATCCTGCGGTATCTGCCCGACTGGCGAGCATTCAGGATATATTACTGGCGGCTGCGGGGCAAGAACAAACTGACAGATTCGCTTTTGTGTGCCGTGGCCGACGAGCTGGCAAGCGGCGGGATAGTACTGGAGAACTCAATTATGTATTGCAAGGAACACCTGGCAACGGCGGGCCTGATGACGACAACACCACTTCGACCGTCGGTCAGAGGTGATATTGAATTCGGCTGGGAAATAGTTAAAAAGCTCGGCGAGTCGGATATAGGCCAGGCGATTGCAGTGAAGGAAAAAGAGGTAATCGCCATCGAGGCAATAGAAGGTACAGCAGAGATGATCGAGCGAGCCGGCCGATTTTGTAAATCGGGAGGCTGGACACTAATCAAGGCTTCGAAACCCCAGCAGGACATGCGTTTTGATGTGCCGTGCGTGGGACCTGATACTATCAGAAGTTTGGCCGAAAACGGAGGCAAATGTCTGGTTGTGGAGGCAGCCAAGACGATAATTGTCGACAAACCCGAGACAATAAAACTTGCCAATCAATTAGGCATAACCATTTTTGGGTGTTGACCCCGTTAGAGACCCGACGGAAAAAGTCTCTAACGGGCTTGAGATACCATAATTTCACTGTAATACGTACTCTAAAGCAAAACCGCATGGCCAAATTTCCATTTCAACTTGTAATCAAACTCACTTATCCGAAGAAACGTACGGAACGTTTATTATGTACCGCCCTTTTGCGAGTTATTCCCGGCAAACGAAAGGTTTATGACGCCATGTGGGATGACAGAAGTGTAATTGTAAAGGTGTTTTCACATCAGATAAGTGCAAGACGCCATCTTAAACGAGAATGGCGGGGATTAAACCTGCTTTCGAGCAGAGGACTGAGCGCACCGAAGCCTTTATTTTACGGGCAAACGGAAGACAGGCGATGGGCTGTGATAGTGGAAAAGATAGCCGACTCATTAACGGTTTTCGATGTCTTTCAAAAAACACACGAACCAGCTAAGAAGCTTGACCTGTTAGTCTTGGTCTGTAGGGAGCTGGCCAAACAACACAGCAAGGGGGTTTTGCAAAAAGATTTACATTTGGGAAATTTTTTATTAGGGTGCGATAAGGTTTTTGCGCTTGATACTGGGCAGATGCGATTTTCGCGGCGAGAGCTTGATAGAAAAAACAGCATTCCCCAGTTAGCTATGTTAGCATCCTGTTTACCGGATACTAATACAGAGTCCATCTCAACGCTCTGTAAGGAGTATTTCAAAGCCCGCGGATGGCATTTTAGAAATTCGGACGAGATATTATTCCAAGAACAATTGACTGTACACAGAAGAAGATCACTTAGGAAGGGATTAAAAAAATGTCTGCGAACAAGTAAGAGATACCTACGAATTAAGACTGGCAGGTATCTTGCAGTGTTTGACAGAGCTTTATGTCAGCAAGCCGAGCAATTTGATTTTATAGAACAAATAGATACGCTGATGGACAAGGGACGGATTCTTAAAGACGGCGATACCTGTTATATATCCCGTTTAACGTGGAACAGCAAGGATGTGGTGGTCAAACGATATAATCACAAAGGATTTATTCATTCACTGCGTCATACAATAAAAAGGTCCCGTGCCCGGCGAGCCTGGCTGCACGGACATCGGCTCGGGACGCTGAAAATAGCTACGCCGAAACCTCTGGCTTATGTTGAGCAGCGCAGAGGATTGCTTATGTGGCAGTCCTATCTTGTAACCGAATATGTTAAGGGACAGAAGCTTCGGACTTTTCTGCGGGACCATAAAATAAGCGAAGAAGAACACTCAACAGCAATGCAACAAATAAAAAATCTGCTCGATAAGATGGGAAAATATCGTATAACTCACGGTGATTTGAAACACACAAACATTTTGGTTACAGAGAATGGGCCTGTTCTGACAGACCTTGATGGAATGAAGGTACATAGATGGAACTGGTTGTCGAGAATCCGCAGAGATAAAGATAGAGCTCGCCTAACAAAAACAGGTAGACCAATAGGTGAAAAAGATAAGAATAAAAGCTGATTCGACAACCTATTTGCACAACCTAAGGCGCCGCGAAATAGATATCGTCTTCTGCCGCTGTCCTAAGAAGCTCTTTGCCAAAGTTCTGGAGCTGGGCGCTGGAGATGGCTTTGTAAGTACACTTTTGGAGGAGTATTCCGAGCAACTGGTATGCACTGAGCTAAATCCTGATAGATTAGTCAAGTCAGATCAGAACAATATAACCTACAAGATATGTGATGCAGAAAAGGTCGGTGAGGTGTTTAAGGACAAGGAATTTGATATGGTTTTTTCCTCTAGTCTATTGGAGCACTTGCCTAATTGTGATGAGGCATTGCGAGGAATACATCAGGTTTTAGCTGATGAGGGGATCAGCATTCATTTTATGCCGAACAGATGCTGGAAATTGGTAACGGTACTTTTACACATTCCCAATAAAGTAGGGAAGGTTATAGATAAAATTTTAGGGGGTAGGATTTTCAAAAGAAGGCCCGGTCATAAATGGTTTCGACCATATAAACGAAAATATATGGGCCATAACATCAAACTTGCACGAAGAAGACAGTTTTTCCTGGCTAAACCTTTCTTACCGAGAATACACGGTGTTTCGGACAATACCATCGCAGAGTTCATAGCCTTTGGGAAGAAACAATGGATTAGAAGATTCGAGTCTGTGGGATTTAAGGTCTTGATGGTGAAAAAGGTTGTCTATAGTTCAGGTTATGGATTCGGCTTTGATAAATTAAGAAGACTGATGGAACTTCTTCAATTTTATACCGTATACGCATATATTGTGGGCAAAAAGAACAGCGAAAGCAAGTACATGACGTATTTTATCGATTAGACAGAAATTAGGTGTCTGCTGCAATTGGTCACAGGCAGCAAGGCTATTTATGAGCAACTACAAGCCATGTCTTAACATCAAGGAAAAGGCCTGGGACGAAGTCGTAGTTACTGACGAGACGAACGCTCCTCATTTTTAAGACCTTCGCTAAATAATGTCGCAGGTTTTTTGTATAAATCTGGCTAAAACATTCAACTTCTGAAAACCGGGGCTCCAGAAGACCTCTTAAATCGTTATCGCTGAAATGTTGAAGGTGTCTGTAGTTGTCACTGTGGTTCTGGAGATCACAAGGCCCATTCGGAACTGAAAGCAGTAATGTAGCCCCGGGCAAAAGATGCTCATTTATCAAGTCCAAAAATCTTTCCGGAGTTTTAAGATGCTCCATAGTTTCAAAACTGGTAACTACGTCGAACTTACCTTGTACAGGCCATGGTTCAATAACGTCGGCTTTTAAGAATGTGACATTATCAGCACCGAAGTGTTTTTGGGCCCAATCTACGGCCTCGATGGAAATGTCGATTCCAACAACCCTTTTAGCTGTCCGAGCTAAATAACCGCTTCCATAACCAGTGCCGCAAGCAACATCACAGACAGTCCTACCCTTTACAAATTTTTCCGCAAAGACATATCGTGCAAGACATGCTGCCCGCTTATCGGCGACCTCTCTGACCGTTGGCAAAAAGTGAAAAGATGCATCGTCAACGCTGATCCTTTTTTCCAAGCTCGATTTGGCCATACATGACCCTCTCTATATAGTACCACGCAAGCAGACCACCCTAAGCTTACCAGGCGCTTGCAACTTCTTTTTCAAAACCAGCAACTTCTCATCGATTCGACCCCATCAGGCAAGAATATGGCCGGATTTACATGTGTTCCGATTCTTGAATGCGCTTTACCGCTAATCTAAAACTACAACCTCAAGAGAGAATGATACAAATCAAGATAACATTTTGTAATATTATCCCAAGAATGTTCCAAGGCAATCCTTTTCGCATTTTGCGCATAGGCCGCCTGGTCCACCCTCAGCATTTTCTCCAAGCCTTCGGCCAACGAACTTGGACTGTCAGGTTTAACGAGTAATCCATTTTCGCCGTTAGTTACTATTTCCAAGAGCCCCCCTACCGTAGTTCCCAAGACCGGTTTGCTGTAACTCATCGCCTCGAGAACCGAATTGGGCATCCCCTCGCCACCACGAGAAGGCTGGACAAAGAAAGTGCAATTAGCGAGCAACCAAGCCTTCTTTGAGCCCTCGACCTCACCGGCAAACTCTACACAATTTGAAATATTGTTCTCATCTACCTGTTCAATGAGGTTGTTCTTTTCTGGGCCGTCACCAGCGATTACTAACAATGGGACGGCTTTGTTTTGATCCTTTAAGAGCTTTATGGCATTAAGCAACAAATCTAAGCCTTTAAATCGGCGCAGTCTTCCAAGCGTAAGGATGAAAGTCCTCTTCTGCAAATGCGCAAAATCAGCGGGCGCGGCGTCACGGAACGGATTTCCCTCAATAATCTCTACACCGTTATGTATGACGTGTGCATTGACGCTGTTGTCGGTAAGAATCTTTGCCCGTTGAGCAAGATGCTTATTTAGTGTGGTAACTGCATCGGCATGCCTGAGCGCCCACATGATTCTCTTTCGTGATATCCATCTTTTAAGGTAACGGCTTCTTTCGCTGATATCGCCACCACGGCTGGAGATTACGACCGGGATGTTGTGCTTACGTCCGAAACGCACCGCGATGTAGCCTGGCAGATATGCTTGATAGGCACAGATCAAGTCGAAGTCAAACTCGCGATGGAGCTGTTCCAACGCATAGCACACGGCGAAAGGAAACCATGTTGTCGAACGTGGTCTTTTATAGTAGATGATGGGGTATGGCCTTTCCATAACGCCGAGAACCTTTCTGGGACGCTGGGTGAAAACTAAGACCTTATGGTCCAAAGAACTTAGCGTTAGTGCCAGCTTGTCCGCAGACTTCTCCAGACCTCCGACTTCAGGAAGAAAAGATGGCAGAAAAAGACATATATTCACAATAACTCCTTATTATAGTTCGCTGTTCTCGGGACAACCGCATTGTAATTTCTATCTATCCAACGAATCATCTGTAAGTATATTCTGTATCCTCCCAGATGCCATCACTTTTCGAACAAGTTGATTGCATTTTCTAATGGTTCTTTTTCGCAACGTGAATTCCTGCGGATTGACCACCTGCGTAGCGTGCGCCAGATGCACAATATACTGGCCCATTACAGAGGACGGCAGCTCAACGGTCTTATAGCCGCGGTCAACGATTTCAAAATAGAGCTTTTTACCCCCCGTCAAACCCTTGTCTCTGTCCATAAGGAACGAGAGTTGCTCCCTGCGTAAGATATCCGTCCGGTACAGGCAGCATATTGTTCGGTTGTAATAGCGAAATTTGCCGAGAGGGTCCGGTTCTCGAAAGACCTTGCGCTTGAAGGTTCTAAAATCAGTAGCTTTTTTGAGCATGATTCGCCATTTCGGTATCAATTCGATTTTGCCGGAACCAACACAGGCTATATTATCATCATTATCAAAATAGCTAATCAGGTCACTGAGCCAGTTTTGCTCTCGGACAAAAGTGTCTGAGTGCATTGAGACGTAAAATTCGGTATCGCAGTTCTCCAGACCAAGGTCAAGACCTGCTGCATGGGCATAACCTCCGCCTGGCTCATCAGCATCGAGACGACGCTGAATCAACCGAATCCAATTGAGAGATTTGAGGTATTCTAAAGATTCATCTTGCGAGTCGTTATCAACCACAATGACCTGATAGGGATACTCAGTAAACTTTCGTATGCTGCGCAGACATAGCCGGGTAAAGTCCAAAGTTTTATAATTCACTACACATATAGTTGCCTTGCCTTTAACGAGGTCTGACATCAATGAGGACTTTCCCTTTGGCTTAGCGGTTTCCATACATCGATTCGTAATACTTCTGGTAATCGCCGGAGACAACGTTACTGAGCCAATCCTGATTCTGAAGATACCAGTCTATGGTTTTATTAATACCTTCCTCAAAACTCACCGACGGTTGCCAATTAAGCTCATTAATTATTTTGCTTGCATCGATGGCGTATCTCCTGTCATGTCCGGGCCTGTCGGTAACATGCTTAATCAATGATTTTGCTTTGCCCAAACGGTTAAGTATTACATCAATCACTTCAAGATTTGTCTTTTCGTTACAGCCCCCGATGTTATAAATCTCGCCGGGCGACGCCTTTTGTAAAACCTGCCATACAGATGTGCAATGGTCATATACATACAGCCAATCCCGCACATACAAGCCGTCGCCGTAAACGGGTAATTCTACTGATATTCGCCGTAGTTATTTGAGCATCTGGTGATGTTATATTTTACGCCCCAGGTATGACCGAAAGCTCGTACCAGATGGTCCGCTGCGGCTTTACTGGCTGAATACGGAGAATTCGGACTCAGCGGTGTTTGTTCAGTGAATTTGCCCTCCGGACCGAGCGCACCGTACACTTCATCGGTTGAAATTTGAATAAATCGCTCTAAGTTTTTGTCACGGGCGGCTTCAAGCAGGGTCAATGTGCCGACAATATTGGTTTCTATAAAGACCTTGGGCTCGGTGATGGAACGGTCCACATGGCTTTCGGCAGCAAAATTAACTATCGCATCGATTTGGTATTCGTCGATAATTTTTTCAATCAGAGTGCCATCGCATATATCACCTTTTACGAATTTGTGATTCTTGTGCTCTAAGAATTCAGCGAGGTTCTCAAGATTGCCGGCATAGGTCAGCTTATCAAGATTGACAACAAAACAATCGGGATGCTCCGAAAGCACCATTCGCACAAAATTGCTTCCTATAAATCCCGCACCACCTGTTATCAAGATTTTCCTCATATTGATACCAACTATTGATTTTGCATTAGGTTTGAATTGATTGCCCCTTAGTTGTTTTTTTGGTAATAATAATTAAGGTATTTCCGCCCATAATGACATTTTTGTTTAATGTAAGGTCTGTACGACGTTTCGCTCTGCTTTTCTTTGTTAGCAAAAAATTCACGAACCACATACAAGACACAAGAGGCAAGAGTAAATATTGTTTTAGCTTAGGCGCATCTTTCTTGATTTCCACGATATGGAGGTTATTAATTTCAAACATGAACTCCAATATAGTAATTGTAAGAGGTGAGTTATGCAAACCGTAAATATTTGCACCTGGCACTCGAAAACGCTCACATTCAGTGGGTTTTGTAAGGTAACCACTTAACAAGAACTTAAATCGTCGTTCTATACTACAGTAATTCGGAATAGAAAAGACACCATACCCGCCTGGCTTCAAAACCCGTGCGAACTCTCTAACCGCCTGATAAGGATCCGTCATGTGCTCAAGGCCTTCGATGCAACATATATAATCAAATGAGTTATCCTGGGTCTGGATTTCTCTGTTTAGATCAGTGAAAATACACTCTATATCGGGTATAGCAAATTTTTGAGGCTCGATTTCCCCAGCTATGACTTCGTAGCCCATTTCCCTAAGTCTAAGGCTCAGATGACCAAAACCCGCAGGAGCGTCAAGGACAGAGCCCCTCTTTTGTGTTTCAAACCAGCGCAAAACAGCAGGATGGATAGCCTTTCTGGCTAGTGGCCTTACTTTTTCCATAATTTCTTTATCTTTTACTACCATCGTACGAGTAGATATCTAATAAGTCAAATGAACAACTTTATGACTTTTCAGATTATAAGCAGCAGCATATAACTTAAACAGACTTTATTGCTTTCGGTAGAAACTTTTCCAAGGGAGTCTGCCAAGGCATAATCGGCTCGTCAAGAATAGCCTGTATCTTGCTACAGTCAAATCGGCTGTTTAACGGCCTTGCAGCAACAGTTACATAATCGCTTGTTTTACAGGGCAACAGGTTGACATCCATCGAGAGCTTGTCAAATATAAACTTTGCCATTTCGTATCGGCTGACGTAGCCGGCACTTGCGAAATGAAATAAACCCGTTGGTTTTATTCGCAATAGTTCGCAAATTACTTTGGCAGCTTCGGTTGTAGCCGTCGGCGAACCTATCTGGTCGTCAACAACCTTTAAAGCCTTATCAGTATCAGTTTTTGCACGTTGAATTATCTTGGTAACAAAATTATAACCTGCTAATCCATAAGTCCATTCAACACGCATTATGCAATGCCTGCAGCCGCTCTGGGCTAAAAGCTGCTCCCCTGCCAGTTTCGTTTTGCCATATTCATTTATGGGGTTAGGAAGGTCAGTCTCAACGTAGGGCCTGTCCGACCGGCCGTCAAAAACAAAATCGGTACTTATGTGAAGTAACCAGGCTTTAGCTTCTTTCACGAGAGCCCCCAGCCGCCCTACCGCCTCTGCATTGACCTGATATGCTAATTCTGCCTCACTCTCAGCGCCATCAACATTGGTATAAGCTGCGCAATTGACGATTGTCTTTGTGTTACTGAGAGCTTCCTTCAACTGCTTAGAGTTAGTAATGTCAAATTCCGGTAAATCAAACACTTCAACATTAAAGCCCTGCTGTCCGCAGATTTTTGCCAGGTCCGTTCCAAGCATCCCTCTGCCGCCGATAATGGCAATCCTCGTATCATCAGTTGCCATTAGAGCCTCCCAAAATCCGGCAATTTGTCAGGCCGAAAGTCTTTAAGTCTGGGATATTCTTTATCTTTGGGTGATAAGATGGGCTCCTTTATTGGCCAGTCGATGTTAAGGTCTGGGTCATTCCAGATGATGCCGTTTTCAGTCGCAGGATTATAGAAATCGGTGCACTTATATGAAAAAACTGCCGTCTGGCTTGTAACACAATATCCATGGGCAAAGCCCTGTGGAACATATATCTGCTTGTGGTTCGCGTCGGAAAGTACTTCACTGACCCAATGACCAAAAGTCGGAGAACCTACGCGAATATCGACAGCGATATCCACAACCTCGCCTGATAAAACCTGAACCAATTTACCTTGTGCTTGTGGGTATTGAAAATGCAAGCCCCGTAAAACTCCCCTCTTGGAAAATGAAACATTGTCCTGCACAAAAGGGCCCTCGATACCGGCATTCTCATAACGCGCACTGTTCCAGGTCTCTAAAAAGAATCCTCTCTCATCAGAGAACACATCCGGCTCCAACACGAGCACTCCGGCCAGCTTTGTCTCTTTAACATTCATTTTATACTGACTTCTCCCAGTTCCCAATGCTCATCGAGCATCCTGTAGCACGGGCATCCTGCCGTGATGAACTCACGGTCTCGAAGGCCGTGTCACGAGTATCAACATCGTTGCGAAGGCTCTTTTACAACCAATTCGTTGGCTCTATTGAGCGATTCGAACGTCCCTGCGTCCGTCCACCAGCCATCAAGGATATCGTAGGCCAACTGGTCTCTTTCAATATAAGCGTAATTAACGTGAGTAATTTCAAGCTCGCCGCGAGCCGATGGCTTTAGGCCCCGTATTATGTCGAAGACTGAAGCATCGTAAAAATATATGCCCGTTACAATATAGTCCGACTTGGGTTTTTCGGGTTTTTCTTCAATACCAATAACCTTGCCAGCGGATAGCTCTGCAACGCCAAAACGCTGTGGGTCGGATACCTGCTTGAGAAGTATCCTCGCGCCGGTCTTCTGAGCTACGAACTTATCGGCATAGCTTTTGAGGCTACTTTCAAAGATATTATCGCCGAGGATAACAGCCAGAGGTTGGCCTTGTGCGAAATTCTCAGCTAACGACAGGGCCTGGGCAATTCCGCCCGCCTCGTCCTGAACTTTATATGTAAATCGACAGCCGAATTCTTTTCCGGAACCCAGCAGACTGACAACATCGCCCATGTGCTCAACGCCGGTTACAATCAGGATTTCCTCAATGCCGATAGAAGTTAACTTCTCAATGGGGTAATATATCATTGGCTTTTGTCCCACGCCAAGCAGATGCTTATTTGTAACCTTGGTCAACGGCATAAGCCGTGAGCCTGTTCCGCCCGCAAGAATAACCCCTCTTAAATCCATATTCATATCCTTAACAAATAACTGATTCTTAGGTAATTGCTTTCGTTGCTCCGGTAGTAAATCCGCCATCTACCAAAATTATCTGGCCTGTAATATATTCGCAAGCATCGGAAGCCAAAAAGACAATTATCTGGCCTGTAATATATTCGCAAGCATCGGAAGCCAAAAAGACAACCGTGCCATCAAGGTCGTTCGGTTGGCCCGGGCGATTAAGAGGAATACGATTCGTAATATAATCCACCCACTCTTTGTTTTCATATAAAACTGCGTTCTGCGCCGTCTTAAACCAGCCTGGAGCCAACACGTTGACCGTAATTCCAAACTTACCCCATTCCGCAGCCAAGCTTCTGGTCATTGACAGGATAGCCCCCCGACTTGCAGTATAAGCTGCAATGCCCTCCATGCCGAAAACACAAGTGCACGAGCCGACGTTTATTATCCTGCCGTAGTTTCGTTTTATCATCTCCTTAGCAACCGCCTGAGCACAAAAAAAGCTGCCCTTGAGATTGGTATCCAATACAGTGTCCCAATCCTGCTGAGTAACTTCCGTAGTTGGCTTTCGAATATTTAAGCCAGCATTGTTAACCAGAATATCAATTTTTCCATATTCCTTTATGGTCATCCGAACCATATTCTTAATGTCGTCCTGCGAAAGAACATCCAATTGAACGGCCAACGCCTTTCTACCCAAAGACTCTATTTCCTGCTTGAATTTGTTCAGTCTCGATAATTCCCTGCTGGTAATAACCAAATCCGCCCCGGCTTTAGCAAGTGCCCTGGCGAAATACTGGCCCAGACCACGACTGGTACCGGTTACTATTGCCACTTTGCCGGAGAGATTAAAAAGGTCTTGCACTTTCATTCCCTCGAACTTATGGTTCCAAAACAATTTTCAACAAGTCTTCTTCGGCCTTAAGCAACCGCTCAAATGCACTTGGCCCATCTTTCAACGGCAAAACATCGCTGATTAACGGCTCGACGTTAATTTTGCCCGAAGCCATCAAGTCTATACAATCACGAAACTCACCCGAACTGGCATAAGAACACCAATTCCTGCAAATTGAACTCAGCGGCTTTTTCCAGATTACCAACAGCAACAAGATGGCCACCGGTCTTTGTTATCGAAACTCCATCGAGAAAAGTCTGCGCGTATCCGACGGCCTCGAAAGTAACATCCGCCCCTCTGTTTTTTGTTTCTTTTAAAATCGTTTCTCTTAGATCAGACTTAAGAGGATTGATGGCTTTATCCGCACCCAACTTCTTTGCCAGCACAAGGCGAAATTCATTGATGTCGGCTACAAAGACCCTGGCTGCACCCCTCAGCCGGGCTGCCTGCAAAATGAAAAGGCCGATTGTCCCGGCCCCAATAACTACAACAGTATCATTAGTAGATATGGGCGCTCTATTGCCCGCATGTGTACCTATTGATGCCGGCTCCAAAAGGGCCGCTTGAGTAAACGACATATTGTCCGGAATTTTCGAGACAATCCACCACGGCACTGCAACATATTCAGCGAACGCACCGTGCCTTTTGAACTCCGGCGTGGAAACTCCTAATACCTGCCGTTTTTCACAGCGATTATACAAGCCCTTCCGGCACGGCTGACATTTATTGCAATATACAGTTGAATCAAAGCAAACTCTATCGCCCTTCACAAAACCATTTACTTTTTTATCCACTTCTTCAACAATGCCTGCCGCCTCATGGCCCATAATCAAAGGAGGAATTCTTCTGCCGGTCTTGCCTGTGAAGCCATGAACGTCCGAACCACAAATTCCACAGGCCTTTACACTTATCAGTACCTCATCATCACCCACTGCTGGGTCGGGAAAGTCTGAATATTCAAAACAATATGGTTTAGTGTAAAGTAAAGCCTTCAATTAAGTCCTCTATTGGATTAAGTCAAAAAAATAAATGTAATTTGAAACACACCAGGATAACAAAATACCCGAAAAGCAACTAATATTCATCAATTTTATTGCAGAAGAACCAAAATTTTACCTTTCCGATATTCTTAGACAAGCCTACAATAGGGATCACAAGGTTTCTTCATACATTAGCATTTAGAAGGACATTATCATGGCTGGGACAATTACAAGACGCCGTTTTCTGGCTCAAACCGCCGGGCTTACCGCCCTGACTGCTGTTTGGCCCGGATGCCGTTCTGTCGGCTCGGCGAATGCACGAGCTCCTAATATTATTCTTATCATGGCTGATGACTTAGGATACGGCGATGTTGGATGCTATGGCTGCACCGACATTCGCACACCGGCCATAGACAGTCTGGCGGACCAGGGAGTCAGATTTACCACCTTTTATGCCAATGCTCCCGAATGCACGCCAACAAGAACCGCCCTGCTGACAGGCCGTTACCAACACCGTGTTGGCGGCTTGGAATGTGCTCTCGGCATCGGGAACGTCGGCCGGTATGACGATGCCATTCGGTTATGCCAAACAAACGACATGGGCCTCCCTGTCGAAGAAATAAGCATCGCCCGTATTCTTAAAGGTGCAGGATATGCCACGGCAATCTGCGGAAAGTGGCATCTCGGATACGAGCCGAAATTTTTTCCCCTGAATCACGGTTTCGGTTACTGGTTTGGCCCCGTGGGTGGCTCTATTGATTATTTCCACCACTGTGAATATACCGGCCAACCCGCCCTCTATCTGAATGACAAACCCATAAAACGCGAAGGTTACCTCACCGACCTTATTACCGATGAGGCGGTCAATTTTATAAAACGCCGGCAAAAAACACCCTTTTTCCTGTACGTCGCGTATAACGCACCTCATACCCCCTATCAGGGACCGCATGATAAAAAGGACGAACCTGTTCCACAAGCCGACTATGGCAAAGGTTCCCGAGCAACTTACGCCGCTATGGTTGAACAGATGGATGAGGGCATCGGGAAGATATTGAAAACAATAAACGATAAAATAATAGCAGACAACACTCTTGTTATCTTTATGAGCGATAACGGTGCCAACAAAACCGGCAACAATCGGCCTTTCTCCGGTTATAAAGGAAATCTTTTTGAAGGCGGCATAAGAGTTCCGTGCATTGCAAGATGGCCCGGCGTGCTCGAAGAGGGTACGGTATCGAATCAGCCCTGTATAACTATGGATTTTTCTCGGTCTATTGTCAGAGCAGCAGGTACCAAACCGCCGGAAAACCGTCCATTCGACGGCATAGATATTTTACAGACACTCGAAGCAAATCAGCCCATTCAGAAACGTACACTTTTCTGGCGTGCTCGAAGAGGTAAATGGACAAGAAAAGCCGTCCGGGACGGTTTCTTAAAATACATACGGCTGCAGGAAGGCGATGATATAAAAGAATATCTTTTCGACCTTGAAAAAGACCCTGCAGAAAAAAATAACCTCTTGAGCGAGAGAGAAGAAGATATACGAAAACTAAAACTGTTGCTTAAAGACTGGGAAGAAAAAGTAAAGCATAAACGCTGACATCCTATAGACTTTAATTTGATAACAATGCAAAAAATTTTGGGAGATAACAAATGAATGAAAATCAACAAAAAACTACAAGACGCAGATTCTTAAAAAACTCTACCGTAGCGGCGGCGTCAGTAACCTTGGGACTAAATGCCATAGGCGTTCCTTTAATAAAGACCGCCCGTGGAGCCAATGAGAAAATTAGTGTGGGCTTTATTGGTGTGGGTAACCGCGGAACGCAACTCCTTAACGGCTTTCTCCAACAGGATGATGTTGAGATCGCAGCCCTTTGTGACGTTTATGAGCCTTACCTGGCCAGAGATTATTCCAAAGTCGATAAAAAGCTCAGAGATTCTTTAGGAGGCAGAATTCCGAAGATGACGGAAAAGTTGGGCAGCAACGTTGCACGATATAAGGATTTTCGTCGCCTGCTCGACCGTAAAGACATAGATGCGGTGGTTATTGCTACACCCGACCATTGGCACGCTATCCAAAGCAATATGGCCTGCCAGGCGGGAAAGGATGTTTATGTGGAAAAGCCGTTGTCGATAACCATACTTGAAGGTCGGAAGATGGTCGAGGCAGCAAAACGATATAATCGGGTAATACAGGTTGGGCTTCACAGACGCTCCTCATCCGAATGGCATAGGCAAATATCCCGATACGACCCCGCCGGAAGGTATGGATTGGGATATGTGGCTTGGTCCCCGGCCGGAACGCCCTTACAAGAACAATATTTCCTTATATAAATTCCGCTGGTGGGAGAATTACTCCTCGCAGATGGCCAACTGGGGCGTGCATTATTGTGATGCGATGCGATGGATGCTGGCAGAGCAGGCACCAATCTCGATATCCGCACACGGTGGAAGGTTTGCCCTCGACGACGACCGGACGGTTCCGGATACGATGGAGGTGATTTTTGAGATGCCCTCGGGTGTGCTGCTCATTTTCGGCCAATATGAAGCGAACGGAGGCCCCGCTCTGATAGATGGAGAAGTCGAGTTCCGCGGCACACTTGGAAATCTTTACGCCGGCACCAGTGGAGAAGCCGGGTATAAGATTGTGCCTTCAAGAGCAGGACAATTCCAGGACAGCGGCTCTAATATCGAACCGCTGGAAGGTAAGAGAATAGATGGCGACCTTACCGTCCAGCACATTC
>SMTZ1_10005683_pt1 | contig 15406 bp, 11 predicted proteins | sample DeeMarSWOR136_30_FD_25667 | JGI IMG/M metagenome (IMG submission 25667)
TTTGACCCCTTCTTCACCACCAAAGGTGTTCAATCTACTGGACTGGGGTTAAGTGTTTCTTATGGAATTATAAATCGTCATCGTGGAACTATTAGTGTAGATAGTGTGGAAGGTGGAGGAACTACCTTTACCATAAAGATTCCTATAGTAGAAAAAACGATTAAAGAAGAAAAAATAAAATTTACACCACAGGAGCTGGGAAAAGCCAGAATCTTAGTTATTGAGGATGAGGAAGAGGTGCGTAATCTACTCAAGGATATTTTAACTGATGCTGGTCATGAGGTTGAAATTGCTGGTGACGGTCTTCAAGGAGTTGAACTATTTGAGAAGAAGGAATTTGACTTGGTATTTACTGATTTGGGGATGCCTGTGATGTCAGGTTGGCAAGTAGCAGAGAAGATTAAAAGTGTCAATGGCAAAGTACCTGTGGCTCTTATTACTGGGTGGAATGTAGAGTTGAAGGAATCCGAGATGAAAGATAATTGTTTAGATCTCATTATCCAGAAGCCCTTTGCGGTAAATCAGGTTCTACGGTTAGTTCAAAAAGGAATGGAGTTGAGAGATCGGTTTAAAGCAGGAGTCGAATAAACGATATATATGATAGATCTCTACGTTAAAGGAGGAATATCTGATGGATAAATTTAAAAACTATCTATTCAATCATTTTGAGCAGATTCTGGTTCTTGCCATCCTAATCTCGATTTTGTTTATTCACTATTTCGTCTATCAAAAGATGGCCTTTCTCCATTTCTATTACCTTCCCGTTCTTTTAGCAGGGTTTTACCTTGGTCGAAGAACGGCTGTTCTATTTAGTGTGTTTTGTATCCTACTAGTGACCGTTTTTTTTATAACTACCCCTCATTTCTTTTCCAATAGGGGTGGCACATTTGAGATTGGCATCAGTCTTATCCTCTGGGGTTCATTTCTCATGTTAGCCAGCTATGTGACTGGTACCCTTTTTATGCACAAAGAGAGAGCTATCCAGGATCTTAAAAATGCCTATATAGGGGTGTTAGAGATACTTTCTAAGTATCTGGAATCAACCGATCGTTATACGAAGGGTCATTCTATTAGGGTAGCACAGCTTGCAACTGAGATTGCTATCGCTATGGAACTTCCTCGAACGAGTGTAGACAATATTAAAGCTGCCGCCCTCTTGCATGACATAGGAAAAGTGGATGTGAGCATGGATCTTATTCGAAAAGCATCTAAACTGACTATTGCGGAAAAAAAAGCAGTTGATACACATGTAGAAAGAGGAGTTAACCTTTTAAAGAGCGTAGGAAATGTTCTTAATGAAGCTGTTCCCATAGTTGAGTCTCACCATAAGTTCTATAAAGATTTGGAGCGGGATGATGGTAAATTACTATCGAGTGAAGCAAAACTTGGGGCATGCATCATAGCGGTGGCCGATACTTATGATGCTATTGTTACTGATAGACCGTACCGAGCAGGAAAACCCCCAGCAAAGGCTTTAGAAGAAATTGAAAAGGAATCAGGAAACCAATTTCACCCAGAAGTAGTGAAGGCATTTAAGAGATTTTATGAAGCTAAAATATCCGAATTTGAAAATAATATCATCCCCTTTAGTATATTAGGATAAAGGTAAGCAAAGGATCTAATCACACAAATGTATAGCCCCTCAGTAAAAATACTGAGGGTTTTTATTTTTATCTTTGACTACAAGTATATAGTGGTGCCTATAATGAGTGAAAAAGTTGAGGTTAGTTGCAACAACAGAAATAGTTTTCAGGTAGGCATTTACTGTAAGATTCGTTCAGTAGTATTGATATTTTCGGCTTTCTTAAATGCATCATCTTCTAGTATTGTTTCAACCATCATTAGACCTAAAATATTTTTTTAGATTAGTAGTTATTGTGTCAATATTATTAATTTCCAGCATATTCAGCTTTTCAGCTACGGATGGCATCCTTCTTGAATGCGTAACATCATGGGCTCCACAGCTTTTTTAATAAGCCTAGTAACAAGAAAAGGGTTAAGGGTTGGGCGTAATGGGCTCTTAAAAAGATTGTATAAATAGTTCGTCTCTCCTTCAGAAAAGATAAAACGGAAAGGCATTAACATCATAAAGTTTCGGTAGTCATCAAATCCCGGATAGGACTTTTTCCACCATTGAACGTAGTTAAGGACGCCCTCCCTATCAAGTTTGTTATTCCTTAAGGCAACAGTTATGGCATTGGCAGCTTTCCATCCGCACATCATGGAACCAGTGATCTCAGCCTCACCAAACCATGCCGAATCTCCTACAAGCAATACATTATCTTTATAAGGTTCAAAAACAGGTGACCATAGACTTGCAACAACACTCCACACACGGGTCACCTTTACATCAGGGAACCACCCTGAAAAGACACTCTCTTTGGTAATGTATTCAAAATCTTCAGGAGTTCGAACTGAAACCCAATACTCATCCTCAGCATAAGGGCTAGGAATAATCCAAAAGGAAGTAGGTGAAGAAGCATTAGGTTTGAAACAGTTCGCAGTAATGACAGCCTCAGATTGGGGGATCTTGAAGCCTGTAACATAGTAGGTTAAAGTAGGACCAGGACCATAGAACTTTCTCTCTTTATTGAAGCCCATGAGATTAGCTACCCGAGAACCGGTTCCATCAGCACCGATCGCAAAAGTTCCTTCAAAAGTATCACCATTTGCTGTGACTCTCACGCCTTCTATGGTCTTCTCAATTCCATTTACATTGGCTCCCGTAAAAACTTCTACTCCATTTTTTACTGCCTCTCTCATTAATCCTTCAATGAGTTTTCCCTTATCATAGACAAAGGAGAGCCTTCCCTTATCTCCCTTTTTGATACTCTCCTCATAATCCCCAAATTCTAAGCGTGTTTTTCCATCCGGTGCATAAAAATGCCATGCGTAGAAGTTTCTGGTAGGTCCTTCATAGTCTACTGTGAAGCCATTAACAGGAAAGATCATTTTCTTATTCTTTTCGTTATAATACATCCTTTCTGCAAAATAATAGTCGCTCTCAATTGCAAACATCATAGCACAGCCCCTTGTGATCTCAGCCTACTATTACCAGATCATACTTTTTTGCCATAGTACTCTTCCTTACCTGCAAAACATTAACTTACCTTTCAACCTCATGAGCCACCTTCATAGGATACACCTTGATACAGATACCACACATAATGCAGTTATCTGTTATGAAGTTGGAAACACTGATCTCCTTATGTCTGATTTCGTGCCTTAAACTCTACCTCTGGATAATCAGGTGACGTACCTTCTAAAAGCGTTGAATCTTTTCCTTTGAGATGTTTATCAAAAAAAGCAAGTACATAATCACTGATAATTCTTATACATCGATTCCCGTCAATTTTACCAAGTTGTCCTGTTAATTTCTGAAAGCCACCAACTAATGACAAATCTGCATAATTTGAATGAGCCGCCCCTTCTATGGTAATGGCATAAGTAGTATTTTCTGCCTTGTTATAAAAATAATCATTCATCCTATGATTATTTTCTGAGTACATAAACATAAACGGTTGTGTCAGACTGTCTTCCAGCATACCATAACCAGAAGTAAATCCATCCATATTTACACCTGCTTTAAATCTTTTATCAAGTAAACACACACCATAAGTAGTAGTGGCTCCGTATGAGAGCCCTAAGATTCCTAATCGATCAAGGTCTAACTTTCCTGAAAACATCTCACTTCCTCTATTCAATTTTTCAATTTCATCAATTAAGAATCTTACATCCCCAATACGCTCACCGAGACCTTCTTTCCAGATTGTCATAGTACTACTTCTTTTTATCTCTTTGAGTATTTCTAGCTGTTCAGAGGGATCTTCGGTCTGTTTCAGTTTTTCTCTCAAAGAGGCAATTTGCTTATCAGCCATAAATTCTTGAAGCTGTTTAAATAACAGCTCATTTCTGTGATCAAAGGTCTTAATTGTTTTATCAGGGTATATAAAAAAAGGCGAATCGTAAGGATGGGCAATACCAAAAGCTATATAACCGTGACTAGCTAATTCTTCCATTAAAGCTGTATTATCGTTGTTGCTACCAAAGAAGAATCCATGAGAATATATTAGCACGGGAAATGAGCTTGTATCATGTGCAATGGGGGCATCCAGATAAGAATGAGTCTTAGTCAATGAATAATGAGTAAGCCAATAGGAAGGTAGGGGCATTAATAAAGAAACCCTCTTTGTAAAGATTTTACTCAATTCATCGGCTTTGACCCAGTAGGGTTCTGGTTCAGTATTCGGAGAAATAGCGGTAGCAGGATACCATACCTGAACGCCTATCTCTCGCCCATTATCAGTAAAAAGGAGATATTTAGTGCCAATCGCATACATGCCTGTTGGATTAGGAAGTACTAGTACAGGTACCAATATAGGCAAAGCAAATGAAATGATTAATAGAGGCAAACCTAATGTAGCTCCGACAATTCGCAACCACTTTCTATCTTTCATTTGTTTGTCAGAAGGGGAGCTTATTGCAATTTTTAAATTTCTAAAAGTCGCAATAAAAATCAAGAATGTTAGTAGATAAGCAGGCACCATTTGCCAGCGGTAACCTTCTATAACCATATGTAAAATGATTAATAGGGTAGTTGCTAATGGTAAAAAATGTGCCCACTTGGACCGTTTAAAAGCATTAATAAAAAGGAGAATTAATGATATGAATAGAGTGATCAAAATTAAAGATTCTATTGGTCTCATTGAAATGTCCCTATTGATATTAATTTAATGCAATTATAACTCTATGGAGGGAATCTTGCTACTAAATATTGGGGTGCTTATGAGAAGGGAAACAGTGTAAGATCCTTGCAATACAACCAATTAATATTTAGGCAGTTTTACTATAGGATAGATTTTCTAGTACAAACTTTTTGGGCCTTTGAAAGGTAGGCATCATGGTAGTTGCGCTGATGTGCTAAGCCCAATTGTTGACATACGATACAACAAAAGGGAGAGTCGAAACCCTGCCCTTCAAAATATTTATCAAATCTGAAAATCTATTCCACTTTTTCCGTAATCAACCACCAAAGAACTGTAAAGTTACTAACCTCTAATCTCCCCATATCCAGATACCTTGGTTGCTCAAGCTGTACCACTGGTCACTTAAAACTTTTGCATGCAATTTCTCTTCTTCCGCCAATTTTTTAAACATCGACTTTCCGGATGAGTCATCCGTTTCTTTAGCCAGTTTGTTATAATATTCACAAGCCATTTTTTCATCTTCAATGGCTTTGCTCAAAATAGACAAAACATCTTCTTTTGTTTCCCTTTCTTCAGTAACAGAACTCGATCCTTCTATAAATTCAGAGGTAGCTGAAAATTTGGTTCCATCATAAGGTACCCATCCTTTATCCTTTTCCAGAGATTCAAGAAGGTCCTTTAAACTGTTATAGTGACTCAATTCAAATGCAGCCAGTTGATTGAACATATCCTTGCCTTTAGGATCAATAGCTCTTTGGGCAGATTGGCTATAGTAGTTATGGGCTTCCATTTCTGCACCCATCGCTATTTTTATTGCCTCTATTTCACTTTTTACCTTTACCATATAACCCATCTCCTTACATGTACGGATTTTTAAAAAAAAGGATTATACTCACTATTCTTTTAATGAAATTTATTTATCAACCAAAAAGTTGACTTATGGGAATACCAATATTTTCTTATCTCTGCCATGCATGGCTGATAATGGCTAGGTGTGAAGCTTAGGGAACAATGCAGCCCTCGGTTATATAGGTCAGTTTATTTTGTCAAATCCTATGTGGTAATATATAGTTTTTTGAACTTGGGTATTTCATCAAAAATTAAAGTTCAGTGGGGGTGATTACTTTGTAGTTTTTTGTTTCTTTTGCTTATGAAGAAACTTCTATTAAAATTGTTACAAACTAATTCTCCCCCCGCGAGGTATGAAAGTATGTTTTGAATTTTAATAGTATCATTGTACTATTTAAAAAGTAGAAATCATCAAATGTTATTGTTCAAACTTCAATGTATTTTTTGTAACTTGTAATTCAAAACAAAAACCCACCCATAGAATAATCCCTATGAATGAGTTTACAGATTACAATTGTTGATTTGCACACTTTTTTTGGAAAGTATACATACCACAAGAATAATAAAGCAACATGCCTTTTCTCCACAGTATGAAGTTTAAAATACTATAGGATAAAAATTTTTCCATAATAACATAGAGCTAATGAGAACCATAAATATATATTCATTATATAAATGAGTATGATAAATAAGTCAATATACTAAAGCATATGTTTTTGTAATTTTTTTATATATTTTTCAAATTTCTTTCATATAGTTTTGGATAAAAAAGTGAGTAGGCTTTTTGCTAAAATGTGGAAAAAAAGGAATTTTTTATGATTTTGATCTCCCACACTAGGTTAGAGATAAAATTGCCACAGGGTATTTAAAGTCGATACACGTAAGCAGCGGATCGATTCTGTTCATATTAAATCCAACATGCGTCGTCTGATCGTATAGGCATCTTTTGTAAAAGAGCATCCATAAGTTCTTGATCAATGTAAGAGGTAAGCACAGGAAGATATTTGAAACCCTTGAAAAGGATCTAGTGGATATTAAAGCTCTCATCTTTACCAGATACGCCTTATTTGCCTCAAAAGAGGTAAATTAAAAAAATAAAATCTCTAATTATTAATATATTATCACATTTATTTAAAGTATTACATTAAATTTATACATCCTGAAGTTCCATAGGGGTATTGGGGAAGGTCTAGATGGTGTAAGTTTCCAAAGAGAGAAAACCTATTCCATTTCTTCTTTAATCACCGACAAGATACCATCAATCACTTACATATCACAGAACATGCTCCTTTATTCTCTCTTAAATTCACTCTATTTATCGAAATCTCCAGACATAAGAATTGCCATAATTAACTCTAATGAACTTACTCAATAAAACACCTTGACATTGATAACAATAATTATTATTGTTTAAAAGCATAGGGTACGTGATAGGTATGCAAGGGATTGATAAAACAATGAAAAATGGCTTTAAATCTCACGCAATGAGATTAACCCGCCAAAGGGCTATCATTATGGAAGTCCTTAAAAGGGCAACACTACAACACCCCACAGCAGATTGGATCTATGATAGAGTGAGAGAGAGGTGTCCCAATGTAAGTCTTGGAACAATATACAGAAATTTGAATATGCTTAAAAAAAAAGGGTTAATTAGAGAACTAAAGTTCGGTAAAAATACTTCACGCTATGACTATAATTTTGAACCTCATCACCACATTATCTGTTTAAAATGTGGAAGGTTAGAAGACATTCACTGTGAATTGCATGCAGATCTTAATAAAGGTGTAGAAAAGACGAGTGGATATAAAACAGTAACTCATCAATTGGAATTTAACGGGATTTGTCCAGAGTGTTTTAAAAGGGGTAAATATCCACCGCAAAGATCGCAGAGATCGCGGAAATGAATGAAGATGAAAGACTTCACAGGATAACAGAAACCGCTTCCTATTATCTATCGAGGGGTAAAACTTGAATGTGCTTATAATGTGGATTTAATAATGATAGAAAAGAAGTAATTGTAGAGATAAAGTTAATAGAAAGGCTTCTAGCAATTCATCAAGCGCAATTGATGTCTTATTTAATAGTCACAAAAAGGGAGTGATAAGAGATGTGGAATTACTCTAAAAAAGTAAAGGACCACTTTTTTAATCCCAGGAATGTAGGAGAAATTAAAGATCCTGACGGCATAGGTGAGGTAGGTTCTCTCGCCTGTGGTGATGCCTTGAAGTTTATGTTCAAGCTGGATGAAAACAAGAAAATCAAAGAGGCGAAATTTCAAACTTTTGGTTGTGGAAGTGCTATCGCATCAGCATCGGCGTTGACTGAAATGGTCGTTGGCAAGACACTAGAAGAAGCAGAAAAGATTACCAATCGGGATATTGCCGAATACCTTGACGGTCTTCCAGAAGAAAAGATGCACTGTTCTGTGATGGGAAGGGAAGCTCTAGAAGCAGCCATTGCCAACCATAGAGGAATAGATATCAAAAAACAACTAGAGGGGGAAGTTGTCTGCAAATGTTTTGGTATCACTGACAAAGAGATTGAACGGGTGATAAGAGAAAATCACCTCAGCACTGTAGCTGAGGTGACCCACTACACCAAAGCAGGCGGTGGGTGTGAGTCCTGCCATCCTAAGCTTGAAGAAATCATCTCCACAGTGCAAGGGACCGTTAGGAAGGAGCCCGTTGAGAAAAAACCTCCACAAAAACAAAAATTAACTAATATCCAACGTATGAAGCTCATTGAAGAAACCATTGAGAGAGAAATAAGACCTGCCTTAAGAACAGATGGAGGAGACATTGATCTTGTTGATGTAGAGGGGAATAAAGTCATCGTAACCCTGAGAGGTACCTGCACTGCCTGCCCCAGCTCAGATTTTACCCTGAAAGGATTTGCCCAAGGCAAACTAAGAGAATTTGTATCAGATGACATTGAGGTGGTGGTAGAGTCATGAGAACTATATATGTAGATAATAATGCCACAACCAGAGTAGCACCAGAAGTGGTTGAAGAAATGCTTCCCTACTTTTCTGAGCGCTATGGTAACCCCTCCAGTATGCACCAATTTGGTGGCCAGGTTGAAAAGAAGATAAAAGAAGCAAGAGAAAGGGTAGCACGCCTGATCAATGCCGATCCCACTGAAATCATTTTTACAAGTTGTGGCACTGAAAGTGATAATACTGCTATACGAGGGGCACTGGAGTCTTATCCCAATAAGAAGCACATCGTAACCACCAGAGTGGAACACCCTGCAGTCCTCAACCTCTGCCGTCACTTGAGTAAAAACGGCTATAAATTGACTGAGCTCTCTGTTGATAAGAAAGGAAACCTTGACTTAGATGAACTAGAGAAGTCAATAAATGATACTACTGCCATTGTGAGCATCATGTATGCTAATAACGAAACAGGTGTGATTTTTCCCATTGAGGAGATTGGAGAAATCGTTAAGAAAAAAGGTGCCGTTTTTCACTGCGATGCAGTGCAGGCCACTGGGAAGATTCCTCTTGACATGAGTAAGAGTACGATTGAGCTGCTTTCTATTTCAGGCCATAAACTTCACGCACCCAAGGGAATTGGAGCACTATATATTAGAAAGGGTACCAAACTTACCCCCTTTATCATCGGTGGCCATCAGGAGAGAGGGAGGAGAGCTGGAACAGAGAATGTCCCCTACATCATTGGATTAGGGAAGGCATCAGAGCTTGCTCTCACCCACATGGGAGATGAAAACACACGGGTTAAGTCATTAAGAGACCGATTAGAAGAAGCACTACTTAAGAGGTGTCCCGACACTCAGGTAAACGGTGATAGAAAGCACCGTTTACCTAACACCACCAATATAAGTTTTGAATATGTGGAAGGAGAAGCAATTCTGCTCATGTTAAGTGAAAAAGGGATTGCTGCATCTTCAGGTTCAGCCTGTACCTCGGGATCCCTGGAGCCCTCTCATGTGCTAAGGGCAATGGGAGTTCCCTTCACTCACGTACATGGTTCGCTCAGGTTGAGTTTAAGTAGATATAATACAGATGAGGACATCGATTATATCATTGAGCACTTACCCACCATCATAAAAAGATTGAGAGAGATCTCACCTTTTGGTAAGGGATAAGATCAATGTCTAAGACTAAATTACCCCAGATCATTGGAAAGATTGTAGATACCTACGACAGCGAAGATGGGATTAACCACATAGAAGGTCCAAACCTCCCCTCACGCGATAGGGTGGTAGAGATTGCAATCAATTTCTTAAATATACTCTTTCCTGGTTATTACGAGAAGCAAGAGCTCTCTAAAGGGAATGTTACCTACTATATCTGGGAAAAGATTGCATTCATCTATCACCACCTTTCCAGGGAAATTTTCAAGAGCTTAAAGTCAACCTATGATAAGGAGGAGGACGATAAAAAGCTCCTTGAGCGATCTATTGAGATTACGTTTGCCATACTAAACAAGATACCGAGTATCCGGGAACAACTTCGTAGTGATGTGCGTGCGGCTTATGAGGGTGATCCTGCTGCGAAGAGTTCGAATGAGATTATCTTAAGTTACCCAGGGATAGAGGCAATCGCAATCTATCGAGTAGCCCACGAGCTCCACCTGCTGAAGGTTCCTTTAATTCCAAGGATCATGACTGAGTATGCCCACAGTAAAACAGGAATAGACATTCACCCTGGAGCCACTATAGGAGAAAATTTCTTTATTGATCATGGTACCGGAGTTGTGATTGGTGAGACGACTGAGATTGGTAATAATGTGAGAATCTACCAAGGGGTTACCTTAGGGGCACTCAGCGTAAAGAAGGATGCCACTGGTAAGATTGAAAGAGGAAAGAAACGTCATCCCACCATAAAGGACAATGTCATCATTTACTCCGGCGCTACTATCTTAGGTGGTAAAACAGTTGTTGGTGAACATTCTATCATTGGTGGTAATGTGTGGTTAACTGAATCGATACCACCTCATACCATCTTAATCAATAAAGCACCTGAACTAACCCAAAAGAAATATTTATAAAATCACAAAAGCAAAACAATATACTATAGAATGGTAGCTCTATATGAAAATATCATATCAAAATATTACCTTAAATACTATATATTCCAACCATAAATAGTATATTGTTCCCATTTACTAACCACACAAAATCTTTTATTTTAATAACGTGTGAGTTAACTTAGCAAAACAACTCCTTTTTTGTCAGATATGTAAGGAAAACAGTTCTTTGAAAGTGTATAAAATTATTTCGCTTTTTCCCATTAAAATCAATATAGTACCAATTTCTAGCTAAGTAAAATCATTTACCATTTTGTTGATTGATGACATCAGAAACCTAATAGGAGGAGGTGATACCATGACCTGGTTTAAATGTTCGAAGTGCGGATATACACTCGAAACAGAAAACCCACCCGCGCAATGTCCATCGTGTAGGGAAAAATGTGTTTTTATTGACACTACCTGCTATACCCCCGAGTGCGGTGGTCCTGGCAATATCGATCCCAGGATAAAGGGACAATAGAGAGAGTTATGCACCAAAATACAGTGGATGGGACTAATATCAAATTACTAACATTCAAAATACAAAATATCGCAAAAGTAAGGGAATAGAATATTTGAACTTTGTATTTGTTGAGGATTTCGATACTAGTTTTAGGACTTTTCGGTTAAATAGTGTCCTCTTAATATAGACTCTTTATCTAATAAAAGGAGTGTAAATCCATGGCAGAAATCAAAATCTATTCATTGCCTACCTGACCTCATTGTCATAACGCGAAAGAGTTTCTTTCGAAGAAGAATCTTGAATTTACAGATCTCAATGTAGCCGAGGACAAGACAGCAAGGGATGAAATGATAACATTAACCAATCAGAGAGCTGTCCCTGTAATTGTAATCGATGATCAAATCATAGTCGGCTTTGATCAACAAAAAATAGATGAAGCACTATCAACACAATGATGTTGTTTTGAAAAGAGAAGGTATTATGTCGAGGAAACGTTGCTTCTTTCCCATTTTTCTGCTTGTAATTGTGTTAATAGATCTGCCTAAACCAAGCTGGAGCATGGGCGAACACAAGTCCAAAGATAAAGAAAAACCCCCTTTCTACCCTTCATTGATTAATACCCATACAGGGCAGTATGTTAAATCAACTGAATTTATGTCACCTGAAATTTGCAGTGGCTGTCATATTGAGATCTATAAACAGTGGAATGGTTCCATGCACTCTCACGCGTATGTTGATCCGGTATTCCAAGCTCTCTGGAAGCTGGGATCTAAAGAAACCCAGAGTTTTATTGATAAGCTCTGTGCTGGTTGCCATACCGGTATTGGTACCGTAAGTGAAGAAATTATTATGAGAGGTGGTGAATTTCAGGTAAGCGATATTGCCAAAAAAGGAGTTCAGTGTGATTTATGCCACACGGTAGTTAAATCGACCTTTCTGGAAACGCCAACTCACGAACCTCAAAATGCTTCTATTGTGTTAGAACCAGGAACAATAAAGAGGGGACCCTATAAAGATGCTGTATCCCCTTTCCACGAAACAGCTTACTCAGAACTCCATACCACATCAGAGTTTTGTGCCAACTGCCATCATGTTTTCCATCCGGTAACCAACTTTCACATCGAAAGAACTTACGATGAATGGAAATATTCCATTTACGCCCAAAATGGCATCCAATGTCAGGACTGTCATATGGTACCTATAGAGCAGTCCATCGAGACAGCCAGAACCCTAAAGAAGCAAAGCAATCCAGGAAAGGCGTGTATTACGGGGCCTGACAGGAATCAGGTGTATACACATGAATTTGTTGGCGGCAACTTTACAATAACCAATCTCTTGGGCTCCCCTCACCATGCAGAGATAGCGAAGAAAAGACTCCAGAGTGCTGCTGAACTCACTCTCAATCTGCCTGATACTGTAAAAAGAGGCACTGTGACAACAGTAGGTGTGGAGATAACCAATGTGGGAGCAGGACATAATCTCCCCACCAGTCTCACAGAGGTAAGACAAATGTGGATAGAGCTTGTGGTAATGGACGCACATGATACCACTATCTATCACTCTGGCATGTTGGATGAAGAGGGAAACATTGACCCCCAGGCAAAAATCTTTCACGCCAAATCAGTCGATGCAGAGGGTAAACATACCTATAAACCCTGGGAGATAAACCGATTTGAATATAACTCAACTATTCCTCCTAAGGGCGCTATTACTACAGAATATACTTTTTTGCTACCCCAAAATATAAGGGGTACTTTAACGGTAAAGGCAACCTTACGTTACCGTTCCTACCCACAATCATTAGCTCACCTCCTGCTGGGCAAAGATACCCTAACCCTACCCATCGTAGACATGGCTAAAAAAGAAGGCACAGTGATAGTAAAGGAGTAAGATTACATTGAGAGGAAGGAGATGAAATAGGAAATAGTAAATAAGATGAGACGAAAAGAAGATGCACAGATATCAAAAAAAAGTGAAGCAGATTATATCTATGATTATTTGGGAAAATACTTCGTCGTACCACCATTTCCACCTGTTGTTTCTCCAGAACTTTATTAATTAGTGAAAGGAGGCAGAATTATGGACTTAAAAGAAAGCAAAACAGAAAAGAACCTTTTAGCTTCTTTTGCAGGAGAATCTCAAGCCAGAAACCGCTATACCTATTTTGCTAGTGTGGCAAGAAAGGCAGGTTTTGAGCAGATTTCTGCCATATTCTTAGAGACCGCTGATAATGAAAAAGAGCACGCCAAGAGGTTTTTCAAATTCTTAGAAGGTGGAGAGGTAGAGATTACAGCACGTTATCCAGCAGGAGTTATAGGAGACACTGCAGCAAATCTGGAAGCCGCAGCAGATGGGGAAAACCTTGAGTGGACAAAACTCTACAAAGAGGCAGAAGAGGTAGCACGTGAAGAAGGGTTCAATGAAATAGCAGACGTCTTTAAGGAAATAGCAGAAGTAGAAGAACAGCATGAAAAACGATACAGAAAACTACTTAAGAATGTAAAAGAAGGTAAAGTATTTAAGAAAGATACTGTAGTTAAATGGAAATGCCGCAACTGTGGCTATGTCCATGAGGGAAAAGACGCACCTAAAGAATGCCCGGCCTGTGCACACCCTCAAAGTTTTTATGAGCTGTTCTGTGAAAACTACTAGGAATTAAAAATTCCTTCTGGAGTAGAAAGCAAAGATGAGAGTGGTGTTATCCATGAAGAAATTCTTGGGTTAAAGGGTATAGCCAAGCGATCTGTCTTTCATCCTTAACCAGAAAGGTACAGTCCGATACCGCTGGGTCTCAGAAGATCCATACCAATTACCCAATATAGAAGAAATGAGAGAAAACCTTGAAAGATTAAAACAGCACATCTTTGAATAGATACAATTAAGTACAAAAAAATCTTGAAGGAAATGAGTTAAATGCGAAATGCCTGGCGACTTGGTAAAGTCTTTGGCATAGAGATACATATCGACTCGAGCTGGCTTATCATTTTTGTCCTTGTTACCTGGACTCTTGCTGGACAATACTTTCCCTCTCAGAATCCACATTGGTCTCTACTGCTCAATTGGTTCTTAGGAATCACTGCAAGTGTCCTTTTCTTCGCCTCAGTCCTAGCTCATGAGCTTTCCCACTCTCTCGTGGCTGTTCACCAAGGTGAAAAGGTAAGAAATATCACCCTATTTATCTTTGGTGGAGTAGCTCAAATTGGCGAAGAACCAGATAGGCCCTTCAAAGAATTTATGATTGCATTTGTAGGACCTCTCACTAGCATCGCCATCGGCATCATTTCAGGTACTGCATGGTGGTTAACTCGCGAAATAAGTCCACCTCTCGCTTCCATCCTCCGCTACCTTGGGATAATCAATATTGCTCTTGCTCTCTTCAATCTGATCCCTGGGTTTCCATTAGATGGTGGTCGAGTTCTAAGGGCTCTCATCTGGGGATTCACTAAAAATGTAAAATTAGCAACTAAAGTAGCCTCCTCTAGTGGCAAAGTGGTAGCTTTTCTCCTCATATTCTGGGGCATCAAGCTGATCTTCTCGGGTTTAACTTTAAACGGTATCTGGTTGATATTCATCGGTTGGTTCTTATATAATGCTGCAATCAGCAGTTACCGCCACCTGCTGATTAAAGATGCGTTGCGTGAAGTCAGAGTGGAAGATTTAATGATTACAAACTTCGATACCGTTCACCCAGGTTTACGCATTCAACAGCTCGTAGATGACTATATATTACACCATCAAGATCGCGGTTTTTTAGTGGTTGAGGGTGGACTCGTCCAGGGCATCGTCTGTCTACACGATGTTAAAAAAGTACCAAGAGAACGCTGGTCTCACACCACCATAGGTGAGATTATGATACCAAAAGATCAGTTGGAAAAGGTCTCCCCAGGAGATGATGCAAGTATTGCTCTGAGTAAATTGAGTGCTAAAAACATACACCAGATCCCCGTGGTACAAGAAAACAGAGTGAGGGGAATCTTACGACGCAATGACATTCTTAACTATCTCCAATTCCATGCTGATGTAGAAGTTAAACCGAGCTAGAGTAAACAACCACAGATTCACCCCGTGAGATGTTTACCTATCAGATGGTAAACATCAAGTAGGGTTTATTATCTAACGGGGAAACACAGAGGAAAAAATTTTAATCTCGCAAAAACTCTGTGCTCTGTGTTGCGGTGTTTTGAGACTACCATACATTATCAGGAGGGCAAAGGAATGACCAAAGGTAATACTGATGATATTAACAAGAATGTGTTGTCTACTGCAATAAAATTTGAAGAAGATGGGAGAAAGCTCTATTCGGAATGCATCAAAAAAACAGAGCACCCTTGGGGAAAAAGCCTTTTTCAATCCTT
>SMTZ1_10003686_pt1 | contig 15403 bp, 13 predicted proteins | sample DeeMarSWOR136_30_FD_25667 | JGI IMG/M metagenome (IMG submission 25667)
CACTTTTAATAAGGCTTTTTTTAAAGGGAGCTGGGATCGGAAAATAATTTTATACGCTTTTTTCAATCCTTTAATAGCCTCCTGTGAAACGTTATGCCTCTCCAGATTGATGACATTGATCCCATAGAGCTTTGCCCTCATCCCCGAGGCAGTTACATAAGGAGGGATGTCCTTGGGAATGGCAGTCCCTCCACCCACAAAGGCGTAGTTCCCGATCTTTACAAATTGATGGATGGCCACCATTCCACCGATAACGGAATAATCTCCTATCTCCACATGTCCAGCCAAAATAGCATAGCTGGCCATGATTACGTGGCTCCCTATTATACAATCATGGGCAATATGAACATACGCCATGATAAAGTTCCCATCCCCTAAGACGGTCTTCCCGTTGCCGAAGGAGGTGCCACGGTTTATAGTCACAAACTCCCGGATGACATTGTTATCCCCTATAATGACGTAGGTCTCCTCGCCTTTGTACTTTATGTGCTGAGGAGGGGTCCCCAAAGAGGCGTACTGATAGATTTGGCAACCTTCTCCTATTACCGTCCACTTATCGATGACGACATGGGGTCCTATCCGTGTTCCCTCTCCTATTTTCACCTTCTCTCCGATTACGGCATAAGGTCCTACCTCTACACCGTCTGCCAGCTCTGCCGCAGGGTGCACCACCGCCGTTTCATGGATCATACCTTAATTATCCTCCTTATCAAGTAGCGTAGCCATAATCTCTGCCTCCGCCACCAGCTGGTTTTCCACGATGGCCCTCCCCTTAAATGCCCAGATATCCCCTCGACGTTTCACCACTTCTAGCTCCAAAAGAAGTCGATCCCCTGGGACAACCGGCCTTCTAAATTTCACTCGATTAATGGACATAAGAAATACGGCCTTTCCCTCTGCATCCTTCCCCTTGGTCTTATATGCCAAAACACCAGCTGTTTGGCCCATTGCTTCGACGATGAGAACGCCGGGCATCACCGGCATACCAGGAAAGTGCCCCTGGAAAAAGGGTTCATTAATAGTAACGTTCTTTATTCCAACTATTCTCTTGCCCTTCTCCATTTCTATGATACGATCTACAAATAAAAAGGGATATCTATGGGGTATAATGTTCATTATTTCCTTGATATCAATCATTCATCACTCCTCCTTTTTGTAACCCTAAATATCACTATCTGAATTTTCCCTCTCAGACAAAAAACGTAACAATGTATCTCAGTTAAGGTCCTTTAAAAAGCTATGTCACGAGAAGGGACTGGTCTAATGGTTCTCCTTACCCCTTCTCTAATTTCTCTACACGCTTGAGCAACATGTCTAACTTACTCTTTAATTCTGGAAGCTTTATCCATACAGAGGCAACTCTTAAAAATTGCCTGTGAGGTAGATGTGGGCTCCCTAAGACAACCTGATTGGCGGGTACATTCTTGGTAACCCCAGATTGAGCGCCCACAATAACGTTATCCCCTATCTCAATATGGTCTACCAGGCCCACCTGGCCAGCGAGGGTGACATTTTTCCCTACCTTTGTGCTCCCAGAAATCCCCACCTGGGCTACAATAATGCTATCCTCGCCTACGCGCACATTGTGAGCAATCTGGACGAGATTATCGATTTTCACACCCCTTCTTACTATTGTCTTTCCAAAGGTTGCCCTATCGAGGCAGCAGTTTGCTCCTATCTCTACATCGTCCTCGATTTCCACAATCCCCTCCTGGGGAATCTTATAATTATCCTCCCCATCTTTAACAAATCCAAAGCCATCGGCACCGATAACTGTCCCAGCATGGACGATAACTCTCTTCCCCACTATACAACGGGGGTAAATTGTCACATTAGGGTAAAGAGTGGTATCCTCACCGATCTTGGTTTGAGCGCCGATATACACACCGGGATAGATGGTGACTCGAGAGTTGATCCGTACTTCGTCTCCTACATAGACAAAAGGAAAGACCGTGACTTCTCTGCCCAACTTCGCCGAGGGGCTAACCCATGCCTTGTCGGAGATTCCTGTTGATAAGGAGGCCTTTGGAGTAAAGAGGGTGAGGATCTTTGCCATGGTCAGCAAAGGGTTGGAGACTATCAAGAGGGGAAGGGAGATATCCACTATATCTTGGGAGACAATGGCTGCTGAGGCCTTGGTCTTCTTCAACATAGGGAGAAATTTTTCATTGCTGACAAAGGTAATATCACCTCCTTTAGCGTCCTCGATTCCAGCCACCCCCGATATCAGCACAGACCCATCCCCTTTCACTCTTCCCTGAACCTCGCACGCTAAACTTTCGAGAGTTCTCTCCATCCTTCCTCACTCCTTGGTGGTATCAAAGACCTTAATCACACTATCGGTAAGATCAATCTCCTTTGGGGCATAGAGAATAAAACTTTCTTTCTTCTCAAGAATCATTGTATATTTTCCCTCCTTACCCAACTTGGTTACCACTTTCTCCATGCTCTTTAGGAGCTTTGTCGTGATCTCCATCTCTAGCTGTTTGAGTTCATCCCGAGAGTCTTTCACGAGTCTTTCCAGTTCCTTCAACTCCCGTTGGTACTCTCGCTCCTTCTCCCTTCTAGCGTCATTACTGAGCATGGAGGCTTGTTTCTCCAACGACTCCTTAAGAGCCTTTAACTCATTTTGTTTTTTTTGGATGACGTTATTAATTTCATTCCCCCTGGCTTGGAATTCTTTTCTTGCCTCCACTCCTCGCCGAGACTCATTTAAGATACGCTGTACATCGATGTAACCAATCTTTATCGTTTCGGCATAGGCACTCTGTAATGCTATCAACAGACAAATAAAGATAACGATTAAAAACCCCTTTTTCATCTTCAAGCTCCTTTCGCTCTTAATACATCATCCCTACTGAAAATTCCCAAACACTGGCCTTCTCACCCCGTTCCGACATGCGATCGAGGTTATACCCCCAATCGATGCGGATAGGCCCCAAGGGCGAGTACCAGCGTATCCCAACCCCAGCAGCATGCCGTAAGGGAGTAATCTCATCCCAATCATCAAATCCCTTGCCTACATCGTAAAATAAAGCTACCTTTAGACCGATGGCTTTGCTTAATGGATAGATGAGCTCTGTGGATAAAGATACCATATTGAGGGCTCCAATCGGCTCATAATTCTCATCAATAGGACCAGCAAACCCATACTCGAAGCCCCTCAGCGTCCTGATACCTCCCACGAAGAATTTGTCAGGCAAGGGCACCTCTTTACCGTTATAGCCTCTGACGATCCCAACGTTTCCCTTTAGGTTTAGGACGAGATCACCAATGATGGGATGAAACCAACTAGCCCTGCTCCTCGCTTTATAGAAAAAGTTGTCTCCCCCGATGCCTGCAATGGTGCCTGAAACCGATATCTCCGATCCCTTTCTCGGGTTGAATATGTCATCGATGGTGTTTCTGGTTAAGGCGAGGGTAACTTTGCTAGTATCGGTAGTTCCTTCCTGGGATGTAATGTAACTCGAGGCATTCTCATCAACATTGAAAATCTTCACCCGCTCAAAAAGATAGGTGATATCAGCCCTGATGTTATCCGTAATTTCCCTGCCGATCTTGAAATCTCCTCCCCTTATTCGAGCATCATACGTGGAATATTCAAAGGTTTCATTGAAGACGTCAAAACCGGCTGAAATCTGGGTGTCCAGTACCCGTGGATCGGTGAACCCCATTGAAAAATCCTGGATTTCCTCTCCTATCGTTACCTTACCGTAAGCCTTGTATCCAAGTCCAAACAAATTTTTCTGGGACAGGGAGACAGTCCCCAGTACCCCATAGACAGAACTGTACCCTGTTCCAAACTTCAACGCCCCTGTCTCCAACTCTTCCACCCGTATATCAAGGTCTATGAGCTCTCGTTTTTCAGTGGGGCTGGTGGCAAAATCTACCTCCTTAAAATAGCCTGTATTTTTAACTCTCTGACGACTCTTCCGCAACAGGGTGGAGCTATAAATGTCCCCCTCAGCAATCTTCAGCTCTCGTCTGATCACTTTATCTCTCGTCTTTGTGTTCCCCTTTATCTCTATGCGGTTGATGTTGACCTTTACCCCTTTTTCTATCTTAAATAGAAGATCTACCAGCCTTTTCTTACGGTCAAGGCGGCTCAAAGGCGAGACGTCCACATAAGCAAATCCCTCATCTGCATATTGGTCACTCAACCAAAGAAGATCTTTATGCACAACTGAAGAGCGATAAACCTTACCGATCCGACTTTTCAATCCTTTTAAAAGCTCTTCCTTCGTGGTCAGAATATCTCCTTCTATATCGAGACTCCCCAATGTATATTGATCTCCCTCATCGATCTGGATAGTAATGAGAATGGATTTTTTATCCTTTCTCAAGGTAATCTCGGGCTCATTCACTTTCACTGTCACATAGCCATTGTCATGATAGAAGCTCTTTATTCTGTTTCTATCCAATTCTAAGATATCCATCTCCAATGTACCCGATTTGGTGAGCCACCAGAACAATCCCTTCTCCTTGGTTTGCATAACCTTTTTGAGCTTTCTCCTACCAAAGGCTTTATTTCCCACAAATCTTATATCCTTAATATAACCTTTTACTCCCTCAGTGATCTCGAAGTAGACTACTGCCTTATTTGCCTCGATGAGCTCAACCCTATACCCTACCTCACTCCCATAATATCTTTTGGAGGTGTATAATTTTTTAATCTCATTTACACTGGAGCGCACCTTATCTAAGTCCAAGATAGCATCTCTTTTAACCTCGATAACCTCTTCGATATCCTTGCTGCTCAACTTTTTATTGCCAGAGACAATCACATTCTCTATCAACGGTTTCTCAATTACCACAAAGGTGAGGACTACCCCCTCATCTGTTTCAGATACATCCACCTGAACGTCACGAAAGTATCCTAAAAGATAAATGGCTTTGACGTCCTCGCGTACCCTTTTAGTGGACAGTGGCTCTCCCTCTTTGCTCCTGATTTCATGGAGGATCATCTCTTTGCTGATCCTCTCACTGCCGATAATCACGATTTTTTTGATTAGTCTCTGTTGTGCAATGACAGGAACAATCAAAACCAAAAGGATGAATAAAAAAGGAAGGGATAACAATCCCCTTTTTCTCACTTTAAATCAATCCCTTCTCGGTTACAATGCATCCATCTAATTAACAGATATTCACCTTTTTGTAAACTCTATTTTCAAACCATTCTTCCATCCACCAAGTAAACTTGTCGGGGCATCCTCTTGGCTAAAGCAGTGTTGTGGGTAACTATAATAAGGGTCACTCCCCTTAACTCGTTCAGTGTGAACATCAATTCAATGAGCCGCTCCCCTGTTTTGCTGTCCAGATTTCCTGTAGGTTCATCGGCCAAAAGAAGGGTTGGGCATAATATCAAGGCCCTCGCCACAGCCACCCTTTGCTGTTCCCCTCCGGAAAGCTCTCCCGGTTTGTGCCGAATCCGGTCTTTTAGACCTACCTCTACCAGAATCTCCTCAGCCTTCTTCCGAGATTCACTTCGTTCCACCCCCTGGATCAACGCAGGCATCATGATATTCTCCAGGGCCGTGAACTCCGGCAGGAGGTGATGAAACTGAAAGACAAAACCAATCTCCTTGTTCCTAAATTCTGCCAAGAGTCCCTCTGGGCGGGCGAAGATATCCTCCCCCTGGTAGAGTACCTTTCCCTGGGAGGGTCTGTCCAGACTCCCTAAGATATGAAGTAGGGTCGTCTTCCCTGCCCCAGAGGCACCGATGATCACTACCCTCTCCCCCTTTTGCACAAAGAGATCTATCCCCTTAAGGGCATGAATCTCCTCCCTTCCCTTTCTAAATATCTTGTGTAACCCATGTAGCTCAATTAGAGGGGATACCTCCTGTTGTCTTAGATCCATTGATCACCTATATCTCGAGAAAAGAGAATTATATCTTTCGTCTCCTCCAATCTCTCCAAGCTGGATCTCCTTAGGGTTTCCTTTACATGAGGATAGGAATCTATTATCTCCTCTACACTATCTCTGGAAATGGCCAATAGCTCTGTGCGTGTTAACGTAATCACAGATGCAGTATGATCCTTCCCCAATATGACCGATATCTCGCCAAAGAGATCCCCTGCCGTAAGATGACCTAATATGACTTTCTTTCCCTTTTCTTCGGTGAACACCTCTACTCTGCCCGACTTAATGAGGTAGAGAAAGCTTGGGGGAGTCCCTTCTTGTATCACGAAAGTATGCGGGTTCACCACTTGATGAGAAAATTTCTCCACAAGACGCTTTCTATCCCGAGAACGCAGTGTATTGAAGGGTGGGGAAAGGGCAAGAATAGTATCCATCACCCTCCTTTTATAAAGTGTCAATAATACCTCTGAAATATTGGTATAGATCTTTTGTATCTCCTCGAAATCTTTCAGTGTTATCTCCAAGAGGCCGACATCGGTCATAGCGCAGGCCGAAGCACTTCGGCGTTGATGTGAGAAGAAACTAAATTCACCGAAGAAGTCCCCTTCTTTGAGAACGTTAAGGAGAACTTCTCTTTTTTCCCTGATATTGTATTTGTATATCCCCACTTGCCCATGACTGATGATGTAAAGAGATTCTCCCTTTTCCCCCTCTTTACAAATTAAACTACCTTTGCCCACTTGATATGATTTGAGATGCGCTAATACCTGATGAAACTCCTCTTCCGAAAGGTCTGCAAACAGAGAAGGGATGTTGGTCTTTTTTACATCTTTTTTTGAAACCAGATCTGTCTTATGCTTGGAGAGATCTTTCAATACCTGAAGGGTCCCCTCATCTTCTGGATCGAGCTGGAGGATGTGCTTGCTTAGAACTATGGCCTGGAGGAGCTGACCTTTTTTGACATATTCAGACAGGATAAATTTATACCTAATGAGGGCCTCAGGCTCTCTTCCCAACATTCTCAATAAATCTCCTATCTGAAGTTGAACTTGTAAATCTTCGGGGTTAATTTCCGCTAATCGCTTGAACTCCGAAAGGGCCTTCGCTAGCTCGCCCTTACTGATATATTCTTGAGCTTTCTCCTTTATGCTCCTCTCTTTATCCCTTTTGCCGGTCATGGTCACTCGTAACGCAAAGTTTCAGCTGGATCTAGGCTCGACGCCTTCCAGGCGGGATAAATGGTTGCCAAAAGACTTATCCCTATTGCTACACAGACCACTATTACTATATCCATGACATCCACCCTGGAGGGGAGCTGGCTTATATAATAGACATCTCCCGGAAGTATTTTAAAACCGAACATCCTCTCCACAAAGCTGGAAATAGTCTCCATATTCAAGGCAATAAGGAGCCCAAAGATCGACCCCAACAAAGTCCCCACCAATCCGATGATGAGCCCTTCAAAGACAAAGATCTTCATAATGCTGACCCGCTTCGACCCCATGGATTTCAGAATGGCAATATCACGATTCTTCTCCATTACCACCATGATCAAAGTACAAATGATGTTGAAGGCAGCTACCCCGATTATCAGGGATAAGAGGATAAACATAACCCTCTTTTCCATCCTGAGAGCCGCAAAGAGGTTCTTGTTCATCTCCGTCCAATCCCTCGTATTATAAGAAGAACCTAATTCCTTCTCTATCCTCTCCGCAATGGCCCGAGCCTTATAAATATTTATAACCTTGACCTCAATGGCTGTAGCAACATCTCCAATCCTGAGAAATCTCTGTGAGCTTGGTAGAGAGATATAGGCCAACGTGGAATCATAATCGAACATCCCGGACTCAAAAATTCCTGTCACCTGAAATCTCTTCACGCGAGGGGTCATTCCCATAGGGGTTGTATCCCCCAGAGGGGAGATAACGGTTACCGGATCATCAAGGAAAAGTCCCAAATTCCTGGCCAATTCTCGTCCTAGTATAATGCCGGGGAGATTTCCCTTCTCATCCTGCTTAAGACTGTTTATATCCCCTTCTTTTATGTTCTGAGGCAAAGTGGATACTTTCCCTTCTGACAGAGGATCTATCCCCCGCAAAACCGCTCCGGCCACTCCACCCCTTCCCGACAACATGACCTGGGCATAAGTGAAGGGGGCAGCAGCATGCACTCCTGATATCCCTTCGACTCTCTTTACAACATCGTAATAATCTGTTATTCCACCGCCGTACTTAAGTAGGAGAATATGGGCGTTAGTACCCAAGATCTTTTCCCTTAATTCATGCTCAAAACCGTTCATTACTGCAAGAACGACTATCAGGGCCATTACCCCCAACATCACCCCTAAGATGGAGATAAGGGTAATAATTGAGATAAAAACCTGCTTTCTCTTAGCCTTTAGATAGCGAAGGCTGATAAAAAGCTCATAGGGAGACATCACGGTCTCTCCTTCATCTGGGGAAAGAAGATAACATCTCTTATGGAAGGTGAGTCGGTTAATATCATCACCAATCTATCCACTCCAATACCCTCGCCTGCCGTGGGGGGCATACCATATTCTAAAGCGGTCAGAAAATCTTCATCTACGAGCGACATCCCCTGATCTGCAGACTCCTTTTTGGCGGCCTGATCCCGAAACCGCTCCCTCTGATCATCAGGATCATTGAGCTCTGAGAAACCATTTGCTATCTCCCTGCCCATCATAAAGAGTTCAAATCTCTCCGTACATGACGGATTATCTTTCCTTCTCCGTGCCAAAGGAGAAACCTCCACCGGGAATTCGGTGATGAAGATAGGCTGGATCAGCATAGGCTCCACTACCTTCTCGAAGATCTTGACAATGAGCTCTCCATGGCTCTCATGTCCCTCAACCAAGTCCAAATTTTTTGCCTTATGGTAGACGGTATCGCTTTCAAGAGTCTCCATTGCTCCATATCGGAGCAGGGACTCTTCAAGAGTTACCTTAGGCCAGGGAGGGGTCAAATCTAATTCTGTCTCCTGATAGGTGATTTTGTAAGATCCTAAAACCTTCAAGGCGACCTCCCCAATCATCTCTTCTGTCAATGCCATCAGGTCTTCATAAGTGCTATAGCTTTGATAGAACTCCAACATAGTGAACTCTGGATTGTGTTGGGAAGAAACCCCTTCATTTCGAAAATTCCTGTTTAATTCAAAGACCCTCTCTAACCCACCAATCACCAATCGTTTTAAGTATAACTCTGGTGCTATCCGCAGAAACAGTTCCATATCCAAGGCATTGTGATAGGTCTTAAAGGGACGTGCAGTTGCACCTCCCGGAATGGGCTGCATCATTGGAGTTTCTACCTCTCGAAAATCCCTCCGGAGGAGAAACTCCTTCATCACCTTTATAATCTCACTCCGTTTAAAGAAGATTTCCTTCACCTTGGAATTCACTATCAAATCCAAATAACGCTGTCTATATCTGGCCTCCACATCAGTCAAACCATGCCACTTCTCAGGCAAAGGACGGAAAGATTTAGCTAATAACCTGATGAACGTAGCCTCGATAGTCAGTTCACCTGTCTTGGTCCGAAAGAGCTTCCCTCTTACCCCCCAAAAATCTCCCACATCAGACTTTTGAAACAGATCATAGAGTTCCTCCCCTAGGATATCTCTTCGTAAATATATCTGTATCCTTCCATTCCTATCTTGTAAATGAACGAAGGCTGCACCACCGAAGTCCCTGATGCTCATAATTCAACCAGCACAGCTAAAGACTGTCTCGAGACCCAGGAGATCTTCCGCTGGCCATGTTCCATATTGTTGCAAGATATCATGGGAGGTATAGTCTACCTTGAAGTCATTAGGGAAAAGCTCAATTCCCATCTCTCGCAAGATCTTTACCTTATCCCTTTTCTGCCTAAGAACTTCGCTCTGACCCATCATCTCTTCGTAATGTCACCGACCGCTAAAAGTAACATTTTTTATACATTCACAGTATTGATATAAATTCACGTAATTTTTATATTAAGTATATAAGGTTATCTCATTTAATGGATGAGGTCAATACCAAAATTTATTACATTAGGCCCTTAAAAAATGTAAAATAGATATATGCATTGAAGTATATTGATGAAGTTTCATATAAGGTGGAGATAAAAATGCAATTTAAGATAAAATATATTTCCGGTTATTTTTTTATCTTTATGGCCATTATAGGTATAATACTATCTTATCAAACAGTTTGGTACTCAGATAAAGAAAAGATACCGCAAAAAATCCAGAAACTCAGCAGGCGACTTTGTAAATTTAGAAGGTGAATTAGTCGGCATAAATACGGCAATTGTTTCTCTCAAAGGGGAACATCAGGGCATATGTTTCGTCATCATCCTCCAATGTAGTGAAAGCCGTGATGAAGGGAACATAAACTATGGAATGGTAACGAGGGAATGGCTAAGGATCTCTCTAAAGGAGGTTATTCTCCTATTGCAGGATAATAGTGTCTTCAAAAGCCAAGAGGCGCACTTATCGTGGAGATCCATCCTCGTATCCCTGCTGCAAGGGAGATTTGAGGCGGTGCGATGGTATCTTGCGTTATAGCAATAAACAGATCGAGGAATCAGACGAATTGAGAAATCTGGTCGTTCTAACTTCAATACATAACGAGGTCAAACTGAACATTTGGAGAAACCAGAAAATAAAAGAGGTAATTGTACCTATAGAAGACTACCTGGATTAAATTATGCTCCTGAGATACTCATAAAATGCTCAGAAAACACTTTGGTATCCCTATTTAAGGTATTATTCACCTCTGAATTCTGGTTTTCGTTTTTCCAAGAAGGCTCCCATACCCTCTTTCTGATCAACTGTGCCAAAACAATTGGCCCAAGCGGCTATCTCTATTGCCTCCCCTTCCTTTTGGTCCAGCTCATAGCCAGCATTCACTGATCCTTTTGCCATACTCACGGCGATTGGTCCATTGTAAGCTATCCTTCGAGCTGTCTTCTTTACCTCTTCCAAGAGCGCTCCTGAGGGGAAAACCCTATTGACGATGCCCATGCTATAAGCCGTTTGCGCATCAACCATTTCACCCGTAAAGATCAACTCCTTTGCTTTCGCTCTGCCGATTAAACGGGGAAGCCTCTGAGTGCCACCGAATCCGGGAAAAATACCTAACGTAACCTCCGGAACTCCCAACTTGGCCCCCTCGGAGGCGTAGATGAAGTCACAAGCAAGGGCTATTTCCATTCCCCCTCCTAGGGCATAGCCGTTCATCGCGGCAATGACAGGTTTTTTCAAGTTCTCAATCATCCCTAAGGTGGTGTGCCCCAAACGGGAAAAGCCGAGGGCCTCAGTCGGGGTCATATCTTTCATCTCCGCTATATCAGCACCGGCCACAAAAGACTTCTCCCCCTCACCAGTAATGATAACCACACGAACATCTTCCCTGCTTTCCACCTCCTTCAAGGCCTGTTGAAGCTCTATAAGAGTCTCACGATTGAGGGCATTGAGGACCTTAGGGCGGTTGATCTTCAACAAGGCGATCCCTTCTTCTACTTCTACAAGTAAGTTTTTAAAGCTCATTTGCCGTCCTCCTAACTCTCTAAGATCATCGCCATCCCCTGCCCGCCACCGATGCACATGGTGCACATACCAAATTGAGCACCCTTACGGCGCATCTCATTGATGAGGGTAACGGTTACTCTGGCTCCTGTGCACCCGATGGGGTGACCGAGGGATATACCGCTGCCGTGAATATTGGTCCGCTCCAAATCAAACCCTAGCTCACGTATACAGGCGATGGCCTGGGAGGCAAACGCCTCATTCAGCTCCACCACATCTAAATCACCGATTTCTAACCCAGTGGCTTTGAGGACCTTTTTGACCGCCGGGATAGGCCCCAAACCCATATAGGCGGGATCCACAGCACCGGAGGCGTAGGCCTTGATGGTAGCCAAAGGCTTTAGGTTCAGCTCCTTAGCCTTCTCTTTGGAAGTCAGGACCACAGCAGCTGCTGCATCATTGATTCCCGAGGCATTTCCAGCGGTGACCGTTCCATCCTTCTTGAAAACCGTCGGAAGCTTTCCCATCTTCTCGAGACTGGTGTCCATAGGACGCTCATCGGTGTCGAAGATGAGAGGATCGCCCTTTCTCTGTGGAATTTTAACCGGCACGATCTCCTCCTGAAATATGCCGTTTTTAATGGCTGCCTTTGCCCTTTGATGGCTCAAAAGACCCAATTCATCCTGTTCCTGTCGGCTAATTCCATAGCGGGAAGCGATATTCTCTGCTGTAAATCCCATGTGGTAACCGTAGAATATCTCCCAAAGACCATCATAGACCATTAGGTCAATAAGCTCCCCCTTCGAAGAGACATCCATCCTGTAGCCCCACCTCGCCTTAGGGAGGATATAAGGGGTGTAGCTCATATTTTCCATTCCACCAGACACTATAATATCAGCCTGACCTAAGCTTATGGCCTGGGCTCCGAGGGTGATAGCCTTGAGACCCGATGCACATACCTTATTTACCGTATAAGCATTGGTCTCTTTGTTCATTCCCGCGAATATGGTTGACTGACGGGCAGTATTCTGCCCTGATCCACCCTGGAGCACATTTCCCATAATTACCTCATCCACCTGAGCAGGCTGCAGAGAATTATCCCAATCGTGATATTTCTTCTCCAAATCCGTAATCCCCTCCCCCTTTAAGGCCTCTGGCTCAAAATCCCTCATATCGGAACTCATCTCAGGACGCAGGCCCGCCCGCTTCATGGCTTCTTTGATCACCAAAGACCCTAGCTCCACCACTGAGATGTCCCGGAGACTGCCACCAAAATTCCCTATGGCTGTCCTGACAACACTAACTATGACCACCTCTCTCATGTTATTATGCTCCTTTCATAGGATCTCTCACAGATAGAAAGTAAAAATTTTCACAACGACTATAAATGAAACACCTCTCTTTGTCAATAGATTATGCCGTGAAGTTTCCTCAATTTCCGGAGGACACTGTTGTTCATGAGCGAAATGTGCGAAAGAAGTGGGGGAGGTTACAACGATATCCCCCCTAAAGCTCATAATCTCCACATTATGCCACTCTGATTCCACCTCAAAAAACGTTAAAATGTTACTGGGAACGGTATATCCGGAATGAAGGTTCAAAGAGATTTTTCTCTTCTTTAGATGGAAAATACCGTATTTCCTTCAGTGATCATCCTTCGGGTTTGAAGGATGATAAGGACTTTAGTCGAGCACCTCTTCAATGAGCTCACGGTCTTAATAAATTGTGGATTTCAGAGATAATGAGAAGGATTTCCTTCTTTTCACCTTCTCTTTAACACCCCTTCTTGAATCATTATTTTAAGAGACTGATCAAAAGCATGGACAGTGTCATCAATATCCTTTCTTGTATGGACGGCCGATATAAAGCCATCGAACCCACGCGCTGTTGGATGCACACCGTTAAGCAGTAAATTTATCGCGAGGGACCTTCCTACCGTAGGAGCCCTCACCTTATCATCATTTAAACAGACCTTCCTCTCACATTCATCACGCATATCACAATCGCCAAAGTAAAAGTGATACACGGAAAAATCCCCATACACACAACCCGCTAAATCTTGCTCATGGATGGCCTGTTGCATGCCTTCACGGAGCATCTTCGACATCTCATCGGCCTTTCTCTGTGGCTCGCCGGTAGCTATAATCTTAAGGGTTGCGATCCCAGCAGCGGCGCACAGGGGGTTACCATTGAACGTACCCGAATGAGCAACACGTTTGTATCGATTCCAATGATCATCTTTAAAGAGTAACATATTCATAACATCAGTACGGCCCACCACCGCACCCGAACCAGGCATTCCACCGGTGACATTTTTCCCCAAACTCGCCAAATCAGGGATGACCCCTTTGGCTGCTTGTACACCCCCCGGTGAATACCGAAATCCAGTAACTATCTCATCAAAGTGGAGTAAAGCTCCATAGTGTGTGCATAACTCCCTCATAACTCCATAGAACGATGGGGCGACCCCTGTTACCCCGGAATAGGCACCCGCAGGTTCAACCATAACGATGGCGACATCCCCTTTAGATAGTGCCTGTTCAAGGGCCTCTTCACTATTGATGGGGATAACAACAGTATTTTCAATGTCAGCCGCAAGTATCCCTCTCGATTGGGGTACATCCCACGGTGGAGTTATCCCCACCATGAGGTGGTCTGAGAACCCAGCAAATTGACCACGAAACCTCACTACCTTGTTCCTCCCCGTATATGCGCGCGCCAATCGAACAGCGAGCATATTGGCTTCTGTGCCTGAATTCGTGAATTCAACATGCTCAGCGCAGGGGATAAGACGCGTTATAAGCTCAGCCCATTCAACCTGCAGTTCATGACATCCACCGTAGTGTGTCCCTTTTCGAATTTGTTCATCTACCGCCTCAATAAGAGATGGGTGTGCATGTCCTAAGAGCAACGCACCGTGTCCACCAAAGTAATCAATGTACTCATACCCATCCACATCCCACTCATGTGAACCCTTGGCAGATGCAATATAGAGCGGGAAGGGCACCATAAACCAACCATCATGCGTAACCCCCCGGGGGAAAATACCCGTTGCCTTGTCATAGAGTGTCTTCGATTTGGGAAACCGAGCGATGTATCGCTCCTCACTCAAGAAACGTTCCATAGTACCCTCTTTCTGGTTGCTAAGTTCACAAAATGTTTTGCCCTAGTAAGTGCCTGGCAGTGCATGAATCATCGGCAAATCCTTCATGGTCATAAGACCCGGTGAACTCGCAATCACCTTGGGAATTGCATTAACGACAATGGCTGCAGTGGCTATGTCGCCATGGGTGCCATCCTTTATGATCACCTCTATCTGAGGGGTGCCAGAGATATACACAGCATCATAGGATTCTTTAGCGCCTATATAAGCCTGAAAATCAAGGGATATGAGCTCCTTACCATTTTTCAGCCCATAACCTCCTTGTCTCACCCCTGCCACGCACCCTGGTTTGACCGTAATAAAATCACTTTTTACTTCAGTGTCAACGATTATCGGCTCGATTGTCTCCTTTATGTCATCAAGCTCCCACCTCAAACCAGTAGCAATCATTGCCACAGATTCAGTAAGACCCACATGTCTCAAGGTTCCTACCGCAACAAGTTTGCTGAACTCCTCAACGGTTTTTCCTGCCCCTATCTTCTCCTGAAAAGGAACACGACGCCGTGAAGCATCTTGAATCCTCACCGCTCTTATGTGCCTCACATCCTGACAGACGGCAGTCATGGCCAATGGCCATGTATCCATGAGAAATCCTGGATTAACCCCGGTGCCAAGGACTGTCACCCCATATTCTTTGGCTAACGAGTCAATGGATGCTGCCAATGATGGATATTTCTTATAGGGGAATGTCAACTCCTCACAGGTGGAGATGACATTGGCTCCGGCCTTGATCGCTCTTTCCAGCTGGGTATAAACCTCATTAAGAACCGATCCGATAGCGTGCAAAATAACATCAGGTTTCGTCTTGCGTAATACTGTATCGGCGTCCTCAGAAACAACAACCCCCAGTCTCC
>SMTZ1_10003687_pt1 | contig 15403 bp, 10 predicted proteins | sample DeeMarSWOR136_30_FD_25667 | JGI IMG/M metagenome (IMG submission 25667)
ACAACATACCTGAGGGTCTCGCCGTTGGCGTTGCCTTTGGTGCGGTGGCCTATAATCTGCCCTCCGCCACGCTTACTGCCGCAGTTGCCCTGGCTTTCGGTATAGGTATTCAGAATTTTCCGGAAGGGATGGCGGTCTCTATGCCGCTCAGGCGGGAGGGCCTGTCACGGGGCACGGCTTTCTTTTGGGGGCAGCTGTCCGGGATGGTGGAGCCCGTTGCAGGAGTGTTGGGAGCACTTGCGGTGCTCGTGGCAAGACCCGTTCTCCCCTATGCTCTTGCATTTGCCGCGGGCGCGATGATCTTCGTTGTCGTCGAGGATCTTGTTCCAGAAGCCCAGCAGGGAGGCAATACCGATGAGGCAACCATGGGAGCTATGCTCGGCTTCACTGTCATGATGTTTCTCGACGTAGCGCTCGGGTAAAAACTGCTCTAAAAAAAAAATTCGTATAAATTGGAAAAAATACTTGCCCAGGAAGGTGAAAAGTATTAAAGTAGCCGCAATAGAAAAAAATGCATGAAGCCGATAATTGGTTATAATTAAGTTATAAAAGTTCTTTTAAATCTTATTTATTCATTTGATAATCGTACTAAACTCATCGTTTTTACACCTTTGTTACCCCCGGTTTTCCTCCTTTCTCCGGGGGTTTTTTATTGCCTGTCACTTTTGTATATATAAAAGAACATTACATTTTCATACCGATGTGTGAAACTTGACATGTGCTTTTTATATTCATTATAAAACTCAATCATTTCTAAAGCCAGGTACCTGAACAAGGGGGAGGGTATGTACAAGATCAACATCGATGAAATCCCCGAACAGGGGATAAACCGCTCGTACAAACCGGGTGTTTCAATCCGATACCTCATTCTTGAGGAGTTCGGTGCACCGAACTTCGAGATGCGCTACTTCGAGCTCGAAAAGGGCATGGTGACCTCTATGGACCTGCACGAGTTCGAACACGAGATTTTCATATTGAAGGGAAGAGGAAAGCTCTTCCTCGAGGGCAGGGAGTACGATCTCAGGCCCCATGACGCCGTACTTATCGAGGGCAACGAGCAGCACCAGCTCCGTCAGGATGGCGACGGACCCTTCGGCTTCCTCTGCATCGTACCAAACGGTGTGAGCACGAGCAAGACGAAGGTCGATCTGAACTACGGAAAGAAGAGTTGAGGCCTCTATTCGTCACGCAGTGTGCTGATGAGGCTGCCCCTGGTAGCAAGGATCGAGGAGATGTAGATCCAAAACCCGCCGTTCAGCATCAATGCCGCGAGTATCGCTGCGATCAATCCAAGCGGAGGTTTCGGGCCCGGAGAGATGAGCTGTGGAAGCACTGCCACAAGGGCTGCGATACTTCCAGCACCGACCCCGATTCCCAATATGATTACATGCTCGATGAAGATAATCCAATGCAGCAATCCTTTGCCATAGCCGACGGCCCTCATGATCGCCAGTTCACGGCGCCGCTCCAGTATGTTCCTGTACACCATGATACCGAGCCCAAAGCTTCCGAGTATCAACCCGAGACCACCGAGCAGGAGAAAGATCGAAAGATAGGTATTGGTTACCCGGTTGAATACCTCGAGACCTTCCGCCGTAGGTGTTACCACGATCCCGAGATTTCTGAATGCACGCTTCAGTTTATCAGAGATCTCAACACTCCGTTCAGGAGGACTGTCGATCAGTAGCACACGGCTCCCGCTCACCGACGGGAAGTGGTCCAGGAGCATCTGTTCGGCAATGAGAATATTGCCCTGAAAGATTGAGTTGTCGAGCCCGGCTACGAGTTTGAGCTTCACCGGTTCCCCGTTTTCTCCTGTGTAGTCGATTGAATCGCCGAGCGATTTCTTCAAACCCCACGTTATGACGGTTTGATCTGCAATAGCAGGAACCGTATCGTCATCGAAGCGGTGTGTGAGCAGCAGCCAGGGATTCTCCTCATCTCCATCATGCACAGTTTTTGCGAATGAGAAGGCGTTCCGATCGGCAAACAGGTCCGGCTGAACACCGAGAACACGCGGGTTTTCAACACGGTTGAGGTTCAGGCAGCTTGCATCATCACCTTCGTATAGACGGAGCTGGATAAAACTGACGGAGCCCGGATTGTCCAGCTCCAGGCCGTACTGTTTGCGCCCACGTTCCGTATTCAGGTCATGAAGAATGGGGAGGGTCGTCTCAGCAAAGAGTGCAAATCCACCGGTCCCCGACGCTCTACCCTCAGCTTCTCTCAGAGGAACAGGCCGGTTCGAACTGACGGCGATAACCACGAAAATACCGCACGCGAGCATTCCCGCTGAGGCAAGATTTCGCCACCTGTTCTGCCTGAAGCTCTGTATAGCCAGTCGAACAACACGCATGCGCTGATCAGGGATTCTTTTTCGCTTTTTCTCCATGAAGGCATACACCAGGCTGATGCTCCCAAACAGCAGGAGAAATCCGGCGGCAAAGAGCTGTCCAGGGTTCAAAGCTATGTTGCCGCGCATCGTCACGACGAATATTATTGCAACACCGATGAGACATGCAACCGTGACCATGAGGCTCAGTGTAAAAGCATGGTGCCCCTGAACCGGACCGGGAGCCAGACGCAATGCCTGAACCTTCTCGAGAGGTCGCCTGGAAAGGCTTCCCGTGGCAGCCCAAACAACAAGTGTGACTAATAGTATACTCGACAGATATCCTTTGATCAGCGATTGAGGGGTGACAAACAGTGAAAGCCTTGCCGCTCCCACCGCATCCTGCCACATGGTGTTCAGACCGTGCAGCACTGCCCTGTTATAGATAATACCGATGGCTGTGCCCGCTGCACATCCCAAAAGGGCAAGGAGTACGCCTTCGATCATGAGGAGCGCCCTGACCGTAGATGACCGAAATCCCAGTGACATCAGGATGCCTGTTTCCTCCGCTCTTTGCGCTACGTTGAGAGCGTAGAGCAGGCCTGTGAGGAGTATCGCCGCAACAAGGATGAACATGCTGAGTCCGACGAAGAGCTGGCCGAAATCAACGGCACCGTACCCAGCGCGGAGACCCTGCTGCAACACAGGCTGAAAGATGAGGCTGAGCGATGCAGGGTCCAGCTGTGCCAGGATGCGCCCTTCCAACTCAGCTGTTGAATATGGCGTGTTTGTGTACCGAACGGCCGTCAACCTGCCAAACCGGTTCATCCACAGGCGCTGTGCAGCTTCCAGCGTGATGAAGGCTTTGGGGATTCCCCGGTACAGGTCCCAGTAATCCTGATCCTTCTTGCGTATTTTTTCGAGATCGATCGGTACACCCGGGTCCCAGTCCCTGCAGTTTTCAACCCCGGCGAGACCGGGAAAGGGCGGCATCAATTCACGGTATGCCGAACCCTTCGGGATGGGTATCACTGTACGAACCCTGAAGGTGCTCTCCCTTTCCTCGAGCTGGTTACCCGATCCTGCCGAGGGGACGTAGTAGGAAAGGGTGAGTGCATCCCCCGTAACCGCACCAAGATCATCGGCAAGCCACCGGGTTATGATGATTTCGTCGTTTTCCATGGTTTCGGGAATGAGCGGTTGTCCCGGTGCGGAGACGAATGAATAGGGTGTTTCGTGTATCCCCCTGCGAATTCCGTTGACGAAATAGGTCAGCACCCCCTGAGCCTGGCCGGACGTCTGAAATGCAGCTTCTTCGACGGAAGGCGCTATGAAGACGCGCTTGGAGCGGAGCTCGATGATGTCCTGATCCTGGAGTCTTCGCATTTCGAGGCCGGCGTCTGAAAGGGTCCAGAGTCCTCTCACCGCCTCCTGTATCGAATCGACGGACAGCTTCTCTTCGGTATTTCTCGCAACGAGGATCGTGTTGGCATACCCTGGTTGCCCGATCCTGCTTCCGAGCTGGGAAATCGAAACAAAGACGGTGGATGGTGATACCTGGTTCGCCCTCAGACTGAATCGTCCCAATTGAGAATCCGTGGCTATTGCCTGTACCTTCACGCGAAGCGCGACCGTGGAGAGGGTATCCGACGCGAGGTGTGCATCAGCCGGACTCTGGTGTACCTCTGGCACACGCACCAGGAAATGGTCCCCGACCTCCAATCCAATCCGCGCTGCGAGGGTTTGATTCACGATAGCGTGGTTCGTCTCAATATCACCGAGCACCGGTGTCTGCTGGCCGAGAAGCCAGAACCGGTCATCGATTCCCATGACCTGTACGTTGTTTACCTGCAGGTCTTTCTCGCTGTTGCTGGCTATACCGTGGACCAGGATTGAGGGGACCGCGGTAACAGCCAGGGTGGTGGAAAGCTCATCAGCGAGGCTGGTTCTGAAGAACCGTTCTTCAGTGTGGAGGGCAAACTCCGTTTTTCCCAGGCGGTCGTACACCAGCCTTTTCAGGCTCCCGCGCGCCGAGTCGCCGGTGACAAGGGCGCCTACAAGAATGGCGGTGCTCACCACGGTTCCGAGAAATACCCCCAGGTGCGTGCGCCTGTAGTGAATGAGGCTTCGAACAACCAGTTTCAGATACGTCATGATCCGCTGTTCATTCCACAAGTTTGCCGTTTATGAGTTTCAGCTGCCGTTTCATGAACCGTGCAATTGAGGGATCGTGGGTTACCGTGACTAGCGTTACACCACGCTTCTCGTTGAGATCGATGAGAAGCTGCGCAAGAAGTTCGGCAGATTGCTGGTCCAGCGAGCCGGTGGGTTCGTCCGCAAGGAGCAGTTTTGGCTCGTTCATCAAAGCCCTGACTACAGCGGCGCGCTGGCGTTCCCCTCCAGAGAGCTGACCGGGACGGTGATGGATCTGGGATGCCAGTCCGACCGTTTCAAGCAATTCGATCGCCCGTCTGGACATATCACGCGACTTCGATGGTCCGTACTTAGGCATGGTCGGTATCAGTACATTTTCCAGTACGGTGCATTGCGGCAACAGGTGGTGCAGCTGGAATACAAACCCCACCTCACGGTTTCTGATCATCGCAAGATCCCTGTCGGAGAGTCCTGACAGATTCCTACCCGCGAGCAAAACGGTTCCCGAGGAAGGGGTGTCCAGCGTTCCCATGATGTTCAGGAGGGTACTCTTTCCAGAACCGGATGGTCCCATGATGGCGATAGAATCTCCCCGATGTAGGGTGAGGGAAATACCCTTGAGGACCGGTATGGTACCGTGCTCCTCAGGAGCGGCGTAGCGCTTTTCGACATGATGGAGTTCCAGCACGGAAGATCCACCGGTTTGAACTGTTTCGCTGGTCCTATTTCTGATCATTGATTTATGCCAGACACGCACTGTAGATACGAAGCAGACGTTTTGCCGTGGTGTCTATACAGAACTTTTTATGAACCGATGCGCTGCCCTGCCTTCCGAGCGCCTCCGCCTTCTCAGGGTTGACGAGCAGAGTTCGCAGCGCTTCGGTCAGCGGTTCAACGCTGTTCGGTGAATACACTATACCCCCACCCGTTTCCCGGATCAACTCCGGAAAACCGCCGAGTTCGGGCTGCACGACCGGTACACCGAGAGCCAGTGCCTCGATAAGATATGATCCGAAGGCTTGACCCGACAGCGCCGGAACACTGAGAACGCTCAGGGAACGTAAAAATCTTATACGATTTTCTCTGTCAAAACCTTGCACAAACTCGACATCCTCCAGAACACCGCTTTGACCGAATCGTTTTTTCAGACCCTTGATGAATTTCCTGTCGTCACCTGTGTAGCCCCCGGCAATGCGGAGTTTTGCCTCATGCAGCAGTTTGTCCCTTTTCAGGTGGATGAATGCTTCGGCGAGTAATTCCACACCCTGCGGTTTTGAGGTCCGTGAGAGGAACCCGATAACGGGCGGCGTAAGGCACAGGGCTGCCGGACTGTAGTGTTCAAGCTCGATTCCGTAGTAGGTAACGTGAAGTCGTTTTTTCGGTATCTTCATTTTCTCCTGCATCTTGTCTGCATAGTACTGGCTGACCGGTATAAAGGCATCCACCTCTGCAGATCTTTCGGTGAGTATGCCCCACACGAGCTTTGCAGAACGGTGATCCATTGCATCCACCCAGGTGTCCTCATCCTGTAACAAACAGGTAACCGGCAAGGCAGTTTCCTGTTTGATCCGCCGCACCAGTCCGAGCAGGAGGGCATTTGACAGGTGCACGATATCCGGCCTTGCGTCATCGCGCAACACGGAAACGAGTCGTTCGAGCTCTTCCGCGTGCGCCCCCTCTTCACCGCTAAGCAGGGACAGGGTCAGCTCACCCAGGCTCGCGGCTCGCGTTGATCCTGCCTTCCTGGCCGCCACGTTGAGCAGCAGAGGCGAGTCGAGGAGGCGCGTGAACCACAACGGTGCCTTTCTGAGTACAGGAAACCTGTATGTAAGGTAGACGTTTATCGCTCCATAAAAAAGAGGCAGGGACGATTCGGCATCGGAATCCTCCACAAAGGATGGAAGATACATGGGGACCACGGTTACGTCATGTCCGAGCCTGCGTATTGCATTGACCAGATCAATATCCCGCACACAGTTTTCACAGTAAAAACTGCCGCCGGAACCGGGAATGATATAAGCGATCCTCATAACCTATTTCCCAAAACCGTACACAACGCCGTCGTCCGAACCGATTATCACCATGCCCTGTGCCACTGCCGGTGAGGAGGTGATACCTTCTCCGATTTCATAGGACCAGAGCTCTTTGCCATCCTCCAGTTTCAGCATATACACAAAGCCGTCGGTGGAACCAACGGCGACCTTGTCGCCGCAAATGACCGGGGAGCTGTCGACCTCGCCTCCTGCCGCAAAAGTCCATATCCTCTTACCGTTTCTGCGGTCGACACAGTGCACTTTCCAATCTTTTGAGCCTGCGATCACCCGATCTTCGGTGACCGCCGGTGATGAGAAGAAGGCGCCGCCTTCATCATCATCGCCGTACTCCCACAAAATCCGACCCCTCTCAAGGTCCACGCTTATCAACCTGTTCCCGTAATGCCCCAGGTATGCACACCCTCCGTACACAGCGGCAGACGCAGCGATGTACGATCCCGCGTGTATCTTTAAAGATAGGGTACCATTTTCCACTGAAACGAGATGCACGTACGCATCGCAGCCGCCGAACACCACCTGCTGACCGTCTTTCTCATACAGAGAGGGTGCGCCGTTGATGAAGTTTTCAGTTTCGTACTGCCACACCCGTTTACCCGTATCTGCATCGACACAGTACAGGATGTTGTCATAGCTTCCGATCAGTATCCAGTATCCCTTCCCGCTCGCCGCTGAGACCCAGTTTGCAGAGCCAGCTATTCGGTTTCCCGTTTCGTGGGTCCAGCGTACTGTGCCGGTGCGACTGTCGATGGCGTAGAACATTCCGTCCAAAGAACCCACGTAGACTGTGCTCTTGAGGATGAGCGGGGACGCCTCCACGGCCACTCCTGTGTCGAATTCCCAGATCTTTCGCCCGTCCTTGAGGCGGAGGGCATACACCTTGCCGTCGGTGGAACCGATGTACACAGTCTCCTTGTCTATGACGGGGGAAGATTTGATTTCGTCCCCCGTTTCGAAGCTCCAGAGCAGCCGCATGGAATCCGGCAGGCTGCCCTCCGCCACACCGGTCAGGCTGCGGTCGCCGCGGTAGATGGGCCATCTGTAGCCGTCCCATCCCGCAGAACACGTTGCGGTACGAAACAGGCACCAGACAAATATGCAGAGTACTGAGAGGAGGGCGTATCGTTTCATGGAATTTTCCTGTGTTTCGTGGTTCGGGTTTTCATCGTGCCACCAGTGCTCCTGTGGGACAGGCCTCGGTGCACTCGAGAGCACTTTTTTCGAGACCCCGTGCCAAAGTTTCCCCGAAGGGAACAGCTACGCAGACACTGTAGCTCCGCCCCTTGAAGTAGAGGCCGTAGTGTTCGTTCCTCTGTTCAGTGAGTCTGACGCATCGCCCGCATTTGATACATTTCGAAGGTTCATACAGGATATGAGGGTGTTCAAGAATCCTCTCATAGCGAGTGCGCTCCTGCACCCGGTAGCGATGCCCCGTGGCGCCGTACTCATGGGCATAGGTCCTGAGCAGGCACGCATCCTTTTTACCGCAGTCACAGTGCAGGCAACGCGCCGACTCGCGTGCAGCTTCTTCGCGTGTAAAACCATATTCATTTTCCCCGGAAGGGTGGATTCGCGGTGATCGGGACGCTCCCTGAAGAAACGCGTCCATTTCTCCGTCACGCAGTGTGCCCATATGCAGGTCGAATCTCTTCCCCGGAACATCGGCCTCGCATTCACCAAGATACCGGTGTACACCGAAGGCAACCGATCTCCCGTTGGCAACAGACCGGGCCGCGATGCGGCACGGCCGAACCGCACTGCCACCTGCGAATATCCCTTCAAGGGAAGTTTCGAAGGTCTCCCGGTTTATCTGAATCCCCTGTTCCGTCCGGCGAATACCGGGACTGCCCGCGATCACGGGTGTGGCAATACCTGTCGTGATGACGATCGCATCGAATCGGCGGCGCAGATCACGGAGGTCCACGTCCTTTCCAAGCGACCTGTTCATCAGAAAGATCACGCCAAGCTCGCGGATACGGTTGATTTCATGGTCGAGGACAGGACGGGGAAGCCGCTCTTTCGGGATTTGTGTACGCAGAGAGCCCCCCGGTTCATCCTGATCGTCGAAAATCGTGCAGTCGTGGCCCAGGAGTCTGAGATGATATGCTGCCGACAACCCTGCCGGTCCGGCGCCGACCACGGCCACCTTTTTTCCTGAAGAATGTGAAACAGTGAGGGCCTCCGAAGTATCCCCCGTGATGCGGTATTCCGCCGCCGCTTGCAGTGCGAGACGTATGGAGACTGGTTCATCATACGATCCCCTCCGGCATGCCCTTTCACAGGGCGCGGGGCAGATATATTCGATTGTCCTGAAGAGCGGGATCGGAGTCAGTTGTGTGGAACGCACTCTCCCTGACATATCCCGGGCGATCTTCCCGAGCATGACGGGTATGTCAAGATAGAGCGGGCAGGCCCGGGTGCAGGGAGACTCGCAGTCGCCCACATGCTCCCGCAACAGCAGCTCCAGAATGTTCCTTCTCGCTTCACGAACCGCTTCGGTATTTGTTTCGATGACCATACCGTCGGTCACCGGTGCGGAGCAGGAGGGAAGGAATCGCCCAGTAACCGATTCCTGTACCAGGCACACCATGCATGAGGTAAAGCGATCGATGCTTTCCATGTGGCACAACGTCGGTATCTCGATTCCCAACCTTTGAGCTGCTTCGAGTATCGTGGTTCCCGATGGGACCTTCACGCCTCGATTGTCGATTCTGACTGCTGGCATGGTTTGTTTCATTTCCTCTCAGTCAACGACAACTGCTTCTGACGGGCACACGAGCATGCAGGTGCCGCACCGCACACAGGTTTCTGCATCGATTTCATGCCTCTCGTAGGGCCTCATCGTGATCGCATCAACGGGGCAGTTCTGCGCGCAGCGGGTGCAACCGATGCAGTCATCGGTGATCCGATAGGTGATGAGGGCCCTGCATTTTTTTGCAGGACACCGCCCCTGTGCGTGAGCCTCATACTCATCCCGAAAATAGCGAAGGGTCGACAGAACAGGATTGGGTGCGGTGCGCCCGAGCCCGCAGAGACTTCCCTGCCGCGTCACCTCCGCCAGGTGCTCCAGTTCCTCGACGTCATTCGCTGTGCCCGATCCTGCGCACAGCCTCTCCAGTATCTCGAGCATGCACTTGGTCCCGATCCTGCAGCTCGTGCACTTGCCGCAGGACTCTCGCTGCGTGAACGCCATGAAGTAGCGCGCGATGTCCACCATGCAGTCGCTCTCGTCGAGCACGATCAATCCCCCGGACCCCATGATTGCACCGGCGGCGACGAGCGCATCGTAGTCAACCGGTGTGTCCGCGAGATGCGCCGGGACACATCCACCCGAAGGCCCTCCCACCTGAATGGCCTTGAGTCTCTTTCCCTCTCTGATACCGCCGCCTATGGTTTCCACGATATCCCGAAGCGGGATTCCCATGGGCACCTCGATCAGTCCCCCGCGGACAATCTTTCCCGCAAGGGCAAAAGTTTTAGTGCCTGAACTGGTTTTCGTGCCGATACGAGCGAACTCGTCGGGACCGTTCCTGAGTATCCACGGTATCAGTGCAAAGGTTTCAACGTTGTTCACCAGAGTGGGTTTATGCCAGAGACCATCGCGGTCGGGATAGGGAGGTCGAAATCGCGGCATGCCGCGGCGTCCCTCGATGGCCGCAATAAGGGCGGTTTCTTCTCCCGACACAAAGGCGCCGGCCCCTTCGACGAGCTCGAGATGGAGGGGTGATTCCGTCTCCATTATGTGCTCGCCGATGATCCCCTCCTCCTCGCAAAGCCGGAGTGCTTCCCGCACACGCCGTATGGCAAGAGGATACTCGGCCCGTATATAGATGAATCCCCTGCGCACACCCAGGGTCAGGGAGGCGATAGCCATTCCCTCGATGACGCGGAAGGGGAAGGACTCGAGGATCATGCGGTCCATAAATGCGCCGGGGTCGCCCTCATCACCGTTGCATATGAGGTACTTCGTCTCATCCCCGGCCTCCAGGACGCTCGACCATTTCCTCGCCGTGGGGTACCCGGCGCCTCCGCGGCCCCTGAGCCCGCTTCTCGCAATGGTTTCGATAATTACTCCGGGAGACAGCTCTGAACATCTCCTGAGCGCTTCGAAGCCATGCTTTTCGACATACCTCTGCAGATCGAGCGGGTCCAGGGTCCCGCAGAGCTCAGTCACGATATGTCTCTGGGTGCCCCAGTAGAGTGAATCGAACCCCTGGCGCGGTTCCGCAGGGTAGCGGATGGGGGGATCAAGGAGTTCATCTTTGAGCAGCCTCTCCATGAAGCGGGATGCCGTGCTGGTGATTCGGCGGCTCAAACCAGCCGGCTTGAAATGCCGGGACAGGAGATCGCCTGCATCGTCCGGCCGCACCCTGCCGTATTGGAATCTCTTTCCGCCGGAGAGGGCGACTTCAACGAGGGGCGCTTCGTAGGATATACCGGTACATCCCACGGTTTTAACGTCCACGGGCATCCCCATTTCATTCACCCGTCGTTTGAAAGCTCTGTACACATCTGCAGCACCTGCTGCGGTACAGCTCGAGCAGGTGCACATGCGGACCTCTCCCTCGATGCGTATCTGGCCCCGCAGTAGCGTGTGTTTTTGTTTCGTACCGGTTTCAGTCGTTTCCTGGGAAGCCAGAAAATCCTGAACCACACCCGCCACTTTCTGCGTGTCCAGGTAGCCATAGGTGACGTCGTCGATCTGCACCGCCGGGGCAAGCATGCAGCATCCGAGACAGGCGACCTTGTCCACGGTGAAGAGCCGCTGCTTGTCCGTATCTTCCTGCTCCGGAATGGAAAGTTGATACTTGAAGGCGTCGAAGATCTTCTCGGCCCCCTTTACGTGGCAGGCGGTGCCGATACACACCTTTATCCGGTGACGGCCGGCAGGTGTAAATCGAAACTGGGCGTAGAAGGTCGCAACCCCCTCTATTTCTGCCGGACGTATCCGGCTTATCTCGCAGACCCTGCGCAGAATGGGTTCGGGCAGGTAGTTGTATCGATTCTGTATGGCCTGAAGTACGGGGATAACGGCACTGCGATCGCGACCAAAGAGGTCGAGGAATTCGTCAGCCGCATGCACATCGATCTCTTCGTTGATGTCGACTGCAGCATGTGAAGTGCGTTGTTTCATATCATCTACCAATACAGAAGAGGTGGCGCTCTCCTCGAATATAGATACGGTTTTTGACAAAGGCAGAGGTGCAGGTAGACGGCTCCCCGAGCGGCGACGCGCCCATGAATGTGTACTCCCGGTCCGCCTTGAATATCTGCATCACACCGGAGCGGTCCATGAAATACACCCCGTCGCCTGCAAGAACGGGTGAAGAGTAAAAACCCTCCTCAAATTCCTGCACCCAGTACACTTCGCCTGTCTTTGCATCGAAACACGTCACCACACCATAACTGGTCCCGAGGAAGAGATACTCTTCGGTAGCCAGCGGGCTTGACGCATCGGGAAGATCCTCGTATGCTTCCCACACGATCCCCCTGGTCTCATAGCTGATGGCTGCGAGCATGGCGTACTGATTGACTGTAAAAACCATTTTATTCGCGTATGCGGGTGACGGCCCGACTTCGCCCCACAGGCACTCCACGCGCCACAGCTCCCTGCCGTTGCGCGGATCGTAGGAGGTGACGAAGGGTGTGGCATTGAGGATAAGCTCAGGACGCCTCCCCGTGTACACCAGGATGGGTGATGCCCAGGAAGCGGTGACATCCCGCAAGGTTTTCCAGACAACTTCCCCCGTTTGTGTATCCAGCGCGAGAAGCTTGGGCTCGCTTTGGTCGTCGTACTGCACGAGAAGAAGATCACCGTACACCACCAATGAGGATGCGTGTCCGTAGTGGTTGTCTGGGAGGCCGAGGTTCTGGGCCCATACCTGGTTACCCTCATAATCGAAGCAGGCAACGTCTCCTGTGGGAAAAATTGCGAACACGCGTGCTCCGTCGGTCGCCATGCTAGGCGCGGCGTATCCGGTGTCCTCACTGACTATCGGCGGCTCTGCGGGTGAACCCGGTATGTTGTCCACCGGGCGTTGCCACAGGATGGCACCGTTGCCGGCATCGAAGCAGTATACTTCCTGAATGGTTCCGTTGGACCCGGAGAGAAACACCCGGTTCTCCCACACGATCGGTGAGTTGGAACCCGGCAGCGGCACTTCAATTTCCCATAAGACGCCTTCACCGGTGGAACCGTTCCAGTGCAGGGGATAGTCACCGGGCACAGCCCGGGCGCTCCCGCCCGGGCCTCTGAAACATGGCCAGTTGTTCACCAGATCCTCGGCATCGAGGATGTTCTCCACGAACTCCCCGTCATCGACCCACTGCGTACCGGCGGCGGTATCTTCGGCGACCGGTTCCTGCCCGGACAGGGATCCGGCGGCAGCCTCGTCGAGTATGCTCTGTGTTAGAAACGACGTCACCAGTGCTGCAGCCATGATCAAACCACCGCCGGCAAGAATCAGCCTTCGTGTGACGATCGATGTCCTGTCCTGGTCTGCCTGAGCGCCGGCCCCACCCGGTGATGGGAGCTTTCTGGTGTAGATTGTAATAATCTTGAGGCATATGAGCAGCACCCCCACCCCTCCAAGAATGAGGTAGCTTCCAATCCGAATCTGCCACAATCCGGTGAAGAACGCCCTGCGCACCAGGAGGTCAAGTGCACGTATCTCATCCTTCAGCGATTCGTCCTCCGGTGCCTCCGCGAGTCTATCCACATATGCCTGTATGAGCGTGCTGTCGAGAGGATGGGAAGCCCGAAGCCGTACGTAGGTGGTAACCATCAGGATACAGACGATCAGCGAAAATGCTCCTGCAACAACGGCTGCTCCGCGGGTCACCTGCAGTATCCCTTCGGGGGACCACGGCAGCCGCTTCTTGTTACGGTTCATGGACAATGACTCTACCCTTTTTATCTTTTCTCAACAGCTGCTCCCTCGGACAGGAGGCGAAGCATCGACCGCAGCTGAAACATCCTGCCCTGTCCACCTCGTAGCGGTCCCTTCTCTTTCTGATCGTAAGTTCGATCAACCTCAGGCTCAGAACGAGGCCGAGGAAGCAGCCCAGAATGAATCCCCCCCGCTTGAAACCGGCCTGCAATGCGAGGGCCTCGCTGAACAGCTCCCTTTCAGGCTTGCCGGATTGACGGAATGTCTCGCTCTCAAGGGTTGTATCGAACACTTTTGAGGTATTTTCGCGCGCCACCTGCTCGGCGAGCAGTACGGTTCTGTTGATACGGGAAAGGGGCACATTCAACCGTGATCCCACAAACCCGCCCCCGGCGATGAGTACCGGGATAAGTATGAATAACAACAGCATGCGTCTGGTCTCCCGCTTCAGAGGAAGGATTGATGTGTCAGCATACGGCGCCTGTATCAGCCCGAAGGGGCAGGATTCTTTGCACAGGCTGCACTGTACGCACTCATCGGGTGTGATGGTCACGTGCCACTTCGAGAACCTCGACATCCACCTCAACAGCACGCTGTAGGGACAGAGGAACCGGCAGTAGGGTCTCCCGATGAATACACCTGACAGGAGGAAGGCCGTGCTGTAGAGGAGTCTGTTCAGTGACGCACTTCGGCGGAAGAAGCTCACGAAGGGGTCGAAACGGCAGACGAAGAAACCTGAGCCCGTTGCAACGCCAAGGATGATAAAACCCAGGTATGCGAAGGGAATCATACCCAGGGCCTGTGAGAGCCAGCCTGGAATTTTGACCGGCTTCAGGAGGAAAATATCCTGCATGGCGCCGAGGGGACAGACTGCAGCGCAGAAGGTTCTCCCAAAGAAAAGCGAGAAGAGAAGTGGTATGGTGAAAAAGGCCACCACGACAAACGGGATTCGATACAGGGGATCAAACAGCACCAGGGCGATATTCTGCGTTGCGCCTACGGGGCACACGCACCCCTTTCTCCAGAACCCGAAGTAGAGTAAAGAGAAGATCATGAGGGAGAAGACACCGATACGTGCCCGCTTCTTGATGACGAAGTAGGATGCAAGGGCGAGGCAGATGACGAGCACAGCCACGTCGATGTATTCGAGCACCTGAGCTCTTGCAGGAGGTGTGAAGGTTTTCGGGAGCACATAGCCTGATTCAAACTCCGGATGGGGAAACCGTATGATCGCGAAACCCTGATTCGTTCCAACAAACAGTATGACAAGGGCAGCTGCCAGTAAAAGGAACCTTCGAACAGTCATATGGGTGATTCAGCCTCTATTCACGATTTCATCTTTTAGGATGTACGGTGTTTTTGCCGAAACCCTTCTGAATGCGCCCGAGGGACACTTCTGTGCAATGGAACATTCATTGCAGTTCAGGCATCGGTCGTGACGTACCTGGAGGAAGAGAGAGCCGTTCCCGAATGCCGTGCATGCCTTTACGCACTTTCCGCAGGCAATGCACAGGGTTTCGTCGATCGTATATTCGAAGTAGGGGTCTTCCACAAAGGTCCGTGTGATGGCACCTGTCGGGCAGAGACGGTTGTGAGCTGCAGTGTCGAGCGCCTGAGCGTTCTGCCTCAGATACCCGCTGCACAGGTCGCAGTATCCGCATATTGCATAGGCATGTACGCACTTCACCGCCGATGGTTCGAGTACGCAGTTTTTGGCGCAGTTGCCGCACTGCACACAGATATTCGGGTCGATCTGCCACACCGTGGCCTCTGTTCGGGATTTAAACACTGCAAAACCTGCACAGCTCCCGAGCACAGCGGCAGTGACCAGACGCGTTGTTTTCCGGAAGAGCTCACGTCTGGTTAATTTTGCACCCCTTTTCTCATCAGACATTGGAGACTCTAGTGTAGATACGTATGAAGCCCGCCCCGGGGTCGAGAACCAGTATCTCCCCCCGCGCATTGATTGCAACATC
>SMTZ1_10003689_pt1 | contig 15401 bp, 8 predicted proteins | sample DeeMarSWOR136_30_FD_25667 | JGI IMG/M metagenome (IMG submission 25667)
CGAACAGGCTTGTGAAGGCGATAAGGCTGAAGACGGCCGCGGCCACCCAGCCGATCGAGCCGAAGACGCGAATCTGGGGAAACTTCTCCGACGGCGCATGGGTCATGGCGATGGCATTAGTCAGACTCCACGTCGGCATGTAGCAGAACATCCCTAACAGCAGGATCGCGAACAGCGCCGCCGGATTCGTTTGTCGAGCACCCAGGAAAAATAACGCAGCACAGCCGAAGTTCAAGGCCGTCAATACCTTCTGACTGGCGAAATGACGGTCCGCCACCATGCAGATGACCGGAGCCACCAGACAGCCCAGCGGCATGACACTCAGGATCCAGGCCTTGTAGGCCCCTTCAATCTCCATGTTCGTCAGGTAGGCCGCCAGGGGCACCCACCAGACGGCGAACATCATGTACTGCAGAAACATCATGACGCTCAGGCGAATCCGTACACTCATACTCATCCCATTCATTTCATAGCTCCTTTATCAATCGCGAGTTCTCACGAAACCTTCGAAATGATACCATAATGAAAAAGAGTCAGCCAGAACAAACATGTACAAAGTACTCCCCTGTACGGACTTCAAGACCAGCATCCGACTCAGGCCCTCGCTGCGCCTGTCTTTGCAATGGGGACAGCCGGGCCGAATCTTGCAAATCTCGAAACCATAGTGGCTGGCCGAACCTCGACAGTTGTCGGTAAAAGATCCCGAAAAGGGGTCATCGGTGCGCAGCTCAGTGCGCTCTGGTTGGCTGGTAGGGCCGGTCTGAGAGATTTTGGCAACAGAAAAGGTGACAAGAACACAAAATGGTAGAAGTTATGGGACAAGTATAGTATCATAGGCCCCAGGAAGACTTAATAATGTTGCTGGGCCCGTTCTTTGAGAAACCTCGGCGGAGTTTTTCACGGGCTGAAGAATCTCTTGCCGTTAGTGTCGTAGCACCATGTTAGACATCCAAGAGCTTCACTAAACAATGTCTTAACAGAGGAACAAAGAGATGATGAGCAGGTATTGTTGTTCACGACGCGTTTTTCTAAAAGCGATGGGCCTTGGGGCTGTGACCGCCCTGATAGTTGGATGCTCCGGCTCTTTAAGCTCATCAGCCGGCAAAAGGAAACAACCGAACATTATTCTGATCTTTGTGGATGACATGGGTTATGGTGATATAGGGTGCTACGGCCACCCCACGATTGCCACCCCCAATATCGACCGTATGGCAAGTGAAGGAATGAAGTTCACGCAGTTCCACGTTGCTTCCAGCGTATGCACACCCAGCCGTGCCGGTTTTTTGACGGGCCGGCTTCCGATCCGCAGTGGGCTGACACGAGTGCTTATTCCACAATCGACCGGTGGCATTCCCGAAGAAGAGATTACTGTTGCCGAACTGCTCAAAGGCGCAGGCTATGCAACGGCCTGTATAGGTAAATGGCACCTGGGCAGCAAGCCGAAGTACCTACCTTCGAACCATGGATTCGACTACTATTTTGGCATTCCCTACTCGAACGACATGAGTCCCGGAACGCAGCCGGATAATCCCTTGTTCAAGGACCAGCCTCCGACACCATTGATCCGCAATTTCACCGTCACCAACCCGGACAAAGAGCCCGACCAACGCTATCTGACGAAGTGGTACACACAAGAGGCCATTGGCTTCATGCAGGCCAACGCCGGCAAAAGGCCATTCTTTCTTTACCTGGCACACACAATGCCGCACGTACCGCTGTTTGCCAGTGAGAAATTCCGCGGTAAGAGTCTGCGCGGGCTTTACGGTGACGTCGTCGAAGAGTTGGACTGGTCTTGCGGCGAGATATTGAAAACACTCAAGAAGTTGGGTATTGAGGACAACACACTGGTCGGCTTCACTTCCGACAACGGCCCCTGGCTTGGCAAGAAGCTTGATGGTGGCTCAGGGGGGCTGTTTTACGAAGGTAAGGTAAGCACCTGGGAAGGCGGATATCGTGTGCCTGCTATTTTCCGCTGGCCCGGACGCATTCCGGCAGGTGTGACAAGCCCTGGGTTTGCAACGACTATGGACCTATTCGCCACGTTCGCCAAACTCGGCGGCGCCGAAATACCAAAAGACCGTATTATCGACGGCAGTGACATTTCACCGATACTTTTTGATACCAATCCCGGACGCGAGGCCTTGATGTTCTACTATTTCAGTGAGGAGCTTTGGGCAGTCCGAAAAGGCCCCTGGAAAATCCACGTCAAGACAACCAGCCCGGCATCGGTAAGCACCTGGGGTGAGTGGCCAATCGAAGAGCACGATCCGCCGCTATTGTACCATGTCGAACATGATCCGTCTGAGAAATACAATGTTGCCGACAAACACCTTGATGTGGTACGAGAGCTTTTGGAGGTGATGAAAGAACACCAGGCGAATCTTGTTGCCGGTAAGCCACAACGTTAGAGTGGCGATAGTGGTCAGAGGTTCTCATGATAAGAAATACGCACTTAAGAGACACAGCAAGATTGTTGTTTCTGGTTGTCGTACAGGTCCTCGTTCATGCAGAGGATCAATCGCCGCCGAGCGTTACGCGTCAGCAACTGCGGCAGATGATCAAGAGTCTGGCCGGCGAGAAGGATTCCAATGTGCGCAAGGCCAAAATCAGGGAGATCCATCAGACGTATGGCAAGCCCTGGCTCAATGTGGTAACCAAACACACGCGTTACCAGCCGCCCGGACAGCAAGGGCCCACAACCAGGGAATTCGTGTTCAAGCAAACAGCGAAGCGACCGCTGAAGATATTCGTTGACTTCCCGCCGGACTGGAAGCCGACCGACCGTCGCGCGGCGATCGTGTTCTGGCACGGCGGTGGATTCACGCAGGGCAATGCGGGGCAGTTTTTTCCCCAAGCACAATATTTTACCAAACGGGGGATGGTTGTGGCCCGACCCGAATATCGTATTCGTGATCTCGACGGCTCCCTGCCGCATGAAGCGGCTGAGGACGGTATCAGCGCCATGCGCTGGTTCAAAGCGCGGTCCGGCGAGTTCGGCATCGATCCGACGCGAGTGGCAGCAGGCGGCGGATCGGCCGGCGGCTGCATGGCTTCGATCGTTGGCACGATCGACTGTAAGAAGCTCGCTGAGGCGGGCTACATCGGCAAAGAAGATGATCAGAGCATCTCGCCACGACCGTGCGCAATGATCCTCTACAACCCGTTCGTTGACTTCTTCGAGCCACTCAACGACCGCCACCTTTGGGAAGAATGCGTGATGCTTGGGCGAGATCCATTCGAGTTGGAGAGCGTGTATCACGTGATCTCTGCCATCGAGCACCTCCATCCTGAATCGCCCCCTTCGATCATTATGTTTGGCACTAAAGACGCCTTCTATCCGCAGCAGATCCGTTGGATTGTCAAGTGCCGCGAACTCGGTCTGGCATGCCATGACTACGTGTACAAAGGCGAGGTACACAGTTGGTATAACAACTCGCCGCACCTGGAATACACCACCCAGAACGTGGACAATTTCCTGGTCGAGATCGGCCTCTTGGATGATGAGCCCAAGGTCGAACTACCCCGCAAGCAGATCAGTCCCAATCGCCTTAAGATTCAAGAGGACAAATACGCTCAGAAGACCGACTGGGACGAGCAATCCAAGTTTCGCCGCTATGTGCAAGAACACGGCATCAGATTAATCCCGTTCAAACACTACGAGGAGAAACACTGACCCAAATGCAGTTTGTTGAGCCGAATCCAACGCCGTGTCCAGGCGCCAAGGCTCGCAAATGTGCTTTGGCTACCGATGATTCGCCGTCCCGGATACAGCGAAAGTCGGGGTAGCTTTCTACTGTCTTCGAACGTGTTTGGTGGGCCGCACCTTTTAGCCGCTCTTGCCCATGCATATCAAACGACCGTTCATGGTGGAGATGTACAACCGGCCGTTGGCAGCGATCATTCCGTCAAAGACTGGGGGCGATTCGAGCCGATACTGGGCGAGCTTCGTGCCATCCTCGGCGGAAACGGCCCAGAGAAGCCCGCCCTGGGCACCATCAAGCGCATCACTCTGGGCTTTCAGCTTTGCCTGTACTGCTGGCTCGAGCGTGCGGCCCCAGATATTCTCCTCATCGACGACATCCGGCGGACCAGCTACGAACAGCGTTCGATCTGCCAGGACCATGGCCCGCGCAACCACCTCGGGCTTCTCAATCATCCATTTGCGACGAACCGCACTAAGATCCGACTCCGGACGCTTGGCCCGGTTCTTCCAGTTGGTGATGTCCTGGGGAATCTTGGCCTTGGCGACACGGGCGACCCGATCAGGATCGAACTGCTTGTCGGCCGCAAAGAGTCGGTATTCCAGTACAGACGAGTTACACAGGTACTGTGGGTGACGACCGTAGCCATAGACGGAGTCGTCATCAAAGGCCAGAATCCGGCCGCTTGGAACAAGCCTCGCAGCAACAGGCCACTCAGACCATCCTTCGCCCGCGTTCTTACCGTAGATCCAATAAGACCGATGGAACCAGGAGTCGTCCAGAAATCCTGTCGGGCAAAACAGATGGATTCCTTCGCCTTCTTGATCGGTCTGGTGCTCGGGGTCGATGACCGCACGGCGTCCGTCCAGGTTGAACCGCTGGGACCTCATGTACACGAACTTGCCGTCGCCGGAGAGGACGTCCGGCAGCGCGACGGGCATCTTCTTCTGCTGAATTCTCGTCTGCAAGTTCTGGCCCGTTCTCGGATCACGGTCGTCCAGAACGGTCTCAGAAATTTTGTTTCCGGTCAGTGGGTCGAGACGCAGCAGCCGCATGCCGCCGTCCAGAAACACCGACCGGCCGGCGAGGGCGTAGGCGACTCCATCCTGGATCAACACGCTGCCCGATACAGGCCAAACGGACTCAAGCTGCTCGTAGGACATCAGCCGCAGGTCATGTGGAGCCGCCCGGAAACGCCAAGCGAGCGCCCCATCCGAAGCGCGAAGGCAGTAGACCCAGCCGTCGGCTGAGCCAAACAGCACGCGCGCTTTATGGACCGCCGGGGGCGAGTCCACCCGGGCACCGGCTGTGTAACTCCAGAGCTTCGTGCCGGAAGCTGCGTCGAGGGCATGCACCGTGTGGGTATCCACAGATGCCACAAACAGCTTCCCATCTGCCACCACGGGCTGCGTAATTCGGCCCCCAAGCTCCGTCTGCCAAGCTTGTTTCAGTGTCGGAGGGACCTTCGTTCCGGCACGTCCGCTCCTGGCGGAATCGTGGCGGTACATGGGCCAATCGCCCGTATCTCGTGTTTCGTATCTCGTGTCTGGTATTTCGTTGTAAGCCGGTCCGCGTTGCAGACGATCGGCGTCTAACGGCGCGGGTTGCTTCTTCTGCAGGGCTGGGGCCAGAACGTTGAAGCCGGCCAGTTTTGATTGGTAGTAGCAGGCACATGCATTCGGCGTGGCGTAGATCAAGCCGTTGCACGGCATCACGCCGTAGAAGCACCCCCCGCGGACCCAGTGGTGGATCTCCCACTCCTTTGTCCGCGGGTCGATAAACTCGGTGCCGATCCACGACGGGATGATGTACCTATCCGTCGCCTTGCTCGGATAGCATCGCTGGTGCATGATGGCGAAGGGGTTGACGTCGGGTTCGAACTCGCGCTTGACATCGCCTGTGTGCGGATCCCGACCTGTGAACACGCCTGTAGACCGCGGCTGCGCGCTGGCGATGTCGCCCGACCAGACCAGCCCGTCGATGACGAAGATATCCTCGGGACAGAAGTGCCCGGACGCATGCAGTTTCGAGGTCCACAATTCTTGGCCGTCCTTGGCCGACAGGACCACCAGTGATCGCTTCTGTCCGGAGAAGAGGACCACGTCCTTGTAGATCAGCGTCGACGGCGACCAGCCGGTGGGGATGAGTGAGCTACGCCCGACAGGCGTTCGCCACAGCTTGTTGCCCGTGCCATGTTCAACGCAAACGACCGCTTCTCCGTCGTGGTAAACCACGCGCTGCCCGTCGGCCGCCAGCGACATCGGCACGATCTTGCTCTCAATCTTCCAGAGAAGTCTGCCCGTCCCGGCGTCGAGAGCCATCAGTGCGTCGACCGTTTCGTCCCAGCCCCATCGCGCACTGGCTCGGTCTCGCTCCGTCCAGCAGTTTGCATTTTCCTGCTGGTACTCAACCGGCGCGCGGTCGGGGTTGACGACCAAGAACAACGCTCCATTCACGGAAACCAGCTCCTCGACGGTTTTGGTACCCGCATACGTGCGAATCGTCTCGCCTGTCACCGCATCGATGGCGCTGAGCGGGGCGTTGATGCCGAGCGTCGTGTAGACTTCATCGCCAATCGCGATGAGCCGCCGCGTCAGTCTCGCCGGGCCGCTCTTGAGCGGGAACAGATGATTGTACCACTCCGGCAGCTCACGCTTCCACAGGACCGTTCCGTTGAAGGCGTCTCGGGCGGTCAGGAACCATCTGGGAGGTAGCTGGATGGAGTCCCTCGGGCCTTCATCCATGATATAGAATATCCGTCCGTTCGCCGAGACCAGCGCGTTGAGGCTCGCCGAGTGTTCGTGGCTACGCGCCCAGCGCGGACTGCCGACCCACTGCATGCGGCGGGGCGGGCCGACAACCGAATCATGGGCCACAGCATTGCCGCTTGCATCGTGCAGGTAATGCGTCCATTCGTCTATTTCCTTCGGCCAAGGCTTAACGTGCTTTGTCCATTTGCCGTCAGCCTTAATGTACGCCACACCGTTAGGCGCCAGTACCCGCATGACTTCCGTCATATTCATGTTGCCCAAATCTTCAACAATAAGCAGGTTAACGAAACTGTCAACGTATGGCAGACTGTTGCGGGTCCACTTCTCGACCGACACGGGGCCGTAAAGGTTGAGCTGCTTGATATACTCACGAGCCCGTTCTACGTTGTCAGCGCTTCTATCCAGACCTTGTACCAGATAGCTGTCACTGGCCCGCAGCGCGGCCGTGAGCCTGCCGTCACCGCACCCGACGTGCACGATCAGACCGCCCTTTACCCGGGTGGTATTCAGAATTTCCTTCGCCGTTCGCCCTTGTGGCACCTGCTGAGCACCCGCTGACGACAGGACAGATGATGCCAAAACAAGAAACGCAAGCTCTTTGACGGACCGAATTCCTTCTTTCATAATATGTTTCCTTTCTGTTTGCGTATTCGACCAAGGCACAATTTGCCATATTCTACCAAAGGACAGCGGCTCCGCCAAAGCGAAATAGTTGCGCCGGTCTGGGGACGGCGCCATTTGCCTTTCCTGTTGTCCAGCCACTCTATAAATAGCGAGACCGCGCCAGCTTGCAAAAAACACTTGACTGGTTGGCGGAGTTCTCGTACCATGATGCCTTGGATGACCCAGTTGAAACGCTTCTATTGGGATAGGATAAAAGCTGACATGAAAGGGATCGTGAGATGCAAAGGCGACAATTCTTAAAGGCGACGGGGCTGGCGGCCGCCGGCATGTTAGTGAACCAGCCAAGATTATTCGCGGCTTCGGCACGTGCTTCGGGCGAGCGCCGGCTGAACTTCATCGTGATCATGGCCGACGACTTGGGGGCAAAAGAGCTTGGCTGCTATGGCAACAAGTTGCACCGCACGCCGAATCTGGATCGACTGGCGGAGACGGGCGTGCAATTGACAACGTGCTATGCCACGCCGATCTGCCATCCGACGCGGTTCGAGATCATGACCGGCCAGTATGGCCATCACAACCGGATTTTTCAATTTCCGGGCCGGCGGGGCGGGCCTGTGGCCGGATCGCCGGAGGATGATATTGCCAGGCACGTGACGTTTGCCCAGGTGCTCAAACCGCTGGGTTATGCGACGGCCCAGTCAGGCAAGTGGCAGCTTACGGGCGAAGTGCCCACGCTGGTCCGCGAGTGCGGATTCGACGAGTATTGCATGTGGGCGTATCAGCACAATCTTCCGCCGGGCGTCAAGCACACCGGGGGCTGGGAAGGCAAGCAAGGCGGCAAGACCTCACGATACTGGCATCCATCGATTGTGAAGAACGCAGAGTATCTGCCAACGGGGCCGGACGACTACGGCCCGGATATTTTCACGGACTTCGTGATCGACTTCGTCAAGCGGCATAAGAACGAGCCATTTTTCGTCTACTATCCGATGTGCCTGACGCATGGCCCGTTCTACGTGACGCCGGACACGGTCGAGTCGGAGGATGGGAAATTCAAGAACTTGCGTGAGAATTTCAAGGCCAATGTGGAGTACCTGGACAAACTAATCGGTCGGATCGTGCAGGCGCTGGAGGCGACAGGCCTGCGGGAGAACACAGTGGTGTTCTTTACAGGGGATAACGGCACGGGCGGCCAGGGCAAAGGCCAGTCGACCGAGCTCGGAGCGAGAGTGCCGATGATTGTCAATTGCCCGGGGCTCGTAAAGCCTTTGGGCGCGAGCGACGAATTGGTGGATTTGTCGGACATTTTGCCGACGCTGGCGGATTTCGCCGGGGCGACACTGCCTAGGGGGCACGTGATCGATGGGCAGAGCTTCGCGCCTTTACTGCAGGGCCAGCCAGGCCCCAGGCGGGAGTGGATATACAGTTTTCTTGGAGACCGACAGATTCTGCGAACGAAGCGATGGCTGCTGGAGGATAATGGTCCGGGCCACCCGGGGCGTTTCTTCGATTGTGGAGACAGCCGGGACGGAACGGGCTACAAGGACGTGACCGACTCGACGGCCCCGGAAGTGCTTGCGGCCAAGAAACGATTCAAGGAGATTCTGGCCGACAAACCGTTGCCGGTCGTGGCCAAGGAGCCTCCTTCCCGCGGCAAGACGGGCCGATGAGGGAAGCGAAGAACGACAAGGTGAAAAAGTGCCCGTTACCTGTGAGCATGAAACAGGTGTGTGACTAAGCGCAGACGAACTGAAGCAAGATTGCAGTTGCAGAAGATTAACGCTCGCCAAAGCAAAAAAGGCCTATACCGAATGACTCGATATAGGCCCCCGACTGACGCAAATTCTTATCCTATTGGCGCGCAAAGCCTGTCCTGAGCCAAGCCGAATGGGCGCCAATCCAAACAGTCTCCTATGAAGCTGTACTACCATTCCGGCCACAGTTGCTCGTCAAGCCACCGGTCGGCCAAAGCGGCGTAGTCCTTGAAGTCAACCGTGCTGTCCGCATTCAGATCAGCACCAAGAGTCGGATCGGCGGCGAGCCAGTCGCCCGCCATGATCTCAAGGTCGGCCATATCCACCACGCCGCAAATGCGCCGGAGTTTCCTACCGCGAACCCAAGAGGTCACCTTCAACTAATGCCTTCTGCTGACTGCCATCGCGAACACAACGCCTATCAGCAGGCTCTGTGCTATCGCCGGCGCAAAAAAAAGGCTGCACACTCCACGCGCAGCCCCTGATAAAATCCAACATACTGTCCCCGATCTCAACGCAGTCTACGGAGTCAGGAACGACGACGTCTGAGCAACATCAGACCGCCGACAGAGAGCAAACAAATAGTCGCCGGCTCCGGGATCGCTGAAATACTAAGCGCATCATGTCCGGATGCCGTGATTCGCAGGCCCTTAACCGGCACGTCCGTTGTTAAAACATAACCGTAGGCATTCTGACCACCCACGTTAACTCCCGTGTCGGCGTAAGGGGCGCCGTTTTTCGTGAGTGTCAGGGCTGTTCCCAGCGAATCGTCCGCCAAGATGGCCTGAACAGTACCGTTGTCGTTGCCTCCCCGCTCGAACACAAAGACAGTATCCACGAGGGTGGGAAAAACCGTCTCCTGGAAGTCGATCCCGTCGATGGAACTTATGTCATTGCTCCCATCCAGCCTGAACAGAAAGTTGTCGGCTTTCGAACCAACGTCGCCGTCTTTAGGGTTCGACGTTCCGCTCACGGTCGCCGCCGGAGCCGGGTCCCCTTCCGCCCACAGCGTTTCAACGCCCGTGTCGGCGGGGATATACCACCGCGTCGTTGTACCCAGTACCAGATCCCCATCGGCGACAACGTACTCGGCCCCTGAGTACTGAAGGCTGACGATTGCATCGTCAACCACGGTAACATCCGCCAATCCATTGAGTGAGTCGGCCTGAGCAGCGCTGCACAACAACATCGAAAGCAACACTATCGCGGGGAATGTTACCAAAAACCGTCTTTTCATGAGCTACTCCTCCATTATCATTAAGGAAAGTTGATTGCGGAGCCTTAAGGCCAGTAGCTACACGCTATAGTATATTAGCTCCTTTCTTCAATAACCAATCTTAGCCAAAATCTATATATTGCACATTTTCCCCAATTTGTCAAGCGATTTCTGAGGAAAATCCCAAAAGTTGACATATTTTTTGTTAGGAATACGATCGTTTGGCGCAAGTTCGGCGTAAGTACTGATTTTACAAAGGACTACGTTGGCCGAGGCCGAGGATAGTCATAGAATCGCCCGTCAATATGCACCGGCAGGTCCAGCCGGATTCTCACAACTCAGATTGCCTTCGGTCATCTTTAAGCCCGAGCCTGAGCCTGTCGGGGGTGGTCTTACCTCAGCCGCGAGACCTCGCTGCTGAGCCAACAATCGGCCAGAAACGCCATATCATGCCAGTCAACGTAACAATCCGGAACACCATCTGGGCCGGTCAAGTCCGTCTCAAGCAGCATACCACGGCTCTCAAGGTACTCGCAGGAGGGTTCCGCGGCGGTAAGTTCGATGTGTCTTTCGTTTTCAAAGGCATTTTCGCATTGAGGGTCCGCCGGATCATTACATCGAAGCCAATCGGCAGCCATAATCGCCAGATCGGCCAAATCGACCCAGCCATCATCATTGAAGTCGGCAGACGGCGCAGCTGTTTCGACGGAAACCAAGACGGCCCAGTCCGAACCGGATTCACCGGGTGGTTGACCAATGGATACCGTACCAGGGCCGGTTAAGCTGGTGGTGCTGCCATCCTGCAAGTCTCCACCAATGCGAGGGTTATACCACTTCACGGTGTAGGTTCCCGCCAGAAGGGTCAGTTCCGTTGAGCCGCCACTGGGCAAATAGATGGCATAAATCTGCCCTGGTTTGGCCAAGCAGTAGTCATGGGTGACGGATGTCAATGAGTTATCAGGCTCCATATCCCAGAAGGGTAGGTAATTCTGGAAGAGATTCAGAGCCACCCTCGTCATATCCCAGAGCGGTTCGGCCGCACGCCAATCTTCACAGGTGCAATCCCCAAAATCTCCCTGATAGCCGAAATACCACTCGATCCCTGCCCCTCCCCCCATTAGGTTACCCCACAATGCGCCCTTACGAAGCGTGTCGAGGTTATTCATATTCTTGTTGACGGCCGGACCCTGCTCATCGCCGTAAATGGCCCATTTGCGGCCGGTCTGCGCTGACTTTTGGCGTAGCTCGATGGCCCAGGTATTATAACTGCTACCGCTTCCCTGAATGGACGTCGCCTCAAAACTTTCGTCCCCCAGAATTCCGTCATAGAAAGTGCTGGCCTTACCGGAGCGGGTGTGAACGGTAATAGGGTGGTTGTAGGGGTCGAGAGCCCGAATATAGGCAGCGAAGGCCTTGCGCTGGTCGTCTGAGTTGCCGTTTTCCTCTCCGATATTCCAGATGACAGCGTGGTGATGGCTAAAGCGCGCCACCAGTTCGCGATAATAGAGTTTCCGCATGTCAGTGAAGCCACTTCCCAGGTCACCGTGGTTCTCCGCTTCCGAGGTAACCACGTGCAGTTGGACACCTTTGGCATCCATATGGGAAAAGACAATCTCCCACTGGGCAAGTTTGGAAACGTCAATACGCCAGCGTTCACTGTGATCGGTCCAGATCCAGTTATCCATGCCATCGCCGCCATCCACGTTATAGGTCAGGAAGTAGATACTGTTTGCGCTGCGGCTGGAAAGATAGTTGATTGCTCCGATAATGCCCTTACCCTTGTCCCCTTGCCAGGTTGGATCTCCAGGATTCCAGTCAGTCACGTGAGGTTCGTAGCGATGGAGACCGTCCGGTGTGGAGGGGGACAGCCGGCCGTGGTCGTAGGTGCCGTCAAATTCAAAATAGCCCAGGAAATTTTCAGGGCTGTCAGCACCGGCCTTAAGGTAGTATTCACCCGTACCGGCAAATTGCAAATGATGTTTGCCGACATAGCGCAACATACCTTTGGCCCTGAAATCACTGCCACTTTTTTCGGTTGGCCCGATTGTGAATGTTCCGGCCGAACCGTCACAATACCCTGCGCTGGTACCTGCGTCGGGATCGAGGCTGATATTGACCATCGGCCCCGTTCGGAATGAGGCGATGTAATTCCACTGTCCTTCCTGGTCAGGGACAAGGTGCACGCGCCATTTATTTCCGCTGGTAGCGCTGGTCTCAAAGGCGTTTCCATCAGCGGCATAGAAACCGGGCACGTTGTAAATCCGGCCGTCCGGGCTGGTAAAAAGCACCTGCAAGCGATAATCGGTGAAGGGATTCGGCGTGGTGACCTCGGCGGTCATCGGGCCGTCAAATGTGATGGTCACGCGATGCCAGATCTTCAGTTGCCCCTCTACGATCCCATTGTTGCCGGGCGGACTTACAAAAACCATGAAATCATCGAAATCCGTTAGACCATTGTTGTCTGTTACAGTCAGCCGGAATTGGCGCGTGCCCTCAGCCAAATCGCTCAGCAACAAGGTTGGCGTCTCATCGACGCGGGTTGTAGCCAACTCCCAGAGGTTCTCCGTATCAAAATATAGGCTCCGCAATCCTGCAAAGCCACGCGTGGCTAAGCAACTCAGGACCGTAACCGCAATCACCGCAACCTTCGCCCACACCTTGTCATTTTGCACCGACATAAATCAACTATCCAGCCCCCAAGAACACTTTTAGCGATTTCACAATCAGCTATTATAGCGATAACTTTTGAAATTTCAAGTATTGGAGCTCTGCAAACCATTACAGGGACCATCCCCAGAGAATTCCTGGAAATCGCTTGCAGTACTGCCGCGGCGTTGATAAACTGCCCAAAAAGCCGAAGAACGGTGTAGAAATTATTTGATAAGGAGTATGCTATGGCTGAGCGTTTCATAAGATGGTTGTGCGCCGTCTGTTCGATATTGACTATATTCGCTTGGTGCCAGGCCGCGTCAGCCGGACAAGTCAGCGGGGAACTCAAGAAATGGCACAGGGTCACGTTGACGTTCGACGGACCCGAGACGAGTGAGACGGCTGATCCCAACCCGTTTCTGTTCTACCGTCTGAATGTCACCTTTGCACACCAGAAGAGCGGCAAGTCCTATCTTGTTCCGGGATACTTTGCCGCCGACGGCGACGCGGCCGACACCGGCGCCGACAGCGGCAACAAGTGGCGCGTCCATTTCGCGCCCGACCAGGTTGGCACGTGGAAGTACAGCGTCTCATTCAGGAAAGGCCAGAACGTCGCAGTGAGTGATAATAAGAGCGCGGGCGAAAGTGCGGGCTTTGTGGATGGGCAGAGCGGCTCCTTCGATATAGCTCCCACTGACAAGGCCGGCCGGGACTTTCGGGCAAAGGGCATGCTGCAATATGTCGGCAAGCATCATCTGCGTTTTGCCGAGACCGGAGAGTATTTCCTCAAGTGCGGGGCAGACGCTCCTGAGAATTTCCTGGCCTACAAAGACTTCGATGGCGATTTCAAGACGGATGGCCAGAAGGACAATTTCATAAAGGACTGGGCGCCTCATATCAAGGATTGGAGGCAAGCAGACCCCACTTGGCAGAAGGGCAAGGGCAAAGGCATCATCGGGGCGATTAACTACCTGGCATCCAAGGGCATGAATGTGTTTTCCTTCCTCACCCTCAACATCGCCGGCGATGACAGGAACGTTTTCCCATACACGAGCTACAATGAGCGTGTTCGCCTTGATGTGTCCAGACTGGATCAGTGGGAAATCGTCTTTGAGCACGCCGACAAGCTCGGCATGTACTTGCACTTCAAGACCCTGGAAACCGAGAACGAGCTGCTGCTGGACAAGGGTGACCTGGGCACGCAACGAAAACTCTACTACCGCGAACTGATCGCGCGCTTCGGCCATCATCTGGCGCTGAACTGGAATCTCGGCGAAGAGATCAACAACGCCTCCACGGCGCAGAAGGCGGCCTGGGCGAATTACTTTTGGACGCACGACCCGTATCAACACCACATCGTCATCCACAATGGCGGTGACCCCCATTACGATATGCTGGGCGAGGCATCGAAGCTGACGGGCTTCTCGTTGCAGACCAATCGGCCCGATTTCAGCCGGGTCCACAGCCAGACCAAGAACTATATCGACCGGTCGGCGGCCGCCGGCAAGCCCTGGGTTGTCGCCTGTGACGAGCCGGGCGACGCCAGCCATGCACTGATCACCGACGCCGAAGACCCCACCCGTGACAACGCCCGCAAGAACGGCCTGTGGGGCAACATCATGGCCGGCGGAGCGGGACTCGAATGGTACTTTGGCTACCAACACCCGCACAGCGACCTGACCTGCCAGGACTACCGCACTCGCGAAAAGATGTGGAACCAATGCCGCTACGCACTGGAGTTCTTCAAGAAATATGAAATCCCGTTCTGGGACATGAAGTGCGACGACGACTTGACCGCGAACACCGATGACTACTGCTTCTACAAGCCGGGCGAGGTATATCTGATTTACCTCAAGCACGGTGGCCAAGTCCAGCTCGATGTGGTCGCCGGCAGTTTCACCTATGGCTGGTTCAACCCGCGCACGGGCGAAGGTCTGGACGGCCTGCTCAAGACCGGCTCGGTTCGTGCCGGGCGAAAGGCCGACCTCGCCGCACCCGACACCCACGATTGGCTGCTCGTGATAAAGGGCTCCGGCAAGATGGCCCTCGCTTCGGCGCAGACCCCTGGTCCCGAAGTGGTTCCGACTGCCGAAGGTGCAATCGTTCTGAAGGCCGTTCGGGATTTTCAGATCGTCACCGAGGACGGTTTTATCCCCGCCTACAAGGACGGCGGTCACGATGCCCTGGCCGTCAACCCGGACGACTATAAGGACAAATTCGCCGCCGCCCAGACCAAGTTTACCGGTGAGGCCGGCACCTACGACATCACCCTGACCACCCTGGCCGAGACCGACGGCGAGTCCACCTACAAGCTCCTGATCGACGGCAAGCTCGTGGGCCAGTTCACTAACCCCAAGACATCTGAGGACTACAAGCCGACGCTCAAGACATGGAAGAACGTCTCGGTCGGTAAAGGGGCAACGATCCGGGTCGAATTCAACACGGCCTCCAACCGTAGTTCCAGACAGGGCAATCGCGCGGGCTACGCACGCGGGCGCTGGACCGCACTGACACTCATTGCCCCCGGCGCAGCCAAACCACGTGCAGCCGCAGAAAAGCTGGACACTCAGGTACGCGATATATTCACTTCTGGCAATGGCGAGGTCACAATCTTCGAGGAAATCGGCGGTCTGGTGGCCGTCGAAGCCGAACACTTTGCCGTGCAAATGCAGACAGAGAATAGAAG
>SMTZ1_10003690_pt1 | contig 15400 bp, 14 predicted proteins | sample DeeMarSWOR136_30_FD_25667 | JGI IMG/M metagenome (IMG submission 25667)
CGCGTTTTCCATCCGGGCTGAGACCCACACCAACAATCTTGTCTCTCGTACGGCCATTGAAGACCCGATTGTCCATTCCGGTAGTCTCAACGTCCATCGCATAGAGCTTCGATTCGATGCAGGCATCAACTACCCCATCAAGAGTCGCCGTGGTGACGAGCTCCATCGTCACGTCGTTCATCCACGGTCGTTTCTCTACATCAGGGCGTGTTTGTTGCTCGAATTCTTCCAGAAAGCCCATCGGTGGTCTCTTCTATGCTTCTACTCATCAGAGTTTACCGAACAACGAACTCCGGACCCTCTACGACAAAGACGTACCGACCCTCATCCCATGCGCGAGCCACGGCATTCCCAAGCATCCTCAGAACCCGATCCTGCGATGGTGAAATGTAACATTCGGGCAGTTGCTGCGATCCCGGACAACAGTGCGGGGCGGCCATTGCACAAAGCCTTTGTTGCGCCTCCAGACAAACACGTTCCTCCAAAGGGATACTTTGAGCACGTACGCGTGGTGGGTTGCCCAACATTTCACGAAGAGGCTTCGGACGCCCGTGCAATGCATGGGACAACGCCTCCCCTGATACCACTGGGATCTGTTGGCCCCACGTTGTTTCCCTCAGCGGTGCCATGATACCCCAAGAGTTGTCTTTCAACGGCAACGGATACAATACCAGAAGGATCTGGTGACGCTCCCTGTCATCGATCCTCGCATATCGCAATCCGTCCAACACGTTAGGGCTCTTTCTCGAGACGCTCGATCACACGTTCCCGGAGTCGAAGCATCGCAGTAGACCCTTTCTCTTCTCCCCATCCCTCTCGTGCAACTCCGTAGTCTATCCGGTCAAAGACTTCCCAGAAGGACAAGAGCGATGTTAGGTCGAGATCTCGGTCGTTTGTGAGCATCTGGAGACGGCCCCTCAGCTTCTCACGTTCTTTCTCATAGCCACCATTCTCCGCAACAATCTCATCGATCTCATCACGCACATCCTTGGGCCGTTTATGCTCATCGGACCAGGGAAGCGTCTTGAGACCCAGCTTCTTCTCCAAAAACTCGATGGCCTCGCGGAAACCGACGTGCTCCTTCTCCATCACGTACGCGATAGGATCACGACTCTTCTGACAGACCCAACAGTATGTTGTGTTGTTGACCCCGTAGTAGCGAGCTGACGGCTTGGCATCGACGCCATGTAGATCACACGAGAACTGCTGTTCCCGTTGACGATCCGGAACGATGGCGTAGCCGTACTCCTGAAGGAGGACGCCTAGATCACATGCCTCGTTGACCCGATCTGCACGAGCCCGTAGACGCGACGCGCTCATCGTTCGAATGATCTCCGCAGTCGGATGAGAGGGTTCAGGTCGTCGTGTTGGATGGCCGGGTACGTCACCTGAGTGTTCACAAGGTCATCTTGAATGAGGGTGTATGGGCATGTAGCAGCATCGGCAACCTCGTTCATACCCTTCGCGGTCAGATGGCAGAGAATCTCGTCATCGCGATCTCGTGCAACCCACACTCCATCTAATGGCTCAATCGAACGCACGAGTCTGTAGGGCCCAATATTACGCTCGAGTCCGAACCTCTCTTTTACAAAGTGATCGCAGAAGATGGCCCACGAATACCAGACCTGACCCCCGAGTCGATCAGGATTCTGTCCCAGACCGAAGAAGTGAACGCGCGCCAGATCCACATTCAGAGCAAGCGACGCGTGGATGGTCGCCAGCCAATTCCGCAAGTACCTCCCGGACTCACCATTCCGACAGACAACAAGGAAGTTCGCTGGCGGTGTCCTTAACCCTCCAATCCGAAGCGACCGGTCCATATCCAGGTAGAGCTCGACGAGCATGTGAGCGGAGGTCCCAAGATTCCTGAGCGGGTGTCCTTCCTCCGTCACTTTCTGTAGCCCGAGACGCTCGTACGCCACAGGGGTACCCCACTGGAGCCTCTCGTACGCCGCAGAGAGCGTCATGACAGGGGTGCCCCACTGGAGCTTCTCGTACGCCGCAGAGAGCGTCATGCCCTGTTTATACTCCCTTGACGGACGTCTCCCCACGGTGAGCCACGATCTCACATGAACGGGACGCTATAGAAGGGAGAACGCGATCCCTGCGTTTTCACGAAAGAGGGCATACGAAGCCCCCCTCAACAAGACGTTCGTACTCGTCAATGAGGTCACGGTCTAGCCAACCAGATTTCTTCGGATCAAGAAGTGGCTGTCCTTTCCGGCCCCGGTAACGGTTGATCACCGCGAGCGCTTCGGTTCCATTCACCGCACGGCGCTCCCTGAATTCCTCAATCGGCTCTAGAAACCGAAAGGCTAAAATCTGATAGCCATCCTCAAACTCCACATCCGCATGGGGCTCGTCCCAGATTCCCCGGTAGATGTGATTGACAATCCCTTTCCGCGCCCCTAAACGTACACGATCGCCAACCTTAAAATCCTTTCGACGCATCTTCCGCTCCTACTCTGGAACCTCGATTCCAACGAGCTGTTGCATCTCTGGAGACCGTAGAATCGCCTTGAGAACCGGCGTGCATTCGTAGAGCACTTGAAGAGCGTACTCCCGGTTCAGTTCGGAAGGATCGAGATCGAGTAACTCAGCGGCATCGTACCCAACGCGACCGCCACTGTTCCCGAAAGGACGCTTGGCATCGAACCGGGGGACCCATCCAAAGTTCTCCTCACACTCCAAGTACTCCGTGAGTCCAGCGAGCAACTTGATGTGTTCTTCCGTGATCTTCATGAGAGCACCTTAAGCTCAACTCGAGCCGCCTTTTCGGCTTCCATCTCTTCTTTGATGGCTTCAGCCTTCTTGATGAAGTCAGCCGACCCCTGAATAGAAAGTGTACCGTTGTTGCGGTGGATGTAGAGGTCTACCTTCGCTCGTTTGAGCTCTTTAAGGAGCCCTTGGGCCTTCGAGCCTCGCAAGCCGTTCGAAGCAATTTCTCTTACGACCACAACCTCTCCAATCTTGGGACTCTGGTCGGTGTAGACGAGGAGCTTGCTCCGGTCAGGACGGTGCGACTCCTTGCCGACACCCATCAGCCAGAGACACTCGAACTTACGACACGAGTCGGGACGTTTCCCATAGGCAGTACAGCCGTCCTTGGTGGCGAGCCAACAAGGCGCTCCCTCAGGCTTGTGTAGCTCCTCAACCCTCAGGTAGGTGCAGCACGTTGTACAACGACCACATTTACGTCCCTGCGTCATCCCTCTCTCTTTGGGTCGTAATGCTCAAGATCAATCTCATGGGCACTCACCATCCCAAACGCAGCAAGGGCACCGCCTCCGATCAAAAGAGTCCACCCACCGGGCAAGTAATCCATGCGCCTGACGTAACCCCAATCACCGCTGTTCTTGTCACGGACGCAGTCACCGAGTTTGAAAGCGCAAGCTGGAGTCCCACTCATAGGAGAGCCTTGGCCTCGTCCAAAGAGATGACCTTCGTCCCCTGCGCACGAGCCTTCTCGGCCTTGCCGCTCGTGCTCTTGGGATCCTTGGCGATGAGGTACGTCAAGTTCTTCCCGACGCCGCTCTTCACCGAGCCACCGGCATCCTCGATCTCGGCTGCGAATGCGGGGTCTCGAACGCCCGTGAAGCAGAAGGACATGCCGCTCAGCTTGCCCCCTACGACCGGCTTCTTGACCGTGACACCGGCCTCCAGAAGATCATCGATCAGCTTTCCGCACCGCTTGAAGCCGTCCACGAACGCAACAGCCTTGGTCTCACCCACCCCGGAGACGGATGCGATCTGCGCGACCGTGGCATCCTCCATCTTCTCCAGCGTGTCGTAACCAGCATCCACGATGAACTTCACCATGGAGCGACCCCAGAGATCGATACCCAGAGAGCCCACGAAGTCCGCGATGGAAAGCTCCCGCTTGGCGTTCAGGTTCTTGAGGACCTTCTCCGCCGTGCTCTTGCCGACCCTCTTACCGGAGAGCGTAACCGCAGCCAGAGTCGCCGGGCTAAGGCTGTAGAGGTCAGCGATACTCGAAATCACTCCGTCACCGCACAGAGCCTCGACCAGCGTATCGCCCCACCCCTTGATGTCCAGCTTCTTCACCCACCGTTTGACGGCACCGCTCTGCTGTGCGGGACATCGAGCCCCGTTGTCACAGAGTAGGTACTCGCCATCCTTCCTCAACTTGGCGTCGCAGGACGGGCACGTCTTCGGAACCGCGAATCGCGAGTTCTTCGAAGGCTTGAGGACCGCTTCGACGTACGGGATCACGTCGTTCCGGCGGCTCACCAGGATCTTGTCGCTCATGCCGAGCAGATTCTGCGGGCACTTGGCTGCGTGTGCGAGACGCCCGATGTTCGACACGTTGTGCAGGCTCGCCTGCGACACGCTCGCACCGGCAAGCGTCACCGAATCGAAATACGCGACCGGCGTCACGCGACCGGAGTTGCCCACCTGCCACACGATTTCACGAAGCCGCGTCGGCTGCTTCTCGTGCGGGAACTTGAAGGCTCGAGCGCCCTTCGGACGGCCATCGTGCTCGCCCAGATGCTCCATCACGGCAAGGTCGTCAAACTCCACGACGAGCCCGTCGATTTCGTAGTCGAGAGCGTCCCGCTTCTTGGCTACATACTCGTCGTAGAGATGCCGGACCTCTTGAGCGACGTATTTGTCATGGGTCTGTGGCCTCTTCTTGGGATCGGGAACCTTGATTAGCCGCCAGTTCGGCGTCTTGAAGCCGAGAGCCTTGAGCAACTTGAACTCGAGGCTCTTGCGGTCAATGCTGTGCTTGTCGGTGAGAACCTGATAGCAAACGACCGTCAGGTGCTTGCAGGGCTCGGGATCCGACTCGCGCTTGGCAATCCCGCTCGCTGCATTGCGAGGGTTCTTGTACTCGGGAACGTGCTTCCTGTGGTCCGTCTTCCGAAGGATGATCTCGCCTCGGATGTAACCGGTGAAATCACGCGCCTTCTTCACGATGCCCTTCATCAGAAGAACGTTGCGCGTGATGTCTTCGCCCGTTGTGCCGTCCCCGCGCGTGATCGCCTGAACGAGCTTGCCATCCTTGTACCTCAAAGAGATCGAGATACCATCCAGCTTCTCACTGACAACCACCGCATAAGAGATCGTGCTCAGTTCGCCGGCCGTGTGAGCCTGCAATGCCTTCGCCTTGGTCCCTGTCTCCCAGTCTTCGTACTCTTCCGGCGTCTGGACCTTCATCAAGGAGCCCATCGGCGCGCCGTGCTTTACCTTCTTCCACTTCGTCTTGGCCTTCGCCTTGGCTCCGACTTGCTTGAAGAACGCATTCGTCGGGTCGAGCTCCCGCAACTCATCCTCGAGCGCGTCGTACTCGGCGTCCGACATGATCGGCGCGTCGTTGTAATACGCCTCGCGAGCCTGCTGGAGCTGCTCAACTAGATCTTGAATTTCCCGTTTGCCCATACTTAATGCACGAGGCTCCTGCAAATTTTACACAAACGGGGGCCTAATCCCCCGAATTTGGCGGTTTACTCCTCTGGCCTTGCGCGGTTTGCGCGGCCATCTCGCGGACCGCTTTGGATCGCCCATTTTTCCCCAGGAGATCGTCCAGAGTCACATCAGGATACAGCTCAGCAAGTCCCGCAAGGTCCTCCATAGTCGCATGTGCAAACTCGGTGCGGATGACCTCCGCGATGGCGAGTCGAACCTTGCGTCGGAGCTCGGCCTGGTCAAACAACCGGCCATCCCTCTGTCCGTGACCCGTCCAGTAAAGTGTCTTGTAGAGGTCCGTTCCCTTCCGAGCTTCGACCTTGAAACGACACCACTTTTCGGGGCAGCCAACAATCGGCACACCTGCCTCCGCACCCATCGGTACCAAACGGGTGCCGTGCTTCGGGCACAATCCCTTTCGAAGCCGGCCGCGTTGAACTCGCTCTGAGGGGGTTTTGGACACTGTAACTTGCATCCTTTATACCCGGCTTTTCAGGAAACGGGTACCTAGCCACAAACGAGCTCAAAATACCCTATTCGGGCTGATCCTTGCCACCAAACTGCTTGAAGTACCGTGAGACCTGTCCGTCGATCTCGAAGTCCCCGTCCAACTTAGCGACGGGACAATCGGGAGCACAATCCCACTCTGGTACGGCCTCGAACCCCCCTTCATCCGCATACGTCATGTTAGGCAACGGGGGCTTCTTGGTCTCCGAAAAGATCGTTCGCCCACCGCTTTTCTCCCGAACCGCCAGACCAGTCTGTACTTTACGCATGCCAATGATCCGACAAGCTGCCCGATGTTTCAGCAGTACGTTCGCCGGCCACCTTCCCCCTTTCGGCATCTCTCGAGGGCCAGTCACGATCCGATCCTTTGAAGCCGTACCGTAACGTCCCCCACGGATATCCTCGAGTGTTTCCGTACTCCGTGTCCAGGCAGGCCCCGCAACTCGAGTGCCGTCGATATTGATCGCGCCACACTCATGTTGAACCACATTGGCCGTGGTGCTTTCGGCCTCAAGAGGCTTCCGTGCAATCGTTATGATCCGCATGACTACAACTCGAAGAAGTCCGCAAGCGAGACCGGGTCCTCTTTCTCTTCCTCGACCTCAGACTGGATATCGACGTCTTTCCACGCGGCGTATGCCCGATCCCAATGTCGGATTCTCTGGTCAGCGATCTTCAGATAGGTCTCATCTTGGTCAATGCCGATGAAGTCATGCCCCGTCCGGAGACAGGCGATACCAGTCGTACCTGAACCGACGAAAGGATCGATAACAGGGCCGTCCTTCGGCACATCTTCTAGGAGCGCCACCATGAGCGCGATAGCCTTCACGGTTTCGTGATCATTCTGAACGAAACGCTTCACCTTGGGATTCCATCGTTCAAGCACCCCCGCGTTACGCTCGGTCGTGCTCGGCTTGGCAACGTAATGGAACTCGTCAGGCTCATCGAGCACAGCAATGGCGTCTCGGATTTCGTAGCCAAAGTCCTCGACAGCACACGTGCCGGTATGTCCTGTGGGTTCTTCCGGAGGCGCAATCAAAAGTAGATGGGCGCCTGGCCTGAGTACTCGGTCAACCTCTTTCATGTAAGGTTCCGGATTCCCCATAGTGATCATCCCGTGAACCGACTTGTCTTCGAACCTAGAAAAATCAACTTCTTCGAGATAGGATTCGACGATGATGAGTGGCTCACAACTCGGCGGCGGTGAGATGAGTGCCACGAGGTAGTCCCAGAGATCTTGGGGAAGCTCATTCATGGTCTCCTCCTGCACCTGCTTGAAGAAAGCAAGAGCCTCGGGTTCGAGGTTCGACACAGGACACCTGGGTGTGCATTCCCAAACCGGAATCTCTTCATCAGGCTGTCGTTCACTTTCATATTCGTGACCCGCACCCCCGCCAAACGGCTTGGCACCATCCGTCCAACGATTGATTGTGTACCCTGGCACCACAGTGGTGCCAATACAGCGACATCCCGCGCGGTGTTGCAGGAGAAGATTCGCAGGCCAGCGTCCCTTCACCTGGAATTCCATATCCCGACCGCGTCCATCGGTAAGACCAGCACGCCCATCGCTATAGCGCATCTGACTCACACCACTCCCTTTGTAGGTGCGTTGTTCAGAACCGACACGACACCCACCGATGTTGATTGCACCACACCCATACTTAATCACGTTGGCGGTCGTGCTCGAAGCAGCACAAGGCTTCCTGCTAACTGCGATGATCCTCATTCAGGCTTCCTCGCGCATATGGCGGGCTCCCAAGCCGGCTTGAGCGCCGTTCCGTAGCCATGCCACAGCTTGGCGAGCTCTGTCGTGGGCGCTGTGATGGGTACATCAACACCGACTTGTTTCGCGCCAGTCCCATAGGCCCCGATTCCCTTGCCGCCCTCATCGGTCGTCTGGCGAACCTCCCGACCATGTACGAGATCGTTCATGTTCTCGCCACCAACACCGCGTTTGTAACCGACAATTTCACGTTCAACACCAGCCTGTTTGTCGATGCGTTTCGAGATATCTAGAGATTTGGGGAAACCGCTGTTCCCAGTGATAAAGATCTTGCCGTTCCGACGAGCCATAAAGGCACCCGTAGGCACGCGCACGCACCACACATCGCCCTCGTAAAACTCACGACTATGTTTTCGCAAATGTCGACACACAAGTTGTGTCTGTGGGTTCTCATGCAAGCTCACACAGTTCTTGTTGTCGTTGATCCGACCCTGCCACCCCATTGTATGTGCCAGGGTTTGAAACCATTCTCGATCCCCCGGATCCTTTTGATAGAATTGCTTCTCACTTTCCGTACCGTCCCCACACAACGCCGCTCCGAGAAAAACCGCCTTCTCCTCCAACGTCATCTTCCAGAGCAGCTCGTAAGTTGGGTGCTTGTGCGGAAGATCCCGACGCATCCGTTCAGCCATATCTCCTGTGAAGAACCACGTGTGCTCTACATACGAACGCCCGCGGTACCGTCTCTCCCTTGTATACCGTTTATGCCCCGGCACAAGCCGAGCTACCAAACTATTAATCATGTCCACGTACTCGTGTCCCGTGCCGTCTACACGAGTGCTTTGATAGATACGGACTCCGTTACCCACGGGATCAAAGCCCCCTTCCGTCCAAACCCATCCGAGGAGTTCAGCGTAATGAACACCCCCCTCAAGCCCCATGCCTTCGTGGTAACCAGCTAGAGGAAGGTTGAAGGTGTTCCAGCGGTTAATCTCGGCCGCCTCCATCACGTTCCACCTGTCTTCAAAGAAGGCCCTCCGAACCCCATCCCGCATTTGTCGGATACGGTGCTTCTTGTAAACACGATGGTTCGGAGTGAGTAATTGGTCCGTGTTGTCGTTGGCAAATCGAACCATCTCTCCCTCGAAGGCTGCCAAGAACTTCTCCTCCACCGGCATAAGTAGAAGTGCTTCGGTGTCGGGGTCCCAACACAACACCTCTTCTCCCTGACAAACCTCCAACCCAAATTTCCAACCATCTCGAGTAAGGACCTCGGATGAGCTGTCAAGACACCCATAAATCCATGGGGTGAGCCGAACATCCTGGAAACCGACACGTTCCATCGCACGACATACCCGATGAAAAGTACGCGCGCCACCAAGGACTTTGACGATGCCCCCTGGACGCAAGAGCTCAAACACCAACGACCAGAACGCCGGATCGAAAGCGATTCCCGTCGCATCCCAATCACGGCCCATAAAACCACCGCTGCCAGAGTCCAAATCGTATGGCGGATCGCTGACACAAGCACCTATACTATCAGGCTCGAGTTCCGCAAGTCTTACCAGACAGTCGCCCTTCCACAATTTGATGACGGCACTCATGAGAATTCTAGATCCGGGGTCTCTTCATCCTTTTGTTTCTTCTTCTTCCAGGTTTTCTTGTCCTCATCGTCACCGCCCTTGGCATCTCTAACCTGCTGATCAACCTCTTCGATAGGGACGTTCGATGTGAGGAACCGTCTGCATGAGAACTCTATGCGCACAGGGATCCTATTGAACGGTTTCTGGTCGCGAGATTTCAGGCACTGGAAGATCGCCTTATCGAGATTCCGAAGCTCCTCATCGATCCAGGTCGCTGTGACAACATCGGAACTGCGTTCTGCTTCATTGGCATACGACAAGTGCGTGAGGTTGTACCGACCTCCGCTCTTCTCTGCCGATCGATAGCCTTCACGCGAGATCTGAAACAGACCAACAACCGCGACGCCCATGCCACGATTGAAGCTCATCGCAAACCGCTTGAGATCCCGAATGATCTCGTTGAGTTTCTCTGTCGTACTGGAATACCGACCTCGCGGAGCCATCAACCCCACGTGATCTACGAAGATGATCCGGAACGGCGTCTTCGAGAAGGTGAGCTCGGCCTGGCTCCGCAGATCGTTGATCGTGAAGTCATTCTTATCTGGGTCTGCAACTCGAATATGAATGTCCCCGTAATCCTCAGCCTGGACTGCCGCAGGCCCAACAGCCGGTACTGTCGTCTGCCGATTGAAATCCGGGACGACGTAGTCTTTCAGGAAACGCTCTTCATTCGGGCCCAACTTGCCATCCCGAACCCTCTCATAGTCGAGACCCAGACCTTCGACCCCGAGCTCTTGCCGGACTTCACCGAACTTCTCATGGGCCGAGTGCATCGTGTAGATCAGGTTGCGGCACTGGAGATACGGCATCTCCAACGAGAAGTAACAGGAGGAAGCCCGGTAATAGACCGCCTGAACGTAGGCCCAGTGGAGCGCGAAACTCGAGTTGTGTGTGACAAATCCGTTCGCTACGAAATTCTCGATCTCCGGCACAGCGAGGTCATAAGTCATCTCTTCTCCGTCGCGTTCACTTTTCACACGCTCCCAACGCACCTGTCCTCGTACTTGTGTTATCAGAGGAAGATTTTTGGAAGCCACCGCCAGACGTTCAAGTGTATCGCGGTTAATTCTGACTCTTCGTTTCGCCCACTTGGCATAATGCCAGGCGCCTGTACGTGAACGCGCTCGTACTTCGTCCCCTACTCCTTGAAGAAACTCGACAGGACACCAGTCTGCGCTATCGCGAAGCTCAGAAAGAACCTGAAGACACTCCCGCACCTCGAGCTCCTTCCCCACGATAGAGGACTTTTCGAGGAAGACTCTCTTTCCTTGGTTAGTTCGAACCTCAACCTGCCAGTAGGTCCTGGTCTGTCCCCGGTAGCGCACCGTCACAGGACGCACGCTACTCGGGACCCCTACCCGTTGAAGCAAACGACTGATTCCATCAATCAGCGGGCGGCTTTTAAGGACGATCCAAATCACGGGCCGTGGTTTGCGGTTTTTTTTCGGGACCTCAACAGCCACCCGACCGTCTGTAGACCACAACGCGGAAAGAAACACCCAAACTTGTGCGTCCGTCATCCTCCACATTTCGGACGGCAAAAACTTCGATCCCGCATCAGTACCATACAGCCCAAGCCGGTCCAACAACTCGCGCACTCGAGATACCCACGGATGCCACTGGTCTCCCTGAGATCTCGAAACCCGTATCCCTACACAATTCTTGCGCGCATAGGAAAACGTATAATGAGCTTGTGCCGGATACTTCACTTCCTCAGAAGCGAAACGGTACCCTAGCGCGTTAAGGCATTCCATAAACCGAACGAGCACCCTCGGGTTCCCATTCGACAACGAAATATCGTCTCGAATCCGACCGTCTCCCAACAGATAGCCGAGTACCTCAACCTCCTCATCCGTGAAGGGGGAAACCAGGTCATTCGGAAGCTCTGAAGGGACCGCCACCCAGTCATCCGATTGAAGCTCCTCCGCGTTGACCCAACCCCGAGGGGTCAAGAAGGGGTGATTGCCAGAAACCCGAATTTCCTTGCCAAACTCCGACGTCACTTTCCAAACCGGACGCACCCCTTGCTGTGCAATATGAGAAACTTGCGCGGTCCGCATTTTCCAGGAGCGGGTATCCAACCCATGCACTGTCGGAAAAGTGCCTGCCTCATAAAGCTCTTTCACCGAGCACATAAGCCCAGTACTGACGTCCCAAATCTGTGTGTCTCCCGTTACGCACTTCAAACCTCCGGCGAAAGCCGTATGCAACCAGAGTTCGTATCGCTTTGCCCCGTTGAGCGTTGCGTCAATTTGACCGATGCCACAGTGCTGTCCTACGCCATAAACAGGATCGGCTTTGATTCGATCGTATCGATCCAGGAAGTCTTGCTCATCCTGAGTAAGGTTACCTGAGAGCTTGCTTCCGAGTGTGGGTGCGACGATATCGTGGCTCCGATCAAGCACATGTCGAATGGCATCGATGGCCCCATGAAGTCGTACGGACTTTCCCCGCGGGTCCTTGACTTCGATACCGGTCTGAATGATCTGCGCCATCTCTTTGGCAAGATCAATGACGATTCGATTTCGACGATCAGTAGCCTTCTCCTCGAGATAGCTGAGGAAGTCCCCTCGAGTGCGAGCCTTGATGATGGCAAGCCGTTCGATGCGATCGACAACATCCGTTTCCTGGACGGCCGCGAAATGCGACTGCATCGTCTGGACCTCAGGCACATGACCATGTGTCTTGAAGAAGTCCTGAATGTAGGTCCAAACGATATTGTCTTCAGGCGTGTCAAACCCGAGCCCAGACTCCACCATCGCATGGTAGTTCTGGACTAGAAGCTCTCCCCGATCAGTGACAGGATCGGCAATGAAGCAGGACCGAAGAAGCGTCTTCACCGCGACGTACCTCCCCGCTTCGCCTTCCACCTCTTACGGGCTGCTTCTTTGGCTTGTACTTCTTCGTTCTCGGCCAACGAATCCAGAAGACTAGATGATTCCTCGATTACTTCGTCGGATTCCTCATCCTCGAGATCCGAAAGAGCCTCTGCGATCTGGGTCTCTGCCGGAGTTTTTGGGACGTCAACGACCTGCTCAAGATCAGTCCCAGCCACAGCGTTCGCTTCGAGCTCTTCTTCAATCTCTCGTACGGATCTTACATTTGGCCCCATGATCTGAAGATGCGGCCAATGCAACAGCATCCCTTCCAAGGTCTCACTGTAAGCCAAGTGAGCCATGTCATCGATCCGACGGTCTGGCTGATCGACGATCCAGGTAGGACGGTTGATGTGACGGCGAATGTTGAGAGCCTCGAGTAACAAATTGGGCATCTCCTTGTTGGGCGCCGTCTTGACACCTAAGAGGAGAACCACGAACTCGAAAGGCTGTACCAATTCATCGATGTCCATCGCTTGGATCGTGACACTCTCGAGCTCGGTGTCGAAGATCTTGTGCCCCTGGGCCCGGCGAGGATTCAGCCACGCCCCCGCGATATCCTTATCGGAGAACACTCGAGCATCCCAAAGGACAGGCATGTTGAAACAGACCGCCTTGAGATGAGCCTTGAAGGTCTCCTTCTGTGCGGTTATCCACAGATCCCGATTTGTCAGCCCCTGAAGTGGGGGGTTCTTCCGCAGGTTAGGGATTTCCTTGGCCTCCGAAAGAGACTTCCAGATCCTTTCCATGTTCTTGAGGCGCTGGTAGTCGAAACTGCACTCGCAGTCATAACCCCCATCGAGCATGGAGGCCCCGTAGATGAACCCCTGGCCCTTACAGTGAGGACAGTTGGGATTGGCGTAGGGTCGCGCCACGGTCTTTATACCCCCGAGAATTCGATGAAGCGACGCGTTACGCGTATTTGCGCGCGTCGGCTTGAAGCGCTGTGAATAGGTCGTCGATGCTGTCCTGTTCCGCTACAACGAGATCCTTCATGTCGTCGCCCTTCAGACGTTTCCCCATCACTTGCTCGATGAGCTTCATCTTCTTGCGCAACACAGTCAGCACGTGACCATCGATAGTTCCTTTCGCCACCATGTGTACGGCGTAACAGCGATCATGCTTCGATCCGATACGGATCATTCTACCGAGGACTTGAAGATAATCACCGGCTGACCAAGGAGAGTCGTAGAAGACGACTGCCTTTGCCGCCTGAAGATTGACCCCTTCCCGCGCAGCCGTTGTGATCCAACAAACACGAGCCTCATCATTGGGGTCCTGAAACCTTCGCATAGCCTCCTGCCGCTCGTCCTCATCCTCGTTCCCCGTGACACGCACAGTATTCAGGTTGTATCGTTTCGATCGTGCCTCCTTCTCGAGCTTGTCCACCATCTTCCTGAATCGACTGAAGACGATCACCTTCTCGTCAGCAAAATCTCCAGCCGTAAGAAGAGAGAACAACGCATCCATTTTCTCGCTATCCCCCTCGCAATCCACGAGCTCAGGATGGTCCACAATCTCCTGGCAGTAGATGAGCGACGTCAGTTTTGTCGTCTCCCTCTCCTCCCCTGTCTTGTCGACCTCGAGCAATCCCGAAAGAGCCTCCCGATACTTGGCGTGTTGCTCGGACGTCATCCCCACTTCGTAGTTCCGGACGGTGAGAACAGGAAGCTCCCGAGCCACGTCAAACTTGGCCCGTGACAGAAAGTATGGATCGATCTTCTCCCGGAACCGAGCGATCTGGTCCTTGCGGTAACCGATGATGATCGGAATCTGTCGACGACTCCCCGGAATGGGTTGAAGCCGTGTCAGACAGTACTCGTTCATGAACCGGTTCTTAGATGTGGGAAACAGACCGGGCACGAGAAGCGAGTAGATACCAAATCCTTCGATCAAGTTGTTCTTGATCAAGGTCGCGCTCAGACCCCAATGCCGAACCGCGCGTTCAGGATGCCCGATATGCCGAACCACTTGGTAGGTCTGGGTCGAAGGGTTCTTGTACGCGCTGCAATTGGAAACGAGGGTGCCGTTGGCGAAGTAGTTGTGATTTCCTTCGACCTCAAGGTCGTAAACGTACTGTTCGGCTGGCTTCGTGGTTTTCCATCGAGACCGACGGACTAGCCTGTCGTCCCGAAGTTGTGTCTGCGACAACAGATCCAGATCCTGGGGTCGAAGGACCCGCATGCCGTCTGGAAACTTGGCCTGAACCCCCGGGAAAGCGCCCGGAAGAAGTTCAAAAAAGGAACGAGCCGCCTCATCCCCAAGGAACAGATGAGGGTACGGCAGGCGTCGGCGTTTCCTCTTTCCTCCTGACTTGCGGTATTCAATCTTGGGTTCGGCCTTGATCCCCCACACCCAGTAAAGCCAACCCGCCAACATGCCAGCCTCTGACTGTGTGAAGTCGTCTGTGCTGATGCGAACCTGGTACCCCTTCGAGCCGTCCTTTCTACGGTACTGAGTCAGGCTTCCGTCATCGGCATACCAGATCGCCAGCCCAAGAGGACCTATCCGGTTCAACCACTCGTGCGTGATTCGTTTCCTGTACCTTCGATCCGCACGCGGCCCGCTGTACGGAACAAGCAAGTCACAGTCGTCCTGCGCGACGCGGGTGAACTCCTCGTTGGCCTTCATGCGAAAGCGCCAGATTTTTTTGCTCCTGGCGTAGCCACTTCGGGTCTCCGTGACCTCCGAAACTCCCAAACTCATAAGCACGTCCCGCTTAAACTCAAGGTACGCCTTCTGAGCCGTCCCGTGCCCGAACGCGACGGCCCATGTTTTTCGTGGGTGTGAAACAGAAGAGTCTCCCAGAAGCCCTCCGAGAAGGACCTGCATCTGGTCCGGCGAAGGAATGTTCCGATCGAAGTGAGCGATGCGGTCCCCCGACCCGAGGTCACGAGCCCGAACCTTCGTCCCATCCATGCGATAGAACTCATGGTCTGGCGTGCTCAAGAGGTTGCCCCCCCACCTGAACTCCAGCTTCAGCATGGCGGCCGTCCGCTTGCTCGGAGAACGCCCGTGAATCCCCGGCATCGGTTTTCGATACCACCCCACGATCCGTCGGGGCTCTATCTCCCCGGTTTCGGCGTTCCACGACAGAACCTCGGCAGGTGTTTTTCGGGTCACCAGACGCCCGATCAACTCCTGAGTACCGTCTGCCAGGAGAATGGGAGTGTGATACTGGAAACACTCGTCCGTGACCAGGATATGACCAGTCCAGTCCT
>SMTZ1_10003693_pt1 | contig 15399 bp, 18 predicted proteins | sample DeeMarSWOR136_30_FD_25667 | JGI IMG/M metagenome (IMG submission 25667)
ATTTTAAAGAGTCGCAAAAAGTCGCTAGCTGAACAGCTTAAGTTATTTGAATTTTTAGAATTTAGTGATATAGGGCTTAGAAGGAAGAATTTAAGTGAAGCAATTAAGAATAACGATGGAGTTTCAATAATTTCAGAGATTAAAACTTCATCTCCATCATTAGGTGAAATTCAAAAGGATATTAATGTTACAGAAATAGCACATAAGATGGAGGTGTCTGGTGCAATTGGTCTAAGTGTTCTTACTGAGCCGATATATTTTAATGGCTCCTTCTTAAACCTGTATTTAGCATTAAAAGGGTCATCTATACCCTGTTTAATGAAAGATTTTGTATTTAGTGAAATACAATTTCAAATAGCTAAAGATCTTGGAGCTACTAATATTTTACTAATAAATTTGCTCGGAAATATTGAAGAAATGTATCAAAAATCAAAAGATTTTAATTTGGAGCCATTAATTGAAATTCATGATATTATTGAGATTAGAGATTTGAAGCATCTAAAAGAAATAGGGATAATTCCACCTTTGATAGGTGTAAATAACAGAGATTTAAGGACCTTAGAATTAGATTTGAACAGATCAAAACTACTTATTCCAAAAGTTAAAAAATTGTTTAATAGTAAAATCTCTGTAATTAGTGAAAGTGGAATATACACATATGATGACGTTAAATTTCTTCAATCATGTGGAGCAGATGGTTTTTTAATTGGATCATCAATAATGCAATCGAAGGATATTAATCAAAAAATTCTAGATCTAAGGGGGATTCATTAATGGAGTTTGTAAAGATTTGCGGATTAAAAAAAATTGAAGAAGTTCAATTGTGTATTAATAATGGTGCAACTGCCGTTGGTTTTATCTATAATGTACTTGAATCTCCTAGAAATTTGGAAGAAGCAGAAATAAAAGCACTTCTTAATAAAATTCCGAAAGAAATAAAAACTGTTTTAGTATTTAAAACTAAAAATGTTTCAGAAATTTTGGAAATCATGACTAAAATAGAAGTTGACCTCTATCAAGTACATTGTAGCTTTAATACCCCATCATTGGATGAGATTTCGAGCGAAATGAAAAGAAGAATAATAATAGCATTGAAAGTAAATGAAGGGAATAAATCTTCAATCATTCAAACGATAAATCTTAAATATAACCAATTTTTTGCGATTTTATTAGATAGTAGTGAGGGTCGGGGAATTGAATTTAATTTTGATCTTATTTTAGAAATATTAAAAAAGACATGTGGAGCACGAGTTATCATAGCTGGAGGTATCTCAATGGGTAATGTTGAAAAAATAATTAAAATTCTAAATCCCTTTGGAATAGATATTAGTAGTTCTCTTGAGAGTGAAAATGGAATAAAAGATCCTAAAAAAATTATGAAATTTTTAGAAAAGTTAATAGAAATAAGACAAAAAATTGTAGTGTGAGAATAATTGGATTATATCGGAAAATATCCTAATGATTTAGGAAAATTTGGAGAATTTGGTGGGATGTTCGCCCCGGAAATTCTAATGCCCGCTCTAATTGAGCTAATTGAGGCCTATAATAAATATATCTTAGATGATGATTTCCAAAAAGAATTTTCACAGATCCTAGAATTTTATAGCGGGAGACCAACGCCCTTATATTATGCTGCGAGATTAAGTGAAAATCTTGGCTGTAAAGTATACTTAAAACGAGAAGATCTAAATCATGGTGGGGCTCATAAGATTAATAATGTTATGGGGCAAGCACTTCTTGCTAAAAAAATGGGAAAAACAAAATTAGTTGCCGAAACTGGAGCAGGGCAGCACGGATTTGCTACCGCAATAGCTGGAGCATACTTTGGAATGGAGACAAAAGTTTTTATGGGAGAGATCGATATTAAACGCCAGGCATACAATGTATATCGTATGCAATTACTCGGAGCTGAAGTAATACCCGTAAAATCAGGCTCAAAAACTTTGAAAGATGCGGTAAATGAGGGTCTTAGATATTGGATTTCACATCTTCATGATACTTACTATTTAATGGGAAGCGTGGTAGGACCACATCCCTATCCTCTGATAGTTAGGGAATTCCAAAGAATAATTGGAAAGGAAATGAAGCAGCAGATACTTGAATTAGAGGGTAAACTTCCAAATGCTATTATAGCATGCATAGGAGGAGGTAGCAACGCGATTGGTGCCTTTTATGACTTTATCAATGATATTGGAGTTCAATTAATAGGCGTTGAAGCCGCAGGAGAGGGAAAAGACACGAATAAGCATTCAATCGCTTTAGGTCTTGGCAGGAAGGGAGTTCTACATGGCTCTTTAATGTATCTCCTTCAAAATGAGTTTGGTAATGTTCTTGAAACTCATTCTATAAGCGCAGGATTGGATTATCCCGGTGTAGGCCCAGAACATTGTTTTTTAAAAGAAATTGATCGAATAAAGGTTGGGGAAGCAACGGATAAGGAAACTCTTGAAGCATTTAAGAAATTATCTCTCTTAGAAGGAATTATTCCCGCACTTGAAAGCTCACATGCGTTAGCATATTTAGAGAAAATAAAAGATGAGTTTAATAGTGAGGATATTGTTGTTGTTAATTTATCCGGGTCAGGCTCGAAGGATTTAGATATTATAAAAAAACATGTGGAGTTTAAAATAAAATGATTCAGTCAAATCGAATTTTGGAGTTGTTCAATGGTCAGCAAAATCTGATAGAGGAACAATTTATGCCCTTTTTAGTTGCCGGAGACCCAGATATTGAAAAATTCAAAGAATTGGTTCTTGCAATCGAACCTTATGTAGATATTCTTGAAATTGGAATTCCGTTCTCTGATCCAATTGCCGACGGTCCGACCATTCAGGAAGCCAATGTTAGAGCTTTCGCTGCGGGAATTAACACCTCAGTTACTTTAGAGGCGATTAAGGACATCCGTTCTAAAACCGAGAAACCAATAGTAATTCTTACATATTATAACATTTTAATTCAAGGAGCAGAAACTATAGAAGAATCACTCGATAAAACCTTTAAAAGATTAAAAGAAAGCGGTATAGATGGAATCGTTATAGGAGATCTGCGCATAGAAGAAGTAGACTTAGCGTTGAAAGCGTGTGAAAAGTATAATATATGCTTAATCTTTCTCATTGCTCCGTCAACCACAGAAGAAAGATTAGAAAAAGTTTTAAAAGTTTCTAAAGGATTTATTTATTTAAATGCAATTATGAGTGTAACCGGAGTGAGAGATTCAGTTGCTCAGATAACTAAAGATACAATAAAGCGTATGAAGGAAAAAACAGATCAAGTGATACCGGTATTCGTTGGATTTGGGATCTCGAAATCGGAACACGCTAAGGATATCATTGAGGCGGGAGCAGATGGTGTTATCATTAGCTCAGCAATTGTTAGCATCATTAAGAAGAACTTAAACGATTACGAAAAAATGAAAAATGAACTGGTAGATTTTGTCTCCAGCATTAAAAATGCGATATAGCTATTTCAACCTACTGATTGGAATCGCAATTAATCCGCCATTACGATTATAATATTTGGCAGTTTTTTATCCATCATTAACTTAATTATGCGTAGGATAACTTAAATCTTATTCTTCATCTTTTTTACACATTAGTAGATAATTATTTATATTTATGATTATAAAGCTTTTTATAATTTTGTTGAGATATTATCTCATTTCTCCTAAATTTTTAAGTTATGAGTGATTTTACTTTTCTAGTGTTAAAAAATGACTAAATTAAAAATTGAAGAGAACCAATCAGAAAAGCTTGATAAATTAGAAGTTATCGTATTGGAGATCGAAGAACAAACTTCCAGCATAGCCCCTTCTCGTCCCCCAACGATCCATGTGAAATTCAAAGTTAATTATGACGGTACAATCGTTCGATTTGGTGGAGGGATTGGGGATAAATTTACGGCTTTTGATAAGGTGTTTGAAATAAAAGAATGTCAGAAGCCTCTTGTTGTTTTTGAAATTCAAGATGATAAATAGTAAAAACATGCTAAAATAATTGTAGATGCTGGAGCCGACGGAGTTATAATCGGTTCGGCTATTGTTAATGTAATTCAGGCCAATTTTAACGATTATTCAAAAATGGAAACAGAAATGGTCGAATTTGTATATAGTATAAAAAATAAATTACTCAATTACTAGTTCTTTAATTTTATCTCTTGAATTCATTACGTCCAATAATGTAGAAGAATTATTAATGCTCAAGGTATCTGCCCAAATATTTAGCTGTTGAGAATTATATTCTGAGATCCTCTTAATCTCCATTAAATCTTTATAATGAGATTCCATTTTTTTTGCTTGGACCTGATTATATGCACCATTCTTTCTCAAATGATTATAATCTTCAAAACTTAATCCCGAATTATGTTTTTTATAACTATTCTTACTTTTGTTTGAATCCTTAACAAAATAATTATTCCATAAATTATTATCAATCGGAGGGACAATTAAGATTGAGATATTTTTATCTAAATTTCCATGAAGATTATCTCTGAGATACTTCCCCAAGGTGGGTTCAAAACCAAATAAAGATATAAAAATAATTTGTGGATCAATCTTGGAATACTGTTTAAGCACTTTTTTATGCAATAATTGAGTAAATTTTTTTACTTCGCCAGATAATTTAAGCATCTGAATTAATTTTAACTGCTGCTTTTTCTTATTGGTAAAAACAAAAGTAATTTTAAGAGTAGAATTTTCTTTTTCAACCTCATCAGAATATTGATCTTCGATTTTTTCAGGTAATTTTTTAAAATCATTTCCTGATCTCTCAGAAATAGAATTAGAAATCTGTTCTTCAACTTCAAATATTATTAAATCAGCAATTCGTTGATGATAAGCCTTATTTAATGCAAAGTCATAATTTCTAAATGTTCTTAAAGACTCATTTTTTGAGATAATAAGCTTATTTTCTACTAAATCTATGTAAGGACCATAAATATTCTGCCATATTTCCCATGGACCATCCATATCACTTAATGAGAAAGGATATTTTCTCAAATTAATAGAAAAATTTTCTCTTCCCTCAAAAGCATGCAATAGTTTTATTAGAATTTCTTTTTCAGTTTCCACTAATTGGGTTTGAAAATTTCTTTCTATTGGTTTCTTAATAGCTAAATTAGAAAATGCAAAATTCTTCTCTTTTTCTTTACTATTTTTAACTATATCAAATAAGATTTTTCCTAATCCTTTTGGATGGGCATTAATGTTTTTTGATGTACTCTTTTCCTTTAAGATTACACTACTATGTATTGCTGATATAGATAAATAAAATCTATTTTTTGATTTATCAATGGAACCACGTATAATTACGGATTGATCCTTTTCATTTATACCTATAATTAATAAATTAGATTCATCTATATATGAATTTTCATCAATTTCAAAACTTGATTCAATTTTACTGTTAACAACTGAGAAAAATTCGTCTAAAGATAATTCATTTTCAAATGTATGAATTCTCATTTATTTTGCACCTCATTTTCCTCCATTTCAAGGTTCATTTCTTCAAAATCTTTATTAATTTCTTTTATTAACTTTTTTCTTTCCATATGTTTTTTCATTTTTTTTATAATTTTCAAGATCTCATATCTTAACTTTTCTTTTTTAAATAAATATAACAGGTTAGGGGAATAGAAGATTGGGGGGTTAGTTTTTAGCAAAATAGCTCTATTCCCCTGTTTATTTATATTAATACTTAGTGTTTATCAATTTTCTGGTTAAACATATATAAAATATTTTTGGACTTAAATTCTTAGTCAATCCTTATCAATCATAATTGAAAATAAATATAGAATTTGCTAAATTGAATTCCTCAATTCTAATCTTGTCTATTAATATCTCCTTCTTTAAATCTGGTAATGGTATTTTGATTACAAATTTAACATCGTTTAAATATAAATTGTCATAAAAAATTCCATTGTTTTTACTAAAATCAACAAATTTATTGAAACGATTCTCCAAAGTTCTTACCTTTCCCTTTTTATTATTCTGTTTAACTCTACTATTCATAGTTTTATTTACAATCATTGCAACATCAATAAATTAAATTAAATCTCAGAATACCTTTAATTTCAAAGAACTACCGTCAAAAAAGCTATAAGATATTTGTCTACTTTCATTGTCGAAACAATTAAGAAGGACAAAGATACGAGAGAGATGATTTAAAAACAAATCTTAAACGTAAAAAAATTTAAGGATCTCAAATTTTTTTCTTATCTATATTAAATATAGTAATAATGGTATTTATATTTAACGCCAAATAGTTCTATTTTCTTAAAACTCTACAGAAATTATTTTTTTTTTTATTAAAATTTAAAAGCTGCAGTTTTTTTAAGTTTGACCCCCTAAAATCTCCAATACCAAATAATACCTATATTTTCTTACATAGATTTATAATCTGAAATATTATCTAAAAGAAAAGATCCCTAAGATTCTGTAAATCAATTTCTATAATATTCTATAAAAGAAAAAACTACTATCATAGTATTGTTTTACTATTTTTGAAAAAGAAATTGATACGGTTAAGCTATTACTACAATTTTAACCAAAATATAAATATTAAGTAGCCTTAATTTATTCATAATATACAAAACTAAGTTGGTAAAATAGTATGAAAAACTTGAATGGTAAAAATATTTTTCGCAATACAACTTGGTTTTGGGATTGGCGTTGGCACGCCTAGAACGTGCGCAATGGGCTTTATCTTATTTTAGAATTTCTCTTTCTTAAAATTCATGAAAAATTTTGAAGAAATTCTAATTCAAATTATAATTATCAATTTTTTATATTAATAATCAAAAATCTATAAATATAACAGAAAAGTGATGGAAAAAGTGGAAAAAAATAGAATATTGGAATTACTTGAGAAAAACAAGAATAATAATTTCAAGTATTTTATGCCTTTCTTAGTAGCTGGAGATCCTAATATTAAACAATTCAAGAAGTTAGCTTTAGCAATTGAACCTCATATAGATATTCTTGAAATTGGTATTCCTTTCTCTGATCCAATTGCTGATGGTCCCACAATCCAGGAAGCCAATGTTAGAGCATTCAAAGAGGGAATTAATACAAAATTAGCATTAGATGTAATAAGAGAAATACGGACGCAAACAAATAAACCGATTATAATTCTGACCTATTATAATATTCTTATTCAAGGAGCAGAAACAATTGAAGCCTCATTAGATAAAACATTTAAATCACTAAAAGAGTGTGGAGTTGATGGCATTGTTATTGGAGACCTTCCTATTGAAGAGGCAGATTTAACATTAAAAGCATGTGAAAAATATGATATCCTTCTAATATTTCTGATTGCTCCTTCAACCACCGAGGAAAGACTCAATAAAATTTTAAAGGAGGCTAAAGGATTTATATATTTGATATCTCTTATGGGCGTTACAGGGGCGAGAGACACTGTAACTCAAATAACAAAAGATACTATTAAACGAATTAAACAAAAAACAAACGGGATTCTCCCGATATTAGTCGGATTTGGAATTTCACAGCCTGAACACGCTAAAACAATTGTTAATGCGGGAGCAGATGGAGTTATAATAGGTTCTTCTATAGTAAATATAATTAAGGCTAATATTAATGATTATTTAAAAATGGAAACCGAAATGGTCGAATTTGTATCTAATATAAAATATGTGATAAAGAGGATAGATTAAATGACTGGTCAAGAACCAGATCGATTTTATTATAAAGACCAGAGATTAGATCTTGTTGGAATTAAGGGTAAAAGATTACTCATACCCAGCGATTTTGGAATAGAAACATATATGAGTGCCACCAGTTGTCGGAGAGGATATATAATGAGGTATAAAATCATTGAAAATCAATTGATTTTGGAAGGTTTCTGGTTTAATTCAAAAACTGGCGATCTCCCCGAAATTAATGGTAATAAATCCATTAAATTATCAGAAGAAACTGCAGAGGAGGGAGATTATTTTCATGATATGTTTCAATTTGAATATAGAAATTTAGAGAAAAAAATACCCTTTAAGGGTAGTATTTTATTAGCAAAAGATTTAATAAGATCGAAGTATGTTCATATGGGATTTCAGAGCCCGACAGCTTATAAAACTGTCTTAAAGTTCGAATTTAAAGATGGGATCATTGTTAATGTTCAAGATAAATCTGAAGCTGCTAAAAAAGCCAGAAAAAAAGGGGATCCCAAACAAATTAAGCCAAAATCAATGGATCCCAGAGACATTGAAGATTGGATTATGAAACGCTTTTCTTTAAATATTGATTTTTATAAAAAAAAGGGAAATGGTGTTTAAATAATGGAATTTGACATACATATAGAAAGAATTGGAGAATTAGATAATATTTTTGGTTTTTACAAGTATTTAGTAAATAAATATGATTTGAAAAACCATGCTTTATTAGAATCAGCTTCAGAGAACACTAAAGAAGCATTATATAGTTTTATCGCACTAGAACCGGATTTTATGCTGGAAATCAATGAGGAAAGGTTTAAGATTTACAATATCACGACAGCTAGGGGCGAATCTATAAAGGATTACATTGAATCTAAAGATCCTGCGGAGGAGAGACCACACAATCGGCTACCTTTTAAAGATAATGTGGACTATAACATGGTCGCCCTTGACACTTTGAGTCATCTTACTCCGTATTCAAATCTCCCGTTTACCGAATTATTCCCTAGGAATATTTTCTATGGGGGTATGCTTGGTTATATTGCCTATGATGTTGTTGCTCCTTATGTGGGATTTAAATCAACAAGCGAATTTCCAGATGTCTTAATGGGGCTATACACAAAAGCATTAGTGTATTCTCATCGTTCAAATGTGTTATTTATGATTGATAATAGTATAGAAGACTATTCTAAAGATAAAGATATTCGATATCAATTAAGCCTATTTAATAGAAACAACAAATCCCATGAAAATAAAGAATTATCATTAGATAAAGATGAAATTGATGAGTCTGGTTTTAGATCTAATACGACTAAATCAGCTCACGAGAGAATGGTTGAAAAAACTAAAGAATATATCTATGCTGGGGATATTATACAGGCAGTTATCTCTAGAAAGTTATATACTGAAAGTAGAGTTGATCCAATGGCGATCTATGAAGTTTTAAGAGAATTAAATCCGAGCCCATATATGTACAATATTAATTTCGATGACATTAAGATTATTGGTAGCAGTCCTGAGGCCCTTGTCTCTAAAAATAAGGATATACTTTCAACTGTGCCGATTGCGGGAACAATTCGTCGTGGTAAAACACCAGAAGAGGATTTAAAGCTAGAAAAGGAATTATTAAGCGATCCGAAGGAGCAGGCGGAACATCTCCAATTAGTGGATCTTGGGAGAAATGACCTTGCTAAAGTATCTTATCCCGGTTCCGTCGAAACTTATGAATTTATGACAGTTCAAAAATACCAAAAAGTCCAACATATTGTAAGCAAAATAAGAAGCAAAACTCCATTAGACGGATATCAAGTTTTAAAAAGCATGTTTCCAGCTGGGACACTTTCAGGAGCACCGAAACTCCGTGCTATGCAAATAATACAAGAATTAGAAACTGAGCCAAGAGGCCCATATGGAGGAGGTGTCGGATATTTCAGCTTCAATGGAGATATGACGTTTGCGATAGCCATCAGAACTTTATTTGGAATGAATGGTACATATTTTGCTCAATCGGGCGGTGGCATCGTTGCCGATAGTCAGCCTCACGAAGAATATATGGAAACCTATAATAAATTATATAGCGTTCTAAAATCAATAAAAATAGCGGAGGCAAAAGAAAGATGAATATTTTGTTTATTAACAATTACGACAGTTTTGTGTATAATTTGGTGAATTACATCTGCCAATTAGCACCAGATTCAAACATTATCGTCGAAGATAACAATATAACAGTTGATAAAGTCAGGGAAATGAATATTGATAAGATCATTATATCACCTGGTCCTGGACATCCAAAATACGATACAGGTATGGTAATACCCATTATTAAGGAATTCTATTCAAAAACTCCAATGTTAGGTATTTGTTTAGGACATCAAGCAATAGCAGAGGCGTTCGGAGAAGATAAAAATACTGAATATGTAGCTAGAGCTAAGGTAGGACCAATGCATGGGAAGATTTCTAAGATTTTTCACGATCAAGAAAAAATTTTTAAAAACATTCCAAATCCGCTTTTGGGAGTAAGATATCATTCATTAGCTGCGAAATCTGATATTCTACCTCAAGAACTAAAAATTAGTGCCACTGCTGACGATGGTACTATTATGGGAATTCGCCATAAAAAATATCCCATAGAAGGCATTCAATTTCATCCAGAATCCATTAAAATGAAGCCATACGGAATGAAGATATTGAAAAATTTCTTAGAATTATAAAAAAATAGGGAAATTTTTAATGAATTTAATTGAGCACGCCACGTTATTGGATTTAACTCAGATTCTTGACCTTCAGAATAATTCTAATGCTAAGGGATGCCGACGAAGACAATCTTACATATTAAGGTCATAATTATGTTCATTTGGGTTAGGGAGGAGAATTCATTAATTTATTATAATAAGAGGGTATTTAAACTGTAAAAGAATCTATTAAAGTATGTCAGTACCAAGAAATAAAGCTCCTAAATGGTTTATACCAACTTTCATGGTTTGGATAGTTATATGTAACATTATGGCGATAATTTTAGCAATACTGGTTCCAGCGACCTTGACTTTAGACGCAACGATCTCTATGATTATCATAATTTTGATTAATATTGTGAGTATTATCTTCTTATATCCATTACTAAAGCAGGATCCCTTAACTCCCTTTATAAGAGGCGCCTTTATTTGGTTTGCTGTAGTAACTATTATTTACATTATTTTGGGTGCGTGGGTAATTTTAATCCCTGGAACCATCCAACTCCTAGCAGATATCTGGTATAATTGGAAGTTTAATAAGCTAAAATAATCTTACTTCATTTTTTTTTTAATTAAGAAAGATCTTGAAAGCTTGTGAAGGCTTTATATCCAACATTTTGACTCAAGAACTAAAAATTAGAGAGATTAATTCTGGAAATTAGGACTTAATTAGTCGATTAACAATAAGATCTTTAAAAACTTGAATATCTTTCCAAGAAGTTGCGCATCGTATATTATTTCCTTTTTCACTTATCTTGGTGATCCCTTTCTCAGTGACTCTAATTTTTAAATCTTCAATATTGAGCAATTCTTCAGAGAAACCTAGATAAATCGCCACCGTATCAAATAGGATCGACGTTTTTTTATCTTCAGTGACCAATTTGGTTAATTTTTTTTTCTTAGCCTTAGCTTAACATCCCGAATCAATTAAAATGAAGCCATATGGGATACAAATACTAAAAAATTTCTTAGAATACTAAGGTTAAGGTAGATTTTTAAAAAATAAGAATTATTAAGTTGGTTAATAAATGTTAAATAGTGATAAAATAAATGAAAGTTAAATATGCTACCATCATAGTTGAGGATATGGATGAGTCAATTAAATTTTACACAGAAGTTATGGGATTTGAAATAGATAGCCAACAGAATCCCCTGCCTGGAACAACAATCACATTATTAAAAGGGGAAGGGGATGCCATGATAGAGCTCATAAAAAGCACAAATTATAAAACTGGCCTGTATTCGGTGGGAATGGATGTTGAAGACATAAACACCACAGTGAAAGAACTCAAAACTAAAGGTGCCAAAATCACCATGGAACCCATACCAATTACGGTTGGGACCCTTGCTTTCATAGAAGATCCAAATGGAGTCCGAATAGCGCTAATTCAGCACAATTAATCCCAATTTTTTTGCAAGCGCTGGCAGCAGCGCTGGAAAAAGAATTCAGCATTAGGAGCGGATTTACTAATTGTTTGCCTAAGTTTCTCTAAATATCCTGGATTTCTTCTGGAAAGGTGCCAATATATTCATCTATGGTTTTAAAGTGCTTTTTAGGTCTAGCCATAATTATATACTTGTTGAATGAAAATATAAAAAAATCTTTTAAATTATAAAAAGACATAAAATGAGTGTAGAAAAAGGTAATCAGGAGATTTTATACTACTCTCTCCATTCTTCTTCATCAAACACAACGGCTTTGAACTTAATTTTATCATCAGAGACATCTACAATAGTGAAGGGAGTGCCACAATCCTCACATTCAAAAACATCGTCTTTTTCTGCATCTTCGATCAAATTTTCAAAGTAGCAACTGGAGCATTCCAATTTAAACTTGCCATCTTCTTTTTTTGTAGACTCATATATTTTTTCAGCCATACATATCACCATTATTAATTTATTATAATAATATTAAGTTACATTTTTTATTATTCTTTCTATTCTTATTTCTAATCAGTTATAATAGTGCAATTCTCATTATTAAGAGCTTTAATGATTGGATTTTCTCGTAAACCGGATGCGATAATAACTTGTTTAATTCCTTCACTGGCAGATTTTAGAGCGGTAATTACTTTAGTTTTCATACCTCCCGTTACACTCTCAAGGATTGAATCTGCTCTTGAGCTATTTACGTGAGTAATAAGGTTCTTATTTTTATCTAAAACTCCATCAACATCAGTTAAAAGTATTAATTTATCAGCTTTGGTCGCTACTGCGATTGCTTCAGACATTCTATCACTATCTCCCCCAACAATCTCATTATCGTCACTGATAGCAACAGAGGCTACAACAGGAATGTAATCCTTCTCCCAGAGGGTTTCAATTAATTGAATATTTACTTTAGAAGGTTTGCCAGTGTAATTATCCTTGAGTTTTCTCTTTCCCTCCAAAATAACCATTGCTTTCTTAAATCTCTCGGCCGTGATTAGACCTCCATCAACTCCTGAAATACCAACAGCTGGAAGATCCTTAGCAACCATTTCTTTTACAATACGTTTATTATTTAGACCCGCAACAACCATTATATAAATATCTCTGGTTTCTTCATCTACATAACGAGCTTTATATCCTTTGGTAGAGTGTGTAAAAATTTGGGATTTACCCATTTTTTCTGCTACAGCTGTAATTACATCAGCCCCAGCATGACATAAAACAATCTTTTTTTTTTCAGCATGTAGTTTTAATAAATCTGAGATTATGAAATCTAGGTTTTCCTTAAGTAGATCGCCACCTATCTTAATTACAATCTTTTCTGACATAGTTCTTATCCTCTTCATTTTATTATTCTAAATTGCTAACAGCACATTCCACTATTCCACGAGCTACTTTACCTTCACTAAACACATGAGTTAAATCTCCAAAATCGATAGTAGCATTAGCTTCACTTGCGAATAATTCTGCCTTGCTTGTACCTTTAATAAGCAATTCTCTTAATTCATGATAGACATCTAAATTCATATATTTAGCCATATCTGAATGAAATTTTTTATCTTTGGCTTCAAAATTTATTTTAAACTGTTTTTTCATATGAGTTAATTTAAATTCTTCTGAACTTTTAAGCTTAGTTCCAAGATCTCTTACAGTATTTCTTAGATCTATGTCATCGGAATTAACTAATATATCAATCCCTAATAGAATGCCTCGATTTTTAACCTCGTCCAATTTATTGGCTCCTTCTAACACCGACTGGCACATTTTATATGACAATGATTTTATCCTATCAGAGATTTCAAATTTTACAGAAGGATTACCTTGACTGGTGTTGGCCACAATATATTCCTTCAGAGGTATTCGAAATAATGCTGCAAATATTTCTAAAGGTGCACCCTTCTTTTTACCAACTACTACTCTGATATCTGCAATATGAGACTTATATTGTTGAACATAAAGTCCCCAAGGATTGGCAAGTATTCGTTGGTCATTATACAAATATTCATTTAATTCTTCCCGATTTTTAATAAATGTTACCCTCCACCCCCGACCACCCCCGGTAGGTTTTATTACAACGGGATAATCAAACCTGCTTTCAATCTTATCAACAATAGATTTTCTAATCTCTTTAACTTTTAATCTGGGGTGATTTGTGATAGGAATCCAGATTGTCGGTGTTGATTGAATCTTTGCTAGCTCAAAGCATGCTGTAGTCAATGCTTTATTATCACATATATTTGTAACGGAGGGATTATTAAATAATTCATACCCATTGAATGATAACATAGGTTGAATATAATTCACCTGAGACATTAAACCTAATCGGTTAATAATAACGGAGTCTTTTTTATAATCCTTTATAGGTTTCAACAAAGACCAACCAACATCCTCCACAGAAAATTCTTGATGTGAATATCCTAAATCTTCCGAGGCTTGTTCAATTCTTTTAATTTCTAACCAATCACTTCTATATCCCGATAATATGATTATATGTGGCAATTTAGATGTAGTAATTTTTATTTTATTTTAGTTGTACTTATATATAAATTAACATTTATTAAAGAAATTTATGGAATAAAGAATAATTAAAACGAATCCATATCGAAATTATTTTTTTTAAAAAACAATTTATTTTAAATTATTGGGATTTATAAAAGTAATAAATGATTTGTTAGAAGTAAAAGTAAAACATAAGTTAAAAGAAAAATTTTATTGAAGTAACAAAAAACATGTGTTAGGTTAAGTGATTAGCTTTGGAAAAGTCTGTGCTTCAAGTTATTTTAAATGAAAACGAAAACAATTTTTGCGCAAAATGTTGCAAAACTAAACAAGTTATCGAGCGAATGCTTGAGACTTTTCCAGATTTTAAAGAAAAAATAGAAATACAATACTGGGATATTAGTTCAAATCAAATTATCAAGAAATATGGAGAATTAACAGCACCTGTTGTAATATTAAACGACTCAGTATTTTCAGAGGGTCATGTTCCAATAATTAAAAAATTATGTCGAGAAATAATAGATTCTTTGGAGGACTCGTAGAATTTAATAAATCTAACATTATTGAATAGTTTGATAATTACATAACAAAAATAATTTAATATCTAAATAAATCTTAAATTTATGCATTTTTTCTAGCTCAATCCATTATCCTTAAAGTAAATTATCTGAAATAATAAATATACATATTAAAAATACTATGTCAAAAAAAAATAATAAAATTGAAGAATACGATTTTAAATCAAATTTAGATTATAAGATCGAAAATGTTGTTGCCACAGTTGAAATGGAAATTACAGAAAAGATAGATCTTAACCAAATTGCCCGTGAACAAGAGGATGCAGAATATAATCCTGAAAGGTTTCCGGGACTCGTTATGAGAATCACAGAACCTAAAGCAACATTTCTTATCTTCTCTACTGGAAAAATGGTTGTTACAGGGCTTCGGAGAGCGGATGAGGCAAGTCATGGAGTAGAAAAAGTAATAAAGAAAATTAGAAAAGTCGGGATTAAAGTAGCTAATCCAAAAATCACGATTCAGAACATTGTAGCAAGTGGAGATTTACATACCAATGTAG
>SMTZ1_10021031_pt1 | contig 15398 bp, 10 predicted proteins | sample DeeMarSWOR136_30_FD_25667 | JGI IMG/M metagenome (IMG submission 25667)
ACCCAACCTGGAGCGATGAATTGACCGAATTCGGCACCGCTGACACCATTGGAGACAACTACGGTGCCCGAATTTATGGTTGGCTCTATGTGCCGCTGACCGGCGACTATACGTTCTATTTCACAAGTGCAGACGAGGGCGAATTGTGGCTGAGCACCGATGATGACTCCACCAATATTGTATTACTCGCTTCAGAGCCTACCTGGGGACAATACGACGCTTTTGTTCGATGGTCTGAACCTATCCCGCTAATCGGTGGCGAAAGGTACTACATTGAGGCGGTATGGAAGGAAAGCACCGATTGGGACCACTGCCGTGCGGCCTGGCAAGGTGCAGGCATCCGGAGCCAAGAGGTCATTCAAGGTAGTTATCTCTCGCCATACGAGCCAGTAAATGCCTTTGGTCCGAGTCCCAGCGATGGTAGAATTGATGTGAGGATTGATCCTGTTCTTGGCTGGAAACCTGGAAAACATGCAACTTCGCATGATGTGTACTTCGGCACCGACCAAGAAGCTGTGCGCAATGCCGGCACAGGCTCACCTGAGTATAAAGTCACCGGGGACATTGGTGTCGAGAGCTTTGACCCTGGAGAGCTTGAGCTGGAGACCACCTACTACTGGCGTATCGATGAGGTCAATGACCTCAACCCTGACAGTCCATGGGTGGGTGAAATCTGGAGCTTCACAACCGGCAGCTTCCTTATCGTAGACGACTTCGAGGACTACAACGACTATGACCCCGACCAGATATTCAATACGTGGTTAGACGGATGGGAGGTTGAAGCAAACGGCGCCGTGGTAGGTCACGACGTAGATTTTACGCAGATTTTACAGGGAGAGCATATTGTCGAGACTACAATTATCCACGGCGGCGAGCAGTCGATGCCATATTACTATAACAACATTGGCACGGCAACTTATTCGGAAGCCGAACTTCCGTTGAGCCCCGCGCAGGATTGGACAAGAGAAGGCGTTACAGAATTGTCGCTGTGGTTTAGAGGTTATCCAGCGTCTGTTGGCAGCTTCGCAGAAGGCCCTGTCGGGACCTACACGATAACCGCTTCCGGCGCAGATATCACAGGTCAGGCTGACGAGTTCCACTATGCTTATAAGATGCTCACCGGCACCGGCTCGATTACAGCAAGGGTCATGAGCGTCGATAACACCGACCCGTGGGCCAAGGCAGGCGTTATGATTCGTGAGACATTGGAGCCGGACTCCAAACATGCCATCGCATGTGTTACGCCCGGTAGCGGAGTAGCCTCCGAGGGCCGTATTAATACGAGTGGTAATAGTTTCACAACAAACCAGACCGGGATAACCGCACCGCACTGGGTGAAATTGGAGCGTGACATCAGCGGTGCCTTTACAGCATTACATTCAGTTGATGGCTCCTCCTGGGTACCGGTAGAGGACGCTTTGAGCCAGGGCATCCAGATGAGCGCGAGTGTCTATATAGGTTTGGCAGTGACGTCACATAACACCGATGCAACGTGCGAGGCCCAGTTCTCCAACGTCAGTATCACCGGTAACGTCAGTCAGCAGCAGTGGATGAACCAGGATATTGGTATAACAAGCAACGATCCTGAGCCGATGTATGTGGTTCTTAATGGCAGCGCTGTGGTTTATCACGAAAATCCGGATGCATCATTGATAGATGAATGGACCGAATGGAGAATCGACCTGCAGGCGTTTGCAGACCAGGGAGTGGATTCGACTAATGTCAATAGCATCGGTATCGGCATAGGCACCCAAGGTAACACAACAACACCTGGCGATTCAGGGACTACGTACTTTGATGACATTCGGCTGTATCGGCCGCCACCGGAACCGGCACCTTAATCAGAGATTTGGCTGGTAATTATAATTGACGTTGATATAGCTGATTTGCATCAATTCGGGGCTTATATCGAATGATTTGATGATTCGATATAAGCCCTTTTTCATTGACTCCAGGAAAAGGCGGCGGATATCCATATTGATAATTTTGCAGTCGACGCGGCGCCCAGCCAGGGGAGATTGCCAATTGTATTTGAGAGTTTTTAAAAGCTACGCGTAATTCGAGGGATTTTCCTTGACGGCAAAGTGGATGATTTGGTATAAATAATGTTAGTGAAGCTTGTGTCCGCGTATGAGGGTATTTGCAAATTATCATCCTCAAAAAACGCGGAGTCTTCGTCGTTTTGTGAATAGAGGAGGAGTTATTGTGTATTATGCAAGGCACATAGTTCGAATAGAGACTTTGTGTTGTGCGGTGAAGAAATTTTAACATTTCAATAAACATCCTATATTTATTTTTTAAAGGAGAAATGGTTATGTGTAAGAAATTGATTTATTTAATGTCTTTTATTTTTGTGCTGGGTCTGGTTAGTAGCGCTTCAGCCGAGCTGGTAGCGCACTGGAAGCTTGACGATGAGGGCACCGGTACTGTGGTTGACTCTTCCGGCTACGGCCATGACGGTACGCTGGTGGGAGATGCCCACTTTGTGCCCGGGCTGTTCGATGAGGCTCTGGAGCTCGACGGCGATGGCGATTATGTTGTAATAGACGGCTACAAGGGCATTGTCGGCGATGGCACTAACACACCCGCTTTCAGCGTAACTGCCTGGATTAAGACCACCGACAACGGCGAGATTGTGGGCTGGGGTAACACCGGCGGCGGTAACAGAATGGAGTTCCGCATCAACAACACCAGGCTTCGCTTGGAAAGTGGTAATGGCAATACCCAGGGTGACACTGCCGTGACTGACGGCCTGTGGCACCACGTCGCGGTGACGGTACGGGAGAACTCGACGTACGAGAGCGGTGTGACAATGTACTTGGATGGCCAGGAAGACACCAGGGCTAATACCGATCCTGATCCGGTCCACCCGACCGAGAACTTTGATGTCAAAATAGGCCTACGCTACAATGAAGACAACAGGATATACACGGGCCTGATTGACGAAGTCCGCATCTACGATAATGTACTAACGGTAACGGAGATAAGGGATATCATGGAGTTAGGGTACCTGGCAAGGGCCCATAGTCCGGAACCATCTGACGGCAGCATGTATACTGACACGTGGGCAACTCTTATGTGGACGGCCAGTGAGACCTCTGTATCCCATGACGTGTACTTTGGGACGAGCTTCGACGATGTCAGCGCAGGGGCGGAAGAGACGTTCGTGGGTAATATGACTGTGGAAAGCCAGCCGGTTGGCTTTGCCGGGTTTCCGGCTCCGGAGGGTCTGGTTCCGGGTTCAACCTACTACTGGCGGGTGGACGAGATCAACGAGGCCCATCCCGACAGCCCCTGGCAAGGAGAAGTCTGGAGCTTCTGGGTCCCATTCAAGACCGGGTACAATCCCGACCCTCTGGATGGGGCACAGTTCGAGGACCCGAACGTCGATCTGAGCTGGGGAGAGGGCATGAACGCGATTATGCAGTCCATTTACTTTGGGACCGATGCGGATGAGGTCGCCAATGCGACAGGGGCTCCCACTCAGATGGATACCGGCTTTGATCCGGGCCTCCTGGACTCGGAGACCACGTACTACTGGCGCGTGGATACGTTCAACGGCTCTGAATGGGTCACAGGTCCGCTTTGGAGCTTTAGGACGATGCCTGTAATCCCGATGACCGAAGACCCGAACCTGGTTGCCTGGTGGAAGCTCGATGAAGGCGCAGGTACGACAGTAGTCGATTGGTCGGGCAACAACCATCACGGTAAGTTCACGTTCGGCCAAGTGGAGTGGGTCGAGGGCAAAGACGGCGGCGCCCTGGCTTTCCCTGATGGTTGGGTCGAGATGACGGAATACGAGGGCATACTCGGCACCCAGAATCGTACCGTGACCGCCTGGATAAACACAACCGGATACGACACAACCGGATACGGTGATTATATCTCCTGGGGCCAGAATGTAAACACCCAGAAATGGATCGGCCGCGTCCAAGATACCCCCGAAAATGGAACCGTAGGGGCGCTCCGCACAGAGTGCAGCGGCGGGTACATCATAGGCAGTACGGTTCTGACCGATGGGCAGTGGCACTACGTCGCTTCCGTCTTAGAGAGCTTTGGCCAGCCCGACATTATGGATATCAAGCTCTATGTGGACGGCGTGCAGGAGGTTATCAGTGGTTCGCAGCTCATAGACGTCAACACAGTTGGAGACGGCAGGACGGTCTGGCTCGGCGAAGGACATCACGGCAGACTGTTCCCGGGTTTGGTTGATGATGTGCGCCTCTACAATAAGGCGCTAACGCAGGACGAAATCAAGCTGCTCATGCGGGGTAATTTGCTCCTCGCCTGGGATCCGGAACCCCCCAAGGGACGAACAGTGGATATAGAAAGTGCCCTGCCGCTGCGCTGGAAAGCAGGCGACAATGCGACGCAGCATGACGTCTATTTCGGCACTGATAAAGATGCGGTTGCCGGCGCTAATACATCGACGGCAGATATATATCGAGGCCGACAGGGTGCTACCAGCTACAATCCACCCGAAGGCGTTGAATGGGGCGGCGGGCCTTACTACTGGCGTATCGATGAGTATGATAACGATGCCACAATCAACGAAGGCCAGGTATGGAGCTTTACGGTAGCCGACTTCATTGTTATAGATGATTTTGAGGGCTATGACTCCGGCGAGAACCAGATATGGTACGCCTGGAGAGACGGGCTTGGCTACGGCACGCCGGGTACTGAACCCTACTCTGGCGGTAACGGGACCGGCTCGGCTGTGGGCGATGACACGACTTATTCTTATACTGAGGAAACTATCGTTCACGGAGGTGTAAAGTCGATGCCGTTCTTCTACGACAACAGTATCCTCAAGTATTCAGAGGCAGAGAAGACGTTGAACTCGTTCCAGGACTGGACCAAATACGGCATCAAGGTATTGTCAATATGGTTCAGAGGTATTTCGGATAACGCCGCTGAGCCGATGTATGTTGTTCTCAATGGCAGTGCGTTAGTCGCTCATGATAATCCGAATGCAGCACAGTTAGATCAGTGGACCGAATGGACTATTGACCTGCAGGCGTTTGCTGACCAGGGTGTGAACCTGGCCAATGTCAATACGATTGGTATCGGCTTTGGTAACAGGAACAACCCAGTGGCCGGCGGTTCAGGTACGATGTACTTTGACGATATTCGGCTGTATCAGCCTGCTACAGAGCCGGAACCGGCACCTTAAGCTAAGATTCAAGTGTCCCCCTTTGCTTCTGCCTTAATGCGTCCTGTGGATTTCGGATTGCAAAGCAAGATATGGGGTCGAGATTATTTGGTCACTTGTACCTGCGGTTACGCAAGTGCAGGCAATTCAGGGCTTATATCGAACGATTCGGTATAGGCCCTTTTTTAATTGACTCTGCCAAAAGACGGTGGATTTCGCCCGGAGCGAATCTTTAAAATCTTGTTAATTTCTCTGCAGAAGGGGTATGAAAGTGTGAGAATTACCAATTTGAAGCTTTAAAGCAGCCTGCCTCGGCCATTTTTGGGCCGCCCACGCCGATAAATTTAAGGTCATAACCATAACCGCTTTTCTATAAAGCAGTTATCAAGCCTGCACAGTTCGCATCAGCGATTAGCTCGACGGCACGGATAGAGATGTGATACTTTTTGTCCGGCATAGGCTTATCTGTAAGCAAGATTTCGAGAAAATATCAGCGGGATAATATATTTCGTATCTCGTCCGTGATTTTACACAAAGTGTTAGTTTCGACATTTGGTTTTTTGGACTTTTGGTGAAAAATTTTATAAATTCCTGCTGTACAGATGGTTACGACGTTTTAGAGGGGATTTTGAGAATGAGTATTTTTTAGCATTTTTTCATATTTTTTGGCAAAAATTTGGAAAAACGCAGACTTTTTGACCAAGTCTGAAATGGGGGTCTAATGCGGACTTGACTTTTCAGGATTTTAGGGCTTGACAAACGTCGCTATTTGTGTATCATAATAATTTGGTGACTTGATTTATAGTTTGCGGATAAAGGCTTGGAGTATAAATTGATAAGTTCCACTTTTTTCAATTTTTTTCATAAAAAAGCAATAATATTCTTGACGTAACATCGGCCAATCTGGTATAAATATACTTGATAATGTCTTTACGAACATATCGGTAAGGATTTGCTGTTTCTGAACAGTCGAAGCAAGGAAACTTTATAGTTTCCCAGATAGAGGAGGAGCTATGGTTTATTGTGCGAGGCACATGAGCCGGAAGAGGGGCTTAGTGCTTCGCAGTCAAATAATTCACATTTCAATTAGCAGCTCATTTGGGCTTTTATTTAAAGGAAGGAGGTAATGTTAAGTCGCACACAATTTTCCTGGGCAGATATCGTGTGGCGACAGTTGAATTTATTGTCGGTCGCTTTGGTGTGTAGCCAAAGCATAATTCAGAATTATTGTAATTGTTTTGGAGGAGAATTATTATGTTTAGGAAATTGATTTTTTTAATTTCTCTTGTTTTGGTGTTGAGCCTGGTTAGTACAAATGTCGCCTTTGCGGACGCAATCGAAATCCCGGTCGCTGTCGATTCTGATGATGCAGAAGAGGCACCTGATGGCGATATCGACCTCACCAGCAGTGACATGGAGTTCATGTACGATAACGACGTAACCAATCCAGATGACGAGCAGGTAGTGGGTATCCGCTTTGTGGATGTCCAGATTCCAAAGGGCGAGAACATCCTGAGCGCAGTTGTTCGGTTTGATGCCGATGATGTGGATGATGCTGAGCACGTCGGCGAGGCGTATGTTATCATCGAAGGTGAGTTGAGTCCGAATCCCGTCACGTTTGAAGATGTAGCCAATAATATCTCAGCGAGGCCCAGAACGGCAGCACAAGTAGCATGGGGCCCGGAACACTGGTCTGAACAACATGCGAAATATTTTACTCCGGACATTGCCGGCATCATCCAGGAGATAGTCAACCAGGAGGATTGGGCAGCGGGCAATGCGTTGGTGTTGATCTTTAGCCAGGACCCGGCCAATGCGTCAACGGGAGTCTTAGAGGCCGAAGCTTTCCCGGACAACGCAACGGAAAATATTGACCGAAGGGCGACGCTGATTGTAGATTACGGCGAACCAGTACTCGTTGCCGCTGATCCCACCCCTGCTGATGGCGCTGTTGGTGTAGTAGATACAACCCTGCAGTGGACCCCTGGCTACACGGCTGTTTCCCACATGATATATCTGAGCACAGACGAGACAATCGACGAATCGGACTTCCTTGCCGAAACCCAGATGGCAATATATTTAGCAGACTTAGAACCGGGGACAACCTACTATTGGCGAGTCGATGAGGTCGAAGCCGAAGTACCCGCAGACTGGGACAACTGGGAGATAGAGATTCCTGAAGCCGTCGTAAATGAGGGTGATGTCTGGAGCTTCACTACGATGACTATTGAGGCTCATGCCCCGACCCCATCTGATGGTGCTGAGTCGGTAAGTGTTGATGCCAAGCTTAGCTGGACGGCCGGCAAGGATGCGATTATGCACGATGTTTACTTCGGCACAGACAAAGCGGCCGTAGGGGCTGGCGACCCGAGTACGTTTATGGGTAAGATAATGGAGACATCGTTTAGCCCCGGTCCGCTGGAGAAGGGTAAGACGTACTACTGGAAGGTCGATGAGTTTGCTGTTATCGCAACGAATCCGGGGCCTCTCTGGAGCTTTACGACAGAGGTGCCGTCGGCATCCGATCCGGATCCCCAAGATGGAGCAGAAGATACCGTGCAGTCACCTATCCTTTCCTTTACTCCCGACGCGAAGGCTGCCGAGCATGACGTGTACTTCGGTGATGATGCCGATGCTGTAGCCGCTGCCGATGTCAATACACCGGACATCTACCTTGGCAGGCAGGCCGAAACCAGCTATGAGACTGGGGAACTGGAATGGGGCAAGACTTATTACTGGCGTGCTGACGAAGTCGACGAAGCCGAAGCAGGTTCGCCGTGGAAAGGCACTGTTTGGAGCTTCACGACTGCCGACTACTTAATTATCGATCTTTCGGAGACGGTACTTGACTATGACAATAGTGCTGAGCCTTTCACTACTGAGGTTTCGTGGGATACGCCGAAGGACTTGACAGTCAATGGAGTTACGGAACTGACGTTCCGGTTCCATGGGGAGCCGGGTCCTGAAGGCAGTACGAGCTTAGACGAAGCGACCGGGACCTACACAATAATAGGTTCCGGGACCGACATCTGGGGCAACACGGATGAGTTCCACTTCATGTACAGGGAGCTGAAAGGTGACGGCTCGATTGTGGCGCAGGTGCTCAGTGTCGAGCAACCTAACGAGTGGGCCAAAGCAGGCGTTATGATTCGCGACACGCTTGACGGAGACTCTGCTAATGCGATGGCGTATATCACGCCCAGCGGACGAGTCGGCTGGCAGCGTCGTGCGATTGCAGGTGAAGGATCCGACAGCACGCGCAGCGATACGGAAACCATTACGGCACCTTACTGGGTAAAGTTGACCCGTCAAGGCAATGTTATCACAGCCCAGAACTCCAGTGACGGCGTTACCTGGGAAGACATGTTTGAAACAGCCCATCCTGATGAGCCGACCTTCCAGGAGATTGTGATGAGTGAGGACGTCTATATAGGTCTGGCGGTAACCAGCCATACCCCTGGCGTGATCTGTGAGGCCCAGTTCTCCGACGTCAGTACTACAGGTAAGGTGAGTTCTGCTGCTATGAACCAAGACATTGGCATACCCTTCAATTCTGCCGAGAAGGTGTACCTGGCGGTGGAAGATGCTGCCGGCGCTCTTGGCGTGGTAACAAATCCAGACCCGGCGGCCACACAGATTGATCAGTGGTGGACTATGAAGGTTCCACTTCTGGACTTAAGTGACGCGGGCGTGGATGTGGCAGATGCCGCTAAGCTGTACATTGGTGTTGGCGACGTAGATAACCCGACAGCCGGTGGTTCCGGCACAATCCGCATCGATAACATCAAAGGCGTCAAACCGGTCGTTATCCTGGAGCCGACTGATGTTACCGCACCAGGTAACAACGTCAGGGGTGTCCCGAACGATGGAGATTGGCCTGGTAATGAAGCACCTCCGTTGGCGGTCGATGATAACGATGAGACGAAGTATCTGCATTTCAAAGGAGATGATGTTGCTATTGACCCCAATGCAGATCCGACTGGTTTCAAGGTTACACCATGTGTCGGTCCGACTATCGTTACCGGACTGACTTTCACCACGGCAAATGACGTTCCAGGTCGTGATCCGACTGCATATGAACTCTATGGTTCTAATGTGGGCATCGATGGGCCGTATAAGTTAATTGCCAGTGGCGATATCGTCGATTTCAACGATGTAACAGAGTGGCCGCGCTTCACAATGAACGCAACGCCGATTACGTTTGATAATGCGACAGTGTATAAGCACTATCAAGTTCTGTTCCCGGCCATTCGAGGTCCGGTAGGTGGGTCTGTGAATAGTATGCAGATCGCCGAAGTCGAGCTGATAGGTGTCACCGAGGACGTACTGGTTGATATTACAGCGCCAGGGAATACCATCTATGGATATCCGACCGATGGCGATTGGTCCAGCTCGGAAACACCTCTGAAGGCGCTCGATGACAACGTCGATACGATCTATCGGCATAAGAAAGGCGAGAAACAGCCCACTGGTTTAGTGGTAACACCATCAAAGAAGAAAGTTGTTAATAGGTTGACTTTCACGACAGCAGATGACCATCCGGAACGAGATCCGGTTGCATTCAAATTCTATGGTTCCAATGATGATGTATATTCTGGGCCGTGGACGTTGATTGCAAGTGGTACAATTGACGACTTCAGCCAGGAGACGGCTTGGCCGCGTCAGGCAATGAACGAAACGCCGATCATGTTTGATAATGATGTAGCGTACAAGCACTATCGAATTATGATCACGGAAGTTCGAGACGCCGGAAGTGCGGATAGTATGCAGTTCGCTGAATTAGAACTGATAGAAGCTCTCAATTAATAACTCTGAGCCCAACGGTCTCAGTAATGTTGGCTTAGGATTGATGATGTTTATGGGTTTGGGGGCACGTGGAGTGTCCCCAAACCCTTTCTGTTTATACCAATTGTATTAAATTACTGCGCTTCTTGTATTTGGCACAAATGAGTGGCAGCCTTGAGCACGGCGCCCCGCTTGAGCTCGTCGAAGTTTGGGCGGACCCATCAGAACAGGTAAGCACGCTGGGGCATACCTATGTCGATAGTGTTCGCTTCGCAATGCTCACAAAGATATGTGTGTATTGCGTAACGCGGAGTTCGCGGGTAAAATGGATTCGGGAATTGAATGGATTGTTAAGGCTCGGATTCAAAGGAATGCTTGAGTTCATTACGGACAGAGATATATACGAAAAAGTGATTTGCGGACGAATCGGAAAAGCCCGCAAGTTCATCTGGATAGCGACATCGGACCTGAAAGACCTTCATGTGGAAAAGGCCGGCAGGATGGTGCCATTTCTTGAGATTTTGTCCGACCTGATTAAAAAACATATCGAAATAAGACTGCTGCACGCCAAAGAGCCGGGGCCGGCCTTTCGGAAGGATTTCGATAAGTATCCGAACCTGATAAAGGGAATGGAACGAATCTTATGCCCGAGAGTTCACCTTAAAGCCGTGATAATCGATGGGAGCTTTGCTTACAGCGGCAGTGCCAATCTTACCGGTGCCGGGATGGGGGCCAAAAGCGAGCACAAAAGAAATTTCGAGGCCGGCATTATTACTAACGACAAAAAAATAGTCGGTAAAATTATGGAGCAGTTCGACAATATCTGGAGTGGAACTCGCTGCAGGTCGTGCGGCCGAAAGAAATTTTGCGCAGACTATAAAGACATTTTGGCTTGATGGAAACTTTTGTAATTAACGATTGATTAGTGGTAGTTTGTACTTCCCGATATGTTTAAAAAAGTATTAAGTTTTTATACGAAGTATTTTGCGGTTTGGGTGATTGCGTTTGGGGTGGTGGCGTATCTGGTTCCAAAGCCCTTTGTGGCGTTGAGGGACTATATGGATTGGTTCTTCGCCCTTACGATGTTCGGGATTGGGGCGGTACTGCAAATCGAAGATTTCAAACGAATCGCACAAAAGCCTGTTATCGTTTTAATCGGCTCGGCTGCACAGTTTAGTATTATGCCATTAGGGGCGTTCGTACTATCCAAGCTGTTTGGATTGGAAACCGAGATTGCAGTTGGATTGATACTGACCGGCTCGGCGCCCGGGGCAATGGCGAGTAATGTGATGAGCTACATAGCGAAAGCCGATACGGCGTAGAAAGCCGATACGGCGTATTCCGTTTCGCTGACAACTGTTTCCACGCTGTTGTGTCCTTTATTGACGCCGGGTTTGACATTCATTTTGGCCAGATCGAGGCTGGAAGTTCCCTTCTGGGAAATGGTGTTCAGCGTCGTCAAAATGGTGATAGTGCCGTTGTTCGTGGGATTTGGGGTAAGGCATTATTTTAAAAAGAAAACAGAAAAAGTTCTGCCGATTTTCCCGGCGATATCAGTGACTTTTATCATCTTTATTTGTTCGCTGGTAATAGCGCTCAATAAAGAACGCCTGGTACAGGTGACAGGGCTGGTTCTGGCCACGGCGGTGATTCTGAATATTTATGGGATGCTGGGCGGATATGGTGTGGGGTCGGCTTTTCGGATGGAAGTGCGGCGGAGACGAACGTTGGCGATTGAGATTGGGATGCAGAACGCCGGTTTGGGGACAGTCCTGGCGTTGAAGCATTTCGGCGAAAAAGCGGCGATCCCGGCGGCAATTTTTGTATTTATCTGTATTATTACAGCGTCTGTAATGGCGGAGCTCTGGCAGAAAAGACCGAGCGAAGCATGAGCGGAAGCAGAATAAATATTGAATATTAAGTGGAAGGCTATTGCATTCTGCCGATATAAATACTATAATTTGACTTTAGTTTTGGCATTGATAAGTTTGATGGGCAGTCTTGTTTGGCTGCCTTTAAGTTTGTGTGCGAGAGAAGATTTTGAGGAGTTTATGGTATGGGTTGTAATCTGGCGGTTGCAGGAGTAACCGGTGCGGTTGGACAGGAATTTCTGAAGATCTTGGAAGAGCGTGATTTTCCGTTTGACTCCTTGAAAATGCTGGCGAGCATCCGGTCGGCCGGTAAGAAAATCAAATTCAAAAGCAAAGAATATGTCGTTGAAGAACTGACAAAGAAGAGCTTTAGTCGTGTTGATATTGCGTTGTTCAGTGCCGGTGCAGCGCGGAGTAAAGAGTTTGCGCCCGCTGCGGTCGAAGCCGGTACGGTCGTGGTTGATAACTCCTCGGCGTTCAGAATGGATCCGGATGTTCCGTTGGTCATACCTGAAATAAATCCGCAGGCAATCAAAGAGAATAAAGGCATAATCGCCAATCCGAACTGCTCAACAATTATCGGTATCGTGCCGGTCTGGCCGCTGCATAAGGCCAATCCTGTCAAACGAATGGTTCCAGCGGAGCAGGGATGTCGGCGATGCTTGAACTGGAAAATCAGACGCGTGAGATTTTGGCCGGGAAAGAGCCGACCTGCAAGGCGTTTCAGTACCAAATAGCATTTAACTGCTTTAGCCATGATTCGGCACTCGGGCCAAACGGATACAATCTGGAAGAGATAAAAATGGTCAATGAGACCAGGAAGATTTTCGATTGCGCTGAGATTGCGATAACCTGTACCTGTATCCGTATCCCGGTATTCCGCGCGCACTGTGAGAGTATCAATCTTGAGTTCACCGAGGCGATTACGCCGGACCAGGTCAGGGACCTTTTGAGCACCGCGCCGGGCGTCTCGGTACTGGACGACCGTGAAAACAACCGGTTCCCGATGCCAATTGACGCTTCGGGCAAGGATGATATCTTTGTTGGCCGAATCCGGCAGGATGAGTCCATACCTGAGAACCGCGGCATTAATATCTGGGTCGCCGGCGATCAGCTTCGAAAAGGTGCGGCTCTGAACGCCGTTCAGATTGCTGAGAAACTGCTTTAATCGGTAATAATGGCCGTTCGCAATATAAAACTCACCGTGCAATACGACGGCAGCCGATATCGCGGCTGGCAGACACAACCCGGTAAAAGAACCATCCAGGGTGAGCTTGTCGAGGCTGTCTCGAATCTTGTCGGTGTCCGAACTTACGTCCACGGTGCGAGCAGGACTGATGCCGGCGTTAGCGCGCTGGGACAGGTCGCACTATTCGAGATTGATTCTCCTATCCCCACAGAGAACTTCCCAAAAGCAATCAACGGCCGGCTCCCGCGTGACATCGTAGTTACCTCTGCCGAAGAAGTCTCGTGGGGATTTGACCTGATGAGCGGTGTGACAAGCAAGCTCTATCGCTATACGATTTATACAGGCCGGCACCGGCCGGTTCTGCGTTTGAATCAATGCTGGCATATACCGAAAAACCTTAATGTGGAAGCGATGAACCAGGCGGCGCAATTGCTTGTCGGTAAAAAGGATTTTAAATCGTTCGCATCGGCTGCTGATAGGCGTGAAAGCTCCGTCCGGACCATTTTTCGCTGCAATGTTACAGCCGAAGATAAATGGATATACGTGGATGTCGAAGGGGACGGCTTTTTGTATAATATGGTCAGAAATATCGTCGGCACTCTGGTCGAAGTAGGCAGGGGAAGATGGGAGCCGGAAAAGATTAACGAGATTCACGAAGCAAAAGACCGAACCGCAGCAGGGCCACTCGCCCCGGCCCAAGGATTGTGCCTGATGTGGATTAAATACACCTGAAGCGTATGCAGGAGACATATTGAAGATTGTTCATATCATAACGAGATTAATACTCGGCGGGGCGCAGGAAAATACTCTTATCACCTGCAAACTCCTGGCTAAGCGGGGGCACGATGTTACGCTCATCACCGGCCCGGCTATAGGACCGGAAGGCGAGCTTTTTAATCAAACAAAAGGACAAAATTATAAAGTTATTGTTCTCCAGAGACTTCGCCGGGCAATAAATCCTTTTAATGATATTGTCAGTTACTACCAAATCAAAAAACTTCTGCGACAATTGCAGCCGGACATTGTACACACTCATTCGGCAAAGGCAGGGATATTAGGTAGGTTTGCAGGTTATCGCTTGAAAGGTAAATGGGCAGAAAATTTACCAATCGTAGTGCACACAATACACGGACTGGCATTTCACCCTTATCAAAGTCAATGGCTGAACAAGTTTTATATTGCTATCGAGAAATCCGCTGCGAAGCGAACGGACTTTTTTATCAGCGTCGCTGATGCAATGACCGCACAGGCAACCGCTGTCGGCATCGGCAAACCTGAGCAGTATGCTACCGCTTATTCGGCTATAGAAGAAGATGACTTCTTAAAGCCGATTTCAGAGGAGAGCAAAAGAGATTTTCGGCTAAAGTACGGAATCAACGAAGATTCGATTGTGCTCGTCACCATCGCACGAGTGTTTATGCTCAAGGGACACGAGTATATTATCGAATCAGCTAAACAGCTCTCGAAAAAATATGAAAAGTGCGTCTGGCTGTTTGTAGGGGACGGCAATCTTTCAGAGCATTTCAAACGACAGGTTTGCCGGTTGGGATTAGCTGAAAAGGTTAAATTCACAGGTCTTTTGTCGCCGAGCCAAATCCCGCTCGCCATACAATCATCGGACATCCTTGTCCACTGCTCGCTGCGAGAAGGGCTTGCACGCACTTTGCCCCAGGCAATGCTCTGCAGCAGACCGGCTGTCTCTTTCGATATTGACGGTGCGAAAGAAGTTGTAAACGAAAACACCGGCCGGCTGATTGAGCCGAAAAATGTCGAACAATTAACAAAGGCCTGTACAGAATTGGTAAAAGACGAGGGCTTAAGAAGGAAACTCGGTGAAAACGGAAGGGAATCAGTAAAAGAGAAATTCGCACCGGAAACAATGGTCGACACCATCGAGGCGGTCTATGAAAAACTGCTAAAGTAGGAAATAATTACCTTTATGACAATAGAAAGAAATGAATGAGATGATAAGTTGTTGATAGCACGTTTGGAAGCGACCTTTGTGCGGGCTTATTTACAAAATTGTGTGCGTTGAACGAGAATATAGGGGAAAAAAGAAAATATCATAAAATATTACAACTATTAGAACATGTCCAATAGTACTCATAAGTACTTCTTTTGTAAATACTTATAACATTCTCGCCCTCTAAGAATCTTATATGTCCAAAATTTTTTCAAAAAAATCTTGACGCTTGTGCGTCTATACTATAAATTAGTTTATATTGCAAACTATTATGTAATACAAACGAGTTTGGATTAAGGATGTTAATTATGAAACAAGAAATCAATTTGAAAGAAATCGAGCAAAAGGCTTACCGGGTCTCCTTTCAGGATGGCCTGGTGGAGATTATGCTTGGCATCTTGCTGATTAGCCTTGGCGCTACTTTTGGTTCAGTTTTAT
>SMTZ1_10021276_pt1 | contig 15398 bp, 13 predicted proteins | sample DeeMarSWOR136_30_FD_25667 | JGI IMG/M metagenome (IMG submission 25667)
TCCCTTGACTGAAAGCTCCTCCATCGCCTGGTACGCCTCCCGAACCATCTCCACGCGATTGCCCCGCGTGAGGGCATGCTGGACACCTTCGAGACGGGAAGAGGAAAGCAGCTGTCTGGGAATTAAGCTCGACAGAAGGTATCGGTAGTCTTTCTCAAAGCCTGGATGCATATCTCGTTTTTGCGCTGCAGAATCCACTGTATGCTATTCCTTACGTATAATTATACACCACTTCGGGGTGCCATTTCTACCAAAACAACCCACATCACAAATTTATAACTCCTCGTATCGTCCCAGGCACCTGCGAGGATAAGAAACAACATGGCATGAAATCGACCTCTGAGGAATTCTCAGGCATTTTAATTGCTTATAAGAAATACCTTAGAGTCTTGAATTGCTGCCCGTTATTAATTATATTGACGCTAATCTCGAAGGGCAAAGGTATGAGATCAAAAATTTCGATATTTCTTCTCTTCCTAATCCTCGTGCCAATACCCAGCTGCTTCACCGCACGCTCCAGTGGAAATGGCACATTCGAGCAATCTCCGCCTCTCATAGACAGCGAAGAAGAGATGTATCTCCTTTATCCACAGCTTCTTTTGTTCCAAAAGAAGCTCGACGCAGCTTCTGCATATTACTACCTGGGCGATCTCGAATCATCATCTTTCCAGTGTGAAGACCTGATCGAAGACATCCAGGATGTGCAGGCTACCTCCCCTGCGCCCTTTGTCTGTGAGCACCTTGAGATTCTCGAAGACAAGACACGGTGCCTGCTCCAGCGCGTGACGGATGAGGCGATGGAACAAGACTGGAGACAACACATTACGGCTGTCCTCGACTCGATTGGGCGGTACCATGTCGTGGAAGACGAAATCGAGGTCGTATTAAACTGGAGAACGGAACATTGGATCAAGTACTTTCAGGGAAAAGGATCAAAATACTTTCGCAAGTGGCTCGTTCGCGCCGAACAGTATCGTGATATCATAGAACCGATTCTGGTCGAAGTCGGTGTCCCGCGGGACCTCCTGTACCTCGCCATGATCGAAAGCGGGCTCAACCTGAATGCCCGTTCGAGGATGAAAGCGATAGGTCCCTGGCAGTTCATGGCTGGAACGGGAAGGTTGTTCGGTCTCAGAATAAACTGGTGGATAGACGCAATCTCTTCGGTTCGTGGCCTCTCGCACTTGCAGCGTACAATGCCGGCGAATACCGGATCGCCCATTCTATCTCTCGCCAGAAGACCGACAATTACTGGCGATTACGTCTCCCCACACAGACACGCTGGTTCGTCCCGAAATTCATGGCGGCACTGACGATCGGTCGCAATCCCACAGAGTACGGTTTCAAGAAAGCCAAGGCTTCGCCACTGCTTTTTGACATTATCCGCATTGACAGGTCGACAGACCTCAGGTTGATCGCAAAAGCTGCCGGGTGCACGTATGCCACCATACGAAAACTGAATCCTGCAATGAAGAGATGGGCCACACCGCCGGGAATGATCATCGAGCTGAAAGTTCCTGAAGGAACCGGGAAGCGCGTCTTAACGGAGCTCGCTGAAATTCCTCCCGAGAAGAGAGTCTCCTGGCACCGGCACCGCATCAGGAGGGGTGAAACACTCTCCCGCATCGCTGTTCGATACGAAATTTCAGTGAGAGAACTCAAGAGGATTAACGGAATCAAGAATGCACATAAGATCAGGGAAGGCAAAATACTGTTGATCCCCGTCAAGGATGTGGGTGCTGTTGCCAAAGCACCCCGTGAACCTACCTACCGTGAGGTGCCCAAACTCCCCAACAAGATAACGATGAAAAAGTATAAGGCACCGCCTGGATATAATAAGATCGTTTATACGGTGAGAGACAGAGACACGCTCAGTGAAATTGCGGAAAGGCACCACGTCGGACTCAGCAAGCTGAGAAGATGGAATGGACTGCGCTATAGCTCCCTGATCCATCCTGGTGATAAGCTCGTCATTTACCTACCGCCGAATTCCGGCACAGAAGACTACGGTTCTGATGTCATCGAGCTCAAACAGAATGGGATGAAGCGGATCATTCACGTCGTGAGGAAGGGCGAAACGCTGACCTTTATCAGCAGGAAGTATAAGAGGCGTATTTCGGATATACTCGCTTGGAATCACGGAATCAAGAAAGACCGCCTGTATCCGGGGGACCGCCTCACCATCTGGGTGAAATTAGATCAGGATTGAAGATCCTCAGCAATGTAGTAATCCCCGTCCTCGATATTTTTCCGAGGAATACTTCCCCCTTCCCGCGAACCACAGACGAGACAGTTCGTTCCGATTGCAATCCCCGGTGGGATTTTCGTCTTTCTGCCGATGAGGGTGATACCGAAATCGATGTATGATGGTTGCAGCCTGCTTGGAATGTGGGCATTACCGAATCCGATTTTCGTTCCCCTGCCGATAACAACCATCTTGTCTATAATGACGTTCTCTATATTCGCATCTTTGCCGATGGAACAGTCGTGGAAGATAATCGAGTTCTTCACCCGTGCACCTTTCTCTACCGTAACCCCAGGTGAGAGGATCGAAGAACTCACCTCTCCCTCAATGGTGCAACCTTTGCAGATGAGCGAGCGCTGAATCCGGGCACCCTGTGCGACGACGAGGGGAGGATAATCATCGGGAACGGTTAAAACCGGCGCGACGCTTTCGTAGAGCCTCAGACGCGGTTTATCCGCAAGGAGAGCGAGGCTGGCCTTGTAGTAGCCTTTCAGAGTTCCGATATCGAGCCAGTAACCCTTGAAACGGAAGGCCGATATCTTACCCCTGCGAACGAGGTACGGTATGATGTGCTTACCGAAGTCAAGGTCCTGGTGCAACTTTTTGAGCTTCTGCACCGTTGAAATCAGGAAATCCTTCTTAAAAATGTAAATTCCCATGGATGCGAGATTGCTCGTGCTGCGTTCGGGTTTTTCCTCGAATTTGACGATTGTTCCATTCCCGTCAACAGTTGCGATGCCGAACTCCTGGCAGAATGATATCGGAACTTCAACGACGCCGACAGCTGCAGGTTTGCCCGCCCTCTCGTAAAAGTCTATAAACTGCCTGTAATCCGCCCGGTAAACATGATCGCCGGAAAGAATCAGCACCCGATCACAATAGAGATCCTTCAACATCGGAATATTTTGAAAGAATGCATCCGCCGTTCCCTGATACCAGTCTGCAGCCTGGTAGCCGAGGTGAGGATGGAGGATATGAAGGCCGCCGCTGATTCTGTCCAAATCCCACGGCTTTCCAATTCCCAGGTGATGAGTAAGTGACCGGGAGATATATTGCGTCAGAATGTAGACTTCATCGATGCCTGACCGCACACAGTTGGTGAGTGTAAAGTCGATGATCCGGTATCTCCCGGCAAAGGGAACGGCCGGTTTTGCCCGGAAACGTGTGAGAAGGCTCAGCCTTTTTCCGATCCCGCCTGCCAGTATGAAAGCGATTGTCTTGCTCACCTTCTCTTCCGTCCTGCTACTCTCGCGTGCGTCTCGACGATCAATCCTTGAGGGATATCCGCCCCTCCAGAAATTCTCGTATTTTTCCCGATTACCGTAATGCCCGAGGTGCGTTGCCTGGGGCCCGTGTCCGGTGCGGTAGGAAGCGCCTCCGGTTTGCCCCGCGATACAACTCCTACTCGGGATTTCCCGCCCACATCGACAAACTTGTCGATGATCGATCTCCTCACGTGAGTGCCCTTCCATACTTTGGAGTATGAAAAAATAATGCTGTCCTCAATGACAGCTCCAGGCTCAACTCGGACGCCAGGGAACAGCACGCTGTTCTTCACGGTGCCCTTAACCGAGCAGCCATCCGCAACGATGGAATTCTGTACTAGAGAACCCTGGAAGAACTTCGCGGGGGGAAGATCCGTTCCCCTCGTAAAAATCGGCCACCCTGGAGCGGTGATCAATGATCGGTCTCGTAACAGTCTGAGTGATGCGCGATAATAGCTGGGGATAGAACCAATGTCTTCCCAGTAGCCATTAAACCGGTAACATTTAACCTTCCGGTTCGCAAGGTGTGGGATCAGGATATCGAACACAATATCGATCTTGTTCCCCCGTAAGGCATTGAGCAGGAAGTCCCTGTTGAAAAGGTAAATGCCGAGAGAGGCGAAACGGAACGAAGAGGATTTCGGCTTCTCTCTGAAGTCGATGACAGAGTTATCACGTGTACATCGGATCATACCAAAGCGTGATCTCTGACTCGGGCGAACCGCTTTGATTACAACAGTTATGGGCCTCCCGTGCTCTCGATGGAAATCCACCAACTCGTGGTAATCCATGAGATAGACTTGGTCGCCGGATAGGACCAGAACGAGATCAGCCTTTGAGTTCCGAATGAGATCGATATTCTGGTAGAGCGCATCGGCGGTACCGAGATACCACTGCGCAACCTCGCCGTGGTGGGTTGGCTGAAGAATGGAAACCCCACCGCTCTTTCTGTCGAGATCCCAGGGCCTCCCCATTCCAATATGATCAATGAGAGACTTGGGCGAGTACTGCGCCAGGACGGCGATGTCAATGATCCCTGAATGGACACAGTTGCTCAATGCGAAGTCTATGATTCGGTACCGCCCCCCGAAGGGAATAGCGGTCTTTGCCCTGTACTTTGTCAGGATAGACAATTCCTCACCGGTGCCTCCGGCGAGTATCATGGTGAGAATCTTCAAAGGATACCCGATCCCCGCGTTACTTGGTGATCAGCAGGTGACCCATGTTAGTGAGCAAGCAGGAGAGAAACACGATGGGTCGTATCTAAAACATCATGAATGAGAAGGGCGTAATCCAAATCCAGCCCCAGCAGTTGGACGACCCATATCGAGTCCACCGCGCAGTGCGACGATTTCCCGGATAATGAGCTCGGCACCAAGGTGCACATCCAAGCTGGCTCTCCCGATCCAGAGCTGTGACACGCTCTGCAAGTTTTCGTACCTGAAGTCACCGTCGACGGCAAGGACCAGGGTGCTGTTCATGCGGTTCAGCATTAATGGATAAGCCACTCCAACCTTCAGGGTGGGATAAATGAATTCCTTCTTCCCAGTACTCCAACTGATATACGTTCCGGTTGCGTCCTGTAACTTCACACCGAGGCTGAGTCTCCTCCAGAGATCATGCATGATCAATCCCAAGTCCAAACCGATTCCGAAGCTGGAGACATCGGTAATCTGATCATTGCGTAATAACTTGACAGTTGCACCGACTGCGCCGATGCCCACGTGCTGGGCATACGAGAGGAACAAGGCGAAATCGTTCGCACTCTCCAACGGGAAATCCCTGTAATTTATAAGACCCTCGCCCTCTCTCGGTTCGAATATGTCATCCCCATCGGAATTGCTGACCATTTCAGAAAACCCGGGAGTGATGGGAATGTCGTCGATCCCCATGTGGATGAACGTCAGTCCCCAACCTGATTCCCCATGGCTCAATGGAAAGACAGCCGATACAAAATTATAATCTATCAGATCACCGAACCGCTCCGAGTGCATCAGGGTCATTTCCCAATCATGAGGAAGTCCCAGCATCGAGGGAACTCTCGCAATGCCAGCTGGATTCCAGAAGCTTGCCGTCGCATCGTCCGCGAGTGCCGTAAATGCACCACCCATCCCCATCGCCCTGGCTCCGCCACCGAGCGCCATGAATTCTCCGGCATACTTGTCACCGTGCGACTCTGCCGGGATGAGTAGCACCATGAGACACGCAGTGACGATCAGCAGTCGCATCGTTACCTCCGTTGTACTGGAATCCTCGTGTAGAGCTTTAATCATCGGCTCTCGAAACCAGGGGCAGGATAAGTTTGCTGACACCTACATTATAACAAAACAGAAACGACATGACAAATGGTAACATGTTCATCTTTTATCTCTCAGCAACGGTAACCCTCTGTTCCCGTTTACCTGAGACATGCCCGTCACAGCATTTATCAGCCGAGGTTGTATTCCTTTAACCTGCGGTAGAGGGTACGTTCCGAAATACCGAGCTGTTCGGCTGCTTTTCGGCGATTCCCACCGTTCGCGATTAAAGCTTCCCTAATCGCATCACGCTCGATGCTGTTCAGGTCCTTAACCTCCTCTCCCGCTGATTCCTTCACCTCTACCCACCTCCTCCAGGGTCTTCCCACTGGTACTCCTTCGCCTTTGATGGTCCTCAAGATCTCCCTGACATCGTTATGCAGGGAGAGGAGAGAGTTCAGAATCAGCTCTCGTTCCATCTCTTCCCTGCTTCGCTGGACATGGACCGGAAGATCGGGGAATGTATGTGTCGACATCCTTCCCTCCAGCCTCTTTTCGATCTCTATCGCCCTGATCGTCCCGTCCTTATTCAGAACCGTCAGGTTGTCTATAACATTTGCGAGCTCCCGGACGTTCCCGGGCCAGGGGTACCTGACGAGGATGTCCATGCCCTCTTTCTCGACACCTTTCACCTTCTTGCCGTGCTTTTCAGACGACTGTCGGAGGAAAAACTGAACGAGGAGCGGTATATCTTCGGGCCTCGCCCTGAGCGGCGGAATACGTATCTGCACGACCTTCAGTCTGTAGTAAAGATCCTTTCTGAATTCTCCTCTTTCAACGGCGGTATCAAGTTCCCTGTTCGTTGCCGCAACAAGCCTGACGTCTGTATGTATCTTTTCGGCACCACCTACCCTCAGGAATTCCCCCGTTTCGATGACTCTCAACAGCCGTACCTGCATATTCAGAGACATCTCACCTACCTCATCGAGGAACAGGGTGCCTCTGTTCGCCCTCTCGAACAGGCCCTGCCGACGGGCGACGGCACCGGTAAATGATCCCTTCTCGTGGCCGAAGAGCTCACTCTCAAGGACTCCCTCGGCCAGTGCACCGCAGTTCACCGCTTCAAACGGCAACTCCTTCCGGTGACTCAACATGTGGATTGCCTTTGCCGTCACCTCTTTGCCGGAACCGCTCTCTCCTTCGATCAGCACCGATACCTCTGTTGGCGCCACTTGGATCACCGTTTCGAGCATCTCGTTCAGGGTGCGGGATCGGCCCACTATCCTTACCACGCTCTTGAGACGCCGCAGATCGATCAGATGGGATGCACGGACGATGAAGTCCTCACGCGCAACAGGTTTCGACACATAGAGATCGACACCGATATCCCTCTCCTTCTCGATGATGTCGAGTGCCCTCTCTCCTCCGAAGATGATGACATCGAGATGAAGAAAGTTCTTCTGAAATCGCTTGATGACGGTGAGATAGTTCGCATACTTTGATGTTCCATCGATAGCGAGAACGAGGCCGTGGGGTGGCTTCTCGAATGAAACGGCTTCCGCAACAGTGCGGAACATCCGCAAGCGTAAGTTATGAATTCCAGCAAGCTCCCGAAGGAGATCTGACACTTCATCGTTCTCTACGAGAGCCCAAATTTCGGGATCCATCAGGCATCACCCTCACCCAATGTACCGGCTGTCATGACAAATTGTCAACCCGAGTTTGCCTCGGTTTCAGATAACGACCTGCACCTCTTTATCCATAATTGGTAAACATAACCAATTATTTAATAATCAATTGGACGCGTTACTTCAACTATATTCTCAGGTTATTCGAGACGAGTCGGACATGTGGAATACCTATTCTATTTGATACATCCTGGTCTTTTCTCGAAGTGTCTGTCGGCTGATACCGAGGATTCTTGCTGCTTTTGATTTGTTACCGCCGGTTTCGTTGAGCGTCTTGTTAATGAGGATCTTTTCCATGTCTTTCAAGCTTATCGGGAACATATCATCAACGCTCGCTGCCGCAATCCTGCTCTCCACAATTTTTTCACCTCTCGATATCTCTGCAGGGAGATGCTCGGGCAACAGCTCATCTTCCGCTTCGAGGAGAATCGCCCGTTCGATCACGTTCCTCAGCTCGCGCACGTTCCCAGGCCAGGAGTAATTCTTGAACAGCCTCATCACCTCCGGCCCAATCTTCTTGATGCCTTTTTTGAACTCCTTGTTGAACGTGGAAATAAAGTGATTCGCGAGGAGAGGAATGTCTTCCCTCCGTTCCCGTAGCGGCGGTAGGTATATCGGAATGACCTGTAAGCGATAGTAGAGGTCGCTCCTGAACTTGCCCTCCTTGATTGCCTGTTTGAGTTCACGGTTCGTGGCCGAGATGATTCTCGTATTCACTCTCAGATCCTTTACGCCGCCCACACGGCGGAATGTCTTGTTTTCGATGACTCTCAGCAGCCTGCTCTGGAGGGTGATTCCCATCTCCCCTATCTCATCCAGGAAGATCGTTCCCTCTTCTGCGAGCTCAAACAATCCACGCTTCTTATACTTGGCATCTGTGAAGGAGCCCTTTTCATGCCCGAAGAGCTCGCTTTCGAGGAGTGTTTCGGGCAGGGCGGCACAGTTTATCTCGAGGAACGGGTTCCTGACACCGGCACTGCACTCGTGAATTGCCCTGGCCACGAGCTCCTTCCCTGTACCGCTTTCACCTTGTATCAGGATGGTGCTCGCCTTGCTCTCACCGATCTTCTTTACCTTCTTGAAAACATCCTGCATAACAGCGCTCTTTCCGAGGAAGTTCTTGAAGTTATACGTTTCGCGCTCCTTCCTCTTGATGCCACTGAGCTCTGCTTTCAATCTGCTCGATTCGAGCGCATTCTTGACCGCGAGTTTCATCTTTTCCAACTGAAACGGCTTCTGGAGAAAATCGTACGCTCCACCCTTAATCGCCTCTACCGCTGTCTCGATTTCACCATAGGCGGTCATCATAATGACGGGAAGCTCCTCATCCTCGGTCTTCAGCTGCTTCAATACCTTGATACCATCCACATCCGGCAGCTTCAGGTCGAGAATCACCAGATCAGCCGGATCGCCCTGAAACATCTTGATACCCTTCTTGCCGCTTTCGGCCTCTTCAACATCATGACCGAGGTTCTTCAAGGCTTCACCGAGAGACCACCTGATTGCTTTCTCATCATCGATTATCAGTATCCTCTTCGACATATAAAGACCCCTTTACGATACTTTCGCTGCCTCTTCTCTCCCTGCCGGGATAACTATTTTTCTGGGAAGTTCGACGAAAAATCTCGTCCCCTTGCCCCCTTCACTTTGATGATAGATACGCCCGCCGTGGCTTTCCACTATCTTGCGAGTTATTGCTAATCCAAGACCGGTTCCCTCCGACCTCGTCGTGAAGAACGGATTATACAGCTTGTCGGCAACATCCCCCGGGATTCCCCCACCGGTATCGGCGAACTCCATCTGGATGAATGCGGGATCTTCCGCGTCGCGAAGGTACACTGCAAGCTCACCGCCGGTGCTGCATGCCTGGATGCCGTTCAATGCCACGTTCAGCACAACCTGCTTGATCTGATCCCTATCGAGGAGGCAGTGATCGTCTTCGAGCTCGTTCTCGAATTTAATAGAGACATTTCTCTCGACGGCCGTGTCGGTAAGAAGCTTGATGCTGTCTTCAACGACGTGCCTGATCAATAGCTCCGAAGCGCTTGGCGTCAATGGTCGTGCGAACGTTAAAAGATTACGGATAATCTCTTCGAGCCTGTTGATTTCATCGAGAATGACCGTGATGTATTTTTGCTTCTCGGCCTCATCGGCGAGTTTTTCCCTCAGGACCTGTGCGGTTGTGGCGATGCCGGTGAGTGGATTGCGGATTTCGTGTGCCACACCGGCAGACAGTTCCCCCAATGACCGCATCCTGTCTGCACGCCGGAGCTTTTCTTCCATCGCCTTCTGGGAGGTGAGATCCTCAAAAATTGCTACCACCCTCCTCCCATGGTAATCGTCCAGCTCGACGATTGTCGTGTTCAACCGGATAGGTATTGTCGCATGGTGCGGCAGGGTGAGAACCACCTCCAGAGAGCAATTCCGTTCCTCGTTCGAGATCAGGTAATCAAAGAGGCTGCCTTTGCCGAACGGGTTCAAGAATAGATCATCGAATCTGATTTCCCCGATCCTGATATCACCGAGCATCTCTTTTGCTCTGCTGTTGATAAAAATAATCCTGCCTGTTCGATCGGTCATGAGGACACCGTTATTGATATTCTCGAGGACTGTTTCGTTGAAGTTTTTCAGATTTCTCAAGCGGCTGATGCTGACGGCATTCGCCACCTCTTCCGTCAGTATTGTTTGAATAGTGGTAATGAAGTGATAGTCGTTCAGGTACGACCGCCTCGATTCGTACTGTTTCTTGATGACTATGAATCCGAGCCAACAACCTTTGTACAGTAACGGTATCACGGTGTGTTCCCAGACCTTAGTCATCTCGAGGCAGGTTTGTACCTTTTCAGTGGCACAGCTCTCGAGGTGAAAGATTTCCGAGGGGAGTGTGTCTCTCTGCTGTGCCTCCCGGAGTAAGGGGATAGCGTACTGGAAGAACTCCTCGTTCAGGTGATAGGATGTGCGAACCTTGAGGTCCTTCCCATCGTTGCTGAACAGCAGGAGACCGGCTCCGTTGGCTTCGAGGTAATTACAGAGGGCCATGAGAAATCTGTCGAGCGCGTCACTCCAGTTCTCGTTCGTACTGATATCCCTCCCCATCTGATAAAGCATTTTGAGCCGGGTCACGTGTTTCTTGAGGGATTCATTCACTTCACCGAGCTCCTCGTTCGCTCGAAGTACCTGCTGGTTCAGATCTCTCGTGCTCTCCTCGAGCCTCTTGTTTGCCAGCTCCAGATGCTCGATGATGTGAGCATTCTCCCGCTTCACCAATAAATCGCTGAATGCAGCATCGACCACCTCGCCGATTTTCACGAGGTCGAAGGGCTTCCGAATATAATCGAACGCATTGAGCCGGAGAGCCTCAATCGTGCTCTCGAGCGACGCGTAGGCTGTCATGATAATGCACCTCATATCGGGATGCGATGTATTGAAGAAATCAATCAACTCGAGCCCCGTGTAATCAGGTAACTTGAGATCAACGAGAGCGATGTCAAATGCCCGCTCCTTGATCAGCTCCAGCGCCCTCTCACCTGTCTCCCTCGCTTTTTACTATCAAAAAGGAAACCTTATTCATTGCAGATTATTAGCACAAGGAAAATAATCGTTCAACAGAAAAGCCTTACGTGAAAATGGGAAGGAGGCGGTGTGAAACACATTATGCGGAGAGCCGGCTCTTTATGTAGTTGGCAAGGGTTTCTTGTGAAGATTCGGGAACGTTGGTGAAAAAGACTGCAACTTCATAACTCGAAACCGACGTGTCCTCTCGTTCCGGTACAACCCTGACCACGACACCATCGCAGGTGATAGTAGTTTCCTTTACACTCGTCTGGTCCTGTTCGGGCATCAGGAGCCTCAATTGCACCTTCGTGAGCGGCTCCATGAAATATGGTGACCTGAAGTATACACCGTTCGTACTGATGTTCAGGATCGTTCCCGAAGCCTCTGCCGGACCGGCACAAACAGTTATCGCCAGATTCGCATCAACCCGCTGTGCTCTTCTTCTCTCTTTAAATACCATCGTCGCTCCCCGTTCTCACCTGTGAATGCAAACATCCCGCTTTGCGAGAATATGAATGAATAACTCAATGACTGAAAAAGAAGAGTAGAAACCCATTCGTTTCACGCGAGAAACGGAAGGGTTCCTCCCCTATGTTGAAAACCCCACCAATCCTAACGTTTCTTCTTCTTGTGACGATCCTTACGTAACCGTTTCTTCCTCTTATGAGTCGCGGTCTTCTTGCGTTTTCTCTTTTTACCGCTCGGCATTTCCCGATCCAACCTTGTAATGAACGAGACGTATCCACATCCACGTTGTGAAAATCCGTTCGCAGAATGCAAATGGATTTTCATCGGTAAAAAATTTCGCTTACACCTGCATTCCCGTGCTACTTGTTGACCTTGGTCTTCAGTTCATTCGAAGCCTTGAAGTAAGGTACCAGCTTTGCGGGAACATCAACAGAAGCTCCCGTACGGGGATTCCTCGCCTTTCGCGGCTTCCTGCTCTTTACCTTAAAGCTGCCAAATCCCCTGAGCTCCACTTTGTCACCCTCGGCCAGAGCCTTGCAAATGTTATCGATGATCAAGTTCACGACGATGCTCGAATCCTTCTTGCTCAAGCCCGTATCCCGCGAAATTTCCTCGACAAGATCGGCTTTCGTCATTTCTGTCACCCCGCTCCAGTATTAAAGGATCTCATTCCTCGGACTCGCCTACTACCACTTACCGAATTGAAACAAATACCTTACGGCACCTGGTTTTGTCAAGTGTTAGCACAGAACAGAATTGTTGTCAAAAAAATTCTTGCACTTCTCGAAATTTTTCCAGAGGAAATACTCGCTCACACCGAGACGAAATGGGTGACAGGCACCGGGAGAGATTCGCCCTTGAATCGAGTTATTGAACAAACGTCGAAGGTATGATATCATAAAATAAAGTTCCCCGTTTTGAACGTGTACCCCTGCGTGGAGTCTGCAACACGTGAGGATGAGAACACGTCAGGGACAACCCACGAACAAACAGGGAACTTTCCGCGTGCAGTCCCCCAATTATTCAAAAGTTATGCCATTTTTATTATCCCTCGCTCAATGCACGTATCTATTGCTCATACAAAGAGTTAGCAAACACTGGTAAAACCCTGATATTGCAGCTGAATTCCGGTTCTCCGTTCAAAAGGAGAAAGAGAGAATGACAAAAAGAAACGCTGTAGGTTCGAGAGGTCTATTGGCGGGGTAATCAGCGCGATTTGCGTGAGTCTCTGTAGAATTGCAAAAAGTTCCTGATTCCGGGATCGAGGCCCAAAATGGCCTCCGAGGTCTTCAGCGTCTCGACGATACGCCGGTCGGTCGAATCACAGATAACCGCAGTGAGGCCTTGAGAGAGAACCATTGCGAGGAACGTTCTGTTCAGCAATCTTCGTGAGGGCAGACCGAAGGAAATATTCGAGAGTCCTCCGATACGTTGGAATTCGGGGTATTCCCTCCTGAGTCCGGCAATCGTCTCCAGCGCAACACTGAGACCGCCCATCGATGTCGCCAGTGGTGAGAATATCGGATCCAGGAAAACTTTCCCAGGTGGGATCCCTGCCTTCGAAACCGCTGTGACAACCGTCTCCGCAAGCGATAACCGTCCATCAGCCGTCGCGGGGATCCCCTCTCTGCTTTTCAATATGACGACAACTCCACCACCACAATCAGAGACGACAGGGAGGGCCTCCCCGAGCACTTCTTCGTCGGTCGTGAGTGAGTTGAGGATCGCTCTCGATCCGAACTCAGGAATCACCTTCAGGAGGACGTCGGTATTCGGGCTGTCGAGGGACACGCCAGCTTCGAGATTCGTACTGACAATCCTGGCACCCCAGCGGAGAGCCTCTTCCTCCCCTTTCATGATCATGGACGCATTCAGGTCGATGTAGGATGCTCCTCCGGCGACCTGTTCTTGTGCCACATCGAGCAGCTCGCCGTCGTTCCGCTCTTGAAAGAGCTTCTTCACGCGGGGATTACTGCTGTTGAGCCTTTCACCTATAATGAGAATCTTTGAGATCATGTCCTGATGAAATCGAAATCTCTTCTGTCTCTATTTCACCGATTCAAAGACCGTCGAGGTCTCTCAAATGGTATGACCGCTCTGGCGTATAAACCGGTAGAGGGCTTTGAAGAGCTCTCCCTGAGCTGATGTGAAACGGACATTCCTCCGGTCCATCATCACCTCGGCGGTCTTCATCGCCTTTTCGAGATCGTGCTCGACGTAATCCGGTTCGAGGAGCCACGTGAAGCTCGGGACAAACTTCGGAGGAAAACCGCTGCTCGTAATGTTTGCGTTGAAACCGACGACCGTGCCGGTATTGAACTTCGTATTTATTGCGATCTTTGAATGGTCACCGATAACAACTCCCAGAAACGTCCTCCCCGTCTCTTTCACCTTCCCCGCACTCCATGCACGTATCTGACCGTAGTTGTTTTTCAGATCGCTGTTGCAGCTCCCAGCACCGATATTCACCCATGAGCCGACATAGGAATGCCCCAGGAATCCCTCGTGCTGCTTGTTCGAATATGAGGTGACGATTGTCTCTTCGACTTCACCGCCGATCCTGCACTCTTTTCCGAGCGAGGTACCATGCCCGATCTTGGCACCACCCCTGATGATTGAATGTTCCCCGATGAAACAGGGACCGGTGATGATGGCGTTGGGTTCGATACTGACTCTGTCAGTTATGATTATGGGACCCTCTGATGCATCGAGAACCGTTCCCGATCTCACTTCGACTTCACTGCCGATAACGATATCTTCTTCCTTGATGAGGTTCACGCCCTTGAAGAGCTCAGCCTCGGGTGCAGTTCCTCGCAATGGATTTTTCTGAAAATCGTCTACGATTACTGCGCTGTTCTCACCAATCAGCTGCCAGTAGTACGAGAGGAGCTTCAAGCCTGTCTCTTCCACCGAAACACCACTCTCCGCTGCCCACCGCTCGAGTGATTCTCCCTTTGCCTCCCCCTCACTCTCAGCCATTTCCTTCTTTTTCCGCTTCGCATCCGGAACTGATTCCTTTATCTCATGAATGACTTTGAGCATGTGGTCATCCGAGAGGGGATCGGAGAGGTAATTCATGAATGAAGATGCTTGGTCACCGGAGAGCTTGGCTGCAACGACGACACCCTTTTTATGGAGAACGCTGTTCACCACAAGTCCTGTCACGAGATGCTCGAGCTCGGTGCCAAAGGTGATCAGTCGACCATTGAGAAAAACCACCTCTCCCTCGACCATCTCATTTACATGTACTTCGTATTCTCCCCCTGGAGAGCTCAGTTCCTCAGTGAGGACCGAAGCGAGGTACGGACGGCACAGGACGATGAGGTTCCCGGGATTGAGCTCATCGACGAGACGGCCCCTGAGCGTTTGCGCGCCAATGCGAAGATCGAATACAGGGTGATTCAACGAGAGCGGGAAAAAGTTCGGATACCGTTCGTCCTCGAAGAGACACAGGACCAGGGATTGCTCGTTATTCTCCATGACATTAGAGCATCTTCACGCCTGCAAGGAGACAAACGGATCGGGGATCTCCGCCTGAGCTGAAGATGATCCCTCAGTTACAACTAAAAAATGGTGGAGTTGACGGGGATCGAACCCGTGACCTCTTGTCTGCCAGACAAGTGCTCTCCCAACTGAGCTACAACCCCAATGCCGATTGATACTAACAAATCGATCGGTTCCGTCAAGAGGAAAGTTCGTGTAACACTTTTGATATAAACACGTATCTTCTTTTGATTCCTTCATATATCTTGCCTCGGGTGACAGGTTGAATACTATTGACTGCGCCATGAAAACACAATACAGTTTAAGGGGGGTGGTTTTGTGAAAAAATCGTTACGAGTGTTAATCTTTCTGGCGATCGGTGTGGCCATCCTGCCTCACCTCGCCTCTACCGGCGGCTCGAAGCGGGTACTGGTCATCCCGATCGAAGGAGAAATAC
>SMTZ1_10003695_pt1 | contig 15396 bp, 13 predicted proteins | sample DeeMarSWOR136_30_FD_25667 | JGI IMG/M metagenome (IMG submission 25667)
ATCATACTTCATTTTCGCTATTTTTATTGCCTGATCAACAGTTATATTACCTATCTTATGTGTTGAAGGTGCTCCTGATCCTTTTTCAGCTGCAATTTCTTTTAGTATAAGAGATGAAGCAGGTGGTGTACCTACTTCTATATCGAATTTCTTAGTTTTCGGATCAACAATAACTTTCACAGGAACTTTCATTCCCTCAAATTGTTTTGTTTTATCATTTATTGCGTTTATTATTTGCATTATGTTTACACCTAAAGGTCCAAGTGCTGGACCAAGTGGAGGACCAGCTGATGCTTTTCCACCATCAACAAGTGCTTTTACTGTATCTACCATAAAATCTATTTCTCCTTTTCTTCTTCTTTTTTATCTTCTTCTTTTCTTTTAATAACTCTTACTTGTTCACCACGAACAGTAATTGGTATTGGAACAACAGATTCAAAAAGTTCCACTGTTATTTCCTCTTTTGTATCATCAATATGTGTAACTTTTGCAGTTTCACCTCTAAAAGGTCCTGCAACCATTTCAACAACATCTCCTTCAGTAATTTTTGCTACAGAAGATGCAGGAACTAGAAAATGTTCTATCTGATCAATTGGAATATCCCCTTCAAGCATACTTCTTGCATAAGAAACTGTTTTTATCATATCTTTAATACGCTCAATATCATAACTTTCCACAAAAACATATCCTCTTAGTTCAGGTGTCACAAGAATTGAAAGTATTTTTATTTTTGATTTAGATGCTCTACTATTTATTAAATCAGCAGTATTTTGCTCTTTACCTACTTGAGATTTTATACTAAAAATTTTTGGCTTGTCTTCGATGGGTTCTTCAAAATTTGGGTCTTGCATAATAAAACACCTTTTTTTTAAAATAAACCAAGCATCTCAGCTACCCATGGGGCAACTTGTTTTGCTAAAAGAAAAATTAAAAAACCAAGTCCTCCAATAGCTAATATTCCTGCCCCAGTTATCTTTGATGTTTTTGCGTATTCTTCATCTGTAGGTTTACGCGCCATTTTAAAAACTCGACCATACTTGCCTTTACCGATTCTGGATTCTCTTTCTTCTATTTTATGTTGTAAATCCCAAGCCTTTTCCATAAAGGTTTTATTGCTGGGAGCTTTCTTTTCACGTTTGAATAGTTTCACTTATTGACACCCCTAAAAGGCTAATTCGTCAAATAAATAGTTATATATAAAGGATTTGGCTATTTTCAGGAAAATCTGAAATAATAGAAAAAAGAATAGACCTTGTAATTATACAAAGTCTTTTTTGGTATTTTTCTTAAGCTACAAAATCAATGCCATACTCTTTATTTTCAAAGGATTTTATTAAGGGACCTAGAATCTGTTTGGATTTTACACCTGTAACAACCAACATTGCTCTAATTGTTTTTTTAAGTGACGGATCAATTGTAGTTCCCCATATTATACGTGCATTTGGATCAATTCTTGAATATATTTCCTCAACTACTTTTTCTGCCTCACCAATTGTCATATCTTCTCCACCGATAACATTTACTAAAGCACCAGTTGCTGCTGAGATATCAACTTCCAATAGTGGTGAATTTAGAGCCTCAATAACAGCATTCATTGCCTTATTTTCACCATCTGCTTCTCCTAAACCAATCATAGCAACCCCACCACGTTTCATCACAGTTCTTAAATCAGCAAAATCCAAGTTAATAAGACCAGGCATTGTTATCATTTCAGTTATACCTTTAATTGATCTCATAAGAATCTCATCTGCAACTTTAAATGCTGCATTTAATGCAAGATTCGGAACAATCTCAAGTAGTTTGTCATTTGGAATAACTATTACTGTGTCACATACATCTCTTAAACGCTTAAGACCTTGCTCTGCGTTTTCCATACGAATAATTCCCTCAACACCAAATGGTAGTGTAACAACACCAATAGTTAAAGCACCTCCCTCTTTAGCAATCTGAGAAATTACTGGTGCAGAACCTGTACCGGTACCTCCACCCAAACCACAGGTTACAAAAACCATATCAGCCTTACCAATTACTTCACGTATATCGCTTTCACTTTCCTTAGCTGCTTCTTCACCAATTTGAGGGAGAGACCCTGCACCTAGTCCCCTTGTTAGATGTCTACCAATTAAAATTTTATTTGGTGAATTAGATAATAATAAATGTTGAGCATCAGTATTAATTGAAATAAATTCTGCTCCAGTTATATTGCTTTCAACACAACGACTTATAGTATTTGTACCCGCTCCACCACAACCAACAACTTTTATTGTTGTTGTAAGACCAGCTAGTACTTCCTCCAACTCCTTATTTTTAATACCCCTGGAAATCTCTTTTTGTGTAAGTGAACCATCCAAAACATTATCTTCTTTATTTTTATTAGAGTCTTTTAGCTTTTTATCATTTTCTTTAGCTACAACTTCCTCTATAATTTTTCTCATTTAAATCATCACCATTCCCTCACAACAATAATCCCATCTTTATTGGAATTAATATATTTTTTACAATATTGTAATTAAAAACGAATTATTAAATATTTCCTAAAATTTTCTAATAAATTTCTAAAGAAAAATCTTTACTTTTTATTGAATGAGTTAGATAACCCAGAGAAATACGATCTGCAAAGGAAGCGTATTTTGTAATATTTTTTGGGTTAATACCTCCAGATATTTCAATCAAAATATTGCTATTAATCTTTTTTATTTTTTTTGTAACTATTTCAGCAGATTTTGGATTGAAATTATCCAACATTATTACATCAACATTTAGTTTTGCAGCAATAATTGCATCTTTTTCATTTTCAACTTCAACTTCAATTATTTTATTTTTTACATTTTCTTTAATTTTTTTAATTGCTCTTTCTATCGATCCAATTAATTTAAGATGATTATCCTTAATCATAATCGCGTCATATAGTCCATATCTATGTGTTTCTCCACCACCAATTACAATAGCTTTTTTTTCAAAACTGCGAAAACCTGGGGTGGTTTTTCTTGTTGCAGCTATATTTACTTTAGGATTTATTTGTCTGCAGATATTCAAAAGTTTATTTGTTTCTGTTGCTATGCCACTCATTCTACCTAATATATTTAGTGCCAATCTTTCCCCTTTTAAAATTGATCGAGCAGATCCTTTAATTTTAGCAACAACAGTTTTTTCTTTTATTAAATCTCCGTCTTTAACTAGAAATTCTGTTGAAGCTCCTGTTTTTTTAAAAACTTTTTTTAGTTCTTCAAGACCTGCAATAATACATTTTTCTTTAGCTATAATTGTTGCATTTGCATTTTCATTAGTAAATAATGTATCGGAAGTAATATCTCCTTCTCTACCAAGATCCTCTAATAGATATCTATCAATATCATCCATAACAATAATTTTTATATCACGACCGTGTTTTAAGGTTTTGGTTATAACATGAATCTTGGAATAATTGGTTGCGGAGCAATAGGAACTGATGTTGCAAAAGCTGCAGATAAGATGAAAGATGTTAATAAAATATATTTGTTTGATAAAAAAACGGATGTAGCTGAAAAATTATGTAATTCTGTAAAAAAAGCAGAAATTAAACCTGTAAAGGAATTTATTAATGACGTTGAAGTTGTTTTTGAAGCAGCGTCACAAAATGCAGTTGAAGATTATGCTGAAGAAATTCTAAATGCTGGTAAAGACCTAGTAATTATGAGTGTTGGAAGCTTACTTGATGAAAAATTTATGAGTAAAATTGAGCAAATAGCAAAACAAAAACATTGTAAAATACATCTTCCATCAGGTGCAGTATGTGGAATTGATGGAGTTTTATCAGCAAGTGTTGATTTTATCGATGAAGTAACACTTGTAACTACTAAACCTCCTGAATCTTTAGGAAAAAAAGTCGATAAAAGAACGATTGTTTTTGAAGGAGATGCTAGGGAAGCAGTAAAAAAATTCCCAATGAATATTAATGTTGCAGCAAGCTTGTCAATAGCAGGAGTTGGTTTTGATAAAACAAAGGTTGAAATTGTTGCAGATCCTGTTGTTACTAGAATTAGTCATAAAATTCTTGCTCATGGAAAATTTGGTAGATTAAGAGCAGAAGTAGAAAATATGCCAAATCCAAATAATCCAAAGACAAGTTATATGGCATCACTATCGGCAATTGCTACGCTAAAAAGAATAATTAATCCAATTCAAATAGGAGCTTAGTTAATATTAAAGATTAACAAAGTAAACGTGTAAAGACAAAAAATAGTTTTAAATATTAGAACATCTAAAAAATCGAATTTTAATCTTTAGCAAAACTAAATATTATTGTTTTTGTTATTAAAACGCTTAAATTATGTTATTTGAAATAAAAAATAGAGATGCTGCAGGTAGAATATGTAAATTTTCAACAAAGCATGGAATAGTAAATACACCTAATCTTATGCCTGTTATTAATCCAAATAAGATGATAATAACTCCAAAAGAGATGAAAAAATTATTTAAAACCGAGATAGTAATTACAAATTCATACATTATAAATAAAGATGAAAAACTCCGAGAAATTGCTTTAAAACAAGGAGTTCATAAACTAATAGATTTTGATGGACCTATTATGACTGACTCAGGAACCTTTCAATCCCATGTTTACGGAGATATTAATATCCATCCGTTAGAAATCGTTGAATTTCAAAGAAAAATTGGAACCGATATCGGAACAATTTTAGATATTTTTATTGAACCTGATGAAACTAAAATACTTACAGAAAAAGCAGTAAAAGAAACTCTAAAGCGGGCAAAAGAAAGTATTAAAATAAAAGGGGAAATGGCACTAGCTTGTACAGTTCAGGGTTCTGTTTATCCAGACTTAAGAGAAAAATGCGCAAAGCAATTAAGTAAAATATATGCAGATTTTTTTCCAATTGGCGGAGTTGTTCCTCTTATGGAAAATCAACGATATTCAGAACTTATTAAATGCATTATTGCTTCTAAAAAAGGATTAGATCCATCAAAACCTGTTCATTTATTTGGTGCTGGTCATCCTCTTATTTTTCCAATTGCAGTTGCTCTAGGTTGTGATTTTTTTGATTCATCTGCTTATGCAAAATATGCAGATGATGGTAGAATGATTTTTTCTTGGGGAACGGAAAAGTTAGAGGATTTAATTGATTTGCCTTGCACTTGTCCGGTATGTTCAAATTATAATTTGGTTGAATTAAAACAATTGGATGAAGAAGAAAGAATCAAAGAGATTGCTAAACATAATTTATTTGTTAGTTTCACTGAAATAAAAAGAATTAGAAATGCAATTTCTCAAGGGAATTTATGGGAACTTGTAGAAAGAAGAGCAAATTCTAATCCTTCTCTTTTTGAGGCTTTAAGACAGCTTAGTATAAAAGAACATAATGAATTTTTAGAACAGTTTGAAACAATCAGTAAAGATAAAGCTCTGTTTTACACAGGACTTCATACAGTTAATAGACCAATTATAAATAGATGTCATAAAAGATTGTTTGATAGATACAAATTATCTCCAGAGAAAATAGTAGTTTTTCCAGAAGGTGTAAAAACTTATTCGGTTTATTATCATAAACAAATTAAAAAAATTTTCAAAAAAAATGGTAATATAAATTTATTAGTTGATTCTAATTTAGGACCTGTTCCGCTTGAACTTGATGAGATGTATCCTTTTGCCCAATCTGTTTTTCCAACAGAAACTGACAAGGAAACAAAAGATTTAGTAAAAAAATTATTTGATAAATTTACAAGAAATAAAAAAATAATTTATTGGAAGGGAAATAAAACCTTAAAAAAAATAAAATCAATAAATAATAAAGTAGAAAATTTTGACATAAAAAGAATATCTGCTGTTTCAGATTTTCAGTTTGGAAGAGGTGCAGGAAAAGCATTATTAAAAGGTAAAGTTAAGATTATTAAATCTAAAAAAACGGGTAAAATCAGAAATATTTATTGTGATGGTAAACATATTCTTTCAATGAGAGCTGGAGATGGATTTTTTACTCTTAAAATCGATGGAGCAAAATTTCTTCATAATTTTTTTAAGTATCCTAAATTAAGAGTTATAGTTAAAGATGATGCGGTTCCTTTTATAAAGGAAGGAAAAAGTGTATTTGCAAAGTTTGTAATTGATTGTGATTCTGAACTTAGACCGCTTGATGAATGTCTGATTGTTAATAAAAAAGATGATTTAATTGGAGTTGGTAGATGTATATTAAACAAAATAGAGATGTTGTCTTTTAATTATGGAGTAGCTGCTAAAACCAGAGAACAAATAGTTTAGTAACGATATTTGTTTTTAAAAAAGTAATTCATCAATTAAAGTAATTAAAAAAACCACAATTATAAAAACATTTAGTTGTTTTTCTGTTTTTATTATTAGGAGGTTAACTTATATGTCAAATGAAGAAAAATCATCTATGGTATCTGGTTTTTATAAACTGCCAATTAATAAGAGAGTAGAATTTGTAAAAAATTTTTCTGGTTTAAATGATGAAGAAACAAAATTGTTTACATCCTGCTTGGATATGAAAATTGCAGATAAAATGATTGAGAATGTTTTAGGAACTTTTGAGTTGCCTTTAGGAATTGCAGTTAATTTTCTAATTAATGGTAAAGATTATCTTATTCCAATGGCAATTGAAGAGTCTAGTGTTGTTGCAGCTGCTAGTAACGCAGCAAAAATAGCAAGAGTTAAAGGAGGATTTAAAACAGAGTGTACTGATCCTTTAATGATCGGTCAAATTCAGATTTTAAATATGAAAGATGTAGCAGATGCTGCTAATAAGATTTTATCGAAAAAAAAGGAAATATTGGCTCTTGCTAATGAACAAGACAAGGTTCTTGTAAAATTTGGTGGAGGAGCCAAAGATTTAGAGGTAAGAATTCTTGATAGTACTCTTGGTAAAATGATAGTAGTTCATCTTATTGTTGATGTTCGTGATGCTATGGGTGCAAATGCTGTTAATACAATGTGTGAAGCGTTAGCACCAATGCTTGAAGAAATATCTGATGGTAAGGTTAGGTTAAAGATACTTTCTAATCTTGCAGATAAACGAATTGTGAAATCAAAGGCAGTTTTTGATAAGGAGAAAATGGGTGGAGAGCATATTGTTGATGCATTTATTGAGTCTTATACTCTAGCAGCTATAGATCCATACAGGGCTGCAACTCATAATAAAGGGATTATGAATGGTATTGATTCTTTGATTATCGCAACAGGTAATGATTTTCGTGCAATAGAAGCAGGTGCTCATGCATACGCAGCAAGAAGTGGTCAGTATAGCTCTTTTTCAAAATATTTTAAAGATAAAGATGGTAATCTTGTTGGTGAGTTGGAAATACCAATGGCAGTAGGAATTATTGGTGGTGCTGGTAATATTCATCCAAAAGCAATACTTTGTAAAAAAATTCTTGGTATAAAAACAGCTAAAGAGCTTGCTGAAATTGTGGTTAGTCTTGGTCTTGCTCAGAACTTTGCAGCAGTTTTTGCTTTATCAACTGTTGGAATCCAAAAAGGACATATGTCGCTTCATGCAAAAAATATTGCTGTGATGGCTGGTGCAAAAGATGACGAAATAGACATAGTTGCAGAAAAGATGATAAAAGAAGGAAAAATTAAGTTAGATAGAGCGGAAGAAATCCTTAAAGAAATTAGATAATACGATCAGCAATATCTTCTGGTTCACGTTCACAATAATAACATTTTATTTTAGGTGGATCTTTACAAACTACCATAAACCGGCTTTTTACAGGTTCTTTAGCATTTGAAACACAAGTGGGATTAGAACAGCTGAGTAATCCTATTACTTCATCTGGTAATTCAACTTTGTGTTTCTTTGCAACTTTATAATTACGGATTATATTTATTGTAGCCTTTGGAGCAATTAAAGCAATTTTGTCCACTTCCTGTGGATCAAGTTCTCGATTTTCAACTTTAACAATGTCTTTTTTTCCCATTTTACTATTTACATTCATCGCTACACTCACAACAGAAGAGGTACCCTTGGGAATTCCTAATATATGTAAAACTTTAACAGCATTACCTGAGGTTATATGATCAATAACTGATCCATTCTTAATTAATGGTATCTTTAATTCTTTCATAATTTCCCTCCTAAAATAAGAGAAAGTAGCGCCATTCTCACAGGAACACCATTAAATGCTTGTTTAAAATAAATAGCATGAGGTGTTTTATCAACCTCAGGATCTATTTCCGTAACTCTTGGTAATGGATGCATTACAATGATATTCTTTTTTGCTTCTTTTAAAAGTTCTATATTAATTTTATAAGAACCTACAACCCTATTATATTCTCCTGGGTCTGGAAAACGTTCTTTTTGAATTCGAGTAACATATAAAACATCAGCTTCTTTAACTGCTTTATCTAAACTAACTGTTTGTAAAGGTTCAACCCCAAGTTCTTTACAATCATTAATAACTTCTATAGGCATTTTCAAAGTAACTGGGGAAACAAAAGTTAATTGTGCTCCATAAAGTGCTAGAGCATGCGCAAGAGAATGAACCGTTCTACCATATTTTAAATCACCAACTAAAACAATATTTTTATTTTTTATTCCCTTTTTTTCTGCACGAATTGTAAATAAATCTAAAAGACATTGAGTTGGATGATGACCTGCGCCATCCCCTGCGTTTACCACTGGAACATCTGCAAATTCTGCAGCTAATCTAGCGGCTCCTTCCTGATGATGCCTTATTACAATTGCATCACTATATGAATTTGCCATACGTATTGTATCTGCAAGACTTTCACCTTTTTTCTGTGAAGTTCCGGAGGGATCAGCAAAACCAATTACTCGACCACCAAGTCGATTCATTGCAGTTTCAAAACTAAGTCTTGTTCTAGTGCTTGGTTCAAAAAAAAGGGATGATAATACCTTTCCTTTTAATTTTGCTTCATATTTTTTTCCCTTTGCATAAGGAATCATCTTATTAGCATAATTAAGTATATGATCAATTTCTTTCTTTGAAAAATCTCTAATTGATATTATATCTCTGCCTTTGAAATCCATTTTAATCAAAAAAAAAGACATGCAGAAACAGTTTAATAAACTTTGTAATAATAACAAATATAAAAATAACGACAACTTATTAATAATATTAATATAATAAATGATTTATACTTTATGATAAGAATTGTTCAATAAACTATATAAATCAAGACATACAAAAAAAATATAAATAAATACAAGGTGAAAATACTAAATGAATATAAATAAAAACACAAAAAAGGGCACAGTAGAACAATTACACAAAATTTTAAACAATACATCCAAAAAAGAAGTAAATGCGGAAGAAGATAAAATTCTTAAATCACTTACAGTGAGATTAAAATCTTCAGAAAAAAAAATATTACTCAAACCAAAAGTTGTTAAAGTAATGCAAGAAAAAGATATTGATTATCTAAAACCAAAAGTTAATATTCATGTTAGAGAAAAAAAGAAATATGATTTTGCGAAATATAAAAAAGAAAAACCAAAAGAAAAATTATATGAAAAAGATTTATTAGAAGTTGAAAAAGTCGATATAATTGAACCGAGGTTTATAGAGGTTAAACCAAAAGTTATTACTAAATTAAAAAAAGAAAAAGTACCAGAAGTTGAATTGGTAGAATGGGAAGAGGTAAAGATCGAAAGTACAGAACCAGAAAAAATAAAAGATGAAATTTCGGAAAAAGTAACAACTGAACCAGTTGAATTTATTGAAAAAATAGATAGTGAAATATTTGAAGAAATAAAATATGAGGAAGATCTTGAAACTCCTTCTACTATTGGAAGAATTAGAAAAAGAAGAAAGAAAAAAGAATCTTTAGAATCAGAACCTGTAGAACTTGAGAAATTTGAAGAAGAATTTGAAGAAGAAATTAATTTAGATTTTAATAAAAAAATTGAAACATTCAAAGACTTTCAATCCATAACTGATGATACAGCAATAATACTATACAACAATGGATATACATCAACAGAATTATTAATAGACGCAAGTCTTGAAGATCTTAGAAAAATCAAAGGAATAAAAAGCAGAACAGCAAAAAAAATAAAAAAAGAAATAGATAAAAAAATTAAAGAAGAATTAATTGCAAAACCAATAGAAATATGTGAAATCGAAGAATTAGAAATAAAAGAAGAAGAACCCGAGGAACTAGAAAAAATAAAAGAAGAAGAACTAACACCAGATGTGGAAGAAATAAAATATATAGAAATGGAACCAATCGAGGAAATAAAATTAGAAGAAGAATTTCCAATAAAAGAAGAATCTGTTGAAGAACAAAACAAAAAAATTGAAACATTCAAAGATTACCAAACCATAGATGAAGAAACAGCGATTATTCTCTATGACAATGGATACACAACAACAGAATTATTAAAAGACGCAAGCCTAAAAAATCTTAGAAAAATCAAAGGAATAAAAAGCAGAACAGCAAAAAAAATAAAAAAAGAAATAGATAAAAAAATTGAGGAAGAAGAGCTTAGTATTTACGAGGGGAAAGAACAGGTTTTTAAAGATATAAAAAGCATAGATAAAAAAATAGCTAAATTACTAATAGAAAATGGTATTAATTCTATCGATTTACTTAGAAAAATGAATATAAGTGATCTAACAAATATTAAAGGTATAAAAAGAAAAATTGCTAAAAAAATAAAAAAAGAAATTACAAATTTACCAGAAAAAACTGAAAAAACTCCTATTACAAAATCTCTTAAACCTAAAAAACAAGTTAGAAAAAAACCTAAAAAAGTAAAAACTATTGCTAAAAAGAAAGCCTCTAAAAAAGGTAAAAAAGAAACTACAAAAGTATCAGAAATAACTGAAAAAAATACTATCAAAAAATCTATTAAACCAAAAAAACAAGTTAGAAAAAAAGCTAAAAAAGTAAAAACCATTGCTAAAAAAAAGATCTCTAAAAAAGGTAAAAAAGAATTAAAGAGTTACAAGCGTAAAGGCTATACTCTTTATGAAAAGAAAATTAAAGCTAAATCTGGTAAAAAAAGGACTCTTAGATTTTTCAGTAAAGCAAAACCAAAAGGAGCAAAACCTATTGAATTACCAAAAGATTTTAAGGTTTTAATAAATAAAAAAACTGGTACGCCCTACCTTAAAAAGAAAAAATAACTCTAAATTCTCTTTAATATAATAAAAGAATTTTTATATCAGTTTTATTTGCGTAATACTAATGAGTTGGAATGGGCCCTTAAATAAAATTGGTGAATATAGATATGAAATTCCTTCTAGCTATAAAGGGCAATATAATAATTTAAGGATGCAAACATCTGCAGTTATCTACGCAGATGAGAGCATGATTTCTCATATAAGAGGAGATAATGCACCTGAGCAGGCTGCAAATACAACAATGTTACCGGGAATTGTAGGAAAATCTCTTGCTATGCCTGATATTCATTGGGGCTATGGTTTTCCGATTGGTGGAGTGGCAGCAACTGATGCTGAAAAAGGAGTTATTTCTCCTGGAGGAGTTGGTTTTGATATTAACTGTGGAGTCAGACTAGTTAGAACTAATTTACATGTAAATAATCTAAGCGAAGTCAAGATAAAAGAATTAATCGATGAAATGTTTAGAAATGTTCCTTCAGGTCTTGGCTCAAATGCTAAAATTAGATTAAATAAAGCAGAGCTTGTTGATATTTTAAAAATGGGTGCTCGTTCATCTATTGAAAAAGGATATGGGTGGAAACAAGATATTGATTTTTTAGAAGAAAATGGCTGTTTAGATTATGCTGATGTATCTACTGTTTCTGAAAAAGCTAAACAAAGAGGTATGTCTCAAGTAGGTTCGCTTGGTGCAGGAAATCATTTTCTTGAGATTCAAAAGGTTGCTGATATTTACGATCCTGATGCAGCAAAGGTTTTTGGAATTAAGGAAAAAGGTCAGATAACAGTTATGATTCATACTGGTTCCCGAGGGTTTGGACATCAGGTTTGCACGGATCATTTGCAAGTTTTGGAACAAGCTGTTAAAAAATATAATATTTGGTTACCAGATAGACAACTAGCTTGTGCACCTGTTAATTCAAAAGAGGGGGAATTTTATTTAAAAGCCATGGCTTGCGCAGCAAACTTTGCGTGGGCTAACAGACAATTAATTGTTCATTGGGTTAGGGAATCTTTTGAAAAAATATTACATGATAATGCTGAAAATATGGATATGAACATAATATATGATGTATGTCATAACATTGCTAAATTAGAGGAACATGAAATAGATGGAAAAAAAAGGATGGTATACGTTCATAGAAAAGGTGCAACACGTGCGTTTGGACCCGGCGAGTCAGAAGTTCCCTTAAAATACCGCGATGTTGGTCAACCGGTTTTAATACCTGGTGATATGGGAACAGAAAGTTATTTATTAAAAGGTACAAAAGAATCTGAAGAAACATTTGGTTCTACATGTCATGGTGCAGGGCGTGTATTATCCAGACATCAAGCAGTGAAACAATGGCGGGGAGAGGAGATTATCAGAGAATTAAAAAGTAGAGGAATTTATGTTCATGCAGCTAGTTTCAAAGTTTTAGCTGAAGAAGCACCAGGTGCTTATAAGGATATAAGAGAAGTTGTTGAGGTTACTCATGGAGCAGATATATCAAAAAAAGTCGTAAGACTAGTTCCTTTAGGGGTAGTTAAAGGATAAAAAAAATTTAGCCAATTAATTTTAAATGTGAGAACTTGTATTAAGGTACAAAAATGGTGATGCTTTGCAAGACGTTGAGATAAATAGTTTTGAAGAAGTAGATCTTAGAGGAGCAATGGTTATTGCTGGTTTTCCTTCAATAGGTTTAGTTAGTACTATAGCTGCTAACTATTTAATAGATGCTTTGAATCTTAAACAAATAGGTTGTGTTTCATCTTCTGACTTTCCAGCTTTATCAGTTGTTCATACTGGTGAACCATTAGCACCAGTTAGAATATATGCTGGAGCACATTCAAATGGTAAAAAAATTGTTGTGTTTGTATCAGAGTTTAAACCTAAACCCAATTTAATCAATTCAATTTCCTCATCAATAATGAAATGGGTCTGCGAAAAGGAGTGTAAACTTCTAATTTCTCCGGAAGGAATGGTCGTTGAGGGTAAGGGTGGTGACGAAGATGAAGTTGATGCTTATGCAATTGGCTCAACTGAAAATGCTAGAGCACTTTTAGTAGAAAAAAAAATTGCTCAGTTTAAAAATGGAATCATAGCAGGTGTGTCTGGAGTATTACTTAATCTTGGAAGACAATCAAATTTTGATGTAATTTCTGTTTTAGCAGAAGCCCATCCAAATTATCCAGATGCAAAAGCTGCAGCTGCTGCTATAAATGTTATGGCTCTTTTAATGAATATAGAAATAAATGTTACACCATTATATGAAGAATCTGAGCGTATAGAAAAACAATTACAGAAATTCCATAAACAGGCAAAACCAATGGTGTCTCCAAGTCAAGTTCCACAACCAAGTATGTATGGATAGATAAATAAAAAAACATTTTTTCTTTTTTTCAATAAAGAACCTTTAAAAATATTAAAATATTGTTAGTATTGAGTTATGAGTAGAATACCTAAAAACCATCCTCGTTATCTTTCATTAAAATTAAGAGAAAAAATTTCTAATGCAATGAAAAAAGAACTAACCCATGAAACAGGTTTAATTGCTCATGGACGCGGAGAAGCCTTTGATTATTTACTAGGTGAAAAAACAATAAATCTTGCTGAAGATGCAGAAAAAGTATCTGCAGCGATTTTACTTTGTGCAGAAAACCCTGTTATTTCTGTAAATGGTAATGTTGTAGCATTAGTTGCAAAGGAATGTATTAATTTATCTAAATCTATTCCTGCTAAACTTGAAGTTAATCTTTTTCATAGAACACAAAAAAGGGTGAATAAAATTGTTAAAGAATTAAAAAAACATGGTGCGAAAAAAGTATATGGGGCTAAAGCAAATAGTCATATACCTGGTTTAAATCACGACAGAGGCTTTTGTGATAAAGAGGGTATTTTTTCTGCTGACGTTGTTCTTGTTCCTCTTGAAGACGGTGATAGATGTCAGGCTTTAATTAATATGGGAAAAACTGTTATTGCAATTGATTTAAATCCACTTTCAAGAACAGCTATATGTGCAAGTGTTACGATTGTTGATAACGTAACAAGGGCTATTCCAAATATCGAAAAATGGGTTAATAAATTAAAAAGTGAGGATAGAGTTATTTTAGAAAAAATGATTAAAGCCTGGGATAATAAAAAAATGTTAAAAAATACTTGTTCTTTTATTTCAAAAAGACTAAATTCATTATTTTGATATTGGTGAAAATATGGAATCTTATAGGACTCATTATTCAAAGGATGTTTCAAGCAAAGATTATGGAAAGAATATAACTGTTGCTGGATGGATTGAGGATATACGCAATATCGGTTCTATTGGTTTTATTATACTTCGTGACAGAAAAGGAACTTTACAGGTTACTGTTTTTAAAAAAGAAAATGCTGAACTTTTTGATAAAATGGTTAATATGTCACGTGAGTCTGTTGTGTCAGTAAATGGTTTATGTAAAGAAAGTAAGCAGGCAAGAAATGGTTATGAAGTTATACCAAAAGAGTTTGAGATTTTATCTGTTGCTGAAACACCCTTACCTTTAGGTGTTGTAGATAAGATTGATTCGGAACTTGAAACTCGTTTAGATAATCGTTTTATTGATTTAAGAAAATCAGAAATTCAAGCAATTTTTAAGATAAGAAACGCTGTAATTAATGAAGCTCATGAGTATCTTAAAAGTAATAATTTTATTGAGATTCATACTCCAAATATAATTGCCAGCTCTTCCGAAGGTGGAACTGATGTTTTTAAATTGAAATACTTTGAAAAAGAGGCTTTTTTGGCACAATCTCCACAACTATATAAGCAGATGATGATGGCTACAGGTTTTGATAGGGTTTATGAGATTGCTTGGTATTTTAGAGCAGAAGAGCATAATACTCGTAGACATTTAAATGAGTCAACAGCAATTGATCTTGAAATGGCTTTTATCAAAGATGAAGAAGATGTTATGAAAATCTTGGAAGGTCTTGTTCATAATATGTGGAAAAAAGCAGGTGAATGCAAAGATGAATTAGAGGTTTTATGTAAAAAAATAAATGCTCCAAAGTTACCTTTTAAACGTGTTAAATATGATGATGTTGTTAAAATTTTGAACAAGAACGGTTCCGGGATAAAGTGGGGAGAGGATCTTGGTGCAGAGGATGAAAAACTCTTTGGAGATATTATGAATAAAGAAGGTCATGAGTTTTATTTTATAACTAAATATCCGATTGCTGCTAAACCGTTTTATACGATGCCTGAGGAAGATAAATACTCTCGTGGTTTTGATTTGGAATGTAGAGGTGTTGAGATTTCATCTGGTAGCCAGCGTATTCATGATGTT
>SMTZ1_10003699_pt1 | contig 15392 bp, 11 predicted proteins | sample DeeMarSWOR136_30_FD_25667 | JGI IMG/M metagenome (IMG submission 25667)
CACAAGGTGCTGTTAGCTACTAGATATTATCACATCTATTCGGTGAGGGATTGTGCGACTTAACCTTTGTTCGAAAATGTCATAACCTCACGTAAGCTGTCCGCTTACATGCGATCGATTTTAGGTCTACCTCACTGAGGTAAACGAACTCTTGTGAATTGAGTTCCCTTTCCGCTGTTTACTATTCACTTCCCCCTCTCAATCAAGATCAAAGCCCTTAACAAGCTTTAACCCTCTATGTCGGTATTTCATACCATGGCTCAAGACGTCTAATCTTTTCGAGCAACTCTCTTCTTGTCGTGGAGGTTTGAGCTTTCTCCAGCTTTGCTTTAAGCTTTCGTAATTTACGACGCCGGCGTTGACACCTGCGGAGTTTTCTATCCTTCTCTCTCATTGGCATTGACTTGTCTACCCTTTATATAAATTGGGAGAAAGGTCTGGGAAACTGTATTAACCGTCCATACTGAATCTCCAATTTGAAACCTAGATCAGCCTTGTCGATGCTTGTGTTTGGGGTTCTTACAAACGACATATACCTTGCCACATCTTCGCACAATCTTGCAGTTTTTACATCGCTTTTTGACAGAGCTTTTGACCTTCATCTCTACCCATTTTATCGACCAAGATACGGGGCTAGCCTTTTGATGATTTGTCTGATCTTGGACGATTCAACTTCGTGCATCCGTGACATTTGTCGTTTAGCCCTCTTTGACTTGCGTCTTCGGAGATGCCCCTGGTTACCCTTGGTACGCATGATTTTGCCACTGCCGGTCTTCCGAAACCTTTTGGCAGTCGCTTTATGTGTTTTTAGTTTGTATTTCTTACTCTTCTTCCCACGCTTCTTTCTCGGGCACATTTGTTAAACTCCATTTGACGGCTAATCTCTCCATTACCTCCAGCTAATTGCGAAGTACCCGAACCTACTACATCCAGAAGAGATCTGTTTACGAGGCTCCAAGGAATAAAAGCCAACACACCCAATAACTATAGGAAATCGTCCTTTCAAATCACTCACAAACTAGAGAGGTTTCTTGCGGAAATCTTGCGAATCAAATGTTTTACTTTGACCCACAGGATGAGTCTTGTTAGAATGGACCTCAAGTGTGTCTTAAGGAAGGTTATGGAATACGAGAATGGAACAACGAAAGAATCGGGAAAGCAAAGAGTTTCATCCGGAAACTACTCCAATGGCGGGGGGAGGAAAAGCAACTGGAATGTATCAAGAGTTGTTTGACCTGAGCCCTTCACCTGCCGTAGTTTTTGGTACACAAGGCCGCTGTCTCCTGGTAAACCGAGCATTCTCATACCAGCTGGGCTACGATCAGGCTTCCCTGCTTGGGGGCGATGTGCTCTTTCAGGATATATTCAGAAAAAAGAATGTAGCTGAAGAACTGGTCACAGAACTGAAAGAGAGGCACGTGATTCGTCGAAGAGAGGTTTACCTTAAAGACAACGAGGGCCGCGTTATTCCAATGCTCTTCTCGGGACGAACGATAACCTTTGATGATCAACCTTGCTTCGATATATCCCTGACGGATATCTCCCATCAAAAGCGGCTTGAGCGCGCATTCCGCCGCGATCACGCTCGTATGGTTTCGCTGATCGATAGTTTAACGGCTGGCCTTTTCTTGGTAGACAACGATGGGCTGATCACGGAGTTCAACCTTGCGTTGTCTAACTTGATGGGTGTAAACCAGGTTTCAATGACAAGAAAACCATATCATGAGCTCTTTGCGCGCTTCCTCTCCGGAGCACTTGAACCCGAGGTTATCCAACAGTCGTTATCTCGAGCTGTTATGACAGTATCAGAGCGACCTATCGTTGAAATCGCCTATAGCGAAGATAAACCCCAGCATTTGGAAGTTGCATTCTTTCCCGTATGGGATGAGGAAGGTACTCCCCTCGGATGGGGAGGACTTGTGCAAGATGTGACGGATATCCGCGACCGTCTGGCATGGAAGCTTGAATTATTATCCATCCTTGCTCATGACATTCGAACCCCACTGGCTACGCTTAAAGGACATGCCACAGCATTATTGGCCAATTATCGTCGCTGGGGTGACGCGATGATAGTCGAGTTTCTTGAAGCCATGGATCGAACCTCCGACGAATTGGTCAGGCAGGTTGACCGGAGCCTCGCATTGACACGTGTTGAGGCTGGAAGAATGGGCTTGCGCCCGGAGGCGATCGAGCCGAATGTCCTCATCCGTCAATCCATAGAAAGAGCAGCTGGTGTCCTTGACGATATCCCCCTAGAGCTTGATGTACCTGAAAATCTACCTAAGATTCGCGCTGATCCGGCTCGCGTGGAAGAGGGGCTTGTTAATCTATTGGATAACGCAGCCCGTTATTCTCCTAGTGATAAGCCAATTATCATCAGCGCTAAGCGAGATGGCCCTCTTCTCCAATTATCGATTACTGATCAGGGTCCCGGTGTCCAACCTGATAGACAAAGGATGATTTTTGATAAATATGCTCGTGCCGACTCTGAGGGTGGAGGTGTCGGATTGGGGTTGTTCATCGCACGTAGGATTGTTGAGGCACATGGTGGCAAGATTTGGGTAACAAGCCCACCTCCCAACATCCAACAGGGTGCGCAATTTACATTCACTCTGCCGGTTATGCCCGATCAACCGACCCGGGAACCAACTCAACGAACAGAGGCCCCTACCATGCATGAGGGTCTCGTTGAAGGGCAGTCCATTCTGGTGGTTGAAGATGAGCCAGATACACAAGCGCTACTGCACACAATCTTAACGCAGGAGGGATATGAGGTCATCATTGCCCCTGATGGCCCAGCCGGACTTGAATTGTTTAAGACATCAACCCCAGAACTGGTGTTACTTGACTGGATGCTTCCAGGTTTGAACGGACTCCTTGTTTGCCGTGCTATTCGCCGCTGGTCTGATGTCCCTATGTTGATCATTACCTCTCGTACATCTCAGGACGATCTTGTCACAGCTTTAGATGCCGGTGCTGACGATTATGTTACAAAGCCTTTTCAATCGACGGAACTCTTAGCGAGGATGAAAGCTCTCTTGAGACGAGGTAAGGGCTGGGAAGAAGCAGAAGAACGAGATCGTTTCAGCGCAGAAGGATTGCTCATCGATTTCGACGCTCACGATGTCTGGCAGCGAGGAGAGCATCTCGAATTAACACCAACCGAATTCAAGCTACTTACATATTTGGTCCGCCATCAAGGCCAAGTTCTGACTTATGATCAACTCGTGGATCATCTATGGGGTTTGGGGACTGGAAGGACTCGACATGACCTGTTCGTACACATCAGTCGACTGAGAAAGAAAATCGAACCCAAGCCGAAGAAACCTCGTTTCATTGTCACCCGTTGGGGGATAGGATATGTTTTTATGCCTAAGTAATGCCTCAAAATACTTGTCTCAGCCAGTTTGAATCTCTACCCATGATAAAACTCACAAATCAAAAAGCGCATCTCCACCCAATAATCTGAGGAGTTTAGATGTGCGTTGAATATCCATCTATTTAATTGAGTAAGTCTATCGAACCGAAAGATTTCCGCAAGAAACACCGTCCATCTGCAAGAACTCCTCGACATCTCCACACTAAACTGATCATACAAATCCTTACCCAACCTAAAAACATCTGCCAGTTGCTTCTATTAGGAGGCCTGTGATGGATTGATGAAGCTATTTGTAAGGTTCAGACTCAACGATGAGCCGTACAGAGAAGCGCCAATTTCTATAGCTTCTTTCCGTTATGAGAGTTATGGATGGAAGAAATGGATCAACAACTAGATGCATACACAGTAGTTTTAGTCGAAAGTGAAAAGAGCCTCCGTCGAGTTCTTTCCGTTAGTTTAACCGAACTAGGATTGAGAGTCCTTGAAGCGCCAGATCTGGACTGCGCCAGAGATCTTCTAAATACTGAGTGCCCTGATTTGTTGATCACAGAAATTGATTTTCCCTTCGGTCGGAATGGCGAACTCATAGAACAATTTAGGAACCAAAAAGGAGATTGTCGAGGCTCTGTTGTCGTAACGACGACTCAGCGATATGGGGACGCCTGGCGACACAGATACCATCCGGACGTTACATTATACAAACCATTTGACATTCGATTATTGTGCAAATCTGTCTCGAAATTATTAAGTCAGGATCATGAAGAAGTTATGCGCTATCGGACTGAGAAGAGGATCAGGAAATGACTGCGAAAAAACGTGCATTTTCGAGCGGGGACTGGATCGTCCATCTCACTCACGGTATAGGTCGAGTGAGGCGAATGGAGAAGAAAAAACTCGGTGGGAATAAGAAGAAATACTTCAGAGTGGAGAACAAAAATTGTGTCTTTTGGGTACCCGTGGAACAGACTGAGAAATGTCGGGTCCGACCGGTAGCGTCACGCTACCAGCTTAGAAAAGCAATCAAAGCTCTGAAAGAACCGCCTCAGGAGGATATCTTCAATTCCAAACAACGCCAAGAGCGGATCAAAAAAGCCAGATCGAATGGTTCATTGACGATGATCTGCGAGCTGGTACGTGATCTTTACGCGCTGCAAGATGAGAAATCGCTTGGTGAGAATGATAGACGCAGCTTGGATTTCTTTAAGAAATTACTCTTACAGGAATGGTCTATATGTGCGGACATGACCATCGAAGACGCCAAGGACCGATTACAGGAATGTTTGGTTAATGATCAGGCGCATATGTCCAAAAGTGATGGTTCATCCGAATCGAGAAATTAAATGGATAAAAACATAAGGGATATCCAAATCGTGTGTATTCGATGAGTAATGTGATACGAAACCGAGTTGATAAGACGGAAATCATTGACTCAAACGAGCCCTCTCCACGCCCATTCGATAAGCTTCTCGAGGATTTTGGGGCAGAGCGACCACGGCGCGGGCAGCTGATGGAGGGTGAAATCCTTCAAATTGAGGAGGACGTCATCTTAATGGATGTGGGCTCCAAGCGAGATGCCGTGGTTCCCCGCAGGGAAGTTGATAAATTAAACGATGAGCAACTTGACAACCTCAGAGTTGGTGATCAACTTCCGATATATGTACTGAGAACGCCAGTCGGGGATGAACAACTGCTTGTCTCCATCGACCGAGGGCTTGAGCTTGAAGACTGGCAGCGAGCGAAATCCTACCTCTCCAGTGAAGAATTACTTGAACTTAAGGTCACTGGTCAAAACCGTGGAGGCTTGACGGTTAAATTCGGGAAGATTCGAGGATTTGTACCGAATACACACATCCCTGATCTTGGTCAAGGAGCCAAACCCAGGGACTTTGAGTCAGTAAAGCGTGAAAAAATTGGCACCAAAATATACCTCAAGGTCATCGAAGCCGATCGAAAACGAAGACGTCTTGTGCTATCAGGTCGTGCGGTGGAAAAAGAAATACGCCAACAAAGACTTCAGGCGTTAAAGCCAGGTCAAGTGGTCCAAGGTCGGGTTGTCCATCTCGTCGAGTTTGGCGCTTTTGTTGACCTTGGTGGTGTTGATGGTCTCATCCACATCTCAGAACTGGAGTGGCATCACGTCAACCATCCATCCGAAGTTGTTGATAAAGGCGATGAGATTGAGGTAATGGTCAAAGAGGTGGATGTAGATCGTGAGCGCATAAGCCTAAGCCGTAAGGCACTCCTGCCAAGCCCATGGGACATTGTAAAGAGGAAATATCAAGTGGGTGATCTTGTCGAAGGGAAGGTTACCAACGTCAGGCAGTTTGGCGCGTTTGTGATGTTTCCTGAAGGAATTGAAGGGCTCATCCATGAGAGCGAGATGGGCATCATTGGTCCGGGTTACCCACAGGATGTTGTAGCTTCAGGTGATCATGTACAAGTACAGGTTGTGGATATTGATCTTTATCGGAAACGGATGAGTTTAAGACTAAAGAAAGTCATGCACGACGAGCAAGTTGCCCCCATACAAGAGAACCATGACAACGATGAGGATGTCGAAACAGGTGCGATTAAGGAACTCTCATTGCTTGGATCCGTGTATGAAACTCACTCCCAGGACTTGACTAAGAAATAAACGCGGCGGGGCCACCGCACAGTATATAAACAGGGGATTTTAATTCGTTTGGAACAACACTTTTCCAGCGAAATCGACATTGTGAAATATAACTAACTCCAAATCTCCGCGTATTACCAATCCAAAAACTTGACCCCCTTTAATGAAACCAGCTTCTATAGCAACAGAGTGCTCTATCTTAACTAAGGGAATATTTCGATTTTCATACTCGCGCAACCCATACACACCTCTTTCATGAGTCTCAGGTTGATCACACCCCACAGCTGTTAGGAGGACACAGTGGCGACTTTCAGTGTACATTACGATGAAGAACGTGATTGTTTAGTTGGCAGTTTCGCAGGAACTATGAATAAGGAAACGCTCAAGGAGTATTCAATAAAGGTAGCGAAAACAACATCGAAACATGATTTTAGTTATTTTCTTAATGATCTGCGGGAGGCAGATGTCGATTTTACATCCATTGAGATCATGAACATTCCAGGTATATTTAATGCTGCAGGGCTGGATATATCATAGAGAAGAGCCATTGTATTGCCCACCAGATTAAATAAATACCGCCTCTTTGATACGGTAGCGAATACTCGGGGATTTAATGTGAAAGTGTTTACGGATCTGAATAAGGCCATGAGCTGGCTTAAAAATAAGAAGTAGCTTTTCTTGGATTCAACTTCTACGTGTAACTCTGAGCCAGCACCCGGATATCAAAACACAGGTATATGATATTGTGGTCTCTAAATAGTCTCAATCCAAGGTGACACTTTTCGGATTCGAAACTCTGACCTTCAGGTTATGAACCTGACATTCACCAAACAATTTGTCTAGTGCCCAAAGTTCTGATAATGTCCTCTTACCCGGAACCAAATTGCGGGCGAAAAACTGATCCAGAGAGGGGTATAAAAACGCAACCGTAGTCCACACGGCTACGCACTTTGAGCTGACCACACGGCTCGCGAATTCAAGGATCCGTGTGGACCGCGGTAGGGGTTTTGGACCACTGGGTTCACATCCGTGAGGTCGTGGGCCGTTCGCCCCGTCGGGCGCCGGCCCGAACGGGGTTCGAGTCCCCCCGCGCCCACCTTAAACCTCACGGCTCGTCAAATTCGGGAGCCGTGAGGTTTAGTGTTTAAGGGAATCTTGGATTTGGTTAAAACGGAGATCACAAGGCAGCAAACCGTATGACCGGAAATTTGAGAAATATTGGGGATCTCAGTCTTTTTAGGTAGACGGTCGATCCAGGGAGCGTTGATTGGGTAATTCTTTCGTCACGAGAAGCCTATCGTGGCAGTAGTATAAGTATAAAGAAGTTGTCGTGTCATACCCCGAACATGATAATCAGAGAGTTAATTTAAGAATATAGGAGTGCTAAAAACACGGGGGATTAAAAAAAGCGGGTAGCGTTGTGCTTACCCACCTTTCTTTACCGATCACTTACCTCACGGTTACCAAGGTATTGTGATCTTTTAGCGAAATCCGAATCGCTTGAAGATCTGGATGCCGGCGGCAACCAAGACCGCGCTGATGGTCGTCAGAACCAACGGTTTCGATTTGAGCGGCACTGGCTCGTTCCGTCAATTTAATTTTTATCCATCCTCCGACGTCCGCTTCAGCGACTGGTTAGGTAGCGGCCCTCTGCATCGCGTCAACCATGCAGACTTAGTAGGTGCCGAATGTCTCCAATAGTTCGACAGATGCCCCGGGAGCTATCACTCTTACATTCTCCCGGATATCCTCCAAATGACGGCTGACATCTCTCTCTTCGATCCCCTGTGGAGCATAGACCGTGAATACAACTCGGTTGGTCTCTGGCCTGATGCGCGTTCTGCGGTCTGGACCATAGATAATGCAAGACACAATGCCATTTGCATCGGAAATCATCATGTCTCCCTTTTTTAGTATCTGCTGCTCTCCATTCATCCGAATGTAGCTCTCTGTTCCTTTTGCCACGTCAATACGAAGGGGAGACTTAATCGCGTTCATGTCGTGCCCCGCTGTGAGCAACAAGTTCTTCAATTCGGCCATAAACATCGCTTCAACGAGGGCCGCAACCCTGGGAATGTGTCGATTCTTGAAGACCAAGGATTCAAGCTGATGCTGAACATGGTAGGTCTCGTTGAACTGCTTGTAATAGTCGCGGTACGAAGCTAAAACGGGAATAGCCCTCAGTCTCGTTCGGTCGTAGGACGAGAATTGAGCTCGTAGTGTATCCTCCAGGTCCTTCTTCTTCTCATCGAGTTGAGGATGTTGCTGAGGGTTTTCAACACCCTGCATGACCAACACACCGATTGATGAACCCGGGTATACAGATTTCCAGGAAGATGAAATTTCAATCATAGAATTTCATTAAGCCGCTGCCTAACGACTAGGCTTACCCGATCGCTATTCCGCTGCGCTTCATGGCTGTCGGGTGTCGCAGATCCTGAGCGAAGTTGAAGGGCAAAGCTTTATCAGGTTTGGTCCTTATGTTCCACAGTGATGACGACGTTTCCCACCTTGTGCCCTTTTTCGACATACCTGTGCGCCTCTACGATTTGTTCCAACGGATAGCTTCTATCGATGACCGTTTTAAGCTTTCCCGCCTCAATGAGCTCTTTGAGGAAGATTAGATCTTCAGTCTTTATGTCGCCACCGGATCCGGAATCCCTTCCAACGTTAAGATAGATCCCTGTCTTCTTTAGAGCCTTTTTGCCTCGTGAAGACGGAAGCTTGTCCACTGCATCAAAAATGACATCATAGGTCTCACCGCTTTGGGTAAAATCCTCTTGAGTGTAATCAATGACCTTATCGGCTCCCAGAGATTTCACCAGTTCTACATTCGTGGTACTGCATACCCCGGTAACCTCTGCCCCGTAGTACTTGGCTAGCTGTACTGCAAATGTGCCCACGCTACCAGAAGCGCCGTAGATAAGGACTTTCTGTCCTGGCTGGATATTCGCCTTTCTAAGAACAATCCATGCAGTAATTCCCCCACCAGTAACAGGGGCGGCTTCCTCGAAGGTTATATTGGTTGGTTTTAGTGCCACAAATCCTTCTTTTGTCCCCCCTCCTTCTTCTGGCAGACATTTGTACTCGGCATAAGCACCATAACCAAAACCGGTAAAAGCAAAAACTTGGTCACCTTGCTTAAATCGTTGTACGTCTTTGCCTACTGCTTCAACTTCCCCGGCTAGCTCAAGCCCTAGAATCGGTATTCTCTTGGGTCTAAAGAGACCATTGACCAATCTTGCAAGAAATGGGTCAGGCTTTCGCATTCTCACATCCCCTATATGTGCTGTCGTTGCATGGATTTTTACCAATAGTTCATCATCCTTGGGCGTAGGTTTTTCGATCTCTTTAAGCTGAAGAACCTCCGGCGGTCCGTATTTTTCATATACGATTGCTTTCATTTGGGCATCCTTTCTTATTTTCGATGTGCTCATTTTAACTTCGTTGTAACTACTCAGCTTGTCATTCTCCCTGAGGGACGCCAGGGCGGCAGACAAGAAGGTCCTCATTTTTTGACCTGGATAGACGTGCTCGTTCCCTTCCCCCGCTACAAAAGTAGTAGGGCGGGCGCACTCAACTTGTTTGACATTGTTTGCGGGTCATCTGCCAGTCTTGGGAAAGCCCCCACGCGACAAGCCCATCCTTCTTGGGTATAATGGATCGGGGGAATTCCTAAAACACGCTATGGCCAATAGATGCTGTAGTTTACCAAACAACAGGGATCCCCACGATTTAGTTAAACGGAAGAGGAGGAGAGCAATGAAGAATCGACGGAGGATTGGTGTGCTGCTTGTAAGCGCCATGGTTATGGGATTGGTGCTGATTTTCGGCCTTGTCCCCACGGCTCTGGCGGCCGAATTTCGAAGCGGAGACACCATTGAGATCCGCGCAGGCGAAGTCATCGATGACGACCTGTTCATCTCTGGGAATAGGATCGAGGTCTACGGCACGATTAAGGGCGACTTGATCGTTTCTGCAGTAGAGGCGATATTTTCCGGAGAGGTCGAAGGCAACCTGATCATCGTTGGTCAAACCCTGGAGGCCAATGGTGTCGTGCAAGGAAGCCTCTACGGTGCAGGATACTCACTGACGCTCGGTCCTGAAATGAAGGTCGCCCGCAATGTTTATTTCGCCGGCTTCAATCTGATGGCCGAAGACGGCAGCACGATCGGGCGCGGGCTATACGTTGGCGGCTACCAGGCCAGTCTGGACGGCGAGATCGCCAACGACGTTTCCGTCGGTGTCGCGGCGTTGGAGGTGAGCGGCTCCGTTGGTGGAGATGTCGTTGGCTCGGTCGGAGATCCCGACTCGTCCTTCAACATACCTGTGATGCCGAATTTTCCGGGCGCCGTGGAAGTCGAACGCCCGGGGTTGAGCGTGAGCGATATGGCACAGATAGAGGGTGACGTGGACGTGACCTTCACAGAAGTGGACATCGACGCCCCGCTCCCAACGCCGCGCAGCATCATTCCCACGCTCATCAGTGAATTCATCGTCAATCGAGTCGGAGAATTCATCGCCCTGCTCATTGTCGGCGGCTTGCTCCTACGCTTCTGGCCGGCGATCATGCAGCGCGCCCAGCAGGAAGCGTATCGTCGTCCTTTGAACAGCGCTGGTTGGGGATGTTTGATCACACTGATCGTCTTCTTCGGAGTGCCCTTAGCGTTCCTGCTTGTCTTGCTCGTGGCAATCATCGGTGGCGTGTTCACCTTCGGACAGCTTTTTAATGACATCTTAGGGTTAGGCAGTGCAGTCCTAACCTTGATCTCAACGGCCTTCCTGACGATCTTCTCCCTGGTGACAAAGGCTGTCGTCGGATACCTCGGTGGACGCATGATCCTAAAACAGTTGGCGCCGAAAATGGCGCCCGGTTATTGGACCGAGTTCGCCGGGCTGGCCTTGGGCGTTTTCCTGTACGAAGTGCTGCGCGCCATCCCTGTTCTGGGCTGGTTCTTCGGAATCGTTGTGATTCTGGTCGGTCTGGGCGCCATCTACCTCGCGCTACGGACTCGAGAACTGGCCGAACCGGCGACTTAGGAAGCGGCACCATAAGCAAGTCCTCTTTTACGACGAAGCAACCCGGAGGCCCTAAACTTCCGGGTTGCTTGATTTAAGGGGAAGACACGGGTGACAAATAAAATCAGAGGATAGTTTAAAGCGAACGCGTTGTCCTAAGGCTGCTCGCCTTGCACAGAATACAAGGCTAACCATATCAGCGATCCGTGTGGACTGCGGTAGCGGTTTTGGACCTCTGGGTTCACATCCGTGAGGTCGTGGACCGTTCGCCCTCTCGAAGCACGCTAGAAAAGTACGGCGGGTGTCGACCTTGCGAATCATATCCGAAGGATGCGAACGGGGTTCCCTGGAAAGCCACCAGTATAGCCGGTTCCCCCGCGCCCTTCTTTACGTTTACTCAATCCATCCCTCCGCGAATCCCAACCAACCCAAAAATTGAATCGCAATCAAATATCTTATATATTAGTAGAGGCCTAGTCCTTCCCTCACGAAACCTCAGCGAAAGGGTGTTCCATGACATTCACTTATCTCCCCACCGGCATAACAGGTTTGGATGACATGCTGGATCACAAAGGAATCCCCAGTGGACACACCGTTCTCCTCTCCGGCGGTCCAGGAAGTGGCAAAACCACCATGGCCATTCAGTTCCTCTTCCAAGGCGCCACTCAGTACGACGAACCCGGTCTCTATATCTCGCTCGATGAAGATCCGGCGGACATCAAACAAAACATGCTCAACTTCGGCTGGGATCTTGCGACACTCGAGGACGAGATCCGTCTCATGTTCATCAATGTCTCACCGGTTCGATCCGGTGGCAGTGAACGACCCGGATTGATGCAGCTAGGCATGAAGGAGTTCAAGCTGGTCAAACTTCTCGAGGCGATCCGAGAAGGCATACAAGAGGTCAAGGCCAAGCGAGTGGTCATCGATCCAATCACCATGTTCATGCTGCAGTACCCCGATGAGGAAGAGCGGATTCACGCCTTGCGCGACCTCATCGCTGAGCTGCGAATGACGAGCTGCACTCACTTGCTGGTTTCGGAACTGCGAGGGACTGGAGTGGACAGGGAGTATCAATTCGAGGAGTATCTTTCACAAGGCGTGATCCTGCTTCGCACTCATCAGAAGGGTGAAAAGCTTGTCAGGATCGCCCAGGTCGAAAAGATGCGGGGGGTCAATATCGATCCTCAACCGCGACCTTACGACATCACAGCGGAGGGGATCGTGATCTTCCCCGAATTGCCCGTATTCAGGTGAAGCCATGTCTATTCGTGAACTGCAAAACGTCCCAACCGGTAAGCTGTTCTTTCTGATAGGATCGCCTGGCGCGGGTAAAACAACCTTTAGCCAGCAGGTGATCGTTGAATCGCTTTCGATCGACCGCCCGACGATCTTTGTCTCCACAGAAGAGACGCCGGCGGAATTGGTTGTGCGCATGTCGCAGAGTGGTCTGCGAGAGCCTTTCCCTGACTGCTTCCGGCTTGTGGACGCGTTTACACAAACCGTTGGTCTGTCTGGAGAAAAACGAGCAGACACTTTCGAAGCTCACTGCGCGGACCTGAACAGCATCATGATGGCGATCTCAAGATCGCGCTCGAAGTTGAATGGGCGCGGGACGCTGCTGGTCCTGGACTCGCTCACCTCTCCCTACTTGCTCAGCGGGCAGGAGGTCATTCGCTTCACGCAGCTCTACCTGTCAAAGGTTGCGGCGGAGAGTAACGCCGTCCTGGCGTTGATGGACGAGGGCGTTTGTCCATCTGAAGATTTTAACGCCCTATTGAGCCTCGCGGACGGCATCATCCGTCTGATCCTGCAAGGTAACGAGCAGACGCTTGAACTCGTGAAACACCCTGGCTTATCCCCTGCGACCTATCACCAACTCCTTGAGGCCGAGCCTGATCTGATGGATGCCGTAGAAGTGATGAACCCAGAGTTTATTCGCAAGTTTCGCCTATCCCTTTTCGAGGGAAAAGACACGATACGTCCCAACGTGGGCGATTTCGTCGATCCCATCTGGCCCAATCTCTGCCATTGGAGTGGCATGTTCTGGGATCCCGAGAGGTTTCCGCAGATGCTTTATGAGCTAAACAAGGAAGATCAATCCGAGACTGGCTCCGATCTGCATATCTCTTTTTTACCTTTGAAATACAAGTTTTTGTTTCGGATGATGCGTGTTGTAAGAGCAATTGGGATTTTCCCGAGTGATTTCTCCTCGGTCGCAAACATGAAAATACTCTCTATGTTTGGTTTCCCCTATCAAAAGGGCGGGCAACTTGAAAGGTCTGGAAGAATCACCTATCTACCAGATTCCTCTAAAGATTGTGCTCATGTCTTCAAGATTGAGGAGAGTTCTGATTGTTATTCATTGAAAGGGGTGGGAACTGTCCTAGCCTCCCACCTCCCACCCTCGATGGCGGGGCAAATGATTGCCATGGAGGAGAAGAAACGCGATTGGAATGCGATCGAGACGAAATGCCTCGGTCTCGGCGATCCCTATTGTGAGGTCACACTCATCCCGGGGGAGATCGACGAGCTTCAGGATTCGTTACGCAAAGAAAGTGTCATCGTTGAGCAGATCCATCGACGCTTGATCGAAAGTGTGACGGCATCCATCCTGGGGGTGAACGACTTGCCGCAGCGCCCACACCTGGGTGACCGAGCCCACCTGCATGTCTCTTTTCACGCGTTCGGTTTTCCCCACATCGCGGGAAGACGAGCTCAGACAGCCGTCAGGATGGGGGGCGCGAAAGCCGGGAGAGAGGTCGCAGCTGGTTTGACGGATGCTGGTCTCGAACCGAAGGAGTCGTTAACCAGATTCGTAGATTTCCTAGACCGTATCCATGCTGGGCGGGTGCAAGCGGACGAAGCGATGTTCCGCATCGAAGAGAACATTGAACCCTTACGGACCTTCTACATGACGGACATCCGGGAACCGTCTTGCTTCTTCACAACGGGCTTCCTGAATGGTTTTTATAACGTCCTTTTTGGAAAACATGTGCGCGAACGACGTTGCCTCGCCGCCGGAGATCCACACTGCGAATGGGAGATTCTCTGACCTGTACTAGACGCCTAACGCTGTGCCAATGAGGAACGTCGTTATCGCAGCCAGTGTACCAATGGCCATCATTTCCAGCCCGCTTCTTAACCAATTCATGCGTGTGAAGATCGCTTTGCTGGCACCGATGGCAAACAAGGCCAGAACACTGCATGTGCCCGCCACGACAGCAGCCGTCGTTTCCGCGAGGAAGGTGAAGGGAAAGAGCGGCACGATGGAAGCGATCAGAAAGGAGAGGCCGGTGAGTAAGCCCGACTTGCTCGCAGGCCATTCATCTGCAGACGTGACGCCCACAATCTCTTCCAGCGCTTGCTGACCTTGAAGGCCGAGCCCAACCTGAACACGACCCGCGATGGATATCGCTTCGGATTCACTAAAGCCCTTCGACTGATAGAAAGAGGTTAGCTCCCGGGTCTCCTTCTCGGGATCATGGGTCCCAGGTAGCCCTTTCCGTCTTCGCTCCTTTCTGAGCACCTCCTGTTCAGATTTTGCGGACAAGTACGCCCCAGCACCCATCGAAATCGTGCCCGCAATTGCCCCCGCGACGCCCGTAAGCAGGATGATCGAGCTGTCTGTGACCGCCCCGTAGACCCCTGCAACCAGAGCGAGGATCGAAACCAGGCCATCGTTGGCGCCGAAAATCAGATCCCGGACACCGCCACCACCACTCATTTCCCATGACTCCATCCCCAGCACCTTACGCTTCATGTTGTCGATGTGCTGGAGTTCATCGGAAGCCCTGCGTAACCAGCGTTCGGATAGCCTTTTGTCTTCCAAGATGCTGGCGTATATGTAAAGGTCCTCCACGCTTTCATCTTCTGCGATGAGGGTCCATTCAAGGTACCCGCGCGGTCCGAGGATGGTCATCATCACAGCAACTCGCAGGTCTAAACCTCGCGAGGTCCGTTCCTCATCGGCTTCGAACTCTTGAGAAAAACCAAGCCACATCTCAGCATCTCGGATTTCATGCTCGCGTATATCCTCCAACAACCTGGCCGTTCTTGACCCTTCGGAACGGCGCAGAATCCGCTCGTATCCTTTCGCGAGCATCTGCTTGTAGAGATAAATTTCTTTGGTAGTTTTCAGGAGGTTCCTTTTCTCCCAACTTGTGTAGGTTTCCATGGACATCCCTCAATCATGCTGAATAGCTTGTTCAGGGGCGGGCAGCCGGTTGCAAGCGCAGCATACTCAGGCTTAGCACGGCTGCCGCCAAGAAGACCAAGGTTGAGGCTCTAAACATCGTCGTATAGCCGAACGCATTGATGCACCAGCCAGCCAGGAAGGGGGCTACAAGTGTGACGGGGGCAATGAGTGTGTTCGACATG
>SMTZ1_10003700_pt1 | contig 15390 bp, 14 predicted proteins | sample DeeMarSWOR136_30_FD_25667 | JGI IMG/M metagenome (IMG submission 25667)
CGCTCTGGAGGTGGCGGTTCCGGTGGAAGGTGGTAACGCTTTACACTTCACACTAGAAAATAATACGTATCAAAAAACTTTCTAACATGCATCAAGCATTATTCTTTTGGAACCAGCTCGATTTCGTAAAGTTTTGACCACAGTTTTCCTGTCACGAAGAGCCTGTCCCCTTCTGGGTCATATGCAATTCCGTTAAGCACGTTGCTACTATTTTGATTTTCTGCCTCGTTGATTCCCTCCAAATCTATCCATCCCGTAACCTGTCCGGTTTGCGGATTTATTATAGCAATTTTTTCTTCCATCCAAATATTCGCATAGACCATCCCATGAATGTATTCGAGTTCGTTAAGCCTAGTTACAGGCTCTTCGTCGTACACTTCAACTTGCCCAATCTTCTGGAAGGTTTCTGGGTCCAAGAAATACAAGGTTGCTGTTCCATCACTCATTATCAGCCTACTCCCGTCATGCGTGATTCCCCACCCTTCAGTGGGATAAGTAAACTCTTGTAGCAACTCAAACGAGTTTTTGTCATAAACAAAGCCTTTTTCTGATCGCCAAGTTAATTGGATAATTTTATCCTCGAAAATTGTGATGCCTTCACCGAAGAACTGATCAGGTAAAGAGTAAAGCTTAGTTACGTTGCCAGTCTCCAATTCTACACGACGCAAAGTAGATTGACCGTAACGTCCTGTGCTTTCATATATGACGCCATCCTCAAAAATCAGCCCTTGTGTGAAAGCATTTTCGTCATGAGGATACACGTTGACAACATTGTATGTGTAATGTACTGGTTCAGGAATAGCTGGGCTGTCGCTTACTAAAACAAGTGCTACTGCACTGAAGATGATTACCGCTGTAACCGTCAGTATGGCTGCCAAGCGTTGACTCTTCATGAATGTCTCCAGCATTTTCTAGTATCATTGCACCTTTAATGTTTCGTGTAGCCCAATTTTGACTGTATTGGATATCCATGTAGCTTCTTACTGCTTTAGCCCCAGAACTGTCAAGATTCTCGTCAAACCATCCGAACAGCCTAGAGGAGAAGACCCTTCTCCCTGAGGATGTTTCTGGTCTTTCGGTAGGCTCTGATTCTTTCGTCAGCAGAGAAATCTGGGGTTTCGAACACCGCATAGGATTCGTCAGTGTCGTCTATAGGCCAATCCAATAGCTCTTTATAATCGTAGTCTAGCCACTGCCCGTTTGTTTCAACCCAATCCCAAAACTTTGTTCCCATAAGAGGAGTTGCTAAGCTTAAATGCACCCCGTCAACATGCACTTTCTCAACAAAATCGATGATCTTGTCAACGATTTCGACTGTGTCTCCGGGGTTCCCAAGCATCAGAAAGACGTTGGCTATGATTCCCAGTTCGCGAGTCAGTTTTATTGCCTGTTCTATCTGATCCAAGCTTACGCCTTTTCTTATGAATGATAATACGTCTGGGTCTACTGATTCGACGCCGAAGTTGATTGCTGTGCATCCAGCCTTCTTCAGTTTCAACAGTAGCTCTTTTGTAATATGGTCGACCCGCATTCCATTCCAGAAATAGATGTTAAGTTTCCATTTCTTTTCTATTATTCCATCAAGTATCTTTTCTGCTCTATCCAGGTCAACGGTGAAGTTGTCGTCAAGAACACTCAGGGTTGATACTTTGTATTCTTTAATGAGGTGTTCGATCTCTTTCAGAACATACTCTGGACTGTGACCACGCCATTTTCTTCCAAAAACTGGGCGGCTACAAAAAGTGCATTGCTGTGGGCACCCTCTAGATGTAAATATTGTTCCGGCGTTCTCTCCGTATAGGTGCATTTTCAGTTCTTCCCTTGCTGGATATGGAATCCGATCTAAAGGATAGATGGAGTTTGACATCTGATTACTTCTGATTTTGCCATCTTCCCGAAATATCAGTCCTTCAACAGAATCTAGACTTTTTCCATCCTGTAACTGTTTGACGAGGTTAAGAAAGGTGAATTCTGCCTCGCCCACAACAGCCACATCAATTTCCTTGTGTTTAGTTACTAGAAGGTCTTTCATCATGCTGGGGTATGGACCGCCTATAACTACATAACTTTTAGGAAGGATTGTTTTTGATTGTTTAGCGATTTCGAGTGCTCTGCGAGCGTTTGTGACAATAGATGAGATTCCGATGATCTCTGGCTTCTCAAAGCTTAGGTATGTGCTGAGGTCGATGTTTTCTACGTTTAAGTCGATTATTTTTGTTTGAATGCGGTTTCTTTTCAGCACAGCCGTTATGTAGCCTAAACCGAGGGGTGGAACCTTCAATGATGGGGTTCCAGACAGAGGCTGAATCAGGACAATTTTCATGATGTTTAAAACCTACGCTTTTTGTATATAAACATCTTATAAAATTAATATTCCTTATTTGTTGTGTGCGTACGCGCAACACCAGTGCGTGAACCTCAGCAAACCCTTTTCACATTACCGTCATTTTTTAATTTGAATTCAAAAGAATTAAATGAGTGCTGGTCTAATATGCGATAAAGTCAACTGTGTACGTGTAGAATCGGTGATGTACTTTGGGTCGGGTTGCTAAAGGTGTAAAATGTAGTGTCGTAGGCTGTGACAGAGATTCAGTTCGCTCCATCTCCCGAGAGAAGGTAAGCGCCGCGGGACTAAAAGTTGATGACACAAGACGCTCCTACCTCTGTAAGCTTCACTACAAAGAATACAAAAAGGGCTCCAAAAAAGATAAGATGCTCGAGAAATGGAGGTTCAAAGGCTGAGAATCCTCCAGTTACATTCAAACTTCATAGAATACGAGGTTGTAGAGAAAGAAATAGCATTAGCTGAAGAACCTGAGAAAAAAAAGGACCGCCTCGAAGAACTCGCGGTATTATTCACTGCTGTCGAAGAAGGAGACGACACAGACGTTGCCAGAAAAGCGATGGAAAACACTAAAGCTTCCCTTGACAAATTGAAGGTTAACCGAATTCTCATTTATCCATACGCGCACCTAAGCAACAACTTGGCTAAACCAGCTGACGCCTTGAAGCTCATCAAAGAAATGGAAAAAATTGCCAAGGAGCTAGGATTCGAAACCTACCGAACTCCTTTTGGTTGGTGCAAGAAATTCTCGGTTTCTATTAAGGGACATCCTCTAGCCGAGCACCTCAGAATTGTTACCTCTGAATCGGTTAAGGAAGAGGCTGTTTGCGAAGCCCTGAAGGCAGAGGAGAAACTCAAGTCCTTCTGGTACATCCTGCAACCAGACGGAAAACTGGTTCCTGTTGAAGATTTTGATTTTAAAGGGCACGAAAATCTGGAGAAATTAGCCCAGTATGAGAGAGAGAAGGTTAGGGCTGTTCAGCAGGTTCCGCCTCACGTTCCACTGATGAAACGTTTGGAGATCGCTGATTACGAGCCGGGAAGCGACCCTGGAAATCTCCGTTGGTATCCTAAGGGACGGTTGATTAAGTCGCTTCTGGAGCAATATGTGACAGAGCGGGTGATAGAGTACGGCGGGATGGAAGTTGAGACTCCTGTTATGTATGATATTCAGCATCCAAGCATGGCGAATTATCTTGAAAGGTTTCCTGCCCGACAGTATCTACTATGTTCTGATAAACGGGACTTCTTTTTGAGGTTCAGCGCCTGTTTTGGTCAATTTCTTATGGTTCATGATGCGCAGTTCTCTTATCGGCAGCTTCCGTTGCGAATTTACGAGTTGACTAGATACGCGTTCAGAAGAGAGAAGAGCGGCGAATTAACTGGCTTACGGAGGCTCAGATGCTTCACGATGCCTGACTGTCACGCCCTAGTGGCTGATCTAGAGCAGGCGAAGAAAGAGTTTCTGGTCAGGTTCAAGCTGTCCATGGGTATTCTGGAGAATGGCTTGGAGCTGAGAAAGGATAGCGATTATGAGTTGGCGATCAGGTTCACGAAAGACTTCTATGAGGAGAATAAGGATTTCATTCTCTCCTTGGTTAAACTGTTTAACAGGCCTGTTTTGGTGGAGATGTGGGAGGAACGGTTCTTCTATTTTGTTTTGAAGTGGGAATTCAATTTCGTGGATAACCTGAACAAGGCTTCTGCCCTCTCTACCGACCAGATTGACATAGAGAACGCCAAAAGATACGAGATGACCTACGTTGACGAAAAAGGCGAGAAGCAATATCCTCTGGTTCTTCATTGTAGTCCAAGCGGTGCCATCGAGCGAGACGTGTATGCTTTGCTGGAGAAGGCTCACAGAGAATCAGTGAAGGGCAAAGCTCCGATATTTCCACTGTGGTTGGCTCCTACTCAGGTGAGAATTATTCCCGTTTCGGAACGGTTCTTGGATGACGCTGAAAAACTGATGACCCAAATCGAAAGCAACAGCATACGCGTTGACGTAGACGACAGACCCCTAAGCTTAGGGAAGAAGGTTAGAGCAGCAGAAAAGGAATGGGTAAACTATGTTCTTGTCATTGGTGAAAAAGAATTAAGCTCGGATGTTCTGCCTGTCCGAGATAGGAAAGCTGGAAAGAAGACCAGAAGCATGAAACTTCAAGAACTGATGAACGAAATAAGAGCAGAAACAGGAGATAAGCCCTTCAAACCCATAGCCTTGCCAAAACTGCTGTCAAAGAGACCACAGTTCGCATTCTAAGCCACAGCTCAGACTCCCTTAAACTTGAATAAACTAGCAGTCAGGATAAGGCATCCAAGCGACGGCAAACAATTAATTAGCTTCATGTTCAATCTAAATCACGGAAAAGGAAGATTGGTTTTTGAAATGTTCCCGAAAAAGCTTCAATTCGCTTCAAAGTTAAATCCAGTCTGGAAGGGTGTTGCTAAACAGCTTGTTGAGGAATGCGAAAGATGCAATCAGCCTAGACTCTACTCCGTCTTCGAAGCCTACATATCTGGAGACAAAAACAACTGCAGAGGTTGCTCCACTGCTTTTCGGTTAGCCCATCCATTAATTAAACGATTGTTCAGCAAGGTGAATCTGGCGGAGGAAGAGGTAAAGAAGCTGCTGGCTGACACCCTCCTTCGCAAGAGTATGCTAAATGTTGTTCGCGGCATAAGCCACTTCGGTTTACGCACTCCACAGCCAACAGCTGTTCCAGTTGTCATCGTTTGGAACTTCACGAATCTTTGCAATCTCTATTGTCGCCACTGCCACCAAAACTCAGGCGAAGCTGATGAGAGAGAGCTAACAACCGAAGAAATGCTTCAAGTAATCAAAAAACTTGGAGACGCAGGAATATCCATTCTCACTTTCTCAGGCGGCGAGCCTCTTGTTCGTTCAGACATCTACACTGCCATAGAGGCGGCAGTGGATGCTGGACTTCTTTGTACAATAGCCTCAAACGGGATATTAATGACTAAACAAGTTGTTAACAAGCTGAAGAGAGCAGGTATTAAGCGGGTTGAGATTGGTCTCGACGGATGTAACGCGGAGACCCATGACTTCCTCAGAAACACGCCCGGCGCTTTTGAGGCTACTATCCAAGGAATCAGAAACTGCGTCGAGGCAGGATTCGATGAGATATGTTCAACAATGACGCTGAACAAAAAGAATGTTGATGAGCTCCAGGGCGTAGTTGAATTGGCAGAGAAAATAGGCGTCAACAGATTCTACCTGAACAGGCTTATCCCAGCGGGTAGAGGAAAAGAGGTGATTGACCTTGATGTCACGAGAGAACAGAAGATAGATGCCCTTGAGTATATTCACCAGAAGTTCTGCGATAGCGTGGAACACGGTGAAGGCATTCAATGTTACGCTCGGGGCATGACATACTATGGCAGACTGGGTTTCGAAAGGTCAGAAGGCAAGGTTTTCACTGTCAGTGAAGCCTTATCCGGTTACGATAGGATGTGGCAAGAAAAGTTCGGGGATGGGATTGCTGAGATAGTCAGGAAATATGCTTCTGGATTTGGGGGCTGTTCAGCCGGAATTACCTACGCTGGCCTTACAGCGGCCGGCGACTTACTTCCCTGTGTTCCAGCACCCATAAAGCTTGGCAATCTCCTAAAGGAAGATTTAGAGGACATTTGGGTTAACAATAAGTTACTCAATTATATGCGCTGCAGGGGTGATCTTAAAGGTGCATGCGGTAGATGCGCTTATAACTCGTTATGTGGTGGATGCCGATACACCGCCTACGCAATAAACGGTGATTGGTTGGCAGAAGACCCTAGCTGTCCCTTCGGACCGGCTCCAAGAAAACAAGTAGCTAACGACAAGCATTAGGGAATACCATAAAAGTCAAAATTTAAATAGATAGTCAATAGGTTAATGGTTGAAGTTTTCGTTTCGAAGGAGCGTTTGGTATGAGCAAAGAAGAACTTCTAGTTTACATCGATGGCGAATATTATCCTAAATCTAAGGCCAAAATCTCTGTATATGATCATGGTCTCCTTTATGGAGACGGCGTGTTTGAAGGAATACGAGCATACAAAGGCATCGTCTTCCACCTGAAAGAGCATATAGACAGACTCTACAGATCCGCTCATCCAATCCTGCTAAAGATACCTATGACAAAAAGTCAACTTACCGAAGCCGTTTTGAAAACCCTAAAAAAGAACAAACTAGAAAACGCTTACATCCGCTTAGTGGTCACGAGAGGCGTCGGAGACTTGGGACTTGACCCCAGAAAATGCCCCAAAGCCACAATTATCATAATCACTGAACCATTACTCCAACTAAACTCCCCTGAGGCTCTAGAGAATGGAATAACCACCATAATAACGTGGGTGAAAAGGAACCCAGTGGATGCAGCTACACATGAATTAAAATCCTTAAACTACCTAAATAGTATCCTGGGTAAAATCGAAGCAAACAATACCGGCGCCAACGAGGCCATATGCCTCGACAAGACAGGCTACGTTTGCGAAGGAGTTGGCGAAAACATATTCATAGTTCGAGACGGCGAAATCATTACTCCACCTATCTCTTCCGGAGCGTTAAATGGAATAACTAGGGCAGTGATTATCAGGCTGGCTAGGAAAGTGGGGTATGAAGTCACTGAGAGAAATATGACTCCCAACGAATTGTTTACCGCTGACGAGGCTTTTTTCACGGGAACAGCCGCGGAAGTTGTGCCAATAAGGGAGGTAAACAAACGGCTTATAGGAACTGGCAAACCGGGTCCAGTCACAAAGCAGATTATGCAGGAATTCGAGAAAGCCACAAAGGACCCGAATGAGGGGACATCCATCCAATAGAACTTGTGAGAAATTATTATCTGTTTGTATTAAGGAATCTGCCAATATTTTACTCTAAATATAGTTGAATCTTTGGGTTACTTTCTACGGAATTGTCTGCTGCAGGTAGCCAAGGTATCCTTCTGGAGTCTTAACCGTGATTGCGATAGTTTCTCTTCGGTTATCTACCCAATTCCACAGACACTTGAATGTGACAGTGTCGCCTATTGGAAGCGTGTATGGCAGATCTGGTGGTGATTCCACGGACACTTCTTGAGTTGTGCCGTTGCTGAATAGTACCTCAACAAGCGTGAGGTTAGCTGAAACGATGGAGTTTTCAGAGTTTTTAACTGTAATGTTAAAGAAGGTCATGTTAGAGGTATTGAAGACAGCTTCTGTAATCGACAATTGTGCTGGTTTGGGTGTGGTTTCAGTTCGATGGAATGCATAACCCTGTAACGTGTATACATTGATTGTAGCATTCATGCCACGATAATACGTCCAGTCCCATGAGCACTTGAACTTGGTTGATGTGCCCACAAGAAGCAGTTTTGGAATTGATGGCGTTATTTCGCGTACTTGAAACACTGTTCCGTTCTCCATGGTCACAGTAATCTTTGTGACATTAAGGTCACTAGCCGAGCTTTCTGGGTTCCTTATTGTTACATTGAAGTGTTGAGTGTCAACTGTCGTGAAAACAGCGGATGTTATCTCAAGCCCCACTGCCGCTGTTTCAATTTCATAAACTGCACCTGATCCATCTTCGACCAAAACTATGACTTTCAAGGTTTCACTGGGGAAGTCTCCCCAGTTCCAAACACAAATGAAAGTTTCCTCCTGCCCTTTATCAAGTTCATAGGGCAGTTGCGGCTCCACGTTTAATATTTTGTGGACTTGGTTGTCTTGAGTTGCCACGGAGATTTCTGTGATTTTTGCTTCTGTGGGGGAGTAGGTTGGGTTGAGGATAGTTATGTTAAATGTTTCCGTGTTTTGCATATTTAAGTTGACGTCAATTATTGAGAGTGTGGTGTTTTCTGGGACTTTGATGTCGAGGTTTATGTAGTAACCGATTACAATGAGGTAGGAGAAGATTGAGCCAATTATCATGGCGAGAAGTAATAAAAGGATGAAAAGGAGCTTTGAGATGGCAGTTGGGTTTCGAGCTAATTTCACTTTTTTCCTCTCTTGAGTGAGACATTGATTCTTGTTTTGGTTTTCGAAGGTTATTATAAACGTTTATGGACTATTTTAATTCTCTCTTCTAATCCCATCGATTTTTAGAAGATTTAGAACCTTGTTTATTTGGACAAGAAGATGTGAATTGCGAAGCGTTTGTTACGTATAGTTTTTCAGCATTTTCACTGCTTTTTCTGGCGTTATGTGCAGGTTTTCGCCGCAGTAGGGGCATACCTTGAATCGTGGAAGCACGGTGTTGCCGCAGGACGGACAGAGGTTCGGTTTTTTGAAGTTTTCTTTAAGATTCTTCAGTTCTTTTTTCAGTTCTTCAATTTCTTTGCTCAGTCTCTCGGTCTCTTCTGGTAGGGCACGTAGGTTAACTAGTTCGGATCTGACGTTGTAGGTGATGTCTCTGGTTTGGGAGATTACCTTGTTGTTTTCGGTTATGGTTGCACACATCATATCCAATACTGACCGGTTGTCTTCCACCATTTCGCATTCTATTTCGGATTGTCTTTTCGCGTCTGAAAGCATTGTATTCAAAAATCTTTCTACAGGGGTCTCGACAGCCACTTTGCAGGTTATTCCCCAAAGGGCTATGGTTAGTGCTATGCTCGCCAAAAAGTATGTGATGGGAGTAATGGTTAGAGTGTTGATTATGGGGTATGATTTCAGTAAGATGACTTCTGTGTTGAGGAAGAGTGCTAAACTTGCCTCTAGAGCATGTATTGCTGCCAATATGCTTAGGCTACTGAAAATCCAGACGGTTATTCCTCTTTTGCCCATGTTCCATCGCCTGAAATAGTTTTGAACAGATATTCCTTTTATAAGATGTCTCAATAATTAATACACTATTTCCCTACAGAAATATATCCTAATCCACAATATTCCTGAAAAAGTTTGTTTTCAACAATCTGCGGTTACAGTCTCCAACTATGCAGGTTGTGTTGGCTATTGCCTCTTCGATAATTTATATAACAGTCTGACGTGAAGAAGTATCTACTGGAGACTGTGGAGAGGTCATTTATGCATTTACTCACTCTTAAGGACTGGTCCTCAAGAGAGATTGGAGAGATTGTTGACAGTTCTCTGGAAATCAAGAGGAATCCAGAGGAATACGAGTTCGCCTTGGAGGGCAAGTCTCTGGCATTGATCTTTCAGAAGACTTCAACTCGGACTAGGCTCTCCTTCGAGGTGGCTATGACCCAATTGGGAGGACACGCAATCTACATGGACTGGATAACCACTAATCTTGTTCTGGCGGACCTTAGAGATGAAACCCAGTCTATTTCAGGATATGTTAATGGCATCATGGCTCGGATAATAAAAAATTCGGACCTGAAAGTTATGGCTGAGGCTTCTGGGGTTCCGGTTATAAATGGATGTGACGAGAAGTATCATCCTTGCCAGATCATCGCCGACTTGGTGACCATCAAGGAAAAGAAGGGACGCTTAGAAGGGCTGAAGCTTGCCTACATTGGGGTTCATAATAACATCTGTAACTCGCTGATTGAGGGCTGCACTAAAGCAGGAATGAAGATAGTGACTGTTACGCCCATTGTGAATGAGGCTTCGGTTGATGAGGGGCTGGTGGAGGCGGCGAAAGCCACGGGCTTGTACCAAAATTCATTGGATGTTAAGGCGGCTGTGGAAGACTGTGATGTAGTCTATACGGATACGTGGGTGGACATGGAGTATTTCTTGGATCCCAAGTTCAAGAGGGAGAAGGAGAAACGGATCAGGCTGATGCTGCCATATCAAGTCAACAGGAAGCTGTTGAAGAACAGCGACGCCTTAATAATGCATGACATGCCAATCCACAGAGGCTACGAAATAGCCGACGACATGATTGAAAGCCCGAATTCGGTAATTTATGTTCAAAGCGAAAACAGACTACACTCAGCAAAAGCAATACTCACAAAACTACTAAAATAAACAGCCTGTGGTTCCACAAAATTAGGGATAACCTGATAAAGACTAAGCATAGCCCAAACCAAAAAACATGATTCTGAATTCTCAATTTAAAACCCACTTTTTTTAAAAAAAGGGTAAAGAGTGAAAAATTTCACTCTAACTGATCATTTTGGAAAATCAATCTATGCTGGTTTGAGTTTTACGCCACATACTGAACATTTGCCTTGAGCCGTTATTTTTGGCTGTTCTTTGACTTCTTTTCCACAAAGTCCACACTTCAAAATACTCCACCTCCCCTAAAAAACTGCTTTTTCAGCATTGTAAAATGGGCAAATGTTCAATTAAACTTTTCCTTATCATGTGCTATTATCACTTGAAATATCAACAATAAAGGAGTGGATTGGAAGGTAGTTTAGGCTAGGAGAGGCTTCAGTTTGGTAATTACCTGTAGGCGCGCGCCGATCATTTTTTAGCCTTTGTATTTGTTGATCATTGGCATTTTCCATCCGATGCCGAAGGCTTTGGGGGTGATTTTGATGCATGGTGTTGCTTGTCGTCGTTTGTATTCGGAGTTTCTGATTCTTCTGTAGGTGTCTTCGACTGCCTCTTTTGGGTAACCCATGTTAATTAGATCTTTTTTGTTTCTGCGGTTTTCTATGATTTCGTCAACCAGTGGACTGACAACATCAAAATCGAAGGGATCAAACTGGCACTCTTTAAGCTCTGGTGACGGCTTCTTCTCAAACACACTATTAGGTATCACCTGTTTGCCTGCCTTCTTGTTCACGTATTCTGCGAGTTTGTAGACTTCAAGCTTGCTTACATCGCCGAGTGCTCCGATTCCACCCGCCATATCCCCATACAATGTGCAGTAGCCGAGGGCAATCTCGGTCTTGTTTCCAGTATTCAGTACCAAGATTTTCAGGTCTTTCAGTCGGTTGGAGATGTCCATTAGAAGGTTTCCTCTGGCTCTGGGCTGAATGTTCTCGTCAGCAACAGGATCATCATCCTCCCTTTTTGTGCCAAAATGTTTTCTTAGCTGCTCCAACGGCTTTTCTAAGCTTCGATGGTAACTGTCAACGATGCCCTGTATCCCAACTTGGACAAAGTATATTCTAAGGTTTTCTGCCAGTTGCTGAGCGTCTGTTTTGCTGTGTTCACTGGAGAACCTGGAGGGCATAGAAACTCCGATAACGTTTTCTTTGCCTAGGGCTTCAACGGCTATGCATGCACTTACTGACGAGTCGATTCCGCCGCTCATCCCAACAACAGCCTTCTTGAAGCCTGCCTTTCTGAAGTAGTCACGTATGCCTAGCACTATGGCGTTAAACATTTCCTGCGTCTTGTTATGCACTGGAGCTTCAATTTTCTGTGCGATACCCTTTTCCAAGTCAATGTCGGTGATTACCAAATCTTCTTCAAACTGTTTGCTCAGTGCTATCAAGTTACCCGTCTTATCTACTGCCAGGCTTTGACCATCAAAAACAAGTTCGTCCTGCCCCCCAATCAGGTTCACATAAAATATGGGCACTCTGTTTTTTGTTGCCTTTTCTTTCAGCAGCCTGTGTCGTTCAAGGGTTTTTCCGACAAGAAACGGTGAAGCAGAAATGTTAACGATCAGGTCTGCTCCTTTTTCAGCCAGCAAATCCGTAACTTTCACATCATAGTTTTTATCCCATAGGTCCTCGCAAATTTCCACGCCTAACCTAACTTCTTTTCCATTGATGACCAGTGATACTGGCGCAATTTCTTCCTCTTTTGCGGGCTTGAAGTATCTGTCCTCATCAAACACATCATATGTGGGCAAAAGCGTTTTGTGAATTATACCAACTATTTTGTTTCGGTTAAAGATGGCTGCGGCATTGTACAAATTTTTTCCTTTATAATCAACAAAACCAACCACCCCAGCGACATCAACATCATTACCCCTGATCAATCCTTCCAGTAAATTTTTGTTCTTTTCAACAAAGGCGTTTTCAAGCAGCAAATCCTGAGGCGGATAGCCGGTGATGGCTAGTTCGGGAAACACAACCAAATCAGCCTGACAACTTTTTGCTTCAGCAATGAATTTCTTTATTTTAGTTACGTTTCCTTCCAAATCTCCCACCGTTGAATTAATCTGCGCCATGGCAACTCTCAACGATTTTTTCCTCCAGCCTCTAACCAAACCCGAAAATGCAGAAACTAACTTAACAAACTTAAATGAATCGTTATCTCCCTTAAAAAAGATGATTATAGTTTCCAGATTAATGTACTAAAAGAGATTTTTTATTTGAGGATCATCTGTGTGAATCTTTCTGGCTCAAAAGCTTCCAAGTCTTCATAGTTTTGTCCCACTCCGATGAAGATGATGGGTTTGCCAGTTACGTGGGCTACACTCAGGGACGCCCCGCCTTTAACATCAGCATCAACCTTCGTCAATATGGTTCCGTCAATGCTTACGCTCTTATGAAACTCCTCAGCCTGCATAACCGCGTCATTTCCTATCAGCGCATCAACAACCAAAATCGTCAAGTCTGGGCTGACCACCCGCTTAATCTTAGCAAGCTCACTCATGAGATTCCGGTCTGTCTGGATGCGCCCCGCTGTGTCAATCAAAACCACATTTATTCCCCGAGACTGAGCATGACTAATAGCATCATACGCTACAGCCGCTGGATCAGAACCATATTTGTGCTTTATCATACGCACACCCAGCCTCTTAGCGTGCTCCTCAAGCTGTTCTATAGAGCCAGCGCGGTAGGTATCACTGCAGGAAAGCACAACCGAGTAGCCCTTCTTCATGAGGAACCTAGCCACCTTAGCTATACTGGTGGTTTTGCCTGTTCCGTTAATTCCCACAAAAAGAATCGTATACGGCTCTTTAGTCTGCCTCTTCTGTTCAATGTTCTCCAGTAGTTTGATTTCTTCCCCAGTCGTCAAAATCTCCATTAAAACTTCATGAAGGGTATCTTTCACAAGCTCTTTCCGGTCCCCAAGCCGCTTCACCTGAACTCCGTCGAGCCGCTTCTCCAGCTCATCAGTAATATAATAAGCTACGGGCACCGCAACATCGTTTTCCATGAGGTTTAACCTGAACTCTTCTAAAATAGGGCGCAGCTTTTCTGCTTTCAGTTCAGTTACTACGATCTTGTTGACGGCGCTGCTAAGTCCTTTTCTTAGCTTCTCGAACACCGCTCTGCTTCTCTCCTTCCCTCAGCTTCGCCGTAACCTCTTCGAGTTTCCCCCTGTTTTCCTGAATCCTTTCAATAACTTGATTAAACTGCTGTCCGAAGGCTTCCCTTGTCTTCTCCAGCTTCTCTATGCGGGCTTCCAGTTCCTCTTTTGCTTCCTTCAAGGTTCTTTCAACAGCCACATCTGCTCCTATATCCAGAACAACTGTCTTTGCAGTTTCCAACCTAGCTTTGATGTAGGAACCTCCCCCTATAGGAACGAAAAGTTGGGAATCTTTCTTCTCCTTCTCCAGTCCTTCCATGGTCATGCTTGAGACTCTCAGTTCTGTTATGGCAGCATTTGTCAGGTTGATTCTGGATTGCAACTCGTTGGCTGTTTCCTCTAGGAAACGTGACTCCACAGCCAATCTACGGAAAGTCTCTTCATCACTGGACAGATTCTTCCGCTCCTAAAGTCATCTTCTTCACTAGAATATCCTCAATCTCCTCGAGACCTATCTCCTCAACCTTAGAGATTTTCATCTGAAAACGTTTGACTCTATGCTTGCTCCCCAACTCCATGTAAACTTTTTCCACTGCATCTTCAGGTTTCAAGGCTCGAACCTCTTTCTGAAATTCTGTTTGAAAGTTGGGTTTCCTGATCTTCCCAGTCACTCGGAAAACTTTAACTTCACTCATTTTACTTCACCACATCAAGGGCTTGTCCTATTATGAACATTTCGGGTCCAGTCGTCAAAAACCCAGCCACAGCACCATTACTATTCGCCAAAAGGCCTGTGGCAACATAAGGTATTCCACAGTTGATGGTTCCCACATCCACGTGAACCTTCAACACATCCTCCAACACTTTCCGTTCCTCCTCCTTCACCATGGGATGAGCCAGCACACCCTTATTTGTAGCGGTGGCAAGTGACCCAACGTACGGTAGCCCAGCTATCTCGTTGGAGACCACTTCAACTCCCAATGTGTCCCCTATCTTGTTCAAGACTCTTTTTTCCAGCCTAGGATCAGCTACAGCGCCTCTGTCGTTCGCCAAGATCAGGTTTCCGTAGGCTGTTTTTTTCGTGTCCATGATAGTCACGTTAAGGTCTGAAGCTGATTTAATGGCTTCGATTTCCTCTTCTTGGGCAAATGGGGGAAGGATCACGCCGTTGGAGTTGGAGCAAGCTAGGGCGCCTGTGACCACTGATTTGCCCACTGTTGTGGCAATGACTTTGACTTTCAACCATTCCTCAACCTTTTGTCTCTTACTATCTGGAACCTGCGGGGGAACAATTGCAATTCTGTCGTTGACAAGAGAGTAAACTCCTATGCTGGCGTTACCAAAAACATCAAAGAGGAAAAGCGGCAAATGTTAGTCTCCTTCAGCAAGAAGAACAGTTACTACCCCTTCCTTGTTCTTAACTACGCGAACTCTGATCTTTCTAGGTGGCTTCTCAATTCCCCTGTTCCAGAGTCTCTCGTTAACTTCATTATCTATGACAAGCTTCTCCGGCTCTTCCTCCCCCTCAGCCTCTGTGCGGACCTTCATATGCTTTAATACAAAGCTTTTTACGATTCTTGCAGCTTTCGGGGCGCGTTTCTTTCGTGGGGATATCCAAGCCCTCCCTAGAGGAATCGTGTAGAACCTTTCCTCAACGATGTCCTCCTCTAGCTCCTCCTTTTCTTTCTTTCTGCCCCTCTCTTCAGCTTCTAAGAATTCCTCTTCTTCTTCCTCTTCGAGTTCTTCATCTTCTTCCTCTGAAACTTCTTCTGGCTCCTCAGTTTCTTCTAATTCTTCTTCCAGTTCTTCTTCCTCTTCTTCAGCTTCTTCAGCCACATCAACAGGTTCTTCCATCTGCTATTCCCTCAAGCCTTTATCTTTCTCTGTCGCCAGCGTCTCCTCTTCGGATTCGTTCTAACTCGTCCACTTGTTCTGGCTATAACCCATGTTGGAACAGGTTTCTTCTCTTTTCCAGCCTTGATAAGCCTCAGTTT